>Ga0163154_10000429_pt1 | contig 63911 bp, 66 predicted proteins | sample OliLakLV19MP9P1_FD_148649 | JGI IMG/M metagenome (GOLD analysis project Ga0163154, IMG submission 148649) | Freshwater microbial mat bacterial communities from Lake Vanda, McMurdo Dry Valleys, Antarctica - Oligotrophic Lake LV.19.MP9.P1 | ecosystem: Environmental > Aquatic > Freshwater > Lake >...
CAAAAGGTGTCACCTTGGGTTTTTGGTTCGCGAAAAGGTAACACCTTTCCAAAAGGTGTCACCTTGGGTTTTTGGTTCGCGAAAAGGTAACACCTTTCCAAAAGGTGTCACCTTGGGTTTTTGGTTCGCGAAAAGGTAACACCTTTCCAAAAGGTGTCACCTTGGGTTTTTGGTTCACGAAAAGGTAACACCTTTCCAAAAGGTGTCACCTTGGGTTTTTGGTTCACGAAAAGGCAACACCTTTCCAAAAGGTGTCACCTTGGGTTTTTGGTTCGCGAAAAGGTAACACCTTTCCAAAAGGTGTCACCTTGGGTTTTTGGTTCACGAAAAGCGGCGCTACTTCACCCGTTTTCCTTTAATATCCTGCCCACCCTGGAACAGCGTCAATGAAGAAACAGCGCCAGCGCCATCTACCTGGAATTCAACGACCGCATCTACGACCTTCAGGAAAAACCGGTTCGGCGATTCCGGATAAACCCCAAACCGCTCCTGTCCGGTGAGCTGGCAATAGAGTTGTGCTCCTTCGTGGGTCACGACCATCGTGAAACCGGGTGCCATTTCGTATTCACCGAGAAATTTACCCAATTCCGATTCGGGCAGTTCAATTTCCTGACGGTCTGAAGGTAGCGGCTTGTCGGTTTTTTCCCAAAGGTGCACCGGCGAGGTACGGTCGCTGACCACCGCTTTCACCACTTTTTTATCGCCTTTCGCTTCGCGTTCAAATGTGATCCGCGCAAAAGAATCTTCAAAGAAAAACTGATCGCGGCCATAAGCAACGATCTTGAACTTCGAGCCGCCAGGGCGCTGTGAAAACAGTTGCCCGTTTTCCGCCGTGATGAAGCGTTGCTCTTTTTTGGCGTTTTCGTATACCCCCGCATACGCATCCAGCGATTTGGGATCTACCTGCTTCGACAAAGGCTGGTAAGATCTGCCTAAGAGTGCTGCCACCATTTTCGCTGCCGGTTCGTCGGGAGAATTACAATCGCAATTGCTCAGCATGGCCACGCAAACGTCTTCTCCGGGCACGTACAGCAGAGTGCTCAAAAATCCGTTGATGCCGCCGCCGTGTTCAATCGTGGTAGTACCCAGCAGGTTGCCGATTTGCCAGCCATAACCATAGTGCGTATCATGACCGTTCGGCAGGATATGGGGCGTAAAAGCCTTTTTCAGCGACTCCGGTTTGAGTACCTTGCCGCTATGCACTGCCTTCGTCCAGATGAACAGGTCTTCCACCGTCGAAAGCAAAGAACCGGCCGCGTAGGGCTGCGTCATGCTCAGGTATTCCGCGTGTACATAGGTGCCGGATGGCGAACCCTCGCTGTACCCGTCTGCACGGTTTTTGATAATGGGTTGGACCTCGCCGTAGTAAGAGTTTTTCATCCCCAGGGGTTTAAAAAACTGCTCGTCAATGTATGTAGCATAGGTTTTACCCGATACTTTTTCGATGATGTAGCCAAGCAGGATGTATCCGGAATTGTTGTAACTCCAGTCTGCGCCCGGCTCAAATTCTGTTGGCTGGTTTTTGAAATAATCTACCAATTCAGTGGGCGTGAAGTCTTTCCGGCGCGTCTGGGCATCCCATTCCTTCATGCCGGTATAACTTTTGATCCCCGAAGTATGGTTCAGCAACTGCTCAACGGTGATGCGTTTGCCCTGGGTGGGATACTCCGGGAGGAATTTCGTCAGATCGTCCTCCAGCGCGAGTTTGCCTTCTTCGGCAAGGCGCAAAATGGCGACGGCGGTAAACTGTTTGGTCACCGAACCAATGCGAAAGACGTGGTCGGGGCGCAAAGGCACGTCCAATTCCAGATCCGCCTTTCCGATGGCTTTCTGGTAAATGATTTTGCCTTTTTTTGCAACAAGCACGGCAGCGCCAGGGCCGTCAGCTTTGTAGGATTCCTGAAAAATTTTGTCGAATTCGGCACCTGCTGCCGCATCAGACAATTGTGCGGATACAGGATGCAAAGAACCTGTTAGTACGGCAAGCAACAAAAAAAATCGTGACTCCTTCATGTGTAAGTTGATTTTGGTTTGTAAGGAACAAACATAAAGCCATTCAAACCAAAATCGAAAAACTAACCGACAAGCGGGTTCGATTTTCCGTCAACTGTTTAAAAACTATTCTTCCACATCATGCTTTCCACCGGTTTGTCGGTGCGCTGGTTGTATTTTGCGTTCACTTTGTGGTTGTAATAGTGCTCAATATCGCCTTCCACCTTGAAATAAATCAACTGGCCAATGGGCATACCCGGGTATACGCGCACGGGCTGGGTGCAGGAAATTTCGAGCGTCCAGGTATTGCAAAAGCCAACATCCCCTTTCCCGGCAGTGGCATGAATGTCTATGCCCAGGCGTCCTACGCTCGATTTGCCTTCCAAAAATGGCACGGTAGCGTGGGTTTCGGTGTATTCTGCGGTGACGCCGAGGTACAAAATACCGGGATAAAGCACGTATCCTTCCTCCGGCATCTCCATGTATTCGATGGGGTTGTGTTTTCGGGCGTCTAAGATCTGGTCTTTATAAACGGCCAACCATTTGCCTAAATGTACGTCGTAAGAATTGGTGCCGAGGCATTCCCGTTCAAAAGGTTCGATGACGATTTCGCCGTTAGCAATGCTTTCCAGAATTTTTTTATCACTAAGGATCATTTGCTTATGCTGATTTGAGGGGCGAAGATATTCTTTTTCGTTGTCCGAAAATGGGTAAAGGGGCAAAAGGCAATAATTTATCGTCAATCTACAAAGATCCCTTGATCTCTATCGAAATATTCAAATTATTGCCCATTGCCCCGGGCTCCAATCATCCTTGTTGGTGGTTCGTTGGGTGTTTGGGCGACCGCGAGGGGCGCACCCTACCCCGTGCTCAAATTTTCAAATCATTTCGGGTATTTGGGCGACCGCGAGGGGCGCACCCTACCCCGTGCTCAAAACATCCAATCCCCCATCACTCCTTCCCCGCCAGCTCCGGATCGGCCAAACCACGCGCGATTTCCAGGAGTTGAATCATTTCGCGACGGTAGCCATTGACGTCTTTGCCCTGTGCGTTTTTCGCCAATTTCAAAGCCTGCGCATAAGTGGCATTGCCTTTCAGCTCCGATTTGCGCAGCAGCATCCCGAATTCCGCCACAGCGGCTGACCAACCAAAATTGTCGCCGGTTTCGCTGATTTTCAGGGGTTTGTCCAAAACGGGTTTTTCGATGAGCTGGCTTTTAGCGCCCTCCGGCTGCTTGTAGCGCAGTTTGATGTTGACGAGTTCGTTGCTGGGCACAATCGTGATCTTTTTGTCATCTTCCGTTTTCTGGTATTTTAAATCGTCCACTGTTGCGATGAAGCTGCTTTTGACGCCAACGGGGATGATTTCGTACAAAGCCGTCACCGTGTGCCCGGAGCCTAATTCGCCGGCGTCTTTTTTATCGTCGTTGAAATCTTCTTTGTTCAACATCCGGTTTTCGTAGCCGATGAGGCGGTAGGCCTGCACTTTGGCCGGGTTAAATTCGATTTGCAGTTTGACGTCTTTGGCGATGGTGAACAGGGTGCCGCCGAATTCGTTGACCAACACTTTGCGCGCTTCGCTCATGTTGTCAATATAAGCGTGGTTGCCGTTGCCTTTGTCGGCCAATTCCTGCATTTTGCTGTCTTTGTAATTGCCCATACCGAAGCCCAGCACGGTCAGGAAAATGCCGCTTTCCCGTTCTTTTTCGATCAATTTCACCATTTCTTCGTCGCTGCTGGCACCCACGTTGAAGTCGCCGTCGGTGGCTAAAATTACGCGGTTGTTGCCGCCCTTCACGAACTGTTCGCGCGCCGTTTTGTAAGCCAATTGGATGCCTGCGCCGCCTGCGGTGGAGCCGCCTGCGCTCAATTTATCAATCGCTTCCTTGATTTTTATTTTATCCGTGCCATCGGTGGGCGACAAGACCAATCCTGCCGCGCCGGCATAAACCACGATAGATACCTTGTCTTTCGCGCGCAGTTGATCTACCAGCAATTTATAGGCAGCCTGTAACAACGGCAGCTTGTTCGGGGCGCTCATACTGCCCGACACGTCAATGAGGAAAACCAAATTGGAAGCGGGCAGATTTTCAGTGGAAATACTTTTGCCCTGCAAGCCAATGTGCAGCAAGCGGTGTTCCGGTTGCCAGGGGCATTCCGACAATTCCGTCACCACTTCAAACGGGTGTTCGCCTTTTGGCTGCGGGTAATCATAGTCGAAATAATTGATCATTTCTTCAATGCGCACCGCGTCTGCCGGCGGCATTTGGCCCAAGTTCAGAAAACGGCGCACGTTACTGTAAGCAGCCGCATCCACGTCAATGGAAAAAGTGGACAACGGAATCTGTAGGGCCGGTTGGAAGCGATTTTCCTGAATAGCGGCATAATCTTCGGTATTTTGATCCGGATAAGGTTCGGGATAAGGTCGGTTAGGCATGCTCATTGCAGGCGAAGACGGGTAACTGTAACCCATCGCCATGTCTTTTTTGGCTTTGCCTGCCGCCCTGGATTCTTTTCGTTCACCCTCCATTTTGATCGGGCTTGTGATCACAACTTCTTCTAAAGTCATATTGCCGCTCTTCAGGGTGTATTTTTTGAATTTCCCCGAGCAAGCCTCCACTTCCAGCGATTCAAAACCGGTGTATGAAATGACGAGCATGGCGCAGGAGTCTGGCGAAGCAAGGGTGAAGTGGCCATTAATGTTCGTCGTAACGCCAATGCTGGTACCTTTAATGAGTACGCTGGCACCGATGAGTTCCTCTCCTTTTTCATCCAGCACTTTGCCTTCGATGGTGTAATTCGGCAGGTTGGCCATTCTCCAGGCCGGTAAAACGAGGGCAGCTGTAAATAACAGCCAGAGCATTCTTTTCATCATGGTAAATGTATTTTTTCCTTTAGATGTCGCTTCCATTCTGATTACATAAACCGCATCAGTTTTTTTTTATCCTATAATTTTATACTTTGCACCTTCCAAAGCAAAGCATGGCACTATTGCGCATTTTCAGGAAACAAACGCCGGAGCAAAGCGACCGGGATTTGCTGGAGTTATACCGCTCCAGCGACCGGAGCGAATATTTGGGGCAGTTGTACGAGCGCTACTTAGAGCTGGCTTACGGTATTTGCCTGAAATACCTGCAAGACGAGCAGGCCGCAGAAGACGCAGTGATGGGCGTTTTTGAAGAATTGCTGACCAAAGTGAAACAACACGATATCCGGGAGTTCGACAAATGGCTGCATTCCGTGTTGCGCAACTATTGCCTGATGCAGTTGCGGCGCAAGAATCGCCAAAAAACGGAAAGTTTTGACCCCGCGCTTATGCAATCTGCCGAAATTCAGCATCCAGTTGGCGATATGGACATCGAACAAAACGAACAAGCCCTGCGCGAGTGCATGGAACAACTGCCCGCTCAACAAAAACAGTGCGTTTCGCTGTTCTACATGGACGGGCAATCCTATAAGGAAATCGCAGACGCGCTGGAGGAAGATTTAGGGAAAGTGCGCTCGTATATTCAGAACGGGCGAAGGAATTTGCGGATTTGTGTGGAGGGAAAGTTGAGAATTTGAGGATTTTCAATACATTTTTCACACCCCTTCGGGGGTTAGAAGGCTTTAATGAAAAATAGGATCACCATACTTCGGCGCTGGTTAAGCGGAGAAGGGCGAGCTTCGGATGAGCGCGCCCTCGATGCGGCTATGCGGGACGATCCTTTCCTTGCGGAAGCAATAGAAGGGTATCGTGCTTTTGCCGATGCGGATCATGACAAAAACTTAACCAGACTGCGCGGCCGCTTGCAGGAAAAAAGCAACCAAAAACGACCGGGCGGGGTGTATCTCCTGCCGCGCGCTATCGCCATTGCTGCATCTGTATTGGTTTTGGCGGGAATGGGCTGGTGGATATTCCGGGAAACTCCGGAAGCTCAAATGCTCAGCAAAAACGATACCCCGGGCAGCCTTCCGGCGGATACAGGAACCGATCAGGCCATCGCTCAATTGGAACAACCCGTTCCTGCTGCTAGTATCGAAGAACCCGCCGTACCCGCCCCAACGACACTCTACCGTTATAATCGCCGCTCGAAAGAGTTGAACGTTGTGCCCATAACCCCTGCACCGGTTGACCAAGCGGACAGGATGGCGGAGAATACGCGAGCAGCCGATTTTGCTTTGTCAGGAGAAGGAGCAGCCAAACCCAAAACATCGGATAAACTTGCAGAGCAGCCGCTTCCGGTCGTCCCCTCGGATAACGAACGCGATATCGCCACCTACCACAAGCCTGCTACGGAAAGCGCAGCGCCCGCCATGCCTGGAAAACGCGCCCGCGAAGAAGCCAAAAAAGACATGGCGGACGCCAATAAATCGGCAAAAGAAAAACAGTCCAACAACCTGCGCAACCTGGTAGGGCGGGTGACCGACGCCAGCGGCGAACCGCTCATTGGCGTCTCCGTTGTAGCAGAAGGTACGGGACGCAGTGCCTCCACCGATGTGGAAGGCAATTTCAGCCTGCCGCTATCCGGCGATGAACAACAGGTGGTTTTTAACTACACAGGCTTTGAATCCCTTGTTGCCCCCATCAACCAGTCTGGCTCGGTGAATGTGGTCATGAAGGAAAGCGCTGTGGCGCTCGAAGAAGTGATCGGGTCTTCTTTTGAGAAAAAGCAATCAAAAGCGCAAAGCGTTTACAAAGCACCGGCCACTGCGGCACCTGTCGGCGGTACGGATGCCTATGAGGCTTACCTTGCTCAAAATCTTCGTTACCCCGACGCCGCCAGAAAAAAAGGCATTCAAGGGGTTGTAAAGTTGCGCTTCACGGTGAGTGCAGCCGGTAACTTATCCAACTTTAAGGTTTTGCAAAAACTCGGCTACGGCTGCGACGATGAAGCAATCCGCCTGATTAAAGAAGGCTCGGCCTGGCAAATCAGCGGCGATGCACGAAAAGTGCAGGTGGAGTGGGAAATTCGGTTTTAAACCCTCCTGCCAACTGCCAACTACCCCTCGCTCCCCCTCGTCCTCAAGTCCAAAATATTCCCCATGTGATAGCAGGTGCGGCAACGCGGTTCGTAGCGGTCTTTTTCGCCCAGCAGAATCGTGGCTTCTTCCTGTACTAAGCGGTAGGAGTGGGTCGCTAAATTGCCGCAATGGGGGCAAATGGCGTGTACCTTGGTGATGTATTCGGAAACCGCCAAAAGGTTGGGCATCGGCCCGAAAGGCAGTCCCCGGTAGTCCATATCCAATCCGGCGACGATCACGCGAATGCCCCTCAACGCCAGTCGCTGGCAGTTTTCAGGGAGTTCTTCGTCAAAAAACTGGGCCTCATCCACGCCCACCACATCTACGCCTTCGCTCAGTTGCAGCAACCGCGAAGAATGCTCGATGGGTGTAGACAAAATGTAATTCGAATCGTGCGAGACCACTTTTTCTTCGCCGTAGCGTTTATCTATGCCGGGCTTGAAAATTTCAACCCGCTGGTTGGCAATTTTCGAGCGTTTGAGACGCCGGATGAGTTCTTCGGTTTTCCCCGAAAACATGGAGCCGCAGATCACTTCGATCCAGCCACTTCGTTGTCCTTTAAAATGTGGTTCCAAAAACATGGATACTTTATTATTTTCGCTTTCCGCAAAGGTAAAATAATCGAACATTAAACCCGGAAAGGAACGCTGCTGTTAACCATTCACCTGAATATAAAGCAAATCAAACTAAAAAATCACGACATGAACCGACTACAATACTGCTTTTTGATTACTGCGCTCTGCTTTCCTGCGTTTTCTCAGGCACAACCGCTGGCCGTAACTACGGTGCCTTTCACCCCCCAGTCTGCCTGGCAGGTGCGCGATAGCCTGCACCATTTCGGCTCCCACAAAAACAAGCAGGCGCTGAAGATGCAACAGGGAACTGCCCTGCTGGGAGGCATCGAACTGCGCGACGGCATCATTGAAGTGGACATCGCACCGGTGGCCGATCGGGCGTTTGCGGGGGTTTGCTTTCGGGCGAAGGACGACGACGCCCTGGAACTGATCTACCTGCGCTTTCACAAAAGTGGTCAATTCGACGCCATACAATACACCCCCCGCTACAACGGGTTAGATTCGTGGCAATTGTACCACTCTTCCGATTACCAGGGTGCTGCCACCTATAAACCGGGCGAATGGAACCGCCTGAAAATCAAATTTGAAGGATCCCGGGCATGGGTAGGCATCAACGGGGGCGCCCAAATTGCCTTGTATGTCCCGCAAATGTTGCGGGCACCGCGAAAAGGCAAAATCGGACTTTGGTCGCTTGGGGAGGTCTGGTTTTCTGATTTTTCTTACAGTTCCCTGCCCAACGTGGTGCTGATGGCGGAAGTTGCGCAACCTGACCAACGCGCCAAAAGCATCATCAACTGGGAATTGTCGCCGGCGTACAACGCCGATTCGTTACATTGGAAAAAATATCCGGAGGGTGCCATCAACTGGCAGGCGATCCGGGCGAATGACCGTGGATTGGTCAACGTATCCGCGTACCGCCGTAAACGCATTTTCGATCAATTTGAAAAAAACTCCCTCGATGTCGTTTTTGCGCGAACCACCATCGTAGCGGAAAAAGATGAAGTACGCACGGTTCGGTTCGATTACAGCGACATGGCTCAGATTTTTCTGAATGGCAAACCGCTGTTCCGGGGCGACAACGCTTTCCGGTCAAAAGGGCCGCTATACCGTGGAGAAGTCAATGCCGACAACAATGTGCTGTACTTGCCGCTGAAAAAAGGCAACAACGAGCTGTTGATTGCAGTGGCCGAACGCGCCAATGGCTGGGGATACGTGTTTCAATGGGAATAACTTTTGGACATTGGAAAACGGAAAAAAATGCATACCCCCGTTTTCCACCAAATACTTGCCCAAAACCTGCAAATCCCATACCTTTGCATCCATTCTAACTGCGAATAAAACCAACCTGGTACAAAGCTGTCCACTTTTCGAAAGCGGACAGCTTTTTTCATCTTTTCATCCTTCTAAATCGTTTTAAACAGAACGTGAACGAAAATAAGCCCATCGTCAGGCTGGCTACGCCCGCTGACAAACACTATGCGGAGCAGATTGCCACCGAGATGGAAGTATCCGCGAAGGCAAGGGGAACGGGCATTGCCAAGCGTTCGCCCGATTATATCCGCCAAAAAATGGAAGAAGGTAAAGCCGTTATTGCCCTGACAGATGACGGAAGCTGGGTGGGGTTTTGCTACATCGAAGAATGGGAACACCACAAATACGTGGCCAATTCGGGTCTGATTGTGGTGCCTGCGTTCCGAAAAACCGGTGTGGCCACGGAAATCAAACGCAAAATTTTTGAACTGTCGCGACAAAAATATCCCAACTCCAAAATTTTTGGCCTTACGACCGGGCTGGCCGTCATGAAAATCAATTCCGACCTGGGTTACGAGCCGGTGACGTATTCGGAACTGACCAACGATGAAGCATTTTGGAAAGGTTGCCAAAGCTGCGTCAACTACGATATTCTGATGAGCAAAGACCGTAAAAACTGCCTTTGCACCGCCATGCTCTTCGATCCGGTAGAAGCGGCAGAAAAGCAGCAGTTGCAACAATCAGCAGCGCAACAGAACGGTGCCGCAACACCGGGAAAAGACCAAAAACGGCATTTCAAGGACAACTTCAGCTTGTTTGGCCGCTGGATTCGGTTCAAACAATACGTATTGCTCAAAGCTTCAAAAAAGCGGAAAGTATGAAAAAGAAAAAAGTCGTGCTCGCCTTCAGCGGTGGATTAGATACGTCCTTTTGTGTGAAATACTTAGCCGAAGACCAAGGGTACGAGGTGCATACCATCACGGTGAACACCGGCGGCTTCGATGCGGCGGAGGTGGAAGCCATCGCCGCCCATGCCCGCAACCTCGGCGTGGCCTCGCACCAGACGGTTGACGAAACGCGCAACTATTACCACAAGGTCATCCGCTACCTCATTTACGGCAATGTCTTGAAAAACAGCACCTATCCACTGAGTGTGAGCGCGGAACGCATGTCGCAGGCTTTGGCAGTGGCCAACTACGCCAAAACGCTTGAGGCCGACGCAGTGGCGCATGGCAGTACCGGAGCGGGCAACGATCAGGTGCGATTTGATCTGATTTTCCACGTTCTGGTTCCCGGTATGGAGATCATCACCCCAATCCGGGATCTGAAATTGTCGCGGGAAGCTGAAATCGTTTACCTCCGCTCAAAAGGGGTGGAACTGAATTTTGAAAAAGCACAGTATTCCATCAATAAAGGCATTTGGGGCACTTCAGTTGGCGGAAAAGAAACCCTGCACTCGATGGGCATGTTGCCCGAATCAGCGTGGCCAACCCCAGTCACCCAAAGCGGAAGCGAAACCGTGACCCTGCGTTTCGAAAAAGGCGAACTCCGGGCTGTCAACGACAAGGTATTTGCCCATCCGGTTGAGGCGATTCAGTTCCTGCAATCCATCGCTGGGCCTTATGGCGTTGGCCGCGACGTGCATGTGGGCGATACCATCATCGGCATTAAAGGCCGGGTGGGGTTTGAAGCCGCTGCGCCCATGCTCATCCTCAAAGCCCATCACGCTTTGGAAAAACACGTGCTGACCAAATGGCAACTGAGTTGGAAAGACCAATTAGCGCAGTTTTACGGCAACTGGCTGCACGAAGGCCAATACTTAGACCCGGTGATGCGCGACATTGAAGCTTACCTGGCGAACGCCCAGCAAAACGTGACCGGCGAGGTTGCCATCCAACTATACCCTTATCGCTTTCAGGTGCTGGGCATCGAGTCGCCTCACGACCTGATGTCCTCCAAATTCGGGCAATACGGCGAAATGAACTTCGGCTGGACCGGCGACGATGTGCGGGGTTTTTCAAAGATTTTTGGGAACCAGACGGCGATTTATCATCAGATTGATTTGAAAATCCCGCTTGGGCGGGACAAGTTTTAAAAATTTTATAATTTGAAAATCAAAGCAGGCATCATAGGCGGCGCGGGCTACACCGGCGGCGAAGCAATCCGGCTTTTGCTCCGGCATCCGCAGGTTGAACTGGCTTTTGTACACAGCCGAAGCAATGCGGGGAAACCGCTGCATGCGGCGCATCCCGATCTGTTGGGTGATACCGAACTGCATTTCACAGATCGGATTGAACAGGAAGTGGACGTGCTTTTTCTTTGCCTTGGGCACGGGGAAAGCAAGCGCTGGTTAGACGTAACGTCCATACTTTCTTCGGTAAAAATCATTGACCTGAGCCAGGATTTCCGGCTTGGGGCAAGCGTTCAGGGAAAGGTATTTACTTATGGTTTGCCGGAAGTAAACCGCGAAAGCATCCGACAGGCGGACAATATTGCCAATCCGGGCTGCTTTGCCACCGCCATTGAATTGAGCCTTGCGCCGCTGGCTGCTGCGGGGTTGTTGCAGGAGGTTCACACGACCGGCATCACAGGCGCTACCGGCGCCGGACAAAAGTTACAGGAAACCACGCACTTCACTTGGCGAACCAACAACATTTCCGCCTACAAAACGCTAAACCACCAACACTTGCATGAAATTCGCCGCACCTTGACGCAATTGCAACCGGGTTACGAAGCTCCGATCCACTTCATCCCCTGGCGCGGCGATTTTGCGCGGGGCATTTTTGTCAGTTCCTGCACCCCTGTGGCCGCGTCATTTGAAGCCCTGCAACAGTTGTACAAAGAATTTTACGCCAACCACCCTTTTACCCAGATAGCCGACGAGCCGATTGACCTGAAACAAGTGGTCAATACCAATAAATGCCTGCTTTTTTTGGAAAAAGAGGGCGATCAACTCGTGGTTCATTCCACCATTGACAACCTGCTGAAAGGCGCATCGGGGCAAGCCGTTCAAAACATGAACCTGATGTTTGGCCTAGAAGAAACGGCCGGGTTGCAATTGAAAAGCGTGGTGTTTTAAAACAAAGCAAGCATGAATTTATTCGACGTTTATCCCCTGTTCCCCATCACGCCGGTGAAGGCGCAAGGCTCTTGGATTTGGGATGATGCCGGTGAAAAATACCTCGATTTGTACGGCGGACACGCGGTCATTTCCATCGGCCATACCCACCCGCATTATGTGCAAGCGTTGACGGAACAATTAAACAAAATTGCTTTTTATTCCAACAGCGTTCTAATCCCTTTGCAGGAACGGCTTGCCGAAAAATTGGGCGCAATGTCGGGGTATCCGGATTACCAGCTTTTTTTGTGCAGTTCGGGCGCAGAAGCCAACGAAAATGCTTTGAAAATCGCCTCGTTCGCCACCGGAAGAAAAAAAGTCATCGCTTTTAAAAAAGCATTTCACGGACGCACGTCGGGCGCAGTGGCAGTAACCGACAACCCCAAAATCGTTTCGCCGTTCAACGCCGGCCATAAGGTCATTTTTTTGCCTTTAAACGACGAAGCCGCTTTGCTGGAAGCACTTGATGAAACCATTGCGGCGGTCATCATCGAAGGCATTCAGGGTGTTGGCGGCATTCAGGTTCCGGAAGATTCATTTTTGCAACTGCTGGAACGGGAATGTCAAAAACACGGCATCTTGCTCCTCCTCGATGAAATCCAATCGGGTTATGGGCGCACCGGCAGGTTTTTTGCGCATCAATACGCAGGCATCCGCCCGCACCTGATCACGATGGCCAAAGGCATGGGCAACGGCTTTCCTGTGGGCGGAGTGCTCATCCACGGCGATATCAAGGCTTGGAGCGGCATGCTGGGCACCACTTTCGGAGGCAATTACTTAGCTTGCGCAGCATCGCTGGCCGTGCTGGAGGTATTGGAACAGGAACAACTCCTGGAAAACGCCGCAGCACAAGGTGCCTGGTGCATGGACGCTTTGAAACAGCAGCCTGCGCTGTTGGATGTGCGTGGTCGGGGACTGATGATTGGTTTCGATTTGCCGGAAACGCATAAAACCGTTCGAACCAACCTGCTGATGAAACACCGTATCTTCACCGGAGAAGCCAAACCCAATACAATTCGTTTGTTGCCGTCGCTGGCTGTGCGTCGGGAGGAACTGGCGTTGTTCTTAGTTGCGTTGGAGGCGGAGATGGCGGGGTAAAAAACATACTTATGAAGTGCTTTATCGTCAAAATCGGAGGCAGTGTATTGGATCACCCTGCTGCACTGGAAGCGTTTCTGAAGGCGTTTGCAGCCATTGATGCCCCAAAAATCCTGGTACACGGCGGCGGCAAAATTGCTTCGAAAATCGGTGAAGCGCTGGGCATTGAATCGCGCTATGTGGATGGCCGACGGATTACCGATGCACCCACGCTCGATGTGGTGACGATGGTTTACGGCGGGTTGATCAACAAGCAACTCGTGGCCAAACTGCAGGCGGCGGGTTGCAACGCGGTTGGCCTCACGGGCGCCGATGGCAATGTCCTCCCCGCGCACAAACGCCCGGTGAAAACCATAGACTACGGTTTTGTCGGCGATGTGCAGGCAGCATCTGTGAACGTGGCCTGGTTGCAGCAATTGCTGGTGGGGGGCGCTACGCCGGTTTTTGCGCCTTTGACCCACGACTCCGGCAGCCTGCTCAATACCAACGCCGACACCATCGCTTCTGTGCTGGCCATTGCCCTGAGCCGCCTGTTCGAGGTTCGGTTGATTTTTTGTTTTGAAAAAAAAGGTGCTTTATTAGATGTGAATGATTCGGATTCTGTGATTAGGCACCTGCCTCGTGGTGAATACGAAAAGCTGCTGAAGCAAGGAGTTTTCGCCGACGGCATTTTGCCCAAACTTGAAAATGCGTTCGACGCCATCCGAGCCGGCGTGCAGGAAGTCCTGATTGGGGATGCTGCCGATTTGATTAAAAATACGAGCGAGGAAACGGCTGGGACGCTGATAATTCGGTGATGTTTTTATTCTCATAACCGGTTGACACGGAGTTCCACGGAGTAAAGGAAGTCTCACAGAGGCTTAACTCCGCGAGACTCCCTTTACTCCGCGAGACTCCGCGCCATATTGGAGTCCTCAGCCGCTTCTGCGTCTTCTGTGTTTCAAAAATTTCAAAATAGCCTCTGATTCGCATGACTTATATAAGTTTAGGGGTTGTTTAATAAGGTGCCCCCCCAATCTTAAAAGCAAACATCATGGCTTCCGACTTTAATCCATCGCAAAAACAGCGCTTTGACGACCTCTGCCACGATGCGTTGGCGCTGTTGCAGCAGCTCATTGCCACGCGGTCGTTCAGTCGGGAAGAAAGCGGAACGGCTACGCTGATCGAATATTTTTTCGAGCGGCGGCAGCTCCCCACGCAGCGCAGCGGCAACAACGTCTGGGTCACGAATCAATATTTTGACCCGGATAAACCCAGCATCCTACTCAATTCCCACCACGATACGGTGCGCCCCAATGCCGCTTACACCCGCGATCCATTCCAACCCGAAATTGTAGAAGACAAACTCTACGGCCTGGGAAGCAACGACGCCGGCGGGTCTTTGGTGGCTTTGATTGCAGCGTTTCTGCATTTTTACGACAACCCTGACCTGCCCTACAACCTGGTCTTCGCGGCTACCGCCGAAGAAGAAATTTCCGGCAGCGGCGGCATTGAAAGCATCTGGCCGCTCCTGCCGCCCATCGAATTTGCCATTGTAGGCGAACCCACGCTTTGCCAGATGGCAACCGCTGAAAAAGGCCTGATGGTGCTCGATTGCACCGCCAAAGGCCAGGCTGGGCATGCCGCGCGTGAGGAAGGCGTGAATGCCATCTACGCCGCGCTGCCTGACATTGAATGGTTTCGGGCTTATGCGTTTCCAAAACAATCCGACGCGCTGGGCGCTGTAAAAATGAGCGTCACCATCATCGGGGCGGGCAGCCAACACAATGTCGTGCCCGCCGAATGCCGCTTCACGGTGGATGTTCGCGTGACGGATGCCTACACATTAGAGGAAACCTTAGCCATCGTCCGGCAGCACGTGCGTTGCGAGGTGCAGCCCCGCTCTATGCGGATCCGTCCGTCTGGAATTGCTGCGGATCATCCGCTGGTGGAGGCCGCCCGGCAGTTGGGGATTGGCTTGTACGGTTCGCCCACTACTTCCGACCAAGCCTTGATTCCGGTTCCTTCGGTTAAAATTGGCCCTGGCGATTCAGCGCGCTCGCACTCAGCGGATGAGTTTATTTTTTTGGAAGAGGTTCGGCAGGGGGTGGAGGGGTATGTGGGGTTGTTGGGGCAGTTTTTTTTAGATTATCTTCTTTAAACTATTGCTATGAAACTTTGGCAAAAAGACAAAACAACCCTCGCGGAAGTGGAGCAATTCACCGTCGGACAAGACCCGGTATTGGACATGCACTTAGCGCCTTTTGACGTATTGGGATCGCTGGCGCATGTCCGCATGCTGGAATCCATTGGTTTGCTGACGGCGGAGGAACTTCGGATTTTGTCGGTGGAATTGCGGGCCATTTACCGCCGCATCGAATCCGGGGATTTCCGGATGGAAGCGGGGGTGGAGGACATCCACTCGCAGGTGGAACTGGAACTGACGCGCAAATTAGGCGACACAGGCAAAAAAATCCACAGCGGCCGCTCGCGCAACGACCAGGTGCTGGTGGACGTCAAGCTCTACCTGCGCCACGAAATCCGGGAAGTTACATTTGCCGTTAAGGCGCTGTTTGATCTGCTGTTGCAACAAAGCGAGCGCTACCGGGAAGACCTGTTGCCGGGCTATACCCACCTGCAATTGGCCATGCCTTCTTCGTTTGGATTGTGGTTTGGTGCCTACGCGGAAAGTCTTGTGGATGATTTGATTACGCTGGAGGCTGCCCACCGGGTCGTCAACAAAAATCCGCTGGGTTCTGCTGCGGGCTACGGCTCTTCTTTTCCGCTCAATCGCCGGATGACCACTGAATTACTGGGCTTCGACGACCTGAACTACAATGTGGTATACGCGCAAATGGGGCGCGGTAAAACCGAGCGCATCGTAGCCGCCGCGCTGTCGAACATCGCCGCCACATTGGCCAAACAAGCGATGGATGCCTGCTTATTTATGAACCAGAACTTCGGATTCATCCACTTTCCCGACGAACTCACCACCGGCTCCAGCATCATGCCGCACAAAAAAAACCCCGACGTGTTTGAAATCATCCGCGCGCGTTGCAACCAAATCATCACACTGCCCGGCGATATTGCCATGCTGACTGCCAACCTGCCTTCGGGGTACCACCGCGACCTGCAACTGCTGAAAGAACAGCTTTTTCCAGCCATTCAGCACTTGAAAAGCTGCCTCTCCATGATGTGCCTGTTGTTGTCCAATATCGAAGTGAAGCCCAATATTCTGGAAGCGGAGCGCTACAAATTCCTGTTTAGCGTGGAAGAAGTGAACAAACTCGTGCTGGCCGGTGTGCCTTTCCGCGATGCGTACAAACAAATCGGGCAGGCCATCGAAAAAGGCGAGTTTACCTACACCACCACCTTCAAACATACCCACGAGGGCAGCATCGGTAACCTGCAAACCGAGGCCATCCGCAGCATGATGGAACGAACGCTGGGGAGTTTTCGGTTTGAGCGGTGGGAAGAAGCGGTAATTGGATTGAAGTAGAGGGTAGAAAGAAGAGGGTAGAAGGAAGAGCGTAGGAACCAATATCATGCAATTACGTCCCTTACTTTCTACCTTCTACTTTAATCCCTCTACTCCACAACCTTAAACCACGCCCCTACTGCCACTTCCGCCAGTTTTCCCGTTGGCGTGAAGCTGTCTCCACGAAAATCCAAGTAGCTGGGCCATTTCCACCACAGCACGCCGTGGCACCAGTTTTTGCCTTTCAGGCCCGCGCCCACTACTTCGTAGCACAGTTTCTGGTGTTCCATATTTTGCGGGCGGCCATTTTCTTCTTCGTGCGGATTTTTCCAGGGCGCTTGTACACTGCGAAAACCAATTTCAGTAAAAACAATGGGTTTATTGAATTTGCGGCTCACGGCTTCGGCTTTCTCCATGACCTGTTCAAATCGCTGTTCCAATTCCTGTCGGGTAGGGTTGTCGCCCGGGCTGAGCGGATAGTAGCAATTCAGTCCGATGAAATCGAGCTGGTCGCCGAAGGCCAACTGCTCAAAATCTTCGCCCCAATTGGCGCTGTAAGTCAGTTGCCCGCTGTACAATTTTCTGATTTTAGCAATCATTCGCCGCCAGTCGTCAGGGCGCTGGCGCGTCGTTTTCACCATTTCCACGGCCACGCTCAGGGCGTCGAAATCGTAAATTTCGGCCAGCAGGGCGTAGTGCCGGATCCATCGGTAATAATACCCGAAAAACGCCTGCCAGTCGGCCTCGGAACTCATTTCAATGTAGCCAGTCCAACTGCGGCTCAGCCAGATTTGCGGTTTCAATACAGTTTTCATACCCAACTTCTGTGCTGCTGCGTGAGCGTACACGACTGATTCGTCGTTTTCGTCGCCGCCGCCGTCGGCGATGGGCAGGAAGCTTGGTTTCGTGTGACTTTCCATATAAGAATACGGCACGATGGCGATGGCATTGCCGCCGATACCGTTCAGTTTTTGGATGGATTGCTGCGCTAATTTGGAGCCGTAGCCATTGTAAACCCGATAGCCTTCGTGCGAGAAGTTGTAGCCTTTCAGATACGGCAATTTTTCGGGTTTGACCGTGAATTTGCCGCAATCGGCGTAGCGCTGAGCTAAGTATTTTTCCCAGGCCGCTTCTAAATCCTTCCTTTCGGCAGCGCCCGCTTGCCAGGAAGCGTAGCGCAGTAAAAAATCGTCCTTACCCCAATGGGCGATCAGGAAATCGGCAAAAGCGGCCGCCGTGCAACCCATCACTAAGTCGGATTCATTGTTAAACAGCTCATTGTCTATCAAATCAGCCATGGGGGGAAGGTTGCCGGAGCAGTAGAGGCGCTGCGCCCAGTGATCCCAGCCTTTTTCGTACCAATTAGAACTGAATCGGATGGCCAGCCCTTTTTCCAGTGCTTCCGTTTTCGGGGCGCCAAGCAGGCTGCGCAACAGCAGTTCATTTTCCATCTGCAACTGGTCGCCGCGGAAGGTTTCGTTCACCACCACCGCCACTTCCTGCTTGTTGAAATTAACCTCGGCGATGCGCATCGAGCTGTTTTGCAAGCCTTTGTCTTCCACGGAACCAAACAACCGGTAAGCGATTTCGAGCGGTGGACAGGGCTTATTCAGGAACCCGCAAATACTGCTGAACGTGGCTTCGCAATGAGCCGCCATCGCGTCGAGCCGGGCTTTCGGCAACAAGTCTGCCTGGCCTGTGAATTTGAAACGCCCGGTTTGAAAAAGGGTAGATTTTCCGTTCGTAAAATTGAAATGGATGGCTTTGTCGAATCGCCAGGTAGAATCGGCGAGGTTGCCCGCGATGCGGAGTTCGCTATTGGCATAAACTTCGTAGCCCCAGCCGGAACGCAACATTTCGGGCCAGTTGCCGGCGTATTTTTGCTTCAGCAAGGCTGCAATTTCCGCGTCGTCGTTGCCAGTGAATAAAAAAATTGGCAGCTTGACGTTCAGCGGGTTGGGGTAGGTGAAGAGTTTGAACATATCTTTTGCGGCTTCGTACCAATTGCCGTCGAATTGAAAGCGGCGATCTTCTAATTGCACCGGCAATTGTGCGGCCAAGCGCCGGATAATTCTATTGGAAATTGCTGTGCCGAGCAACAGCAGCGGTTTTTGCGTCAGTTCTTCTTCGGTCACTGCCGCGTCGCTTTTGGCTTCTAATTTCAGTCCACGCCACTCGGGGTGCGCGCGCATGGAATCCGCCAGCGCTTGGTACAGGTTGCCCTGCGCTTCGCCGTACACCACCAGCATGGCACCCGATTGGCGCATCGCCCGCATCAGGTCGCGCCGGGAGGGCAGGGGGCCTTCGCCGGCCAAAGGGTCGTTTTGGCAGGCGCAAAGGGCGGAAAGGGAAACGGCGAAGAGGAGGATGAAGAGTCGGGGAAAGCGCATAAAGAATGGTGCTATTTGTGATTGTGTCTATAAAATTAAGAATATAATTCAATTGATGAGCTTAAAAACGCAAAAGCCGCCCCTTGGCCAAGAGGCGGCTTTTCGTTGGGCGTTTGCGACCGTCAGGTCGTTTGCGGCCGATGGTTCGGTGCCGGCGGCGGCACCGAACCATCGCTTCGCAATCAAGCGAGGAGGTCAAGACTTTTTGCAGCACGCGAGAAGCGTACTAAAGTGATTTTGCATATTCAAGTAGGCGTACGTTTATTTTATGATAAACATCAAAGTAGCCAACTTCACTTATGTCGCCTCGTTTCCGAAGCGTTTCTAAGCGGTTAATCAGCCCGGTTAAAGCAGTTTTAATATCCGGATTCTGCTTGTCTACAACTGGCAAGATTGATACAGCTTTAGATTGATCACCCCTGGCAATAAGTTGTTTTACCTCTAATAAAATGTCTTTAGACATCCTATTAAAAGGGATTTAGCGGCCTCCCTTCCCGGGATTGCAAAGAAGATCGGGAGTGATCCCAATGTCCCTTGTGCCTTCGCATGCATTGACGCTAAGCGCCAACCAACATCCCTTTCCGTGTTTTTTTACTGTTTAGCGTAGTTAACAAATAAGATGATCACCTACTTTAAAAGTAACGACTATAAAAACATTAAAAGGGCAATATTATTGTAAAAAAACATCTCAATCTTTACATTAACACCGCTTAATTGGAGAACGGGCTTTCGTTATGCCATGAGTCGTTATAGTTTTGTACTTGTGCATGTTATACCGCTCGCATAAAGTGTTCCCAAACCCGGTCCCGCTCGCCTTTAGATTTGCAATCCGTCGCGGCTTGTCTTCCGTCGCGACCGTGGTCGGGATGAGCGGCGTGATAAGGGAGTGGCGCCAAACGGAAAGCCATTGATGTCTTGCTGCTCGATGATATTTGGAACGATATTGGGTTTGTACCGACAGCCGGGATTTGATATCCTGTTTTTTGTAGCCGGGCTGGAGCCCGCAGCTTTGATCCGTTCCGACCTCTGGCCGGAACGAGCCCAAGATGTTGACGCTGCGGGAAGGTTGGTTGCGAGCGGGGGAGGTGGGTTTAACCATAGTTGGCCACAAAGAGAAAAAAGAAAAAGCGCCAAGCCTTGCTTGTTACGTAAAAATAAATCACTTTTGCACGTAAAAAATGTCATGGATAAGAAATTAACCCTTAGTTTGGATGAAGCCGTCATAGAGCATGCTAAATTGTATGCTGAGAAAAACAAAATCAGTTTATCCAAATTGATAGAAGCCTATCTTAAAGCAATAGTTGATAACAAGACTAAAAATGTAGAAATAACTCCATTGGTTAAGAGCATAAGTGGAGTGATTGAATTGCCATCGGATTTTGACCTTCGGGATGAATACACAAAATACCTTATTGAAAAATACCGATGAAGAAGCTATTTATTGACACGAACATAGTAATTGACTTACTTGGAAAAAGGGAACCTTTTTACGAGGAAGCAGCCAAATTATTTTCATTGGCTGACAGGAAAAAGATTAAACTGATTGTATCCTCTTTAACCTTTGCAAATACAAACTACCTATTATCAAAGCTAAATAATTCAATCGTGGCGAGGGACATTCTGACTAAATTCAAAGTTTTGGTGACGGTAGCTGATTTGAATGATAAAATAATCGAACTTTCTTTGAATGATAAAGCTTTTTCAGATTTTGAAGACGGTTTACAATACTATTCTGCAATAGAAAATGAAGCAGATATTATCATTACCAGAAATTTAAAGGATTTCAAAAGTTCAACAATACCAGTAATAACAGCTCAAACATACTTGACTGAATAAAAAATAAAACCCGCTCGTATAAAGTGTTCCCAAACCCGGCCTTGCTCGCGCGGATTTGCAATCCGTCGCGGCTTGTCTTCCGCCCCGACCGTGGTCGGGATGAGCGGCGTGTGAAGATCATACGCGCTTCATTTTTTAGGCTATAGTTTCACAATTCCCCCCGTTGGTTCCAAGCGCTACTCGACTACAAGCACTTACCTTTTCCACGGCCCAGCTCGTTGCGATGCTATTTTGGAACGATATGGGTTTTGTGCCGACAGCCGGGATTTTGATTTAGTGTTGGTTCCCGCCGGGCTGGAGCCTGTAGCTTTAATCCGTTTACGGCCAAAGGCCGGAACGAGCGCATGATGTTGACAGTGTGGGAGGTTGGTCGCTAACGGAAAATCCGGTATTACGGCATTCTTTCCACCCGCAACCGGCACTTATGCGTAAATCCAAACAAATTCTTCTGTTATGCTTGCTTCTTCCACCCAACTCGAGTATTTTGCAACCTATTTTTGCGCTCCCGGTAGCTGTTCAGGTGCGCAATCACTTCTTCTTCCGTACATGATGCGTTCGCGCATCCGCGTCAGCACTTCTTTTTTATCTTTGAATCAGGGGTGCTGGTTGGCTTGGTGCGGAGCTGTTGCCGTAGGCTTAGTTCAACAACGCCCCGGAGAATGCCCTATGTTTTTGATTAAAACCCGAGTACTGCTCATGGCCAGGTTTTGACAACACCTTCCGCTTTCGCGCAAAGCACAGCGGGCTGTTGCCTCAGTCGTGTCTTCCCCACCACATCGCCAGTGCAAACACCGAAACCAAATGCCACACGCCCCACCACGCCGCGATCATCGCCATGCCGCCCATGCCGTCGAAATAATTAAAAATGAGAATAAGCCCGAGGCCGGAATTTTGGATGCCCGTTTCGATGGCAATTGCACGCGCGTCGGTCACCGGCAGGCGAAACAGGCGCGCAAATCTGTATCCGGTGAGTAGCGCCAAGCCGTTGTGGATCAGCACAATAAAAAATACCAGCGAAAGATGCTGGTAGATGTTTTCCAGATTGGCTGCAATGGCCACGATGATAAAAGCAATGAAAACAACTAAGGATAGGATGCGTATCGGGCGCCGGATGCGGTCGGTGAACTTTGGGAAACGATAAGCCAATGCCATGCCGGCTAATAATGGAATCAAAATCAGTTGCACAATGGAGCCCAGCATTTGTCCGGGCGAAACCGCAATCCCTTTATCTGGCGAACCCGCTTCTGGCAGAAATTGAACGACAATGGAAAAAATAAGCGGCGTGGTGATGATCGCTGCGATGGTAGATACGGACGTCAGCGTCACAGACAGCGCCGTATTGCCTTTGGAAAGGTGTACTGCAAAATTGGACACATTCCCGCCCGGACAAGCGGCCACCAACGCCATGCCCAAAGCTACACTTACAGGTGGTTGCAATACGTAGATCAACCCCAGCGTCAATGCTGGCAAAAGAATGATTTGTGAAGTGAGGCCCACCAAGGAAGCCTTGGGATGTTGCCAAACGTATTGAAAATGGGTCGTTTTCAAATCCAGCGCCACACCGAACATCAAAAACGCTAAGCAGGCATTCAAAAGCGCTAATTGTTCCGGCTTAAAGTTGATTTGTATGGTGTCAAGGGTATCCATGTTGATTTGTTAAGTGGTTGTTTCCCGCAAAGGGTGCTAAGCTGGCATCACGCTTTGCGGACTTAGCGGGAGACTATTTCCCCCAAAGTCCGCAAAGGTCTCGCAAAGGGCGCTAAGTTAGAGGGCATCACACTTTGCGGAATTGGCGTACCCTTTGCGCCCTTCTCGGGAAACGAAGCGCTCTTTCAGCGAATGATTCTCCCGCAAAGAATCTCTAAAAGTAAAAATTATTCCTTCCTTTCCATTCCAACCCCAAAAAAATGCCTGCCAGTTTAATCGAAATGGTAATTTTGAGCTTAGGAACGTCGCAAAAATAACTTCCCGATTTGGGTGGCGGCTTTTTGGCTACGCCGAACTTGCGTTTCCACCGGACTTCCCGCAATTGCCTTCGTCAGTCGCGTAGCTTAGGCTACGCGCTCTCTTCGCGCCTTGTCCGATGAAAAAATCCTCACGCCGAAAAGAGGAACTTATTATTGCGACGTTCCTTAGGACACGTTCCTTAATACAACAAAGTACCAAAACCAACGTATAACAGAACCGGTTCTTTTGCGTAAAGCAACAGGGCCAATAGGTTACAGCAACCATGACCGATTACCAGCATATCCTTGAAAGCATCCGGCGGGATGTGCAGCCGCTTTTGGGCAAAGGCAAAGTAGCCAGCTACATCCCGGCACTCAAAAATACCGATCCGAAGAAGTTCGGCATCGCACTCGAAACTTTAGCGGGACAGGAATGCAGCATTGGCGACGCAAACGAACGGTTTTCCATCCAAAGTATTTCAAAGGTTTTTACCTTGACAATGGCGTTTGCGATGGTGGGGGAGGAGCTGTGGAAACGCGTAGGCATTGAGCCATCCGGCAGTGCCTTCAACTCTTTGGTGCAATTGGAGTACGAAAAAGGCAAGCCGCGCAACCCATTCATCAACGCAGGGGCTTTGGTGGTGACGGATGTCCTCATCCAGCAACTGCCCGATCCGAAAGCGGCTATCCTCGATTTTGTGCGAAAATTATCCGGCATTCCTGATATTGGATACGATTTTGACATTGCCCGGTCGGAACGAGAAACGGGGTTTACCAATACGGCATTAGTCAATTTTTTAAAAAGCCACGGCAATATTGTCAGCCCGATTGAGCAGGTGTTAGATGTTTATTTTCACCAATGCGCCATCATGATGTCGTGCCGCGAATTGGCGAAAGCGTTTCTTTATCTGGCCAATCACGGGGTCATTCCCGCAACGGGCGAGCGCATTTTGACCAATAGCCAGGCCAAACGCCTGAACGCGGTGATGATGACCTGCGGTTTTTACGATGAAGCAGGCGAATTTGCTTTTCGGGTGGGCATGCCGGGCAAAAGTGGCGTAGGCGGCGGCATCGTCAGCGTAATCCCAACCTTGTTGGCCATTGCGGTGTGGAGTCCGGAGTTGAACGAACGCGGAAATTCCGTGGCGGGCGTGATGGCGTTGGAATTGTTTACAACCAGAACAGGGCGGTCTATTTTTTAAAACCCAGTACACAGATATACTATTATACTATGAGCAAGTACTTTTTTGGAATCGTAATCATGCTGCTTTGCGCAAATAACTTAGTTGCGCAAGCCTCCAGTTTCACCGAAAAAATCAAACAGGCAGAAGAGGCGCGCTTGTCTAAGGATTTCGACAAGGCACAGCGCCTGATTGACGACGCTTACCGCTTAGCGCAAAAAGCCGGCAGCAACGAAGGTATGGCCATCGCCCTGCACGAAGGCGCTAAAGCGCTGATTGAAAGCGGCAAAAACCCGGTGCGCAGCCGTGCCAAAGCCTTGAGGATGCTGAAAGAAAGCAACACGCTGACAGGTGATGCCAATTTAAAAAGCAGAAACCGGGCGTTGCTGGCTTCGTTAAATCCCAATGTGCCGCAACCGCCGGACAACTCTGGGGTGATGGCGATCGAAACGCCTAAGTTGCCGGATGTAGTCATGAAAGTCCTGGACGACAAGATGCCCGGTGCCGACAAGCGCCAAAGCGACATGAACGCCCAAATTGCCAGCCTGAACGTCGAAAAAGTTGCGCTTGAAAAAGCCATGCGCGCCAAAGAAAAAGAATTGGAAGCCATGACGGAGGCGCAATTGCGGCAGCAGTTTTTGTTGTCGCGCCAGCAAAACCTGCTCGACTCTTTGTCCATCCACATGCTCGGCGACTCGCTCTTGCTGACGCGCCAAGAGATGGAACTCAACGAACGCGACAGCCAGTTGGCCCTGCAAAGTAGCCAGCGAAACTTGCTCGCCGTCATGTCCGTTGCCGTTTTGGTGATTGCAGCCGGTCTGTTTTACCGGTATAGAACCCTGCGAAAACTGAACAAACTGCTGGAACAAAAAAACCACGACATTGCAGTTGCACATCAGCGCTCGGATGAATTGCTGTTGAATATCCTGCCCATAGCGGTCGCCGAAGAACTGAAAATGACCGGCACTGCGGCCGCCCGGCAACACGACATGGTTACGGTGCTGTTCACCGATTTTGTAGAATTCAGCCGTGTGGCAGCCGGCATGACCGCCGCACAGTTGGTTAAAGAACTGGATTATTGCTTCCGCGCATTCGATGAAATATCTGGTCGCTATCAATTGGAAAAAATCAAAACCATCGGTGATGCCTACATGTGCGCCGGCGGATTGAAGCCCAATGACAACGACCATCCCGTTCGGGTGGTGGAGGCTGCGCTGGAAATGCGGCAGTTTATAGAAACCTGGAAAGCAGAAAAAGAGCGCAATAATACGCCTGCCTTCGATGTGCGCATCGGAATCCACACAGGCCCTTTAGTAGCGGGCGTGGTGGGCACGCATAAATTTGCTTACGACATCTGGGGCAATACCGTGAATGTGGCCGCGCGCATGGAAGAAGGCAGCGAGCCCGGCAAGGTAAATGTTTCCGGTACGACTTACAAATTCGTAAAAGATCATTTCAAGTTTACGCCCCGTGGCCATATTCCGGCTAAAAACATTGGGAATGTCGAGATGTTTTTTGTTGATGCGGCATAAATAGTGTCTGTCTTTATAGTCCGATAGCTGCGTTATGTTTAGGAACGTCGCAAAAATAACTTCCCGATTTGGGCGGCGGCTTTTTGGCTACGCCGAACTTGCATTTCCACCGGACTTCCCGCAATTGCTTTCAGTCGGCGCAATTGCCTTCGTCGGTCGCGTAGCTTTGGCTACGCGCTCTCCTCGCGCCTTGTCCGATGAAAAAATCCTCACGCCGAAAAGAGGAACTTATTATTGCGACGTTCCTTAGGCTCAAAATTGGTCATTTACGCGAGTAAACTTCCGCTTTTGGGTCTTCGCATGCCTTGCTCTCGAACTCTAAAGAGCAGACACGGACTAAATGGACGGACACTAAATATAGTGTATAGTTACTTGCCTGTTGCGTTTACGCCGTGAAACTCGCAGAGTCTCACCGAGGGCTGGGAGCAACTCCGTGGAACCCCATGTTATTTTTTAGCTCACGAAGGGCTGGGTTAAAACCTGCTTTCCATGAACTCCTTGCAACAAAAAAAGCTTATAGAGACCACGATCAGAATTGTTTTTTAAAACAAAGGCCGGTTTTGGCGCAATTCGCCTTATTTTTGCGCGAAGTTATTTACGACACGCTCCTAAAGGGGCGCTGAATTAATAAGTGTCGCTTTTGCCAGGCAACGCATTTTGTGGCTAACCGAGGCGGGGGTTCCCGACATTAGCCAAAGCTAAGGGAGGCGGTTCCCTAACGAAGGGTAGGCGCAAAAGGCCTCCTGGAAAAGTGGACAGTTATTATTTCAGCGACCCTAAAGACAATTCTTACATCTGTTATCTGATAAAATGGTAAAAATCGGCTCGGTTGAAATCGGAGAATTCCCGCTGTTGCTGGCGCCCATGGAAGACGTGAGCGACCCGCCGTTTCGCGCTTTGTGCAAACGCCAGGGCGCTGATTTGATGTACACGGAATTCATCTCTTCTGACGGCCTCGTCCACGATGCAAAATCGAGCTGGCAAAAGCTCGATATTTTCGACTACGAGCGGCCCATTGGCATCCAGTTTTTTGGCGGGCAATTGGAGAGCATGGTGCAGGCCGCAGAAATCATAGCCGCGCACAATCCCGATATTATAGACATCAATTACGGCTGCCCGGTGAATAAGGTTGCCTGCAAAATGGCCGGGGCAGGCCTGCTGCAGGACATCCCCCTCATGGTGCGCTTGACGGAAGCCATTGTAAAAGCGACCGATAAACCCGTAACGGTAAAAACCCGTTTGGGCTGGGACGACAACACCATCAACATCCTCGATGTGGCAGAAAGGCTCCAGGACATTGGCATTCAGGCGCTTTCTATCCATGCCCGCACCCGGAAACAGATGTACAAAGGCGAAGCCAACTGGGAATGGATTGCAAAAGTAAAGGAAAACCCGCGCATGAACATTCCGATTTTCGGCAATGGCGACGTGGACAGTCCGGAAAAAGCAAAATTATTCCGCGACCGCTACGGCGTGGATGGCATCATGATCGGAAGGGCCAGCATTGGTTACCCCTGGATTTTCCGCGAAATTAAACACTACTTCGCCACCGGCGAATTGTTGCCGCCTCCGGAAACCTCCGATCGCGTAAACGCAGCCCGGGAGCACTTGCGCAGTTCAATCGAATGGAAAGGTGAAAAATTAGGGGTGGTGGAAATGCGCAGGCATTACACGAACTATTTCCGCGGCTACCCCAACATTAAAGAATACCGAAAACTGTTGGTCACCGAATATTCACCGGAAATTCTCTTCAGCATTTTGGATGAAATCGAACAACAGTTCAGTATGGCAACCGAGCTTGCCTAAAATAAAAGCGACGTGGTTTTTAAGATACAGGATTTTGAGCGAAAAATTTTTCAAATCGTTAGCGAGGCTGCGCACGAACTGGGCTACCCGGCTTATGTCGTGGGTGGTTATGTGCGCGACCGCCTGCTGGCGCGCCCCTCGAAAGACATGGACATTGTATGTGTGGGCAGCGGCATCGAATTAGCTGAAAAAGTTGCAGCCAAACTTCGCCCCATGCCGCGTGTTGCTGTTTACAGCCGCTTTGGAACCGCCATGCTGAAACACAACGACATGGAAATCGAGTTTGTGGGCGCCCGAAGAGAATCTTACCGACAGGATTCGCGCAAGCCCAGTGTGGAAGAAGGTACCCTGGAAGACGACCAAAACCGCCGCGATTTCACCATCAATGCCTTGGCAGTAAGCCTCAATGAAGGGGACTTCGGCAGCATTGTAGACCCTTTCGACGGCCTGCACCATTTAGAAGAAAAGCTCCTCAAAACGCCATTGGAGCCTGGGAAAACTTTTTCTGACGACCCGCTGCGGATGATGCGTGCCATTCGCTTCGCTACCCAATTGGATTTTAAAATTGATGAAACGACCCTTCAGGGGATTTCCAAATACAAGCAACGCATCAATATTGTCTCCTACGAACGCATTACCGGGGAGCTGAACAAAATTATCCAGTGCGCTCAACCTTCGGTGGGTTTTAAACTGCTGTTCGATACGGGGCTGTTGCAAATTATTTTTCCTGAAATGGCTGCCCTGCAAGGCGTGGAAGTGCGCAACGGCAAGGGACACAAAGACAATTTTTACCATACCCTCCAGGTCTTAGACAACCTTTGCCGGAAAACCGACGACCTGTGGCTGCGTTGGGCGGCCATCCTGCACGACATCGCCAAACCGCCAACCAAGCGCTATTTCCCGGATCAGGGATGGACTTTCCACGGCCACGAAGCCCTTGGTGCTGCCATGACGCCGCGCATTTTCAGCCGGTTGAAGCTGCCGATGGATCACAAGATGAAATTCGTGCAAAAACTCGTGCAATTGCACCTGCGTCCCATCAGCCTGACCAAAGAAAATATCACCGATTCGGCCATCCGGCGCTTGTTGTTTGATGCAGGTGACGATATTGACGACCTCATGCTGCTCTGTGAAGCCGATATCACTTCCAAAAATCCGGAAAAAGTCAAAGGGTACTTAGAAAACTATGAATTGGTGCGCCAACGCCTGAAAGAGGTAGAGGAAAAAGACCACCTCCGCAACTGGCAACCTCCGGTGAGCGGCGAAGAGATCATGAGCACCTTCGGCATCCCGCCCGGCAAAGAAGTAGGTGTGATCAAAAACGCCATCCGCGATGCCATCCTCGATGGGGTCATCGAAAACAATCATGCTTCCGCGCATGCGTTTATGCTGGAGAAGGGGAAGGAGTTGGGGTTATAGCATTTTTCAATCAACATAAAATACGCAAACTTCATGTCAAGAGCGCTTATCATCGGTGCAGGCGGCGTTGGCCGGGTCGTAGCCTACAAATGTGCCCAGCATCCGGAAGTATTTTCGGACATCCTGCTTGCCAGCCGTACCAAATCCAAATGTGATGAAATTGCCGTTGCGGTGAAACGCGATACCAGCCACAAAAGCTTCGAAACCGCTGCGGTGGACGCGGAAAACGTGCCCGAATTGGTTGCGCTGATCCGCTCTTTTAAACCTGACCTCGTCATCCATGTTGCGCTCCCTTACCAGGATCTGACCATCATGGACGCTTGTTTGGAAACGGGCGTCAATTATATGGATACGGCGAATTACGAACCCAAAGACGTTGCGAAATTTGAATACCACTGGCAGTGGGCATATCAGGAGCGCTTTGCAGAACGCGGCATTATGGCCTTGTTGGGTTGCGGATTCGATCCGGGCGTAACGAATGTTTTCACGGCCTACGCCGCAAAACACTACTTTGACGAAATCCATTACCTCGACATCGTAGACGCAAACGCAGGCAGCCACGGCAAGGCGTTTGCCACTAATTTTAATCCGGAAATCAACATCCGCGAGATTACCCAGAATGGACGGTATTACGAAAACGGCGAGTGGGTGGAAATTCCGCCGCACTCTGTTATGAAAGCACTGAACTATCCCGAAATTGGTCCAAAAAACTCATACGTGCTGTACCACGAAGAATTGGAAAGCCTCGTGAAGCACTATCCAACCCTGAAGCGGGCGCGCTTTTGGATGACCTTCGGCGACGAATACCTCACCCACCTGCGTGTGATCCAGAACATTGGCATGGCGGGCATCGAACCGGTGCGGTTCAAAGGCGTGGATATTGTGCCGCTGGAATTCCTCAAAGCAGTGCTGCCGGATCCGGGCGAACTTGGCGAAAACTATTCCGGTTTTACGTCCATCGGTTGCCGCATTCGGGGCATCAAAGACGGCAAAGAACGCACCTATTATGTGTGGAACAATTGCAGCCACCCGGAAGCGTACAAAGAAACGGGCACCCAGGCTGTTTCCTACACCACTGGCGTACCGGCCATGATCGGCGCGATGATGGTGTTGCAGGGTAAGTGGTCGGGCAAAGGGGTTTTTAATGTAGAACAAATGGATCCCGATCCGTTTATGACCGAACTGAACCGCTGCGGCCTGCCCTGGCACGAAGCGTTTGACATAGATCTGGAACTCTGATCTACTGCACTTTAACGAACTTAAGGAGGCGCTCTCGGGCGCCTTCTTTCATTAAAAGTTGGAGGGAATCTTCCGTAAGTTTTACGATTTCAACCGCCTTTTCGGTTGAAGCCTGGTTCAGGGTATCGAGGGTGTAGAGGTATTTTGACTCCACGTAGTAGCTGCCCGATTCTTCATACTTGAGCGGCCCATTGTAGGTATATCCTTTATTATTAGCCAAATTCAGTTTGATGTATTGCGGATCCACTTCAAGAGAATCTCCTTCTTCCAGTACGGCGATGGCCTGCCAGTTTCCGACAATCTGGTGCTCTGTCTTCGGTCCGCACGCACTGGCCAGCAGCAGCGTGCAAAACAATAGTCCGGCTCCCCTGAGCGATAAATTCTGCATGTTTCGATTGGTTGTATACTTGTTCATAATGCCGTTCGGTAGAATAAGGTTGGCTTGACGCGGCAAATTTAACCACCCGCAACCGTAATTCTTAATAAAGCTTCGACAATTGAATGAAGACCAACGCACCTGCAAGAAATCCGAGCGCCGCTAACCAGGCTATTTTTTTCATGTACCAGATAAAATCAATGCGCTCCATACCCATGGCCGCCACGCCCGCTGCCGAGCCGATGATGAGCATGCTGCCGCCCGTACCTGCCGAATAAGCGATAAAGTGCCAAAGGTGGTCATCGAGCGGATTTTCATACATTCCCATGGTAGCGGCCACTAAGGGCACATTGTCCACCACTGCCGATAAAACGCCGATCAGGATGATGACGATGTTTTGATCCGGAACTGCGGTTTCGAGCCGCACAGCTAAACTTTGTAAAAGCCCCATTTGGGCACCGTTGGGGCCTACTACCATCATCGTTTCGAGCGATCCGACCGCCAGCAGGATACCCAGAAAGAATAGAATGCTGGACATTTCAATGCGCGACAGGGCATGCAGGGCAGTATATTTTTGCTTGCGCTCTTCGGTAAAGTCCTCTTCGGGGTGAATGTACTCTGAAATCAGCCACACCACGCCCAAGCCCAACGCCATACCTACATAAGGAGGCAGGTGCGTTAGCGATTTAAAAATGGGGACGAAGATCAATGCGCCAATTCCGGCAATAAACATTACGTTGCTGCTGAGTAACTTCTGTTTTTCTTTTTCTCCGCTGGGATTGAGTTCCGGTGCCGCCAATTTTCCCGAAAAGGTTTTGGAAAAATAAAGTATCAATACCGGTACCGCGAGGCAAATCACGGAAGGGATAAAAAGAATTTCGATCAGGTGAAGAGAAGACACTTTTTTATTAATCCACAACATCGTCGTCGTCACATCGCCGATGGGCGACCAGGCACCACCAGCATTGGCTGCAATGACCACAATGGAAGCATACCAAAGCCGGTCTTCCCGGTTCGGCACCAATTTGCGCAACAGGGAAATCAGTACAATCGTCGTGGTCAGGTTGTCCAGCACCGCTGAAAGGAAAAATGCAAGGACGCTGATGATGATCAGCATCTTACGCTTGCTGTTGGTTTGGATCCGGCTGGTAATGACCGAAAACCCTTTGTGTAGATCCACCAATTCCACAATGGTCATGGCACCGATCAGGAAAAACAGGATTTCCGCAATTTTTCCCACGTGGTGCAACAAGATAAAATTTAGCCCGTCGTAATACTTTTCAGAATCGCCGCTATAAGTGACCACTAAGTCGTGTTCACCAACGACGCCGAGATGGCCAATGGAAATCATCGCCCAGCACAGCGCGCCCATGACAAGCGCAGGAACAGTTTTATCCAATTTAAGCGGGTGCTCAAAAGCGATCGCTAAGTAGCCGATGATGAAACAGACAATGACTCCGGTTAACATGGTTTGCCGGTTTGTTATCGTATAAAAAACTGGAAATCAGTTATGAAAAAGCGATCGTAAATGTAGAATATTCCATCATTATTCTTCCATCAACAAAGTGCTTGTTCAAATATTTGTTAACAAAATAAAGGTCAGCGCGCCGGCAAGGAAACCGAGCGCGGCTAACCAGGCTATTTTTTTCATGTACCAGATAAAATCAATGCGCTCCATGCCCATTGCGGCTACGCCCGCTGCCGATCCAATGATGAGCATGCTGCCCCCCGTGCCCGCAGAATATGCGATGAAATGCCAGAGGTTATCGTCAATCGGATTTTTATACATCCCCATGGTGGCAGCTACGATCGGTACGTTGTCCACCACAGCCGACAAAACGCCGATCAGGATGATCACAATATTTTGATCCGGAACCGCAGTTTCAAGGTTCAATGCTAAGCTTGCCAGGAGCCCCATTGCTTTGCCGTCGGCACCGGTCACCATAATTGTTTCCAGGGCACCAACCGCCAATAGAATCCCCAGGAAAAACAGAATGCTGGACATCTCAATGCGGGATAAAGCATGCAGGGCGGTATATTTTTGCTTGCGCTCTTCGGTAAAGTCCTCTTCCGGGTGAATGTACTCCGAAATCAGCCACACCACGCCCAAGCCCAACGCCATGCCCACATAAGGAGGCAGGTGCGTTAGTGATTTAAAGATAGGGACGAAGATCAATGCACCAATTCCGGCAAAAAACATGACGTTGCTGCTGAGCAGTTTTTGTTTTTCTTTTTCGCCGCTGAGGTTAAGATCGGGTAGCGCAAGTTTTCCCGCAAAGTTTTTGGAAAAATAGAGCACCAGCAAAGGAATCGCCAAGCAAACCACCGAAGGAATGAAAAGCATTTCGACCAGCGCCATCGTGGACACCTTTTTATTGATCCACAACATGGTTGTCGTCACATCACCGATGGGCGACCAGGCACCACCTGCGTTGGCTGCGATAACCACCATGGAGGCAAACCAGAGGCGGTCTTCCCGGTTGGGCACCAATTTGCGCAACAACGAAATGAGTACAATGGTGGTGGTCAGGTTATCCAATATGGCCGAGAGAAAAAAAGCAAGAATGCAAATGATGATCAGCATCTTACGCTTGCTGTCCGTCTTGATTTTGCTGGTAATGACCGAAAATCCTTTGTGCAGATCCACCAATTCCACAATAGTCATGGCACCGATCAGGAAAAACAAGATTTCTGCAATTTTACCAACGTGGTGCAACAGCACTACATTTAGTCCATCAAAATACTGCTCCGGATCTCCGCCATACGTGATCACCGCGTCGTGGTCGCCAACGATCCCAAGGTGTCCAATAGAGATCATCGCCCAGCATAGTGCGCCCATTACGAGGGCCGGTACCGTTTTATCCAATTTCAGTGGATGTTCAAAAGCGATGGTCAGGTAGCCGACGATGAAACACACGATCACTCCGGTAAGCATAAGTCTTGCAGTTTGTCTTCGTTATGGGAATGTACCCCTCGTTCTGATGATGGCAGTAAAAATAGAATATTCTACCTTGCAGCGTAGCTGTTGCCAACAAAATTCATTAAAAATTTAACTTACCTGAAAAAAAATGAACGGGTTTCGCCTTTTCCGGTTGCACTCAAAGTGAGTTAATGCGTTATATTATGGAGAAAACTTGATTACTACACCTAACAATAAGTTGCCTGATGAACTACACCCTCAACCTACTCAGCCTCGCAGCGATCGCATGGCTGTTCACCGGAGGCATAGCTGATGCACAGGTTTCGGCCGGGCACAAGTTTTATGCTCAAGCGAATTACGAAGCTGCTTTTTCGGCTTACGCCAAAGAAAAAGACGATGCCAAAAAAGGGGCCGAAGCGCTCTACGGGCTGGCCAACGTTTTCAACCAAGAAACCTTTTTGGGCTATCACCCTGACTCTTCGTGGGTTTATCTCAACAAAGCGCAGCAAAAAAAGCGGAAACTCCCTTCCTCCACCCAAAATAAACTGCGCAAAAAAGGATACGATGAAGCATTCGTCAGCCGGATGAAGGGCGAACTCCGCGAAAAAGCGGTTCGGCAGGCCATTTCAAAAGGCACTACCACAGATCTCGATCAGGTCATGGAAACCTATAAGCCGTTGAACAACAAGCAACGGCAGGCCATCATGTCCGCCAGAAATGTATTGGCTCTGGGTCAGATTGAGGCCGGCTACGGCTACGATTCGCTAGTTACTTTTTTGAAAAAATACCAAAGTAGTATTTTGGAGTATACCCCGGAAATGGCGCCCCGCATCCAGCAGTTGGCGTGGAGGCTCTACTTTTCAAAAAAAGACAGCACCCACACCCACGATGTGCTCGATCTGCTCCGGGACTTTCCCAGTCTTGCGCCAAGAGCGGATCTCCCGCTTTCCAAAGCACTCACGGAAAGACCTTACATCATCGAAGCAGAAAATCTGCTCAAAGAGCCTCAATTGCGCGAGATGCCTCAAACCCTGCGCGTTATTTATTTTCATTACTGGCTGAGCGGTGAAAAAACCGACCTGACTGTTTTTCAAGATCGCTATCCTGCTTTCGCGCAGTCTTTTGGTGTCAGCAAAGAACTGGAACTGGCAGCGCGGGCACCAGGCTGGGATTTCCCTTATTCGGAAGTTGACCGTGAACTATACGAAGCTTTCATCCGGGAAGCTGCGCCGCGCCATAGCGCCGTTCGTGCCCTCCACCGGATGATCGAACCCGATGTTAAAGCCGACCGCTGGCAGGCTGCCATTGAGCGGGTGGAGCGTTTGTGCAGCGTTTTCCCGGAAGACGATGCGCGCATTACCGGACTGCTCCGCACGCTCAAAACCCCGTCGGTGAAAGGCATTGTTCCGGAACCACTGAAAGGAGACGTAAATTCTGACCAGGGCGAATACGCACCGGTCATTTCCGCCAACGGCCAGTATCTCTATTTTTGCCGCAATGAAAATGAGACGGACAGTTTCACCGGCGATGAAAACATCTACGTTGCCCTCAACAAAGACGGGCAGTGGGCAGACGTCCGGCCAGCCGGAAACTGGAAAGATCCCAACGTCCATGAAGCGCCTTTAGACATCTCCGCCGACGGCTCCATGTTGCTCCTGTTCAAAAGCGGCATTTTGATGTACAGCACCAAAGAGCGATTCGGGTGGTCAACAGAACAATTGTTTTTTGAAAAAGGAAATACGCCGGAATGGCGCGGCTCCGCTTCTGTGGCCGCCAACCGCGAAGCCGTCATTTTTGAAGCGCGCCGAAAAGATTGTTTTGGGATCAAAAAAGACGGCAACATTGATATTTTTGTTGCGCTGAAAGAAGCAGACGGTTCCTGGGGCACTCCCGTCAACCTCGGCGGTGTGATCAATACGCCCTTCAACGATCGTTCGCCTTTTCTGCACCCCGACCTGCGCACCCTTTACTTCAGTTCGGAAGGGCACGGCAGCCTTGGCAGTATGGACGTATATAAAACTACGCGCATCGGCGATGGTTGGTTAGAATGGACAACTCCGGTAAATCTGGGGAAAGAGATCAACACCTCCGGCAACGACTGGGGCTACCGCATTTCTACCGACGGCGCGGTGGCGTATTTTGCTGCGGATGCCAAAAATGGGAAAGAAAATATTTTCAGCGTGACCCTGCCCGACGCAGCTCGTCCGGAAAAAGTAGGCACCATTTCGGGTAAACTGACGGGCCTGGATGGACAACCCATCGCTGCAAAAATCGAAATCCGGGATTTGGCCACCAATGAAAAAATTGACGTGGTCAGTCCGGATCCCGAAACAGGAGAATATTATATTGTGGTACCTTTGGGCAAAATCTATGGCTACGTGGTCAGCGGAGAATCTTATTTCCCGGTGAGTGGTTCGGTAGACTTGCGCGAAATAAAATCTGCCCAAAATACGGTAGAGAACATCGTGGCACCAAGCGTAGTGGAAATGGAAAAGGAAAGTGTGGCCGTACCGCTGAAAAATCTGTTCTTCGACCACGACGAGGCTACGCTGAAACCTGAATCCTTTACGCAATTGGCCCAATTGGTGGCTTTTATGAAAACGACGCCTTACCGAATTGAAATCGCAGGCCATACGGATAATACCGGTTCGGCGCAATACAATTTGGAACTCTCCAGAAACCGGGCGGTGGCGGTGCGCCAATACTTAGTGCAACAGGGCTGCGACGTGGGACGGATCGAGGCGCTTGGTTTGGGCATGGCCAATCCTGTTGCGTCCAACGATGTCGAATCCGGCCGCGCACAGAACCGCCGCGTGGAAATTCGGATTGCGAAGGCGAGAAGGTAGATAAAAGATTTTAGATATTAGATTTTAGATTTGCGATAGGGAAAATCTAAAGTCTTGGTCTTCAATAAAGATATTCCTTGTCATTACCCCGAACTCTAAAGTCTAACGTCTAACATCTAACGTCTAACATCTAAAAGGACTATGTACAAAACAATTCTCCTTGCTTGCTGCGCACTACTGTTGCTGAATTGCAAGCGCGGTTCCGAGTCGTCGGAAAGCGCGCAAACCGTTGCTCTTGCACAAGTTATCGAACGGTCGCCGGCGGCTTTGCGCCAAACGTATACCCAACGCATGGCTCTTCGGAAAACGCCGTTGCCGTTGAAACAGGAAAAATCAGCCGGTCGGCTGCTGCCCGTGGATGAAGCGCCATTAGATACTGCTTTTTTTGTTTTTCGCGAAGACCTGCTGGACATTGTCGCCAAAAAAGACGCCCACCGACTGTTAGCCTATGTGGATCCGCACATCAAATGCGGGTTCGACTCAGAAAACGGCCTGCCGGATTTTGTGCGCCAGTGGAACCTTGATGCCCCGGAAAAAGTAGCCGGGTCGCCGCTCTGGCAGCAATTGGAAGACGTGCTGCAACGCGGGGGGGTATTTGGGCCGGGTCGCCAGAATTTCCAGGCACCCTATTACGCCGCTACGTTCCCGGAAACAGAAGACGCGCTGGAAAGCGCCGTGATCAATGCCCGCGAAGTGCGCATGCGCGAAGGACCGAGCCTTACCGGCAAAGTTATCCAAAACATTTCCTTTGAAATTGTGACCATCATGGATAGATCAGTAGAGGAAGAAACCATTGAAGGCCGGACTTACCCCTGGTTTAAAATCAAAACCCGCAGCGGAAAGGAAGGCTGGGTCTATGGGCGTTTCATCGGCCGGCTCGCCGGCTACCACGCAGTGTTTGAACCGTTGGGCAGCAAATGGCGGATGACCTCGTTTTTGGCCGGGGATTGATGCAAATTTGCAAATAGGCAAATGCACAAACTCGCAAACTTTGCAAACGTGTTCTTGCCCCTTGCCCCTCACAGCTTATTCACTAAAAACGCAACATCCATGCACCGCTTTTTTATTATTTTTTTAACCCTACTTATCGGCGCTTCCTGTAATTCATCCTCATCAAACATGCAACATACCGGTATGACAAAAAAGTTCGACTGGCAGGGACACCGTGGCGCGCGCGGGCTGGCACCTGAAAACACGGTTGCCTCGTTTTTGAAGGCGCTGGAATACCCGGAAGTTACCACGCTGGAACTCGATGTAGCGGTCACGGCCGACAGTCAGGTGGTGGTTTCGCACGAACCCTGGATGTCGGAAACCATCTGTAGCCACCCCGACGGGCATGCCGTTGTGGCAACTGAAGCGCAATCGCTCAACCTGCACCGCATGCGCTACCGGGAAATTCAGGGTTTTGATTGCGGGCAACGCGGGCACGAGCGCTTTCCGGAACAACAAAAAATTGCAACGCAAAAACCTTTGTTAAGCGAAGTCATCTCCGCAGTTGACGCGTATTGCAAACAACACCGGCGTCATTTACCCAGGTTCAACATCGAAATCAAAAGCAAGCCGGAATGGGACGGCATCTACACCCCTGCGCCCGACGAATTCGCCCGCTTAGTATTGGCTGAAATAGACGCCACCGGTATCCGGACACGCACCTGCGTCCAGTCTTTCGACAAACGTGCCCTACAGGCGGTACAGCGATTAGCCCCCAAAATCACCATGGCTCTGCTGGTTGAAGACGCAGCCGGGGTGGAAGCACAACTTAAGGAATTGGGCTTCACGCCAAACGTGTACAGCCCTTATTATCAATTGGTAACCGCCCACTTGGTGCAGGCTGCGCATGGTGCAGGCATGCGCGTCATTCCCTGGACGGTCAACGAAACGGAGACTATGAAAAGCCTGATGGCATTGGGGGTAGATGGCATCATCACGGATTACCCGGATCGCATTCCCCGCTAATTTGCCTAAACTTTGCTAATTTGCAGCCTCCAAAAAAGCGATACGTATACATGTTCCGTTGTTTAATCATTTTGTTGCTGTTATTAGGGGGAGCCAGCGCGCTTTACGGCCAGGGAAACTCCTCGAAATACCACCGGTCGGAAGCCCAGCGGGGTGACGGCGTTTATTCCCTGCTGCGCCGCTTTGCGCTCGACCAATATTCCTGCAATTTCGATGAGTTTTACAAGGTGAATAAAATGCGCAAAAACGCATCTTTAACTGTCGGAAAAACTTATAACCTGCCCATTTTACTCTACACGTTTGACGGCAAAACCATTCGTTCCAGCGTTGGCATTGATGATTGGGATCGGGCTTTGAGCATCCAGAAGTACAACGAAGCGATGCTGGATGAGCGCCTGCGCAAGGAATCTTTCAAAACAGATAAAATCCTCTGGGTGCCTTTTCACCAACTCAATTGCCCTGAACCGGATCTGGATATCCTCCCGCCGATCATTACCAATCCGGAAGAGGCAAAGGCTGGCGACCGCATTTTTCCGATTTTTGGCGCTCCTTATGCTTATACCCCCTTGAAAAGCAGTCGCCTGAAAGGCAAAGTGTTCTACATCTCCAGCGGCCACGGGGGCGTTGATCCCGGAGCCATGGCTACCCGTGGCGGCCACACCATTTGCGAAGACGAATACGCTTACGATGTTTCCCTGCGTCTGTGCCGCCAACTCATTGCGCATGGCGCCACAACCTATATGGTAGTTCGCGACGAAGATGACGGAATCCGGTCAGGAGAATACTTGGAATGCGATAAAGATGAAAAACTTTGGGGCGGTGTCCGAATGGTTTTGCAGCAAAAACCACGGCTTTTTCAGCGATCCAACATCATCAACGAACTCTACGAAAAGCACCGGCTGCAAGGAGTTAAAGACCAATTGCTTGTCGAAATCCATGTGGACTCGCGCAGCCAAAGCGAACGCACCGACGTCTATTTTTACCACCACTCCAGCAGCGACGAGGGTAAAGAACTGGCAGAACAAATGCATCAAACCCTGAAAACAAAGTACAAACAATACCGCGCCGGCGGGTACTACCACGGCACCGTCACTTCACGTGATCTGCACATGTTGCGCGAATCCAAACCCAATTCCGTGTACGTGGAACTCGCCAACATCCGAAACTACTCCGATCAACAGCGGATCGTGCTGGAAAGCAACCGGCAACTGCTGGCCAATTGGTTGTTTGAAGGAATCACGAAGTGATCGTTGGCAGTCTGTCAACTGCCAACGATCTACCTGCCAACTGATAAAACCACCTTCCCAAACTGCCCGCCTCTTCCGATTTGATTGAAAGCAGATTGCCCGTCTTCGAGTGCGTAGACGCGGTCAACGACGGGAACAATGCGGTGTTGATGGACAAACTGCATCAGATCGGCAAACTCCTGGTCGGTTCCCATCGAAGTGCCGAGGATGGACAACTGTTTCCAGAAAACGGGCTGCGGACTCAAACCGGAAATCGGTCCCAGCGTGCCGCCGTAGGTGACGATGCGCGCCCCGGGGTTGCAGATTTTGGGAAACAGCCCGAAACCGTCGCCGCCTGCGCTGTCCACAATCAGGTCGAAGCCGCCTGCTTGTTGCTGGAGTTGTTTCGACCAGTCGGGGTCGCGGTAATTGGCGCCACCCTGGCTGCCCATGTTGCGGGTGCGTTCAATTTTTTCATCGTGACCGGAAGTCACCCACACCTGCGCGCCGACTGCCAGCGCCAACTGGATCGCCAGCAGGGCGACACCCCCACCAGCACCGGTCACGAGCACCTTTTCGCCCGCGCGAAGCTGGCCTTTGGTGAACACCGCCCGAAATGCCGTCAGGCCCCCCAAAGGCAGTGCAGCGGCTTGTTCCATATTCAGGTGCGCCGGTTTATCGTATACTTGCCGATGCGGCACGGCGACCCATTCCGCAAAGGTTCCGTTTTTGGGCAAACCCAGAATCTGGAAACTTTTGGAAGGATAGGCCGGGTTTTCGCCCCAGTCAAACGCCGGGTTGAGGATCACTTCGCGGCCTTCAGCCACGCCAGCCCCGTCCGAGCCAAGGATGATGGGATATACAATGCCGGGATATTGTCCCTGCGTAATCCACCAGTCGCGGCGGTTGAGCGCGGCGGCGTGGAGTTGCACCAGCACTTCACCCCCGGCGGCTTCAGGCATGGGCGCCTCGCCGTAGTGGAGCGGCGCGTCTTTTTGATTAAGAAGGAGCGCTTTCATGTTTTGCCTAAGCATGTTGTTGGATTGAAAAGTCAGCGCGTCAAATATAGAATTTTTGATGGAGGTTGTTAAAACCCGGGAGCACACTATTATTATTAAAGGTGTCAAAACAGGGTCATCACGTTTACCCAAGCTTTCGGAGCTTTAGCAACGGCACTTCGTTTTTTACTTCGGATACCGTTCGTACCCCTTATTTTCAAATCTTCAAATCCTAAAATCTTCAAATCCTCCCCTTTATAGGATTGACAACCAGTTAATTACCAACCTCCTCCGATTTTAATTCGGAATACCTTCCCTCAACATGCAAGTTTCCACAATAAATTTTAAAAAATCTTTTGGTCGTTTATCCGAAAGTGATACCTTTGCATTCGCTTTTGAAAAGGCATACCCACACAAGGGTAATTTTTACGCAGATTCATAATGTTTTAATCAAGCAAAGCACACTATGCCTACTATTAATCAGTTGGTACGAAAAGGCAGGGTACAAGTAGAAACGAAGAGCAAGTCCCGCGCATTGGATTCATGTCCGCAAAAGCGGGGTGTTTGCACCCGTGTTTATACCACAACACCTAAAAAACCGAACTCTGCGTTGCGCAAAGTTGCAAAAGTACGTTTGACAAACCAGATTGAAGTCATCGCCTACATTCCAGGCGAGGGCCACAACCTCCAGGAACACTCTATCGTGTTGATTGCTGGCGGTCGTGTGAAAGACCTTCCGGGTGTTCGTTACACCATCGTTCGCGGCGCATTGGACACCGCAGGCGTTAACGACCGCAAGAAGAGCCGCTCGCACTATGGCACCAAACGTCCTAAAAAATAATTCAACATCTTTTTAATACGGAAAAACTTCCGAAATAATGAGAAAGAGGAAACCGAAGCTTCGAATCATTGCTCCAGACCCGAGATACCTTGACCCGATGGTCACGCAGTTCATCAATAACATGATGTACGAAGGTAGCAAAGGTGCATCTTTCCGCGTGTTCTATCAGGCGATGGACATCGTGAAAGACAGAACCAAGCAGGATGAGCATGGACTTTGGAAGAAAGCGCTGAATAACGTAATGCCCGCTGTGGAAGTTAGAAGCCGTCGTATTGGGGGCGCTACGTTCCAGATTCCGACGGAAATCCGCGCCAAGCGCAAAGTTTCTATCGGTATGAAGTGGTTGATTCGCTTCTCCCGCCAGCGCAGCGGCAAAGGGATGGCAGAAAGATTGGCTTCCGAGATCATTGCAGCAAGCAAAGGCGAAGGTGCCGCTGTGAAGAAAAGGGAAGATACACACAAGATGGCAGAGTCGAACCGCGCATTTGCACATTTCAAAGTTTAAAAAACCTGCCGAAGGACAATCATGGCAAAAGATCTTAAATACACGAGGAATATTGGCATTGCTGCGCACATTGATGCGGGTAAAACCACTACAACCGAGCGTATCCTATATTATACCGGTGTTTCTTATAAAATCGGTGAGGTTCACGATGGCGCTGCCACGATGGACTGGATGGAACAGGAGCAGGAGCGTGGCATCACGATTACGTCTGCTGCAACTAAGTGTACCTGGACGGTAGAAGAAAAATTATACGACTTCAACATCATTGACACCCCTGGCCACGTGGATTTTACTGTTGAGGTAAACCGCTCGCTGCGTGTGTTGGATGGTTTGGTGTTCCTCTTCAGTGCGGTTGACGGCGTTGAACCGCAATCGGAAACCAACTGGCGCCTTGCAGACAATTACAAGGTACCGCGTTTGGGTTTTGTAAATAAAATGGATCGCTCCGGTGCCGACTTTTTCATGGTCGTGAATGACATGCGTGAAAAATTAGGCTCCAATGCAATACCGCTTCAGATTCCGATTGGTGCGGAAGAAAAATTCATCGGCGTCGTTGACCTCATCACCAACCAGGCAATCGTTTGGAATGAGGACGACATGGGCATGACCTACCGGGAAATTCCAATTCCGGATGATTTGGTTGACCAAGTGATCGAGTACCGTGAAAAATTGGTGGAAGCTGCGGCTGAATTCGATGACTCTTTGATGGAGAAATTCTTTGAAGATCCGAACTCCATCACGATACCAGAATTGCGCGCCGGCGTTCGCCAGGCCGTTATGTCAATGAAAATTACGCCGGTGCTTTGCGGCTCGGCCTTCAAAAATAAAGGCGTTCAGGCTTGTTTGGATGCAGTATGCTACTACATGCCTTCTCCACTTGATGTGGATGCAATCAGAGGAACCAACCCGGATACGGAGAAAGAAGTGACGCGCAACCCAACGGTGACCGATCCTTTTTCCGCCCTTGCGTTCAAAATTGCGACCGACCCGTTCGTAGGCCGCCTTTGCTACATCCGCGTTTATTCGGGTAAACTCGACGCAGGATCTTATGTGTTGAACACCCGCAACGGCAACAAAGAGCGCATTTCCCGCCTCTATCAGATGCACGCCAACAAGCAGCGGCCTATTGACAGCGTAGAAGCAGGCGACATCGCCGCAGCAGTCGGTTTCAAGGACATCCGCACCGGGGATACCCTTTGCGACCTCAACCACCCGATTGTACTGGAAAGCATGGTTTTCCCCGATCCGGTTATCGGCATCGCCATCGAGCCGAAGTCTCAGAAAGACCTCGACAAACTGGGCATGGCCTTGGCTAAATTAGCGGAGGAAGACCCGACATTCCGCATCCGTTACGACGAAGACACCAACCAGACCATTATCAGTGGCATGGGCGAGTTACACCTCGAAATCATCGTGGATCGCCTGAGACGCGAATTCAAAGTAGAATGCAACCAGGGTCAGCCCCAGGTTAACTATAAAGAAGCATTGACGCAAATGGTAACCCACCGCGAGCGCCTCAAGAAGCAAACAGGTGGTTCCGGTATGTTTGCCGACATGGAATTCGAACTCGGCCCTGCCGATGCTGAATTCTTAGAAAGCGACGACTACAAGAGCGGCAAAAAACGCCTCCAAATGATTTGGGGCATCGTCGGCGGCGCGATTGACAAAAACTACCTGAAGCCGATTACTGACGGGTTCAACTCGATGATGAACAACGGCGTACTGGCTGGCTACGGCATAGACAGCATGAAAGTACGGGTCTTTGATGGCTCGATGCACGCAGTAGACTCCAAACCAGTTGCGTTTGAATTGTGCGCCAAGGACGGTTTCCGTGCCTCAGCGCCAAAAGCTAAGCCGGTTTTGCTGGAGCCAATCATGAAATTAGAAGTGGTTACGCCCGATGAATACGTCGGTTCCGTAATCGGTGACCTGAACCGCCGTCGCGGTTTGCCGAAAGGGCAGGAAGCACGCTCAGGTGCCATCGCAGTGCAGGCAGAAGTGCCACTTTCCGAAATGTTCGGTTATGTGACTTCGCTGCGTACAATTACGTCGGGTCGCGCAACTTCGACGATGGAATTTTCCCACTACCACGAAGTTCCGACGGGTATTGGAAAAGAAATCATCGAAAAAGCCAGAGGCGCCGTTAAGGTTTAATTGAAAGGAATAATTTAATAATCCGGTTGAAATTTCGCATAAAAACGGACTTTCAACCGGCCTGCAAAAGCGCAGGCATTGTTTTTGACAAAAATATTCTGAAAAGGCATGAATCAGAAAATCAGAATTAAACTACGATCTTACGATCACAATTTGGTAGACAAGTCAACCGAAAAGATCGTGAAGACGGTAAAAAGTAGTGGGGCTGTTGTAACTGGCCCGATTCCGCTGCCCACTGAAAAGCAGATCTTCACCGTGCTCCGTTCTCCGCACGTTAACAAGAAGTCTCGTGAGCAGTTCCAGTTGCGCACCCACAAGCGCCTGATCGAAATCTATTCTCCCACACAGAAGACAGTAGACGCACTGTCCAAGTTGGAGCTGCCAAGCGGAGTGGATATCCAGGTTAAATTGACATAAGCATTATTAAACGCCGGACAGCCCGAAGCCATTAACCATGGCGATCTGGCCTGGGGGTGGTGTATTTATTGCACAACTCTGGCAGGCATCGAGGTTGTCGTATAAAATATACGGCTAAAATGAACGGACTAATCGGTAAGAAAATCGGTATGACCAGCATTTATGATAAAGCTGGTCGTAACGTAGCTTGCACCGTAATAGAAGCAGGCCCTTGTGTGGTAACTCAGATTAAAACTGACGATACCGACGGGTACACCTCGTTTCAACTTAGTTTTGGCGAAGCCAGAGCTAAGAATACGCCCAATCCGCTGATCGGCCATTTTGCGAAAGCAAATACCGGCCCGAAGCGAAAAGTCGTAGAATTCCGCGATTTCAACATTGTCCAGAAGTCTCTGGGCGACGTACTCACGGTAAGCGATGTATTCAATGAAGGCGACAAAGTACACGCGGTAGGAATCACGAAAGGAAAAGGCTTTCAAGGGGTTGTCAAAAGACACGGTTTTCACGGTGTTGGCGGTCAAACCCACGGTCAGCACAACCGTTTGCGCGCTCCGGGTTCGATTGGCGCATCATCGTTTCCGTCTAAAGTATTCAAAGGCATGCGCATGGCAGGCCGCGATGGCGGCGACCGTGTGAAGGTGAAAAACTTAGAAGTGGTTAAACTACTTCCGGAGCAAAACCTGATGCTGATAAAAGGTGCGATTCCCGGACACAAGGGCGCATTCGTGATCATCGAGAAAAAGTAATCATTCTTCCAATGTCTGCAGCGCCGCAAGTTATAATGCGGCCATGCGATAAATGACATAGCAATGAAAGTTGATGTTTTAAATATTCAGGGGCAAAACACCGGCAGGCAAATCGAACTGCCAGAGGCCATCTTCGGCATCGAACCGAGCGAGCACGCGGTCTATTTGTCTGTAAAACAGTATCTGGCTGCCCAGCGCCAAGGTACGCACAAATCAAAAGAGCGCAGCGAAATTTCAGGCTCTACCCGCAAGCTGCACCGCCAGAAGGGTACAGGTGGATCGCGTAAAGGGGATACAAACAACCCGTTGTACATGGGTGGTGGTCGTGTATTCGGCCCGCGTCCGCGCAAATACGACATCAAGCTGAATAAGAAGGTGAAGCGCCTTGCTCGTAAATCAGCCTTGTCTTTCAAAGCGGGTGTTGGCAAAATCCTCGTAGTTGAGGACTTTTCCTTCGAAGCGCCAAAAACAAAGGAGTACCTCAACCTGCTCCTTCGGCTCAAATTGATGGAGGAAAAGACCCTGTTGATTACACCGGAACTTGAAAAAGAAGTGTACCTGTCAGCGCGCAACCTTCAGAAAGCGGAGGTGGTTCGCGCATCGGATGTGAATACTTATCAGATCCTGCATGCCGGTACGCTGATTATTTCGGAAAGTGCCGTATCGAAGATCGAAGAAACACTTGCTTAAATCATAACTGCCTCCTTTTAAAAAAACTGAAGGCACAATTCGCAAGACAATGGCAAAGAAAATATTAATCAAGCCGGTGATTACTGAAAAATCGGAAAAGCTTTCCGGTAAGTACAACCGCTACACCTTCGTTGTTGACAAAAAAGTCAACAAGATCGAAATCCGGAAGGCGGTAGAGGACATGTATGGCGTCAGTGTAGTATCCGTTAACACGCTGGTCATGCCTGCAAAAATGATCACCCGCTCTACGAAAGCAGGGGTCGCAAAAGGCAGAAAAAGCGCTTTCAAAAAAGCGCTGGTAACGCTTTCGGGCGGAGACGAAATCAACTTCTACGGAGATATTTAATTTATTTACGAGGCGCGGGGGAATGGCTCCGGCGCTGGAGTGACAAAGAAATTTCAAGACAATGGCAGTCAAAAAATATAATCCAATAACGCCGGGGACACGCTTTCGTGTGGGCAACTCCTTTGCTGAATTGACGACCGATAAGCCTGAAAAGAGCTTGATGGGACCCATCAGCAAATCAGGCGGGCGCAATGGCGTTGGGCACCTTACCGTGCGTCAGCGTGGGGGCGGCCACAAGCGCCGCTACCGGATTATTGACTTTAAGCGCGACAAAGACGGGATTCCCGCAATTGTCAAGACCATCGAATACGATCCAAACCGCACTGCATTTATTGCACTCGTGGTGTATTCAGATGGCGAAAAGCGCTACATCATCGCTCCTCAGGGCCTGAAAGTTGGCGATAAGCTGCTTTCTGGCAAAGAAGCGCAGCCGAATATTGGCAACGCACTTTTTTTGAAGGACATTCCGCTGGGTACGGCAATTCACGCAATTGAGATGCAGCCGGGCAAGGGTGCAGCGATGGCGCGGAGTGCAGGAACCAATGCAACCCTGATGGGTCGCGAAGGAAAATACGGCGTTGTTCGCCTGCCTTCAGGGGAAGTTCGCCGGGTGCTGCTGACGTGCAAAGCAACGATGGGTTCTACCTCCAACCCCGATCACGGTTTGGAAGTATTGGGTAAAGCAGGAAGAAAGCGCTGGATTGGTCGCCGTCCACGGGTACGTGGTGTCGCGATGAACCCGGTAGATCACCCGATGGGTGGTGGCGAAGGCCGCGCTTCCGGTGGACATCCGCGCTCCAGAACAGGCAAGCCTGCAAAAGGGTACAAAACGCGGAGCCGTACGAAGATGTCGAATCGTCTTATCGTTTCTCGCAGGAATAAATCTAATTAACAGTAGATAGCGCTTTTGCGCAAGCTAAAAATCAGAGACCGACATGGCAAGATCTATTAAGAAAGGCCCATACGTGTTTCATAAATTGTTGGACAAGTTGCTTAAGGCCAAATCGTCTAACAAGAAAACCGTAATCAAAACGTGGTCTCGCTCATCCATGATCATTCCGGACATGGTGGGTGAAACGATTGCCGTTCACAACGGGAAAACATTTGTACCGGTGTTCGTCACCGAAAACATGGTAGGACACAAGTTAGGAGAATTTGCGCCTACCCGGAACTTTAAGGGACACTCTGGTAACCGTTAATAGCGTGCAAAACTGGCGCGCATAATATTGCAAAGCAATGGAAGCAGTATCTAAACTGAGAAACATCCCAATGTCGGCGCGCAAGATGCGTCTGGTTGCGGACAATATCAGGGGTAAAAAGGTAGATGAGGCGCTCTCAATTTTGCGCTTCACCAAACGCGAATCGGCAACGTGGCTGGAAAAGGCATTGCTTTCCGCGGTCGCTAACTGGGAGAATAAAAACGATGGCAAAAGCGCAGACGATCACGATCTGTTTGTGAAAACCATTTTCTCGGATGAAGGCACCATGTTGAAGCGTTTTCGCCCTGCCCCGCATGGCCGTGCAAATCGTATTCGCAAGCGTACGAATCACGTGACAATTGTGGTGGACAGCAAAAAAGCTGCCGAAGTGGCGACTGCCGGGTAATTCAATGACCGGCGTCCGCTTCGAAGAAAACTAATAAAGTTTATTCAAATTCAATAGTACCGTAATGGGTCAAAAGACTAATCCGATTGGCAATCGTTTGGGCATCATCCGCGGGTGGGACTCCAACTGGTTTGCAGACAAGGACTTTGCAGGCAAAGTAATTGAAGATGAGCACATCCGCAGTTACCTCAATGCCCGTATCGTAAAGGGCGGTATCGCACGCATTGTAATCGAACGCACGCTCAAGCGGGTCACGGTTACTATCCACACTTCCCGCCCTGGCATCATCATCGGTAAAGGGGGTCAGGAAGTTGACCGCATCCGCGAGGAGTTGAAAAAACTGAGCAACAAAGACGTTCAGATCAATATCGTGGAGATTCGCAAGGCCGAACTTGACGCTGCAATCGTTGCAGAATCGGTTGCCAAGCAGCTCGAATCACGGATCAACTATCGCCGCGCCATCAAAATGGCTATTCAGGCAACGATCCGCGCCGGTGCAGAAGGTATTAAAATACGCATCTCTGGTCGCTTGAACGGCGCAGATATGGCCCGCACGGAAGAATATAAGGAAGGGCGTACGCCTTTGCATACTTTCCGCGCCGATATTGACTACTCGCTGAAAGAAGCCCAAACCGTATACGGAAAAATCGGCATCAAATGCTGGATCTGCCGCGGTGAAGTTTATGGCAAGCGCGATTTGTCTCCGAATGTTGGGGTAACCAAGAAGGAAACGCAGCCAGGAAGCGAGCGCAATGAAAGAGGCGAAAGAGGCGGCGACCGCAGGGATAGAGGCGACAACCGCGGCGGCGGCGGTCGTGACAATCGCGGCGGCGGCGGTGGCGGTGGCAATCGCAGAGGCGGTGGCGGCGGTAGCGGCGGCGGCGGCGGAAGAAATCCACGAAGAGATTAGAATATTCTGAAAATATTGCTGTACCTTCGCCGGGCTTTTCGGAATACCTTGCCAAATTAAGGTTGAAAGCGGGTGAAATCGGCAAAATGCGTTGAATCATGTTACAGCCAAAAAGAACAAGATACCGTAAGCAACATAAATCCACAGGAGTGAAAGACGGCGTTGCCCACAGGGGCGCGATCATCTCCTTCGGAGAATATGGCTTAAAAGCGATTACCGGCGGGCGCATCACGAGCCGCCAGATTGAATCGGCTCGTATTGCCATGACGCGTCACATGAAACGTGAAGGCAAAGTGTGGATTCGCATCTTCCCGGATAAACCCATTACCAAGAAGCCACAGGAAGTGCGGATGGGTAAGGGTAAAGGACCGCTCGATGGTTATGTAGCGGTTGTTGCACCGGGCAGAATTATGTTTGAAATTGAAGGCGTACCGTTTGAAACGGCTGCTGAAGCCCTGCGCCTTGCTGCGCAAAAACTTCCGCTGCTTACAAAAACGATCATGCGCCGCGACCTTGCAGGCAAATAGGCAAAGCTGCTTTTTGAATTTTTGAATCATTCAGACAATGGAAAATAGTATTAAACTCAAAATGCAAGGGCTGTCAGATGCCGAACTAACCGACGAGCTGGCGATAATGGAACGGGAATATCAAAAATTCCAGTTCGATCACGCCATCAAGGGTTTGGAAAATCCTTTGTCACTGCAAGATATGCGTCGCGATATCGCCCGGGTAAAAACGGAGATTCGCCGCAGAGAAATGGCTAACCTGCCCGCTGAAGCGCTGGAAAAGCGTTCCAAATTGCGTGCAAGACGCCGTAGTGAATAAGACTGACGTTTTTTTATAATTAATTTCATTTATCACAATGGAAGAGAGGAATCTCAGAAAGCAGCGGGTTGGTCTTGTGACAAGTGCCAAGATGGATAAAACCATCACGGTATCCACAGAGCGTAAACTTCGTCACCCGATTTACGGCAAGTTTGTGAAGAAGACCAAAACCTTCATGGCGCACGACGAAAAAAATGAGTGTACTGTAGGCGATACGGTGCGCATTATGGAGACGCGTCCGTTGAGCAAACTTAAGCGCTGGCGCTTAGTTGAAGTTGTCGAAAGGGCTAAATAAAAAAATCTTTAAAAGATGATACAGCAAGAAAGCAGGCTCAGAGTAGCTGACAACAGCGGTGCAAAAGAAGTGCTGTGCATTCGGGTTTTGGGAGGTTCCAAACGCCGTTACGCCTCAATTGGGGATAAAATCGTGGTTACCGTAAAGGAAGCTTCGCCAGGCGGTCTTAAAAAAGGAACAGTTTCTAAAGCTGTTGTTGTGCGCACTAAAAAAGAGATCCGCCGAAAAGATGGCTCCTATATCCGGTTTGACGACAACGCTGTGGTGTTGTTGAACGCCCAGGATGAGCCAAGAGGTACGCGTATCTTCGGCCCTGTTGCACGGGAACTGCGCGAAAAGGACTACATGCGGATTATTTCGCTGGCTCCTGAAGTACTGTAAATTTTAATCTATTGTCAAGTTTTTAGCGATGACAAAGCAAAATAATCAGAAGCGTTTCGCTCCTAAATTGAAGATCAAGAAGGGGGACAAAGTCGTGGTAATCTCCGGCACTTACAAAGATACCTCCAAGGTTCGGGAAGTGCTTGAAATATTTCCTGACGAAAACCGGGCGATCGTTGATCAGGTGAATATGGCTAAAAAGCACACTAAGCCTACCCGGGAAAATCCGGGCAGTATTAATGAAATTGCGAAGCCGATCCACCTTTCAAATTTGATGTTGGTAGACCCCAAGACGGGCAAACCTACCCGCATTGGCAGAAAGCTTGCCGATAATGGCAAGATGACGCGCTATTCTAAAAAATCTGGAGAAATCATAGAATAATGAGCACATTACCCAGACTCAAGAAAAAGTACCGCGAAGAAGTTGCGCCCAAAATGATGGAGCAATTTCAATACAAAACGGTGATGCAGGTGCCCAAACTGGTTAAAATTTCCATTAACCAGGGGGTAGGAGAGGCCACGCAGGACAAAAAACTGACCGATAATGCCATCGCTGAGATGACCATGATCACGGGTCAGAAAGCAGTGCCAACGAAAGCACGCCTGGCTATCTCTAACTTCAAACTTAGAGAAGGCATGGCTATTGGGGCAAAAATCACCCTGCGCAACGTCAAAATGTACGAATTTCTGGATCGGTTGATCTCCGTTGCACTCCCTCGGGTTCGTGACTTCCGCGGCATCAACGACAAGAGTTTCGACGGACGTGGCAACTATTCCTTAGGCATTACCGAACAAATCATCTTCCCTGAGATAGACTTGGATAAGGTGAGCAAGATCAGTGGCATGGATATTACATTCGTTACAACAGCCAAAACTGATGCCGAAGCGCTTGAGTTACTCAAGTTGATGGGGCTACCGTTTAAAGGTCAAAAAACTAATAACGCTCAATAAAATGGCAAAGAAGTCCATCATTGCACGCGAGAAAAAGAGAGAACGCTTAGTTGCAAAATATGCAACCCTGCGCAAACAGCTGAAAGCTGAGGGCAACTGGGATGAGTTGGATAAACTCCCCCGTGACTCCAACCCGATCCGTTTGCACAACCGTTGCCAGCTCACGGGTCGCCCGAAAGGCTATATGCGCAAGTTTGGCCTTTGCCGGGTGAAATTCCGGGAAATGGCACTCGACGGGAAAATACCGGGTATTACCAAGGCGAGCTGGTAAAGTCAAGCTCATTTTTTTTGCTCTATTTTTTTCACAGCGAACAAGGTTCCGAATCAAAAGGAAAACCGGTTGGCGAAATGCTTAACTAATGGCAGTTACAGATCCGATAGCAGACTATCTGACGCGAATTCGGAATGCTCAGCAAGCAGGACACCGTTTGGTGGATATTCCTGCCTCCGGCATCAAAAAGCGCATGACGGAAATCCTCTACGATCATGGCTATATCCTCAAATACAAATTCGATGATGAAGCAGGTAAAGGTAATCAGGGCGTGATCAGAATCGCTTTGAAGTACGATGTACTTACCAGAAAACCTGTGATGCGCAAATTACTTCGGGTGAGTAAGCCCGGTTTGCGCCAATATGTAGGGGCAGACGATTTGCCCCGCGTATTGAACGGCCTCGGCATTGCCATCATTTCAACGTCAAGAGGCGTACTGACTAACAAGCAGTGCAAGACGATGAAGGTAGGCGGCGAGGTTTTGTGCTTTATTTATTAACCGTTGTTGACGACTAAAATCAACTTCACATGTCAAGGATAGGAAAATCCCCAGTTGCGCTGCCGAAAGGCGTGGAAGTCTCTGTCAGCAAGGGGAATCTGGTGACGGTAAAAGGACCTAAAGGGCAACTCTCTGAGCAGCTCGACGTAGACATTACCGTTTCAATTGAAGATGGACAACTGAACGTTCTGCGTCCGACAGAGTCAAAAAGACACCGTTCCATGCACGGCTTGTACCGCGCATTGGTAAACAATATGGTAGAGGGTGTAACAAAGGGCTTCGTGAAAGAAATGGAAGTGATCGGCGTTGGATACAGGGTGGCAAACACCGGCCAACTGCTGGAACTGACGATCGGCTATTCACACCCGATTTTGTTCGCACTGCCGGAAGAAGTCAAATTGAGCACGGCGATGGAAAAAGGGAAAAGCCCTTTGATTCGCATGGAGTGCATAGACAAACAATTGCTCGGCCAGGTAGCGGCAAAAATCCGCGCCTTTAGAAAACCAGAACCTTACAAAGGAAAAGGTATTCGTTTCGTCGGCGAAATTGTTCGTCGCAAGGCTGGTAAAACTGCCGGTAAGAAATAAGCATCGAATTATTCCGAATAACAGGGTTTTGGGTTTAGTCGCTTAAAGTCGCTATACACTAAAACCGGAAAGGAAGTAAAAATGAAATATTCTAAAGCACAACAAAGGAAACGCATCCACTACCGCATCCGCAAGAAGGTGCAAGGTACGGCTGCGCGTCCGCGACTGAGCGTTTTCAGAAGCAATAAAGCGATTTATGTTCAGGCCATTGACGATGTAAATGGGTTTACGCTGGCTGCGGCCTCTTCCAAAGAGGCTTCAGACGGGAATAAAACGGTGCAGGCTCGCGCGGTTGGTAAATTGATTGCCGAGCGTGCTTTGGCTAAAAATCTGTCGGTTGTAGTATTTGACAGAAGCGGCTATCTTTTCCATGGCAGGGTCAAAGCATTGGCAGACGGGGCTCGCGAAGGCGGCCTCCAGTTCTAACCTCTCTAATAATTCAACAGGATGGCAAAAAGAAATTCCTCCGCCAATAACAACAACAACTCCGAACGTCAAGGTCGGGGTGGCGGTGATAACAAAAATAACGACCGGATAAAACCGGCTGAGTCAGATCTCAAGGAAAAATTGGTGGCGCTCAACCGCGTTGCCAAAGTGACCAAGGGGGGTAGAACTTTTAGCTTTGCAGCCATTGTTGTGGTTGGCGACGGTAAAGGAACAGTTGGACATGGCCTGGGTAAAGCGAGGGACGTTTCTGAGTCTATTGCCAAAGCCATCGGCGATGCCAAGAAAAACTTGGTTAAAGTTCCGCTGCACAAAGGAACGATACCACACGAGCAAAAAGGTAAATACGGTGCCGGTAAGGTGCTGATTAAGCCAGCTGCTGACGGTACGGGCGTAATTGCAGGTGGTGCCATGCGCGCTGTGCTGGAAATTGCCGGCGTACACAACGTTTTGGCAAAATCGCAGGGATCGTCTAACCCGCACAACGTCGTGAAAGCGACGATTGATGCTTTGGCAAAATTGCGCAGCCCGATGGAAGTATCGCGCCAGCGCAATATTTCTATGGAGAAGTTGTTCAACGGATAATCATTCGCACGGACTCCGGTTCATGCACAAACTCAAGGCGATGGGTAAGATTAAAATTACGCAAGTTAAGAGCATCATTGATCGCTCGAAGCGGCAAAAAGCTACCGTCAAGGCGCTCGGCTTGCGCAAAGTCAGCCAGTCGGTTGTTCATGAAGCCACCCCGCAAATTGTGGGTATGGTCAATAAAGTCGCCCACTTAGTGAAAGTGGAACAGGCTGAAGGCTAAGGAGGTATTTTCCTCCTGTAAATTCAAATTATTGTTACAGCAATAAAATATTCAAGCATAATGGAACTGCATCGTTTAACGCCGGCTCCGGGATCAGTAAAGAAGAGAAAGCGCATCGGCAGAGGCCAGGGGTCAGGCCATGGCGGCACTTCTACGCGTGGTCACAAAGGGGATGGTTCCCGTTCGGGCGCAAAGGAGAAACGTCATTTTGAAGGTGGTCAGATGCCGCTGCAAATGCGTTTGCCAAAAGTTGGGTTCAAACGTCCGAATCGTTTGGTTTATGTTCCGTTCAACCTGGCAAGACTCCAGGAAGTAGCGGACAAATACAACTTAAGCGCCATCACACCCGAGGTATTGGTTGAGCATGGAATCGTCGGCAAAGGCGATAAAATCAAAGTGCTGGCCCACGGTGAGTTAAAGGCAAAACTGAGCGTTAGCGCTCATGCTATTTCCGGCACCGCAAAAGAAGCCATCGAGCAAGTCGGCGGAAGTGTTCAACTCGTATAAACCACAACGATGAAAAGGTTTATTACCACCATAAAGAATATCTGGAAGATCAAGGAATTGAGGAATCGCATCCTCTTCACCTTACTTCTACTTTTTGTATACCGCCTTGGCTCCTTTATTGTATTGCCGGGCGCCGTGCCTGAAGTCCTGAAAAGGGCATCCGGTGGTCAGGGTGGAAATGCTCAGGATTTGCTGGGCTTGATCAATAGTTTCACCGGCGGTGCTTTTAGCAACGCCTCCATCCTGGCTTTGGGAATCATGCCGTATATTACGGCCTCCATCATTGTTCAGCTTTTGGGCTTCGCCGTTCCTTACTTCCAGCGCCTACAACAGCGCGAAGGTGAATCGGGACGAAGAAAACTGAACCAGATTACCCGCTTGCTTACTGTAGCCATTACTTTGGTACAAGGCGGAACGTATCTGCTTTATGTCAAAAACATGGACGCCGTTTCGCCCAATATTTCGGAAGGTCTTTTCTGGGTAACCAATATCATTGTGTTGGCAACCGGAACTGTATTTTCGATGTGGCTGGGTGAGCGCATCACCGACCGCGGAATTGGCAACGGCGTATCGCTGCTGATCACTGCCGGTATCATCAACACATTGCCGCAATCTTTTATCGCCGAATCTACCAAGCGTTCTTTCGGACCGGTGTTCATTATAGAAATCGTACTGCTCTTTGCAGTCATCATGGCAACAATTCTAATTGTTCAGGGTGTTCGCAGAATACCGATCCAGTTTGCAAAAAGAATGGTTGGCCGGGGCACAGGCAGTGTTCCTGCTGCGGGCGCAAGGGATTATATTCCGCTGAAATTGAACTCTGCGGGGGTAATGCCGATCATCTTCGCCCAGGCTTTGATGTTCCTGCCTTTTTCGGTTTCTCAAGCTGTTGGTGGGGAAACCACCAGCTCATGGCTTCAACCCTTGACGGAATTCACTTCAGTACCGTACAACGTTCTTTACTTCATCCTTATCGTGTTGTTCACATACGTTTATACCGCGCTGCTGGTGAATCCGCAGCAATATTCAGAATACCTGAAGCGCCAGAATGCATTCATTCCGGGTGTGAAACCGGGTAAACCTACGGAAGAATTCATTGACTCCGTTACGACCCGCATTACACTGCCGGGTTCGGTTTTCCTGGGTCTGATCGCAATTTTCCCCGCTGTTGTGGTTGCTTTTGGGGTAGAACCAAGCTTTGCTCTGTTCTTTGGCGGTACTTCGCTGCTCATCCTGGTAGGCGTTATGCTGGATACCCTCCAGCAAATTGAAAGCCACTTGCTGATGCGCCGCTACGATGGTCTGGTAAAGTCCGGCCACATACAGGGAAGAAGTGGAAAAGGAATCCAGATTGGCGCTAACATGTAATAAAAGCGCACAACTGTGGGCATGATTTTTTATAAGACGGATGAAGAAATTGAGCTAATCCGCCAGAGTAATCTGGTTGTGTCTAAAGTATTGGCTTTAGTTGGCGAAATGATCAAGCCCGGTATTACAGGGGCTGATATTGACAGAGCAGCGGAAACGTTAATTCGCGACCACGGTGGTGTCCCTTCTTTTAAAGGATACAATGGATTCCCCGCAACGCTTTGTGTTTCCGTCAACGAATGTGTCGTACACGGAATTCCTACTAAAGAGCAGGTATTCAAAGACGGAGATGTAGTCTCAGTAGATTGTGGCGTTTTTTTAAACGACTTTCATGGCGACGCAGCCTATACTTTCGCACTAGGTGAAGTGGATAAAGAGGTGATGCAGTTATTGAAAATAACACGCCAGTCTCTCTATAAAGGCATAGAACAGGCCGTTGCCGGAAAGCGATTGGGAGACATCAGTTTCGCCATCCAGCAATACGCTGAAAGAGAACATCGCTACGGAATCGTTCGGGAATTGGTAGGGCATGGCGTCGGTCATAACCTGCACGAAGCCCCTGAGGTGCCTAATTACGGCAAGCGCGGCTCCGGCCCGATTTTGAAAGAAGGGTTAGTGATCGCCATTGAGCCGATGATCAACTTAGGTAAAAAAGACGTCAAAACAGCCAGAGACGGCTGGACGGTGCTTACCAAAGACAAAAAACCTTCTGCTCATTTTGAGCACTCGGTAGCGATTCGAAAAGACAAAGCCGATGTTTTGTCAGACCATACGGGGGTAGAAGCAGCGATTCTGCAAAACCCGAATGTTCAAGCAGTTTAGAAGCACAAAAGTATCCTGGGGTGCCGGGTAAAATAGGAACTTCAAAATTTTTTCTTAAACAAGATATAATTTTGAGGGTTCTTAGTATCTTTGCACTCCGAATTCGGAAATATGGCAAAAAAGAATCTGATTAAGCAAGACGGCATCATCGAAGAAGCCCTATCCAACGCGATGTTCCGGGTTCGTTTAGAAAACGACCACCAGATCACCGCGACAATATCTGGTAAAATGCGCATGAATTACATCCGCATTCTGCCGGGCGACAAGGTTTCTGTGGAGATGTCACCGTATGACTTGAGCAGAGGCAGGATCATTTACAGGTACAAGTAAAACATTGAACCATGAAAGTCAAACCGTCCATCAAGAAGCGTTCGACAGAGTGCAAGATTGTCAAAAGGAAAGGAAAACTTTACATCATCAATAAGAAAAATCCTAAGTTCAAGCAACGGCAGGGTTGATTTTATCTGTTTGAAAATCAAGTACATTGGTGCGCCAGTGTAAAAACAATTACATCAGATGGCTCGTATAGCAGGCATTGATTTACCAAGGAACAAAAGAGGCGTTATCGGCCTGACGTATATCTACGGGGTTGGACGTTCAAGAGCGCACGAAATTCTGCAGAAAGCAGAAGTAAGCGAACATACCAAAGTCCAGGATTGGACTGATGAGAACATTCGCGAAATTTCCCGCATTGTTAACAACGATTTTAAGGTAGAAGGTGAATTGCGCTCTGAGGTTCAATTGAGCATCAAGCGCCTCATGGACATCGCCTGCTATCGCGGTTTGCGCCATCGGAAAGGATTACCAGTTCGTGGACAAAGAACGCGAACCAATGCACGGACTCGTAAAGGCCGCCGGAAAACGGTTGCCAACAAAAAGAAAGCAACCAAGTAATTTGCTTGCTGCTTAATGTTAAACTTTTCAAATTGTTTCCATACTAATGGCAAAGTCAACGGTAAAAAAAGTAAAAAAACGGAAAGTTAAAATTGATGTTGAAGGCTATGCCCACATTCAGGCAACTTTCAATAACATCATTGTTTCCATTACCAACAAGAAAGGTGACGTTATTTCCTGGGCTTCTGCCGGTAAAGCCGGTTTCAAAGGTTCCAAGAAAAATACGCCTTACGCTGCTCAGGTTGCCGCCAACGATGCTGCCCGTGCTGCTTACGAAGCTGGCATGCGCACCGCAGAAGTTCTGGTGAAAGGCCCGGGTTCGGGAAGGGAAGCGGCTATCCGTGCCATTGACGGCTCCGGGATTAAAGTGACCAAGATTCAGGATGTTACGCCTATGCCACACAATGGCTGCCGTCCACCCAAGCGCAGAAGGGTATAAACGGTGCGCGACAACCATTATTCAGAAATATTCAACGACTAACAATGGCAAGATACATCGGCCCGATAACGAAGAAAGCCAGAGCTTTTGGCGAACCTATTTTTGGATTCGACCGTGCTTTCGAGAAGCGTAAGTATCCTCCGGGTCAGCATGGCTTAACCAAAAAGCGCAAGCAGCGTTCAGATTATGCCCTCCAGTTGATGGAGAAGCAGAAGGCTAAATATACGTACGGCGTTCTTGAGCGCCAGTTCCGTAAACTTTTTGACAAAGCAAGCAGCAAAAAAGGCGTCACCGGCGCAGTATTGCTGCAATTGCTGGAGTCAAGGTTAGACAACACGGTATACCGCCTGGGGCTTTCCCCAACGCGCCGTGGCGCTCGCCAGCTGGTTTCTCACCGCCATATCACCGTGAACGGCGTGATCACCAACATTCCTTCTCACTTGCTTCGCCCCGGCGATACCATTCAGGTGCGTGGGAAATCCCAGACTTTGGAAATTATCAAAGACTCGGATGGCAAAGCAGAAGCAAGAAAACACACGTGGTTGGAATACAACCCGGACAAACTTCAGGGGATTTTCCTGAGCTACCCGGAGAGAGAGCAAATACCGGAGAAGATCAACGAGCAGTTGATCGTCGAATTATATTCCAAGTAATATTCGTCGTGAGACTTTGGCTGGGAGCGCATCCCGGCCAAAGTCATTTCGCTTTTTAACCGCTATATCCTCTCCAAAGACAGTATTCTATGAGTATACTTAATTTTCAGAAGCCGGACAAAATCGTCATGCAAAAAGCAAACGATTTTGAAGGAACCTTTGAATTCAAACCCCTCGAACCTGGCTTCGGCCAAACTGTCGGCAATTCGCTGCGTCGGGTGCTGCTTTCTTCCTTAGAAGGATTCGCCATCTCTGCGGTTCGAATTGCAGGGGTAGAACACGAATTCGCTACCATCCCCGGCGTAGCCGAAGACGTAGTTGATATCGTGCTCAACCTTAAGCAAGTGCGCCTCAAGCTGATGATGTCCAACGAAAACATCAGCAACGAAAAAATCTACCTTACCATCACTGGAAAGGAAGAATTTCGCGCAGGTGACATTGAAGACCATACAAATGTATTCAAGGTCATGAACCCGGAACTGGTGCTCTGCACAATGGAACCAGGTACCAGCCTCGAAATAGAACTCACGGTTACAAAAGGCCGCGGTTATGTTCCCGCAGAAGAGAACCTGCCGAAAGATGCACCCATCGGGGTTATCCCGGTTGACGCCATCTACACGCCGATCAAAAATGTGGCTTACCGCATCGAAAACACGCGCGTTGGACAACGTACCGACTACGAAAAACTGACGATTGACGTCAAAACGGACGGCACCATCCACCCGGAAGATGCAATCCGCGACGCTTCGCGTATCCTGATTCAGCACCTGATGCTGATCACGGATGAAAATATTACCTTCGATGATGCTTCCAGCCGCGAAGACACAATTGTGGATGAGCATATCCTCCACATGCGTAAGCTGCTGAAAACTTCACTCGAAGACCTCGACCTCTCGGTTCGCGCATACAACTGCCTCAAGGCAGCCAAAATCAATACCTTGTCGGAGTTGGTTAAATACGACACGCACGAGCTGCTGAAGTTCCGCAACTTCGGTAAAAAATCCTTGGTGGAAATCGAAGAGTTGCTGCAGGAGAAAGGTCTTACTTTTGGAATGGATCTCTCCAAGTACAAGTTGGACGAAGAATAATTGTCAGCATAGAGTAGGCTGTCAGGATAGCGGAATGAACGCATTTCGTAGTCCGGCATGATTTTATCAAACCTGCAATAACGACCTTCGGTGAACCAGCGGCCTACTGCTGAATGCTTAAACAAGCATGCCCGATGTGACGTGTTGCGAAGTCAAATCTATCGTTGTACCATGAGGCACGGTAAAAAAATAAACCATCTTGGCCGCACAGCGAGCCACCGTAATGCGCTGTTGCGCAACTTATCAAATGCGCTGATTAAGTACAAGCGCATCAACACGACAGTGGCTAAAGCAAAAGCTTTGCGCATGTTCATTGAGCCGCTGATCACCAAATCCAGAAGCAACACGACCCATTCCCGGCGCGTTGTGTTCAGCTACCTGCAGAACAAAGAATCGGTAAAAGAATTGTTCGATGCAATTGCGGAGAAAGTTGGAGATCGTCCGGGCGGTTATATCCGTATTCTCAAAACTGGTTTCCGTAAAGGCGACGCCGCCGATATGGCGATGATCGAACTGGTGGATTATAACGAAATCTACACTGCTGGTAAAGAGGCTGGCAAAGAAGATGGTCCTAAGAAACGTAGCCGTCGTGGTGGTGGTGTTAAATCGGCTACTGCCGCTGTTGTTGCAGCTCCGGCTGCCGTTGCAGCAGTAGAAGAGGCCATTGTTGAAGCGGAAGAAGTTTTGGAAGAAGCCGATGAGTTGGTTGCAGAAACTGAAGTTGCAGTAGAAGAGGCTGAAGCTGGCGAACCTGCTGAAACAGAAGAACCGAAAAAAGAAGCGGGCGAAGCATAGCGCTTAAGGGTTGCTGAAATAATAACTGTCTACTTTTCCAGGAGGCCTTTTGCTCCTACCCTTCGTTGGGAAACCGCCTCCCTTAGCTATGGCTAAGGTCGGGAACCCCCGCCTCGGTTAGAATTAAAATGCCTTGCCCGGAGAAAGCGACCCTTATTAATTCAGCGCCCCTAACCTGATCAATAAACAACTAGACCCAACCGTTTTTGATAAAAATGGTTGGGTCTTTGTATTTTGTGGCGGTTCCTGACGAAACCTGAGCCACAGCTATGGAAACCTTTCGCATGTTTTGTACGACCAACCCTAACCTGCATGAATTCCATGCTAGCAAATGCCCGATTGCATACCGTGCTGATGAAAAGATCATCCAAAAACGCAGCAAAGCGTCACTTTTTGACGTTGCCTACCAACTATGAGACTGTTGATTGTTCTGGCACAATACCACCCTGCATTGAACCCCAATGTTTATCGTTGGCGGGCTATTGCTACCCACTGGATCGCTCAGGGCCACGAAGTACACCTCCTCTGCACCAAACGAAGCGGCCTGCCCGATGAAGCAGTTTTTGAGGGCGTACAGGTACATCGAGCCGGACAAAACTCCCTTTTAGACTGGGCTTACAACCTTTTTCATACCGCAAGACGTCGGGGCGAGGCCGGGGGCGACCTTCCGGCACGGCATGGTGCGCTCCGAAAAGGGCTTGAAAAATTAGTGGATATCAGCTGGCGCAGCTTGTATTGGCCGGATGGGCGTTGTCTCTGGTATTGGCCGGGACGGAAAAGGATGTTGACCCTGCTTCGGGCTTACAAATTCGATGGCATCATCAGCGTTGGGGCACCTTTTACCGCCCATTTGATCGGGCTGGCCGGCAAGCGTGCCAATCCGGCCTTAACCTGGCTGGTGGACATTGAAGACCCTTTTGCTTTCGTTGACGCCTACTTCATCAACAACCGGCTGTTGTATCGGCACCTGAATTTTAGGGCAGAGGCTGCCGTGCTGGAAGCCGCAGACGCCATTGCGGTGACGGTAGATACGGCAAAAGAAACTTATGGGCATTATTTTCCGGGGGTTGAAACCAAAATAACCGTTGTCCCTCCGCTTTTCGACCCCGGACTTGCTGCTGCTTCAGACTTTGACGGATTTGAATCCGGGCACCTTCATCTGTCTTATATGGGGGCGTTCTATTCGCCCATCCGCACACCCGATGCTGCGTTGAAATTGCTGGATTTGCTGCTCGAACGCCATCCTGAATTTCAAAATCGGTTGCTAATCCATTTTTTTGGAGAAATTGAATATGCCGTTAAACCTGCTTTTGACCGATATCCCCGACTTCTGCCCAACCTTCGCCTGCATGGGTTGGTAGACCGGGAGCAAGTTGCGGATGCTATGGCAAAAACTACTTTTTTACTCAATATCGGGAATACCACGACTTACAACCTGCCGAGCAAAAGCGCCGAATATTTAGCTTCCGGCAAACCTGTTATTCATCTTTCTGCATCAACTCCCGATACTTTTGTGGCCTTTATGGCGGATCATCCGATGTTGCTAAGTCTGAAAACGGAAACAATTGGGCCTGATGCCGCCGATTCTTTAGCAAAATTTATCATGGATTTTCAACACCGGCAATTCAGCGCCGAGGTGATTGAATCCCACTTAGAACCTTACCTGACTGCTCAAATTGCGGAAGCTTATCTAAGGTTGTTGGGGAAGCAATGAGCGCCCGTGGTCGCCAACTTCAGGTGGCAGACCTTAAAAACCGGGTAAAACCCGTCGGAATAGAACACGCGAGGCCGGAGCCTCGGCGCGAGCAGGGAATATTCTGTTAAGTATATAAAGATTTTGTAACTGAATGGAACTAAAGCAGAATCCATGGTGTTTCCTGATTATTCCCATCAAAATAAACGCTGCGCGCGCAAAAAAGAACATATCACAAACGCTGCATCAAACTCTGGAACGCGTCTTTGAAATCATAGACAAGTTCATACCCAGCAGGACTCGTTGTATACGTTACGTTTGTTGTATCAGTGAATCTCGGATATAAACCCTACATGATGAACCCACTACCGAACCAACTGAGCGCCTCTACGACTGACCTTAGGCTATTAAGTACACTGTAAATTAAGTTTCATTGGCTTTTGGATGAATCTTTTTGCGCCATGCTTCGTCCATTTTTTCGCCCGATGCACAGGCATCGAACTTAAAAATGGACTTGCCTGACACAAAAATCTTTTACCCAAAATCTCAACAAACTTAGTTTACGGTGTACTAAGTCCGTACGTTCCCGCCACCTGATTTACCCCCGTTGCACAAAGTGACTTATCAATTTCCGTAACACCATCGAAGTGTGCTGTCCTTCTATAAGACTTGTTGCCACGGGAATCATCGCAGTGGTGGAAATGGCTCTTTTTTTTCCACTCTTCGCCTTTTTTTCGTCGCATAGCAGGGCTATGCTTCTCAAAAAACGCTGTGATTGGGAAAAAAATAGCTCATCCCCACCACCACGCTGACCCGTCGCAATAAGTCTATTGTCCATCATTTTCAAAACGAACTGAAGATGGAAAATTTGAATACAGACCAGGTGTTGATTTGGGTGCTGATCTTCATTGCACTCGGAGCTGTTGCCTGGGCAGCGCTGCAAAACTGGTTTTTTCATCAGAGAAACCGCTACAACCAGTTTCCACCCAATTTTCCCCCTTATGGCGCTTACCCGCCTTACGGAGGCTATGCCCCTCAACAAGGGGGCGACTACCCACACCTGCAGACGCCGCGCAAGAGTTCGCCTTTTTTGACCCTGGTGCTGGTGGTCATTGCAGGGATCGTGTTGTTTAAGTGGGTGTCAACGATCAAGCCGGATACGGTCAACCAGGAACAAAAGAAACTGGAGGAACTCCGCCGCGACAGCTTCAAGAGCGAAAATGCAGGTATGTTAAACCCGAAAGGTAAAACGCTGCTTGCGGAAAAGAATCCGATCGGAGAAAGGGAAGGGGGAAAAATTCCTGATCCCTATAAATCGGATGAACTGCCTTTGACGAACTCGGAAATACCGACTTCAAAACCTGCTGATCCGGCACTTGTCATCGTCCCTGAAACCGGCTTTTCAATACAAGTTGCTGCCCTTGAAGACGCCGCCGGCTTTGATCGGCTGGCGGCTGATTTGCGTGAGCGCTTCCCCCAGGCCACGATTTTCCGGCACATCTCCGAAATTGCTCCCAGTGTGTACGGCGACAAGCTGTTGATTGGCCGTTTCAAAACCCGTGAAGCTGCTTTGGAAGGCATAAGAAAGCTCAGAAAGAAAGGCTATAAAGGTTGCTTTGCGGTTGATTTTGAGGAGATTGATATGGTGGAGGTGTATGAGCTTTAAAATTATAAAAACCAGGAGTCCTCCCAATTTTCATTGGAAATGGGCTCCTGGTTCTCAAAAAGCACTACCGTGCAATCACTATTTTTCCGCTTTGTGGTCTTCTATCTTCTGTCCAAATCAGGTAATAGTACATCCCTGGAGGTAAATCGCCCCAATCAAACTGCTGTGGCCGTCCTGCATAGAATTTTTCCGATTTCAGTGCCCGTCCCTGCACATCATACAGTGTCAGGAGGCATTGCCGGTTCCCCTGAAGCTCGCCCTCCAAGGAAACCCATACTTGCCCGTTTCCCGGGTTGGGATAAACCACAAAGCGCCCCTCCGGCAAAGGCTGTTCTTCCGAAGCGGTAGGGTCAAATCGGGCAGTAAATTCTGTGTGATGACCTAAATGCGCCACATAATCGGAGCCACTCAACTCCATTCTACGCATAACTGATTCATTATCAGATGATTTCTTGATAAGCTGGTGTGAGCCGAAAATCCTGCCTACTTTCGTCTCCCGGAACCCTTCATCCGTACGAAGATGGCCACCATCAACCTGTACAT
>Ga0163154_10000437_pt1 | contig 63475 bp, 52 predicted proteins | sample OliLakLV19MP9P1_FD_148649 | JGI IMG/M metagenome (GOLD analysis project Ga0163154, IMG submission 148649) | Freshwater microbial mat bacterial communities from Lake Vanda, McMurdo Dry Valleys, Antarctica - Oligotrophic Lake LV.19.MP9.P1 | ecosystem: Environmental > Aquatic > Freshwater > Lake >...
GTTATTGAATGCGTTACGGCTCTGTGCTTTGAAAATGAACATCGCCAGGGATGCATACAGCAATTCATCACAACCGTAGTCTTTTCGTTTGCGGCTGTCCGGTAGCTGCGCCAGTATTTGTTTTAAATCCGGAAAATAGCTGCGAATAATTTTACGTAATTCATACGCAAAATCCTCTCCCCGAATGGTGTCGTTTTGGGGGAGATTTTTTTTTGGAAAACCAGAAAAATATTGATTGTTACCCAATATAAACACCTACCTTCAACACGTAAAAAGCCCGCCAGGCAACAATTCCAGCGGGCTTTTAAAATAAACATATATGGGTAACAAATATACTTTAAATTAAAAGTACATTGACCCGAAAGGGTTTTTTATTCCCACACCTCCAATTTAATTTCAATTAGCACGAAAAATATTTTTATTAACACTATTGAAACCCTTTATTAGTAAGGGTATTATTTACTCTCTGAATCGCTGTGCTTCGGGGTATCCAGAAAGGCGAAAAAGGGGAATAGGATGCAGTAGGCCGGGTTTTATAAACTAGCGCCCGACGTTAAGCTAACCCTGTTTACACAATGACAATACTGTAACAATTGAGGCGGAAGCAGATCATGAACCAAACTCAAAGCCTCCAGGATATTTGAGGTCCGTCAGTAGTACTGGTAAATGTAATGTTGCGTATAAATTATTAGCGGATTTTGAAAATAATCATAAACGTACAATTTGCTCTACTATCGCTATTCCTGAACTTCCTATTTAAAATTATCCAATTATTAATCAATAGAGCAATGCTACTCTTATAAAATGGGTGGCGGATTTTTCAAAAGAAATCCTGGCTGAAAGGCAGAGAAAGTTACAGTTGAATCAATTTGATTACTGGAACTTACTTTGAAACAAAGCTAGTTTAAGGCACGATCCCGGATGTTTGAATTCCGTAACTAGTCATACCCTCCAAAATGGCATCTAGTATTATGAAAACACAACATCCATACGTATGATTTTTGTTCAAAAAACAACTTAAACAGCACTTTTGTGACTTACGGTGCCTTGGGTAAAAGGATGTATTTTGTCAAAAAATTTATTTAAAAACAAATATCAAGTCAATAAATCTAATAATCAAGAGAGGACGTATGTCAGAAAATCATTTCATAAAAAAATTCAAGCTTTATAAAACACAAGAACTTAATGTTGGAAAATCATTTGCCTCGTATGCAAAATAAAAAGCAGTCAGAAAACGATTGCTTATTTGCTTACGAAAATAGCCCTAGAAAATTTTCTTTGTTGGAAAGCAGGCTGTATTCATTTACTATTTTTTTTCTGCCTTCTTCACCCATTTTCTGCCTCAACTCACTATCAAGAATTAGCTTTTCAATTGCATTGTACCATTCCGCATCGTTGGTACAAAGAAATCCGTTTTTCCCTTGCTCGATAATTTTCTTGTTCACACCTACCGGGGAAGAAACCGCAGGAATACCCAATGACAGGTATTGAATAAGCTTAAATCCGCATTTACCTTCGCTCCATTCGTCAATTGTAAGCGGCATCAGGCCTATTTGGCATGATGCAAGTTCTGCAACTTCATTTTGCTCAGTCCACTCCACATAACTAAGGTTCTTCATCTCAAATAAAGGCTGCTGGTTACAAATAATTTTAATATTGAAATCATATTTCTCCTGCAGCTTTTTTAAGCTGGGAATAACAATATCTAAATATTTAAGTGTAGAAAAAGTCCCCGTCCATCCGATGGTAATCTTTGATACATTGTGGGTCGAAATAATATTATGTCGCTTTTCTGTATCGACACAGGTAGGATTGTATACCACGTTTGAATTAAACTGTTTTGCATAGCTGCATAAATATTCGTTTCCACAACTTACTCTATATGCCAATTTGCATATATATTTTACCTTACCGGGGTTTCTTAGAATATAGGAGAGACTGTTATGCTGTGATGCATTTTCAAGCCAAATAGCATCATCAAAATCATATATAAGCTTTTTACCACACAGTTTTATATATAACCACTCAAAAATAGGAGGACCAAGTGGCGCAGCTTCTCTTTGTAAGAATACGTAACTGTATTTTTTTATTTTGAATAATAAACCTGCTCTTTTACAATAACCCTTTACAACTGCCCAAAATTTGGAAAAAAAATAACCTTTCTTATGAATTATTTCGTAGTCTTTTTCATTTATGAATGAACTGGTAGTAACTGCATATCCGTTTTCTGCAAGTAGATTTTTATACAGTTCAAATCTGAAACGCTGATTAGGAGAAATTTTTTCAGGATATTGGACAACGATTAAAATCTCTTTCTTCCTGTTTTTCATTAATTTTTTCAGTCATTTATTAAAAATGCTTTTCCCCTTTCCACTATAATTTTTGTGAAGCTACTGCTCTATGATAAAGAATCTAACTTGTGCTAACTAAATAATTCAACAATTACCCGAACCCTCATTATAAATTATACATAAAATAAAGTTGCAAATATAGATAAAAAAAGTCACTGTTTTAGTCAAAAAGTATTGTTTCGTCCTTTTTTAAAAGTACTATTTTTTCACCCCCATTTAATAGATAATTACATACTTATCAACTATTTTTCTTTAATGATATTAAATTTGTTTCACCATTTTTAAACCCATCATTTAAATGTTAGCTAATTTTTTACACCACCAAATAATTCTAATTGATATTATTATGAAAGGAAAAAAGTGGTTCACTATGCTTTTAACTTTTTTATTTGGTTTTTGCCCTCATTTATCCATTGCTCAAAAGCCTGTAATTATTGAATTTGGATGGGATTATCCCGACGTAAAAACTTTGCACAATCAAATAGACTCGATGCAAAATACTTCCTTCAATGGCATTTCCTTTTCGTTGCAGCGGACAATTATGGAAGCTTTTGATACGGTTGCTAAAACAGACGGATATTTTGAATTAAATAAACTGACTAAAATAAAATGGGGCAAATACACCGATAACTTTATTATTGTAAGGGGATATAGCAAGACCGGGGGTAATTGGTTTGACGATAGTGCGTGGATAACAATTGAAAAGAACACAACAGGACTTTCAAAGGCAATTAAGGCTGGTCGGCTAAAGGGTATTCTGTTTGATCCCGAATATTACTATACAGACTCATTGTATAATCCATGGACCTTTACCAAATCTCAATATCCAAACAACTCTTTTAACGAGGTAAAAGATAGGGTGAAGCTGCGAGGAATTCAGTTTGTTTCTGCATTACAAAAACATAGCCCTTCGTTTACATTTTTATCTTTGTGGATTACCAGCCTAATTGCAGAGGAGAAAAAGTATAATATTCCGGTTGAAAGAACAAAGCATGCCCTCTTAATTCCATTTATTGAAGGTATGCTTGAAGGCAAGAAAAATACAGTAATAATTACTGATGGTAATGAGTTTGGTTATTGGAACAACAAGCCCTCACAATTTGCAGAAGCGGCTGCGTACTTAAACAAAAATTTAGACGAATTATTATCTACTAAAAAGGCAAAATTAATTGCAGGAGGTATAAAAATAGCACAACCAATTTTTTACGATGGCCTGATGGCCAAGGTGCCCTTATTTAATAAAGGAGCAGATAATCAAACAAAGTGGACATGGCTTGATGAAAACATAAAACAGGCTTTTGCGTCTACAGATAATATTGTTTGGTTTTATTCCGAAAGAGTTAACTGGTGGCAGGATAAAGTGAACGATACGCTTGTAGCCCTGATTGAAAAAAACAAAGATTTTTATTGGAAAAGAAATACGACAAAAAAAAAACGACAATGTTCTGAATATCTCTTTTGGAGCAGATAATATAAATAGTAATAAAGGCTATTTTTATAACTCTGCAAAAGGTGGCCCTGTAAAAATTGGGGGACTTGCTTTTACATACAAATGGAATTCCCGGACAAAAAAACTTTCTATAAAATTTATTGATTCACTTCCTGTATCGCTGTTTGTTTACACCAATAATAATCTCAAAAAAAATATAACGCCCAAAAAGCAATCTACAACACTTACACTTCCGGCATTTTATAAAGGAAGAATAATAATTTTGCTTAAATATAAAAATAATACAGAGGCGGCAGCCATAAAGGCAGTGAGTTGATGTATCATTTTTTATACTGCCAGTTCCATGAAAGATTCTTTGTACCGGAAGCAGGTGGGGCCGTATAATGAATAACAATACTGTTTGCATTTGCAGTAACAAAACCGATATTACCAGCGTCCGGGCTTGTTGCAATTACATTAAAATAGGATGGTACTGATTGTAAGTTATGTGCAATGCTGTATGTAGTACTTGTTCCATCGGATGACAAAGTAGTATTTCCTGCTTTTAAATTTTCTTGTAATACCACCCATTGTGTGCCATCATAACCTTTAAACTGGCCAGCTGTACTGTCAAACAGTATTTGTGTTTTTTCAGGTGTTGGCAATATTCCAACTGATGAAACAACCGGAATAAAAAATCCTTTATCCGAAATTTTTGCAACAATATTTGTACTGCCCCTTGGCCCATATACAAACTGAAACTGGTTTTGTTCAGACGGCAGCCTGAATCGAAAATCCCCATTAGCCTCAGTGCTGAATTTTTCTACGGATAATTCTCCATACGCAATGTTTCCATTTAATAATTCATTATTTCTTGCGGTAGCCCTTATTCCACCTAAATCATGATCATCACCTACCCAAAGCACACCACCCCATCCGTTTCCTTTGCCTTCCGTATCGTAATAGCCTAATCCCCGGTGAATGGACCATTCCCCAACCCAGCATTCCACAATTCCATTATAGTCTATATTCATCCCGTACTGGTAGGGGTAAATTTTAAAGTCACGCTGAAGGCTTGTGTTAATGTTTTGCTGGAAGGAAACTGTGTTGGGATGCCTTATCCGGAAAACAGGGATATTCTTTCCATCAGCCCAACCTATCGGGGTTGTTGCATAAGGCGAAATGCCGTCATCTGGTTCCGATAATCCTTTGATATTTCTTTCAAGGGAGATAAAACTATTATTGTCGGACAATGACGAAGCCTGTATAAAAACAGCTGTATCAAACGTTGCCCGCCCATTAACCCTTAAGGAAGACTTTCCATCATTAACAGCATTATTAATGAGTAGTGGGCCAGCTGCTACAATACTTCCATCCCCTTTTATTAATAACCTGCTTTGTGCATTGGTATAAAAACTCCAGTAAGAGGTGTCTCTTAAATAAAAAATCGTATTTATGCCCTTGCTATCAATACTATTTACAGGCTCTATCAACGCACCGTTTAGGTTGGTACTGTAAGGAGTAAATTCAATACTATTACTGCTGTCGGACAGCACCACCTTTTTGTTGCCAGCCTGTGGATAAGAAGATTCCCAAAAAAAGAGTGCCGCTGTAATAAAAAATAAAAGCCTCATAATTATAGATTAATTTGATACACCTGCAAATTCGTTTTAAGAAAATAACCCCATTATGCTTTTAATGAGCATCACATATTTTTAAGTGGAAAATACTAAAGGTAGAATTGGCGCTACCTGAATTGTATTATATCGTAAGGATTTAAAAGTTTTCCATAAAAAATATTCACATATAGAAATAAAGCCGCAACAAAAATAAAAATAAAAATATTGAATTTGCCAAAAGGAAAAAGTTTAACTCCGTATGCAAATAATAGCGGTGATACAGCGCCAAATATTTCACTGGTTCTTGTGGCAATGGAGGAAACATCAATCAGCAACCCAAATATAAAAATACTGATAATATTAATTTTTAAAAAAATAATCAGGCGCTCATCTTCCATTTTATTTTTAATAAACTGAAATAAGATGGATGCTGTAAGCAATACATTTATAGCGTATATTATATTAAAAAAACGCACCTTTTCATAATATCCTTTTTCTGCAAATTCAGCATAGGTGGTCAACTTACCTGAAACTGCGTTTAAATCCACGATTGGTACAACGAGTGACATTAAAGGAACCCTTACCAGCCCTAATATGACTGCACTTACCAGCATGCCCCCAAACAACCATTTGTTCAACTTATCTTTTCGCAGTAAAAACAGTAAGGGGAATATAATGGCCGAATTGTGAAAAAAAATTGCAAGTAGGATAAAAAAAAGTGTGATTAGTTTTTTATCCGCCAGATAATAATACAAAGCAAGAAAAAATAAAGAACAAGCCATTCCGAACCTTATCTGTGTCATTTCCTGTATTAAGAAATAATGGCTGTAATATAAAAGCAGCACCAATAAAGGATTAAACGAAATTTTACGAAAAACAAAAATCTTTAAGGCAATGCTGATTGTGCCATAAACAAGCATTACAGCTATAGCCTGGTTACTTTCAAATAATTTGTAACAGGCCATTACAATTAAAGCGAAGCCAGGCTCAAATTGAGGTAAAACACCAGCCCCGTCATTACTTTCCCCATGCATCACAACACTAAAGGTATTAAGGTAAGCTTCATAATCTCTTGAAACAGGTATATCTCTTAACCCAATAAACAATGCCAAAAAAATGGCAACTATTGAAAGAACAAAATCTAAATTTTTTATTTTTTTAAACTCATACTCTACAGCCAATACAGCAAATAAAATAAAAATGATACAATAGATATACATATAAAGCACTTTAGCCTGTATTTTTAAAAACTTTATCTTCTTATTTTATAAAGCCGTTGAGCAGGAGTAGTTTATTTAAATAGTTAGCTTTTAAGCCTGTAAACTCTTAGTACCCAGAAAATAAGCACCAAAAGAAATACGGCACCAAGCGAAAAAAATAGGGCTGTTTTAAGTTTGGAAACTTTAATTTTTTTCATTGGATAGTCTGCATAATCAATTATTTGAATTAATGGTACCTTATTAAGATATTGAAAACGTGCAAGCTCAAGATTTTTAAACATTTCTGCATAGGCCCCGCCATACACCTGTATGTTTGTTTGCTGTTGTTGAACAGGAACCTGGGCTGCAGAAAATGCCGGGTTAACATTGGCATCCTGTACAGATGCCCGGCCGATAATGCTGGCAGAAAGATTCCCTTTCATACTTGCCACTCGCTTTTCCAACACTTCAAGTGTTTCCCTTGCTTTTTTACTAGAAATATCAGTGTACAAACTGTCTGCAGCATGAATAAGCCTATCGGTAAAAACTTTTGTAAATTTTTCGTTTCCGGTTGTTAACCTTAAAGAAAAAATGCCGAGCTTTTTGTCGGGCCTGTCTGCTTCTATGTAACCTTTTACAAAACCGATATAAGTATTGTAAAGCAAGCTATCTTGTAAATAAGTAAACGAACTTCTTTGCTGTCCCGGATTAAAATGTACATTTCCATACTTATTCATCGCATCTGCGGGCATTAGCCTGTACAGGTAGTACTCGATCATTGTATATGGCTTGTTATCGAATACTTCGGTAGAAAGAAGTACATTTTCAACTATACGACGGCTTTTTATTATTTCAATAATGTTATCGCCAGAAAACATATCGCCGGTACTGGCTCCAACATTAAACCCAAACTGGGCCGCTAAACTTAAGGCCCCACCCATGCCGGAATTATTTGCCTCGTCAAGCACAAAGGTTAAATTACTTTCATAAACAGGCTGCTGAGATTTTGCATAAAAAAAACCTGAAACACCTGCAACTAAGGCGATAGCCATAAAAAAAACCCATTTTTTAACAAGTTGTTTAAGAAAGTCTACAAAGAAAGAATCGGCAATGGAAGAGGGTGGCTCCGGCGGCATATTTGTATTGATATCGTTTATCACTTTAAAAATTTTGATGTAAGCTATTAGTTATTACCAGTCTGTTTTATTAAAAGCACCTGTACAGCAATAGCAATTGAAAAATTCAGCTTCGTAAAGTGCTTGCATTATTTTTACACTGGCAAATAAACATCAATTTTATTAAAATTTTTGCATTTAGTTTTGTCAATCATAACTTTAGCCTTTTTATGTTAAAGTTGTTTAAATGACCAAAAGAATAGGAATAATTGTTGTAAACTGGAACTGTGCCAACCTAACATATGAAGCCATAAAACCCTACCTAACTTATAAAAGTGATAAATTTATTTGCGAAATTGTAGTTGTAGACAATGCATCTGTTGACGACTCAATTACCATTTTAAAACCGCTTAATATTATTCTGATAGAAAATAAACTCAACATGGGTTTCGGCCACGCCTGCAACCAGGCGCTGAAAAAATTAAGTGTTGACTACGTTTTATTACTCAATCCAGACACTGGCTCCGAACCAGCCACGCTGGAAACTCTCGCTGATTTTTTAGAGAATAACCCAGCTTATGCAGTAACCGGCCCCCAGCAGCGGTATGAAAACGGAAAAGTGATAAGATGCTGTGGGAGGTTTCCTTCTTTTAAAACTTCTGTATCGGAACTGTTGGGACTTTCTAAAATTCTTCCATCTATTTTTACGCCAGCGCCCCAAATGACCGATTTTGACCACATTGAAAGCAGGGATGTGGATCATATAATGGGAAGCTATATGCTTATCCGTAAATCTGCAATAGATAGCACTGGTTTTATGAACGAAGAATACTTTGTATATGGCGAAGATTTAGACCTGAGTAAGAGAATCAGTAAAAAAGGTCTTAAATCTTTTTACAACTTTAGCTGCTTTATTATACATCTAACAGGGGCTTCCGGTGATAAGGCTTCCACTAAAAGGTTGTATTATTCTATTGATGCAAGAAGGATTTACTGGAAAACATACTTTAGCAAACCAGCCGTGACAATCCTTACCTTTTTATCGTTTACTATTGAGCCGCTGCTGAGAATTTGTAATTCGCCCTTAAAAACCGGTACTATTTTAAAAGCATATTTCTTGTACCTGACAGGTAAGGGCAAAGGATAAATTTTATTTTTTATCCTTTCTTAAGACAGGCTGTTATTAATATGATTTACAAATGTTGAGCTTTAATAAATCAAACCACACTATTGGCAATATTATATTTGTTAGATGGTATTGTTCCAGAAAATTTGGCTCTGAAATAAACATTTAATGGATTTTCAACATATTTATAAAAGAGAATCGATATAATGTTTAAAACAACAAATATTAAAATGTAGTTAGTTGTTATTTTATGCAATACAATCGAAAATATTCCCATGTGAATAAGATAAAAAGTATAAGAACTCTTACCTAACAATACAAACAGATTACTGCTTAGTATTTTTGAAATGAGTGTATTTTCTTTTATAAGCCCGTAGTAAAATGGCAAGATGCCGATTAAAGGTAATATCAAAGTATTAATTAATTTTCCAAAAGGGTGCCTGATTCCAAAGTCAGCATTCCCTTTACATAAGGATATTAAAAAAATTGATACGCCTATACCAATAAGACCAATGTATGTAAAATGCCGAAACCTGGTTTTACTGAACCCGTTTTTATAAATCAGCGCCAATGCTATTCCAATAAAAAATTCTGAACATCTTCCAAAAAACGTGTAGTTGAACAGGAGTTTGAAAGAAGAGAAAAATCCATAGAAATTAATTGTAGAAAAAATTACAACCAACCCTAAACCGAAAGATATAATAACCATTGGCAGCACAAATAAATAAAGTTTGCTTTTCTTAAGAAGTAAGAAAAAAAATGGTGCCAGTATATCAAAAACTTCCTCCGCAGTTAAAGACCATCCTTGTGCTATACCAGAGAATTTAAACTGATCAAAAAAGCCTCGTAAAAAACTAATGTTTAAGATATAAGTTACAAAGTATTTACTGAGAGTTTCAGAAGTTTTGAAACTAAGTACAAGAAAAGTTAAAGTGGTAAGGATAAAATACATGGGGTAAATTTTAGCTACCCTGTTTACCATATATTTTTTAACGCTGAAATTAACCATTTATGAATACCTGTATGCAATTAAAAAACCGCTTAAAACAAAAAACAACGTAACCCCTACATGCATCTCTTGAAAAAAATTGTAAATACCTGCTCCGGCGTACTCTTTAGGAATAGGATTGAAATGGTGCAATTAAACCATAAATGCTGCTACTGCCCTCACTCCCGTTAATGCTTTAAAATAGCTATCATTTTTTTGCAAATTTGTCATAATCTACTTTGTTCTTTGTCATCAGCGATAAGACATAGCTGGTGGCCAGGCATTAATAATTTATTTGCCTTTGCAAATGTATAATTGCAAAATAAATTTTAAGTGTTTATTTTTATTCAAAAGCATCCAGCAGGCACAAGCTAATTTTAAATTAAAAGATCATAAAGAATGCTTGTAACTTACTGACCAAATATTCTCATATGGTATATATAGATTTCATTATAGGGGTGGCTCCAAATACATGGCTTACAAACCAAAACCCTACTGTAGATAAAGAAGTTTATGTTGTAAAAGGTTATTCAATATTGGGTGACGGAGGTGGTGGATATTTTATATGGAAAACAACCGCAGAATTGCCGGCTGGTGCAAGTGCTAAAAATGGCATTTGGTTTACAGGTATTGTTGGCACGGGCTTAGGGGAAAGGCAGTTTGCAACGGAAGCAATAAATATCAGGTGGTTTAATGCAAAAGGTACTGCAGGCGTAAGTGACACGACAGCAATACAAAACACTGTTGACTTTGCCAGCAATTTTGGTTATAAGATTTTTATTCCAAAAGGGATTTTTTTAACAAATAAAATTCTATTGAAATCAAATATTGCTATTTAAGGTGAAGGCGAATTGAGCGTGTTACAATATTTTTCAGATACTTCTGTAGATCATGTTTTCTTCGTAGATACTCAAAATGGGTCTACAGCTAACAACATTAATAATGTTAGAATTTCTGATATAAAATTCTATTCCCCCTATCTCTTTTCAGAAGGAAAGCATTTCATTTCTCTCAATGGTGTCAGCAATTTTGTAATTGAACGCTGCCTTTTTTTACAATCACGGGGAGATGCTATTTATATTGGAGCGGGGGGCACACCAAACATCCATATAACACATAATGAGAATATCACAATAAGGGATTGTCGTTTTGATGGTGTTGCAAAAACCAACAGGAATGCCATTTCAATTTTGGATTGTAATCATATATTGATTGAAAATAATTATTTTATCAATTACACGAATGCTTCAATGCCTGGAGCAATTGATATTGAGCCTAATGCCCCGGTTTCAGGCTCAAGTAATGAGATTTTGAAAGATATAGTTATTAGCAGTAACTATTTTTATAATATTGGTGGGCTAGGTTGTTGCGGTGTAACCTTGCCACCAAATGCTTTTACAGTAAGTCCCTTTGGAATATATTTTTTGAATAACTATTTGGAGAACGTTCCCATTGGCTTTTATTTTAAATATGAATACATACCTGCCGAGGGTATTGATACGAAATTGAAAATCCCTCTTTTTATTGAAAATAATATTATAAAAAACGCATCCGTTAACGGATTTGCATTGTATGGCGCCTGTCAGGCCAAGGTTTCAGGTAATTATATAAATTCAACAAGCCAATCACTAATTGGTTACACCAATGTTTTGCAAACTTCATGTGATATTAATGTTTCGGATAATTATTTTGATAAATGCGGCTCAACTCAAGGTAACGGCCTTGTACTTTACAATTGTAAAAGGGTAGAATTGAATTTTAACACATTCAATGATTGTGGAACAGGAACAGCAGGGGCATCTAATGCCATAGGGTTCAATAGTGGCAGCAGTGATTTTATTCAGTTATCGCAAAATATATTTCTTGCCCCAACGGGAAAGACGTTGGTTGGGATAGTAAAGGAAGCAGCACATACATTTACAAATACCCGAAATAACAGGTTCTTCAATAATCAGCTAAATGGGTTAGTCTCAGGTTTTCAATACATAAATGACAATAATTTCGGTCTTGCAACAGGAATAGCTCCGGCAGCTTCAGTTACAATTGCTCATCATTTAGGAAGTGTGCCAAAATGGGCTACAGTGCAGCCTCAAAGTAGTAATGTACCAGGTATTAAAAATGTTACTGTTGACAGTACTAATATTACTATTGTATTTACTGCTACACCTGTGGGTACAGTTAGTTTATGGTGGTCGGTACAGGCATAAACAAAATGTTATAAACTTACGCTTTATTTTCTATCCTTTTTGAACAATAGCGCCTGTAAGTTCTAAAAAATATTGGTTAAGCAGTGCCCCCGCTTTTTTCCAGTCAAACTGTTCTGTATCATGTAGTGCCTGTTCTGCTTTTTGCTGCATAAGCTGTGCGTTTGTGTAAGCCTCTTCAAATTTTCTTACTATATCAGTTGCATCGCAGGTTTTTGTTATCCATGCATTATTATCGCTGGCCGGGTAATAGGGAGTTGTTATTACCGGCACCCCACTCCGCATGGCTTCCACCACCGGGTAGTGAAATGCCCCCAGTTGCGTATAGCCGGCACAAAAATAATAATCAAGCGACCTGTAATATTTTCCTAGGTCTTCATCACCATTGGGTTGAAAACAATATACTCCACTATAATTAGCGAAGTCTGCCGGCTTACCAAATGCCACATGAAGTTCTGCCTTTGGGTATTTTTTCCTGATGATTGTAAACGCATGCAGTATGTATTCTGTCCCTTTATATTTCTCCTTCCTTCCAACCGTTCCGATGATAATTTTTTCATTGGCACTTTTTGTTGGTTTTGGAAAAAACAAATCAAAATCAATTCCCGGGTAAAGCACTTTTGCTGTATCCAGTCTTTTATACTTTTTATACGTATCAGCGTTTACAACAGTAAAAAGATCTTTCCTGTAAGAAAGGGACGAAAGAAGTACAAGTAAACAGTTTTTAAAGCCTCCCTGCAATCTATAATAATCAGGCTCATAAGCCTGCACGTAATAGAGCGTTTTAGTTACAAGCCCGTTTTTTACTATTGACATAATTGTGAGCGAATGGTTGGCAAAAATAGCATCATAAGATGCAAGGGGAATTTTGGCAAGCGCCCTTGAAAGTTTTTTTTGTATTGAAAAGAATTTATCGCCTGCACCTACATGGGTATTATTCTGGAAGAGATCACCATTTTTATCAATCCAGCTTATTTTGGCAATGGTTGGAAAATAGGGTATTGCACTGCCATCAGGACACAAAAATTCTACGTCGTTCCCAAGCAGAACCAACTCATTTGCCAATTTGGATAAAACCCTGCTTCCCCCTGTATTATGAAAAGTAAGAACCGGTATCAGTATTTTCATGCGTTCTTTGCAAAGCAAATATTTTTGTTTTCAACCCAAGGCCTGCACTTTTCTATTCACTGCCGAACAAAAAAGTTGTAAAATTATTGCGCCTGCTAAAATACAGCTTTATAATAAAAAAGACGTGTAAAATTAAGGCACAAAAATTCATAAGTACATAAGCATATACAGCACCCTTGGTTCCCAAACCATGTACTAAAAAATAAGAGGCACTTAGGTATATAATAAAAAAAAGCACTTCAGTAAGTATATAATACAAAGTGAGCGACCGTGCTATTGCAAAGTAAGCAAACAGGTAATAAATTACTTTAAAAATATCACCTACCGATTGTAATAAAATTAAATCGGACACAGGCATAAATTCACCGGAGAGAAAAAGTTTTATAATAATATGCCGAAACAAAAAAACACCCAGGCTAATGCACACAATTATTGCCCCGAAGAATATGATACCCTTTTTAAATTCACTAAATGTTTCAGGTTTTGTTTTGATGATTGATAAACGTGGCAGATAGTAAATAAGCATTATGTTAGTTACTACCAGCATATACAGACCCGATATACGGTTTACTGCTTCCCATATACCCATTTGAAAATCCCCTTGGTTGCTTTTAATTATGTTTCTAACAATAATTTGGCTTGCTGGCAGCAATACCAGTGAGAACAATGTCATTTTAATATAGGGCACTAGTTTATTTAACAGCTCCCGTGATATACCTGCCCGGTAAAACTGGATGAAATTTTCTTTATACTTGATTATAAATGGAATAGCAGCAACTGAAGTAAGGGTTTGGCTTAACACAACAGCAAGCAATGCCCCTTTAATACCAAGCCAGTAGATAAGCAGTATACTTATTGCAACAGAAAATATGCTGCTGCAGATGTTGAGAATATTAAAACTCTTAAAGTCGGATATTCCGTTAAGAAAGGCATTAAAATAGTTATTAAAACTGTACAAAACAATAGTAAATGCAAGCCAGTAAAAAACATATATATACTCTTGCGAATGAAAAACAAGATTGCTGAAAAAGCCGGATAAAAAATAAAGCAATGCCCCGCTGACAACAGCAATGATGCCGGTAAGTTTAAGAGAAGGTTTTACAAATTCTGGCAGTTGAGCATCTGATTTATACAACGCGGTAAACTTTACAATACCATTCTGGTAGCTGCCAGATGCCAATAATAAAGTAATGGATACAAAACTTGACAATTGCCCTATGAGCCCAAGCCCCGAAGGGCCAAGTTTTTCCGCAATAATCTTGCTTAAAAGAATTGCAGCCAATACTTTTACCCCTGTAGAAATGGCAGAACCCATGAAGACCTGGAAAATATTTTTTTTTAAGATCTTATGTATATAGTGGCGCATTAATGTTTTTAATTGTTATTCAAAAGAATTAACCACATTACATATTGTTCTAAGAGCCTCCGGTGGTATGCCTGGCCATAGCGGCAGGCTCAGGAAAGAATGAGCCATTTTTTCAGTAATAGGAAAATTGCCTTTTGAGCAGCCCCAACTGCTGTATGCCTGCTGTAAGTGCGGCGGTATAGGATAATGAATTAATGTTTGTATGCCATCGTCATTTAGGTGTTGCTGCAACCTGTCTCTTTGTGCTGAATTTAAAGTATAAATATGCCATACATGCTCAGCTTCGTCGGCAGGATGCACAGGCAACTGTACATTAGCATTTTTTAAATTGTTATCGTAATAACTTGCTATTGCTCTTCTTGCTGCATTTTCAGTATCAACATAATTAAGTTTTACATTCAATATTGCTGCCTGTATTTCATCCATGCGGCTGTTGTAGCCCTGGTACTGGTTTATATATTTTTTTTGAGAGCCGTAATTAGCTAGAGTTCTTACTGCCACAGCCAGATCTTTATCATTTGTTGTTACAGCACCTGCGTCTCCCAAGGCACCTAAATTCTTTCCGGGATAAAAACTAAACCCTGCAGCATCGCCCAGGTTTCCAGATTTAATTCCCTTCCAGCTTGCGCCAATTGCCTGGGCATTGTCTTCTATTATCTTTAGTTTGTATTTGCTGGCCAGTTCTTTAAGTTGCTGTGAAAAAACTATGCGCCCATACAAGTGTACTATCATTATTGCTTTTGTACGGGCTGTAATCTTTTCTTCAATTTTGGAAATATCAATGTTGTAATCCGTTTCATCCGGTTCCACCAGTACCGGCTTTAATTTATTATCTGTTATTGCTAAGATAGTGGCGATATAGGTGTTGGCCGGCACAATAATTTCATCCCCTTCCAGCATCAGTCCCATCTCTTTATACCCACGCAAAATAAGCCGTAGTGCATCCAGCCCATTGCCTACCCCAATAACAAAAGTGGATCCTATATAATAAGAAAGTCTTTCTTCAAACAACTGATTTTGCTCGCCACCCAGGTACCAGCCAGAATCAACCACCGTGCTTATGGCCTGCAGCATCTCGTCCTTATACCTGCTGTTTATTAACCGGAGATCAAGAAATTTTATCATTACACAACTATTGGTTCTTCGTTTACAAGTTTATATTTTTTTCTTTCTTTATCAAACAGGCTAAGAGAAATAACGGTTCCCTCTTTTGTAACATATCCTTTGTGAATGGCGGGGTTTCCATACCATAATGTATAAGGAGGAATATTTTTAGTAACAACGCTACCTGCTCCAATCATTGCATAGCTACTAATAACAATACCTGCAAGTATTGTTGAGTTGGCTCCAATTGAAACACCTTCTTCCAGTATTGTACGCAAAAATACAAGTGGATGTATTTGTGAACGGGGAGAAACATCATTTGTAAAAGTTGCGTTGGGACCAATAAAAACCTTGTCCCCTACTCTTAAACCATCCCACAACTGAACACCAGACTTAATAGTTACATTATCCCCAATTACTACATCATTTTCAATAAATACGTGGCAATTTATGTTACAGTTTTTTCCAATTACAGCGCCAGGGAGCACTACACAAAACTGCCATACACGGGTTCCCTCCCCGATATTGGTAGATTGTATATCTGCTAAGGAGTTAATCATTCCAGAGTGTTAGGTATTCTTTATAATCCCGTATATAATCTATTTCTTCAAACTCATTAGAGGCAAGTACAAGACATATAGCACCAGATGAAAAATTTACTTCTGAGGCCCAGATTCCAGAAGGAATATACAAACCAATATCTGGTCTGTTAAGGAGTATTTGCCGTTTTGTAAAACCATCATCCAGCAAAACCTCAAATGCACCACTAGCGGCTATCAATAATTGTTGACAGGCTCTATGAGCATGCCCGCCCCTCGATTCGCCACCCGGTATATCATACAAATAAAAAACTCTTTTTACATCAAAAGGAAGTTTGTTATTTTGAACTGGAGTAATGTTTCCTGCCCTATTTTTTATTTTGGGCAAATAAATAAGCCCTGCCTCATATACTAAACTACGCATTCGCTTTTAATTTTTTAAACATATCAAAATCCCTGATATAATCCGATTCGCTGAAGTCCATATCAGATACAATTAATGCAAGTGAATTTGTAGAAAAATTCTCCAGGCTTCGCCATATTTTGCCTGGAATATACAAACCATAGTACGATCTGTTCAGCAAAAATCTATGTTCCTGTTTTCCATCATGCAAAACCACATCAAAACTGCCAGAAAGTGCAATAATCACTTCCTGTTGTTCTTTAAAAGCATGTCCACCTCTGTATTCACCACCCGGCACATCGTAAATCCAGTATGTTCTTTTTATTACAAAGGGAATGTGCGAGTTATTCTGGAAAAATGAAAGATTGCCTCTTTCATCTTCTATTTTTGGTAAATGAATAATTTTAATTTCCAAGATTGTTATTGTTTAGCTGTTAAGTATCAGAGTTTACTAAAAAATCAAAAATTCTAATCGCAACAAAAAAGCTCGAAAAAGATTATAAAATAAAAACAAAAACCGCAGTATACTGATTTCATAAAATTCGTTCAGTTTTTTTGACTTCGCACAAAAAATGCAACACCGGTAAAAAAGTCCGATAGTTAGAAGAAGGTAAAATCTTCCATCATATATATTAATAATAAGCTTACCAAGGATGCCAAGGCAATTGAGGTGTTTCCATCAGGATTACCATTGTTCAGGTCTTCATTCATTTCTTTTATTCTAACAATGTAAGGTTATTGCTTCACCCGTAAATTATTAAAATGAACTGGTATTTATCTGTGAAGATAATCCTATCTGGCAATTGGTAAAAAAAAAGTTAATGCTTGCTTTTTTAATTACTATTTTTGAGCGACTAGCCAACGTCTTTACTACAAAGAAATTTAAAAGATCCAATAGCTTCAGCATGTCAACTGTCAGATTTTCAAGTGTAACCCATTTGCATATTTACGCAATAATAAATACCCTTATAAAATACAATTTTGAACCTTTCGAAAAAAAGACGATAAGGCTGCTTGATGTAGGCTGTGGAGACGGCAAAATGTTAAGTACATTGATAAAAGAATTACCTACAAAAAATCCGGAGATATTGTTTGAATTTTATGGCCTTGATGTAACTGATTCGCTCGTGCAGAAAGATGGCTATTTTAAAAATACTATTGAACTGTTAAGTTCCAATTTACCGGCCATAAACTGGCAGGATCATTTAAAGCTCATCACATCCCAGGATCAGTGGCCCTTCCATGATAATTTTTTTGATCTTATTTTTTCCAACCAGGTAATGGAACATGTATTTGATCAAAATTTATTACTTAATGAGACACATAGAACAATGCAGCCCAATGGTTATTCGTTTCATCAATACCCTCTTAGGCACTATATTTATGAAGGACATTTATTTATTCCGTTTGTTCACAAGTTTAACAGCTGGACCACTACTTATCACTGGATAAGATGGGCGTCTTTTTTAGGGATCGGAAAGTATGCCTGGCACAAAAAAAATGGTATTGACAAAACTGTTAATGAATATGCGGAAAGGCACGCCGATTACCTGGCTTTTCAGGTTAATTATAAAACAGCAAGGCAAATTTCAACCATTTCAAAAAATTGCTGCCTTAAGGCTTCTTTCGATTTTACATCGCAGTATTACAAACAAAAGTTGCGTTCAGTTTTAAACATGCGGCCACTTGAAGAGTACAGGAAAAGTGATATGCAGTCCGCAAAAAACAGCATTTACTTTATCTTTCTAAAATATATCAGCGGCATTACCCTTGTTCTTAGAAAAAATGACAATTACCGCAACCATAACTAACAAGGCCTGCGGCGGCCGTTTATTCAAGTTGATAGTGATAGCAGCATACTAAGCACATGTGTTAATTGTTTTGTTGCCACAATTTTTTATTTACCAATATTCACTATCACATTTGCAATCAATGCCAGTGACGACAGCACTACTGCCCACTCTGCTAATGTAATCTTTGATTTATTCTTTTCCGACTTCTGCGGAACAAAAATTTCTGACCGGGAAACAACAGTTGGATAACTTTTAAAGAATAAAAAGTGTTTTACCATTTTTGCTTTCCCATCTGGATAAATCACCAACGTACCCCTTTTGCGGGCAAGTTCTGTATAACTGCCGGATTTTTCGATATAATATTTCAAGCTGGCATTTTCCTTAAAGGGTATTATTGTAGGGTAATATACTTCCCCACTTACTTTTACCAGGTTGCTATTTTGCTCAATCGTTAATACGTCACCATCTTCCAGCAACATATTTTCAGATTCCTTATTATCATGCAACGCATTATTTAAATCAATACTTATTTTATCATAATCTTTATAGATCTCATCTTTTATCCTTTCGGTAGCATTGATGCTGTCGGATTTAATATTTAGCAGTTTTGCAAATACTTTTTGCCTTTCATCGGCAGTCATATCTTTCCTCGATAACCTTTTTATCACCAAAGCTGTAGTATCAGCATTGGCTCTAAAGCCTCCTGCCCTTTTCAATACATCACTAATGCGATCTCCGCTCATGGTAAGTGTGTACCTGCCGGGATTGATAACAAGTCCCTCTACAAAAACCGTACGCTGCTTTGAATAGCTTGATTTTTGCCTGATGTTAATGGCATCATAGGGCTGTAATACCACCTCTTTAATTGCAGCACCATCTGATAAATCTATATTGATAATTTCCGTTTGCAAGTGATTAAGCTGGGTTAAATTAATATCATTAATACGCCTTGCTATTTCTATCGTTCTGTTATCTCCGGATTCAGTAATGCCACCTGCTTGCAGTATCACATCATTCAATGTGAGATTTTGAACCCATCTATATATGCCTGGTCTTCTGATGTTGCCATCAACCGTTATGGTAATATTATTGTCTAAATCAAAGATGGAATAGATGGTAACACTATCATTTTTTTGAAGTGCTATATCTGTATAATTGTTCATGACAGAGTCTATATCAAACGAAACCTGCTGCGGGGTACCATTTCGGTTTAAACGGCTGATACCGCCTCTTTTTGTATATACATCAGGTTTTAATCCACCAGCCTTTTCCAATAAATCTTTTAACTTTAAATTACCTGTAAGCTCATAAACACCTGGCCGTTGTATAGCGCCTGAAATGATTAATTTATTGGCATAGCGATCTAAAATTTTGCCAACAACAATAGAATCGCTTGAAAGCGGCTGGTAGCTCATGTACTGGCTTTTAGATAGGTCAGTTATTTTTCTTTCTGTATCCGTAAGCTGGTAAATGGTTACCGCAGATTTGTATGCATCATCAGTAAACCCGCCACAAAAAAGCAGCACATCGTTAAAAGTTTCACCATTCACCAATTCAAATTTACCCGGCAACTTAACATTTCCATTTAATATTACACGGGTACTGTAATAGGGTATCCTTATTACATCACCCTCACTTAGCAACACATTATCCCGCTGATCTCCCTTTAATAAAAACCCATACAAATCAATGGTTCGTTTTAGTTCATTTCCCCTTATTAATTCAATTTTACGGTAACTGCCCAAATCTGTCGGACCACCACAGAGATACAATAAATTAAACAAGCTGGTTAAGGAAGATATGGTATAGGTGCCAGGTTTTTTGGCTTGCCCGATAACAGTTACCCTGATGCTTTTTATATTACCCAACGAAATCTGCACCCTTGAGCCGCCGCCATTGATGGCTTTGTAGATGGTGGCAGCCAGTTTGTTTTTAATTTTGCCGGAAGCCTGTTCAATGCTTAATCCATTTACATAAATCGGCCCTACCTGGGGAATATAGATGTTGCCTTCTGCATTCACAGTTAGGTTATAGGTTTTTTCGCTGTAGCCAAATACATTAACGATTAGTTCATCATCCGGACCAATGATATAACCAACCGGGGTGGCAATTCGTAGATTGGGTTCAAATACAATGCTGTTACTGGTAAATAACTCTGCCCCAAAAATAGAAAGATCACCCTGGTTTTTTTGCATGGGTACCTTGGTTACATCTTTATTTTCCGATCGGTCAACTTTATCTTTTTCTTTATTGTTTATTTCTTTGGAAGCAGCATTGGCCTTGTTGGTATTGGAACTTTGCAGTACACTGATTCGGTCTTTAAGCTTTGTAACCTCGCTGGCAGGTAATCCTTTCTCCTCTAAAATCCTGTACAGGTTTTGTTCAGTAATGCCATTCTCTGAAGCTTTTAACAGGTAGGATTTAATTTCTGCGTCGGAGATATCATCAATGTTTACAGTTGATAAGTTTTGTAAAGCAAGGGAATTAACCTGTGCATTGGCTGTTATAGAAATAAAATACAGCATACCTGCAAAAAGAAAACGCTTAAAATATACGGTCATAAAAAAAATTATACAATTGCTTTTTTTACAAAAGGTGCTTTGTAAAAATGTTACAATGATTGATAGGTATAGTTAGGCTATAGCGTTAGTTTATTGCAAAATAAAGGAAAAATAATACACCAACGCTATAAATAGAAAAAGGCGCTGCACCATTTTATGAATTTAACGCGTAAAAAATTGGCAATTAAATTGTAAACTAACATGTTCACAAACATTCATTCCCACGAACAACCGCCCTTCATTTATCAGCATTAAAACAATTGAAGGTATTAAAGAAATATATGTTGCTATTGTTGTGCCTGGTTTATTAAGCCTGTTTGCATCAATAAATATTGACAAGGGTTTAGCTTTAACATATTTATTCCCGAATTACTTAGTCTATTTATATTTCAAAAAACTATTTTTGCACCAATAAATTAACTTCATTTATAAAAACCTTATACGTTGGTTCATAATTTTAACGCAGGTCCTTCTATTTTACCCAAAGAAGTATTTGAACAAGCCGCAGCAGCAGTACTTAATTACAATAACACCGGTTTATCCATTCTGGAAACAGGACACCGCAGCAGTACTTTTCAGGCCGTGATGGATGAGGCAAGAGCTTTGGTGAAGGAACTGATGCAATTAGATGACAACCATGAGGTATTATTTTTGCATGGAGGCGCAAGTACCCAATTTATGCAGGTGCCCATGAACCTGCTGGATACAAAAGATACAGGCGCTTATGCAGATACCGGGGTTTGGGGGATAAAAGCAATTAAGGAAGCCAAACTCTTTGGCAATGTAGCCGTGGTTTGCAGCGGTAAAGAAAATGATTACACAGCTATACCTAAGGATTTTGCAGTACCAAACGATGCAGTTTATTTACACATTACCACCAATAATACCATTTATGGTAGCCAATGGCAAAAAATTCCTGCAACCAGTATTCCGCTTGTAGGCGATATGAGCAGCGATGTTTTCAGCAGGGTAATTGATTTTAATGCCTTTGATTTAATATATGCAGGAGCTCAAAAAAATATGGGGCCTGCCGGGGTAAACCTGCTGGTGGTGAATAAAAATATTTTGGGTAAAGTAAAACGCCCTATCCCAACCATTATGGATTACCGCAACCATATTGCTGAAGGAAGTATGCTGAACACACCTCCGGTATTTGCAGTATTTGTTTGTATGTTAACACTACGCTGGTTAAAGGCCGCCGGTGGAGTTGCAGCAATTGAAAAACTTAACAATGCAAAAGCTGAGTTATTATACAATGAAATTGACACTAACCCTTTATTCAGGGGAACCGTTGTTAAGGAAGACAGAAGCAAAATGAATGTTTGTTTTGTAATGAATGATCAATCATTGGAAGAACCTTTTTTAGCTGCAGCTAAAGCAAATAATATCGTTGGCATTAAAGGACACAGGCTGGTAGGTGGTTTCAGGGCATCATTGTACAATGCACTACCCATCAGCAGTGTACAGGTACTGGTAGATACCATGCAGGCTTTTACAAAACAACATGCCTGATAACAATTACATTTTTTATTTCTAATTAATTTTCCATGGTTACCATTCACCCGTTTAAGGCACTGCGTCCCGAAGCACAACATGCTAAAAACGTAGCATCAAGACCTTATGATGTACTCAACAGTAAAGAAGCAAAAATTGAGGCACAAGGAAACCCCTATAGTTTTTTACACATAACCAAAAGTGAAATAGATTTACCGGAAGATACGGATATACATGCCCAGCAGGTGTATGATACAGCCAAAGAAAACCTGGATGCTTTTTTAAGCCGTAATGTATTATTTCGGGAAAGTAAACCCTGCTATTACATTTACCAGTTGATCATGAATGGTAAAAGTCAGACGGGTTTGGTTTGCGGCAGCAGTGTAGATGATTATGAAAACGATCTGATAAAAAAACATGAATTTACCAGGCCGGAAAAAGAACAGGACAGAATTAACCATATTAAAACCACCGGTGCACAAACCGGCAATGTTTTTCTGGCTTACAGAAATGTACCCGAAATAGATTTGGTAATCAATAACTGGAAAAAGGATAAAAACCCGGTGTACGATCTGTTGGCTGATGACAAAATTCAACATTCCATATGGATAATAAATGATGATGCGGCGATAACAAAAATCAGCAGGTTGTTTGCTGAAAATGTGCCCTGCACCTATATTGCAGATGGCCACCACAGGGCGGCATCTGCTGCTAAAGTACGGCAGGCATTGGGGAAAGCTGCTCCTGAAGGTGCAGATATTTTCCTCACCACTTTATTCCCCTCCGACCAGCTGTATATAATGGATTACAACCGGCTGGTAAAGGATTTAAATGGCTTAACCTCCAGCGAATTGCTCGATAAACTAGCCGATAAATTCTCGATAGAAACAGCAGCAGGTGCTTTCTCCCCTGCTCAATTACATGAATTTGGTTTGTACCTGGATAAACAGTGGTATAAACTGGTTGCAAAACAAGGCACGTATACAAACGACCCCATTGGGATTTTGGATGTAAGTATTTTACAGAAAAATTTATTAGACCCTTTACTGGGTATTAAAGACCAGCGCACAGATAAGCGGATTGATTTTGTTGGTGGCATACGTGGATTGGCTGAATTAGAAAAAAGAGTGGATAGTGGCGAAATGGCGCTTGCCGTAAGCTTGCACCCGGTTAGCATTCAGCAATTATTTAACATTGCAGATAGTGGCAATGTGATGCCGCCAAAAAGTACCTGGTTTGAACCTAAATTAAGAGATGGTTTACTTACCCATTTGATAAAAGATTAAAAGTTGAAAAAAATTACTTTACATGAAAGGAGTTGTTTTTATTAACAACTCTTTTTTTATCTTTATCAAAATGAAAAAATATCTATTTGCAGCAGTCGTTGTTTTATTGGGTTACCTGAATCCTATGTACGCTCAAACAGCGACCGAACTCCGGGAAACGGCAAGGTCGTTTTTACAACAGGCAGATTATGCAAATGCAGTGCTGGTGCTTAACAGGGCTGCACAGATGGAACCTGCCAATTTAGAGATTGCCAAGGATCTTTCCCTCGCATATTATTTTCAAAAAGATAACCTAAAAGCTTTAGAAACTATAAAACCTTTGCTTGACAGGGAGGATGCAGATGACCAGTGTTACCAGATTGCCGGAAATATCTACACCCAATTGGACCAATTAAAAGAAGTTGAAAAACTATACAGGAAAGGCGTTAAAAAATTCCCCGATAGTGGGCCCATGTACAATGAATTGGGTGAACTTTTATGGGCTCAGAAAGATTATGAAGCAATAAAAATGTGGGAGAAGGGTGTTGCAATGGATCCCGGATATTCAAAAAACTATTACAATGCCAGCAAATATTATTATCTCACAACCGATAAAGTATGGAGCATACTTTATGGTGAAATATTTATAAACATTGAACCGGTTGGTAACCGTACTCCCGAAATAAAAATAATCTTACTGGAGAGTTATAAAAAATTATTTGCCGAAGCAGATATTACCAAGGCAAGCAAACAGCCCACTGCATTTGAAACTGCTTTTTTACAAACCATGAATAAACAAAGTGCAGTTGCTGCTGCTGGCATCAATACAGAATCACTTACCATGATAAGGGCACGCTTTATTTTAGACTGGTACCAGTCTTATGCGGATAAATTTCCCTTTCGTATGTTTGAGCAACACCGGCAATTACTGCAGGAAGGTATGTTTGAAGCCTATAACCAATGGGTGTTTGGCCCGGTGCAAAATTTAGCTGCTTATCAAAGCTGGACATCGGTTAATGCCACTGAATACAATGAATTTATGCGTTTTCAAAAAGGCAGGGTATTTAAAATACCGGCAGGTCAATATTATCATTAATTACATTTTACAAATGGTATTTATAGCTAACTATTCAATTCCTGTTAGTCAGGCACATTTCACATCCGATAGTTATAGGATGTAGCTTTTTATTTAGAAGTAAAGAATTGATAAGTCATCGCTTAAGCTTTAAAACCTTAAGTTATAAAAGAAACAAAAACGTTTATACGGCAAAACTAAATAACGAGTAAAATTATAAACGCATCTTATAAACCGTTTCAGCTACCTGAAATGGCTTTTTTATTTATCTTAATTGCTGATGCATACCAACAAAAATTACAGGAATGCAATTAATAGGATTTAAACATTTACTTTAGACCATTAAAGAACGATTGCTATGAACGAAAACTCAAGAATTTTTGATTTTTTACAAAACCAGTTAGACAAATTCCCAAAAGCTGATATGCTTAATTGCAAGGTTAATGGAGAATGGATACCCGCCAGCACACAGCAGGTAAAAGATACGGTAGACCAGTTAAGTGCAGGGCTTTTATCTATGGGTATTGGCGGGCACGATATGACAGTGGAAAACCAGGATAAAATTGCCCTCATCAGCAAAAACAGACCAGAGTGGATAATTCTTGATTTAGCCTGTCAGCAAATTGGGGCATTACTTTGTCCTATTTACCCTACCACAAACATTAATGAACTGGAATTTATATTTAACGACGCTACTATAAAACTGGCCTTTGTAAGTGGAGAAGATATACTGGCAAAAGTAGAAAACATAAAAAGCAGGGTACCCACTTTAGAAAATATATATACTTTTGATGACCCGATAGCTATCGGGTTACCCGGTGCAATTTTCTGGAAGGAAATTATTGCTGCAGCCACTGCCGCTGATGTGGAAAAATTAGCTTTAGTAAAGCAAACAATTCTAGCCGAACATTGCGCTACAATCATCTATACATCCGGTACAACCGGCTTTCCAAAAGGTGTAATGCTGAGCCATAAAAACATAGTAACCAATGTTCTCAATTCAGTAAAAAGTTTTCCTTTTGATGAACGGATTAATTCAAGGTCATTGAGCTTTTTACCTCTCAATCACATTTTTGAAAGGATGGTTACTTATATCTACATGAACAGCGGTATCTCAATTTTTTATGCAGAAAACCTTGAAACTATCGCCGATAACCTAAAAGAAATAAAACCGAGTCTGTTTTGCACTGTACCCCGCCTGCTGGAAAAAGTATACGAGAAAATAATGGCCAAAGGAGCTGAACTTACCGGCGTAAAGAAAAAATTATTTTATTGGGCGGTTGACCTGGCCGACCAGTATGACGTACTAAAAGACCAGGGAATTTTGTACAATGCGCAACTTGCTATTGCAAACAAATTAATTTTCAGTAAATGGAGGGAAGCGTTGGGTGGCAATATTGAATTTATTATCACTGGTGGCGCTGCCTGCCAGGTAAGGTTAATAAGGATTTTTTCTGCTGCTAAAATCCCTATTTATGAAGGATACGGCCCTACTGAAAACAGTCCCGTAATAAGTGTGAATTGCAAATACAAGGGTGGTGCCAAATTTGGCACCGTTGGCCCTGTATTGCAAGGACAGGAAGTAAAACTGGAAGCCGATGGAGAGATTTGTGTAAAAGGGCCCAGCGTAATGATGGGCTATTATAAAAGACCGGAATTAACCGCTGAAACACTCATTGATGGCTGGTTGCACACAGGTGACATCGGGGTATTTGAAGATGGAAAATATTTAAAAATTACTGACAGAAAAAAGGAGTTGTTTAAAACAAGTGGCGGCAAATATGTGGCACCTCAGCCTATAGAAAATAAAATGAAAGAGTCTCCATTTGTGGAGCAAATGATGATTGTGGGCGCAGAGCAGAAATTTGTAGGTGCATTGATTGTACCTAGCATTCCCAATCTTAAAGAATGGATGCGCCAAAAAAATATTCCGTTTGTTACCAACGAAGATGCAATCAATAATCCGGAAATACTTGCGTTATACAGGGAACTAATAGACAGCTTCAATAAATTTTTTAACCCGGTTGAACAAATAAAACGATTTGAGCTACTACCCAATGAATGGACAATAGAAAGTGGTGAACTTACTCCAACGCTTAAATTAAAGAGAAAAGTAATTATGGAGAAATATGTAGCTGTTATTGATCGGATTTATAAATAAGGCTGCTATTTCAAGTTTTTTTTCTTGTTGGCAGATGAGGTTGGATAAGTAATTCTGTTTACCGGCATAGCAGCACCGCCAAGCATTAATTGAACGCATTCGTTTAGTATACTGTATTTGTTGGCCACAAACAATTGCATTTTATCCGGGGGCAATCTTAGGTCGTAAGATCCCTTTGTTACAAGCATATCATCAAAGGCAGGATTATAATGATTGAAATAGGCAATGTCCATCAGCAGGTTTTTAGTAATTATCACCGAGTTGTATTTTCCTGAAATCGTCAGCATTTCTACATCTACCAATTCAGCAGCAGTTAGCGTATCAGTTTTTACTAATCCATTATTATTTCTCTTACCAGGGAATCCTGCCAATCCATTTATGCTGCCGGATTGGTTGCTTCCTATAGTTGTAACCCCTGCCCCACCTTCCATTATGTAATGGGTAGCGATAAAGCGTTTTACATAGGTCCTGGATTCTTCCGGTAAATAATATTGCAGGTTCCAAAAATTTCTGCTGCCACTTTTTTTAATGGCGCTGTAAACCCTGCCTGGTCCACCATTGTAAGCCGCCATTACCAATAACCAGTCATGCAATTGGCTGTATAAATAAAGCAGGTATCTTGATGCTGCATGGCTGCTTTTATAATAATCCCTTCTGTCGTCAATAAATGAATTTACTGCAAGGCCATATTCCCTTGCGGTATAAGGCATAAACTGCCAAGGGCCACCGGCACCCTTATTACTGGTTGCTGCACTCCTTAAATTAGATTCTATTACAGCAATATATTTTAACTCCTTGGGCAAACCATACTGAGCCAATACATTTTCTATCAGGTTAAAATAAGGCTGTCCCCAACCTTTCATATTCAACAAATATTTGGAATGTCTCCGCATATAATCCTGGATAAAAACTTCTGCATTGGGATTAATTTGTGATGTGTAGGGCAGCGATGCATTGTAGCTGTAGTTTGAAAAAAGATTTTTAAACCCGTATTTAGTAACCTGGTTAAAATATTCCACTTTCTCCTTTTTGGGAGCCACTCTCGATTGTAGTACTTCTTCAATAATTGCATCTTCCTGTACAGTATCTACTATAATTGTATCCGATACATTAGTTCGGTCTTCTTTATTAAACGCAGATGATCCTGCAAATGAAAATTGCAGGAGACTAAAGAAGAATAGATATGTACAACCTATTTTTTTCATGATACAGTACATTCAGCAGATTTATATTGCTGCATCAATTGAGATGATATTTGTAGCAAAGTTACTTCGTCTTGTTTATTTGTCATAACCTGTAGGCCAAAAGGCATACCATTACTGTGTTTAAACAAGGGCAGGCTAATGGCGGGTAACCCTGTAAGGTTTGCAAAAACCGTATAGATATCTGCAAGATACATGGCAATGGGATCATCCGATTGGTCGCCAATGGTAAAAGCAGTGGTTGGTGTTGTCGGCAAAATTATCGCATCATACTGGCTGAAAACTTCATTCGTTTTATCCGCCAATAATTTCCTTACCTGCTGCGCCTTGGTGTAATATGCATCGTAATAACCGGCACTTAAAACAAAAGTGCCCAGCATAATCCTTCTTTTTACTTCTCTGCCAAAACCTTCACTACGGCTTTGCTTATAAAACGCTGTTAAATCAGTTATATTTTCTTTGGTTGTATGGCCATATCTTATTCCATCAAACCTGCTGAGGTTAGAGCTTGCCTCTGCCGTCGTCAGCACATAATAAGCAGGTACAATGTGATCGAGTAAATCAAATTTTACTGCCTCCACTGTATGCCCATCCTTTTTTAAATCTGCAATACAACCTTTTATGCCAGCACCTATTTCACTATCCAACGATGGGTGATTCATTGCCTCATCAAAATAAGCAATGCGGTATTTTTTATCTGTTGGTGGCATTGAATTTCCTTGTGAAATTATCTCTCCAAATCCAGCTTCAGGGGATAGTGGTTCCGGAATAGCAGTACTATCATATTCATCTGCACCTGAAATTACTTCCAGAATGAGTGCTATATCCTGAACATTATTTCCAAAAATTCCAATCTGGTCAAATGAAGAAGCATATGCAATTAAGCCATACCTTGAAATCCGTCCATAAGATGGTTTTAACCCTAGAATACCGCAGAAGTCTGCCGGTTGCCGCACAGAACCGCCTGTATCACTCCCAAGACTTACCATACACAAGCCTGCCTGCACTGCAACTGCACTTCCACCAGATGAACCGCCGGGTACCTTGGTATTATCAATTGCATTTAAAACCGGACCATAAACAGAGTTTTCATTACTGCTACCCATCGCAAATTCATCGCAATTGCAATTACCAATAATGATGGCCCCTTCATCCAATAAGCGCTGTACAGCGGTGGCATTATAAACAGCAGTAAAATTTTCCAAAATTTTAGAAGCAGCGGATAATTTGTGCCCTTTATAGCTGATGACGTCCTTAATAGCAATAACAACGCCGTGCAATTTACCCGGCGTTTTACCCGCAATTCTGTTGGCATCTAATTGAGCAGCAGTTTCTAAAGCCTCTTCAGCAAATACTTCCGTAAATGCATTCAGTTGTTTGTGTTGATTTATTTTTTCAAGATAATTTGAAACAGTTGTAACGCAAGACGTATTGCCTGCAAGTAATTGCTGTTGGTATTCGCTGATGCTGTTGTACAAAATATCGACTATTGTATAGTATTTATAAAAGAGGCTGAGGCGATTGATGCAATGCAATCAACCACTTCAGCCGTAAATAATGTTGGCAAACGAAAGCCTATTTTGGTAATTCAGTAGCTTGCTTTTGTTGCAATTGCGACTTTAAAGCTTTGATTTCATCATCCTTATCCCTTTCTTTCATACCTTCTTCAATTTCGCTTTTCACATTGCTTTTGGCATCATTAAATTCCCTGATTCCTTTACCAATACCTTTCATCAATTCGGGGATTTTTCTTCCGCCAAATAATAATATAATGGCAAGAATGATAAAAATCCATTCGGAGCCGCCGGGCATTCCAATTAAAAAGGTTGTCAATAATGAAGTTGTCATGATTTTTCTAATTAAGGAACAAAGGTAATTTAATTATGAACTAAACAACCCTTTGTGGTTAGATAATTCGTTATTCAGCTGTTAATTTGCCGGAAGCAAACTTTAACTACCGTATATAACGACCGCATTTGGCTTTTCCGTTTGCTGCTTCGGAAATGGTAATGCCTCTTGAACAGGAAAATAATAATAACGAACTGATGATAATTACTGCAACGGTAAGTGGGGAGTTTTTCATGTAGTACGGGTTTTGAGTTTTTAAAATAAATTAGGGTAAATTTTATTCAATAGGATTGGGTTTTATAGAATTCTGTACTTATTGGCAATAATTATTCCAAAAAATAAATTCAGGTAAAAATGATCACTAAAAAAGCGGAAATCAACTGATTTCCGCTTTTTATACTTTTAATAACGCAATTATTTACTTTTTGGTACAACAGGTTTTCTTTTCTCCTGAATACGGGCACTTTTGCCACTTCTTTCTCTCAGGTAAAACAATTTGGCCCTGCGTACTTTACCTACTTTATTCAATACAACACTTTCAATGTTGGGAGAATAAAAAGGAAATAAACGCTCAACACCTACTCCATCACTCATTTTACGAACTGTAAATGTAGCAGTAGCACCAGTGCCCTGGCGTTTAATAACGTCTCCTTTAAAACTTTGGATACGTTCTTTAGTTCCTTCTACAATTTTATAATTTACAGTAATGTTATCACCGGCCTTAAAAGCGGGTAATGTTGGCTTAGTTGTTATTTGTTCGTGTACAAAACTTACAGCGTTCATAATCTTGAAATTTTCGGACGGCAAAAGTAAGGAAAACTTTGTAAGTTCCAAGTTGTGAGGGAAAAGATTTTTTAAAATAGGTGGATTTAATACAAACAGATATTATCAATGAATACAAAAATGCACAAAATAATAGCGGATAAGCTTTGCTACACAAGATTCTATAAGCCTGATAATTTCAATAATAATATTTCCGGCGATCTAAATAAAAAAAAGCTACAGGTATCTCTACCTGTAGCTAATATTTTTTTTGAGTTTAAAGTTTTATCGGGCAATATTCACTGCTCTTTTCTCCCTGATCACTGTTACTTTTATCTGTCCCGGAAAAGTCATTTCAGTTTGAATTTTTTGAGCTATTTCAAAACTTAACCGGTCGCTTTCTGCATCACTCACCTTATCTGCTTCTACAATCACCCTTAGTTCTCTGCCAGCCTGTATAGCGTAGGCTTTTTCTACACCCTGGTAAGCCTGTGCAAGGTTTTCCAGGTCTTTAATGCGCTGAATGTATTGCTGCATAATCTCACGCCTTGCACCCGGCCTTGCACCACTAATGGCATCACAAGCCTGGATGATGGGAGAAATTACATATTGCATTTCCATTTCATCGTGGTGAGCACCAATTGCATTTACTACCGCAGGATTTTCACCGTATTTTTCAGCTAGTTTAGCGCCTAATAATGCATGACTTAATTCAGTTTCTTCATCGGGCACCTTGCCAATATCATGCAACAGTCCGGCACGTTTGGCCAGTTTAGGATTCATCCCTAATTCTGCAGCCATAATAGCGCAGAGGTTAGCCGTTTCACGGCTATGCATCAATAAATTTTGTCCGTAAGATGACCGGAAACGCATACGACCTACCATCCTGATTAGTTCTTTATGCAAACCATGCACCCCTAGTTCCATAGCAGTACGCTCGCCAATGTCCATTACCTGATCATCCAATTGCTTCTTTGTTTTTTCCACCACTTCCTCAATACGTGCCGGGTGGATACGTCCATCGGCTACCAATCTTTGCAACGATAAACGGGCTATTTCCCTGCGCAATGGATCAAAGGAAGAAAGTACAATAGCTTCCGGTGTATCATCAACAATCAAATCTACGCCGGTAGCAGCTTCTATGGCTCTGATGTTACGGCCTTCTCTTCCAATAATGGAGCCCTTTATTTCATCACTCTCTAAATTAAATACGGTAATGGAGTTTTCAATGGCCTGTTCAGCAGCCGTGCGCTGTATGGTTTGAATAACAATTTTGCGGGCCTCCTTATTGGCCTTTAATTTGGCATCTTCAATGATTTCCTGCTGTAAGGCAATGGCTTTTGTTTGAGCTTCCTGCTTTAACCCTTCAATCAATTGAGCTTTGGCATCTTCGGCAGATAAGCCGGCAACTTTTTCCAAACGACGGATATGTTCTTCCTGGTGTTTCTCCAACTCGGTTCGCTTGGTATTTACCACTTCAATCTGCCTGTTCAGGGTTTCTTTAATGGCTTCATTATCCTTTACCTGCTTATCAACATTGGTTTCTTTTTGATTGATACTTTGTTCTTTTTGTTTGACACGGGCTTCAGATTCAAGGATTTTTTGGTTGCGTTGCAATACTTCTTTGTCATGTGCTCCCTTCATTTGCACAAACTTCTCTTTAGCATCCAGCTCTTTTTCCTTTTTAATGGTTTCGGCCCTTAATTCTGCCTCTTTAATAATGTTTTGCGAATGTTGTGTTGCTTCTTCTACTTGTTTAGTGGTGTTTTTGGCAAAAATTAATTTACCCAGTATTATACCTACTGCTATGGCAATGATGCCAACGATGATGGGAATTATGTTTGATTCCATTGAAAGTTGTTGATTTTAAACGGTTCACAATCTTATATATCCTCTTTGTACTCATAAAATGTTGAGAGAGAATGTTGATGGGCGAAGATAAGAAAATTGTTTGGAGATAAATATTAATGGCAATGTGAAGTGTAATGGCTAAATAAAACTTAAAAAAATGTGTTAATAGTTTAGGAGATAAGTGGTATTAAAGTCATTCTCTCATCTATGTTTACACCGTTTAGATTAGAGCCTGAATAACACATCATTAATATAAAGCAGTTTGATTAATATATTTCAAAATCTGATAATAAATTACCGAAGCAGCAATTCACAAGGCTTAATACCCGTATGCTTTTTAAAAGCAGTGCTAAAGTGAGAGATCGATGAGTAGCCAAGCATAGACGACACTTCGGTTACGCTCAGCCCTTTATTATACAAAAGGTATTTGGCGTGTTCCATCCGCTGGCTTTGATAAAAGTCAAAAATGGTGGTGCCGAACAATTCTTTAAAGCCCTTTTTAAGATAACATTCGTTGATGGCAACTTTCCGGCTTAGCTCTTTAATGGTAAGTGGCTCACCAATATGTTGCAAAAGAACCTCCCTTGCCTTTACAATTTTTTCCCTGTCTTCTGCATTGGCCAAAAATTTACAGGTAAATATTTCTTCCTTATCCCCCAACATACAATCCATACTGTATAGCAGGAGGATTTGGGTTTGAGCATTCACAAAAATATTTTCAAGCGTATCAGTATAGGTATGGTTTAGCAATGCTTCAATAGCCAATCTTGTTTTTCCGCAAAGCGGAAGCGCCTTGGCAAATGATGAAGGATGTGTAAATGCCAATACTTCATCAGAAATATTCATTTGCTTTTTTCCCCTTACAAACTGTGTAAGGTAAGATGGCTTAAAACTAAAACTCAACACATCCACACTATCCACTTTTTCAACACAGGTTTTGGAGGCGCTGAATTTACAAAAGTCGCACTCAACCTGCTTTTGACGGCAATAAACGTTACCGCTTACACAAAACTTCAGTTCCAGGTAATTTTCTGACGGATTGTTTTTTTCGTAATGATAAACCAATACACCTGTATCGTCAACATTCCAGTTATCGAGCTTTTTATAACGCCTGATACTATAGTTTACAGAGCCCGGAACTACCCTGTCAATTTCCTGCAACACATCTAGCTCGTTAAAAACGAGTGACTGATTTTGTGTCTCTTGAAATATGTTTAGTGCTTTATTCATTGAAAATTTTCGTTGCAAATATAGGCTAAACAGGTAAATTATTGTACATTTACTTCAGATGAATGTAACAGCAGTCAATACAATTTACACACCGGAAGAGTATATCCAACTTGAACAAGCGGGAGAAATCCGGCATGAATATATTAATGGAAATTTAATTGAAATGTCGGGAGCATCAAGAGAACACCATAAAGTGTGTAAAAAGATTTTAGCATTGCTTGAGTCTTTATTGATTATTCAACACTATGAAGTTTACATAGAAAATATGAAAGTGGCCATCCCGGGCGAAAACCAATATTTTTATCCTGATATTTTAGTTACCAAAGAAGCTGAAACTAACCAAAACCGTTATGTTCAGTACCAGCCGGAACTAATAGCAGAAGTGTTAAGTGAAACAACCCGAACTAAAGATACCATCGATAAGTTTATACAATACCGTAAAATTCCTACACTGGAATATTATCTGTTGGTAGAGCCTGAAAAACCATTGGTTATCTGTTATTTCAGGAATGAATCCAATGAATGGGATATGGCATCCTATACCAGAATTGAAGAGACAATTAGTCTCCCTAAACTAGCTGTTACAATCCCGTTACAAAAAATTTACAGTTCTTTATAACTGCTTCGTTTCTTGTGGAAATCTTTGTAAAAGTTCCAACCTGCTAATCCGGTTATAATTCTTATAAGCCCTTTATTTGGCTTATATTTGCCCGATAATCAATTTCGAAAAACAATTACCCGTTTTATCAATAATTATGAGTGTAGAAACAGATGAATTAGTTGCTCCCGACAAAAGTGGTTATGGTGCAGATAGTATACAGGTTTTAGAAGGTTTAGAGGCGGTTCGCAAACGTCCTGCCATGTATATTGGTGATGTAGGTGTAAAAGGATTACATCATTTAGTATATGAAGTAGTTGATAACTCCATTGATGAGGCCCTTGCAGGTCACTGTAAGAATATCATGGTGATTATCAATGAAGATAACTCCATTACTGTAGAAGATGATGGCCGTGGTATCCCCACAGGATTGCATACCAAAGAAAACCGCAGTGCACTTGAAGTGGTAATGACGGTTTTACATGCCGGCGGTAAATTTGATAAAGATTCTTACAAAGTTTCCGGTGGTTTGCATGGTGTAGGTGTAAGCTGTGTGAATGCCCTGAGTTCAAAACTTCATGTAACCGTAAACAGAGACGGTAAATCATTTGAGCAGGAATATTCAAAAGGTATTCCCAAATATCCGGTAAGGGAAACAGGCATTTCCGAGAAACACGGCACCATGGTTCAGTTCTGGCCAGATCTCACCATTTTTTCCAGCGGAATTTACAACAGGGAAATACTCGAAGGCCGCTTGCGTGAACTGTCTTTTCTTAATAGAAAGATCAATATAGTAATACAGGATTTACGTGAAAAAGAAGATGACGGCAGTACCTACACCAAAACTTTTTATAGCGAAGGGGGTATTGTTGAATTTGTAGAAATGCTGGATAAAAATGCCAACAGAAATCCCCTGTTACCAAATGTTATTTATTGCGATGGCAGGGATGAAGCGTCCAACGTTGCAGTAGAGGTAGCCATGATATACAATACCGGCTACCAGGAAAACCTGTTTAGCTATGTAAACAATATCAATACCATTGAAGGTGGTACCCACGTAGCGGGTTTCAGACGATCTATTACCAGGGTTTTTAAGAGCTATGGTGAAAAAGAAGGTATGTTTGAAAAAGCCAAGGTAGAAATTGAGGGAGATGATTTTAGGGAAGGATTGAGCGCTATTATTTCTGTGAAGGTACCTGAACCACAATTTGAAGGTCAAACCAAAACCAAGTTGGGAAATAATGATGTAATGGGTATTGTGGACAGTACACTTAGCAGGGTGCTGGTAGCCTTTTTGGAAGAAAATCCCAAAGATGCAAAGACAATCATCCAAAAAGTAATATTGGCGGCACAGGCCCGTGCAGCAGCCAAAAAGGCCCGGGATATGGTACAACGTAAAAGTGTACTAACTGGTGGTGGTTTGCCGGGCAAATTGGCTGATTGCAGCGATAAAGACCCACACCGGTGTGAGTTGTACCTTGTAGAAGGAGACTCGGCAGGTGGTACCGCCAAGCAAGGCAGGGACAGAAGTTACCAGGCTATTCTTCCATTGAGAGGTAAAATTTTGAACGTGGAGAAAGCGATGGAACATAAAATTTATGACAATGAGGAAATCCGGAATATGTTTACCGCATTGGGCGTAAAAATTGGCACATTGGAAGATCCCAAGGCGCTGGACATTTCCAAACTCCGATACCACAAACTCATCATCATGACGGATGCGGATGTGGATGGAAGCCATATTGCAACACTGATTCTTACATTTATATTCAGATACATGAAAGCTTTGGTGGAACAAGGTTATGTTTACATAGCCCAGCCTCCTTTATACCTCGTAAAAAAAGGAAAAGATCAGGATTATGCCTGGACAGATGAGGAACGTAAAGCATTAATTGTAAAATTTGGTCAAGGCAAAGACGAAAGTGTAAACACACAACGTTACAAAGGTTTGGGAGAAATGAATGCAGAACAATTATGGGAAACCACCATGAACCCTGCTACACGAACCTTAAAACAGGTTACAATAGAAAGCGCCGCAGAAGCAGACAGAGTATTCAGTATGCTGATGGGAGATGAGGTACCACCAAGAAGAGAATTTATTGAAACACACGCCAAGTATGCTAAAATTGACGTGTAAGCAGGATAATCAACCTATATACTTAAATAAGAATGAGCCCTCTTTCGGAGGCTCATTCTTATTTAAGGCAACAGCTATTGTTATACAAATATCCCTGTGGCTATTGAATACCTGATAAATGTTAATTGTTGCTGTGCCTGCCATTAACCTTAATTGGGTGCATTAAAATTGTCGCCCTGTATTTAAATTTAAAAAAAGCTAAATCGCCGTTTAAGCGTTCATCCGTTGAGTTAGCAAAAAAAATGTCTGAACGCCTAAACGGCAAAACAAAGTAACGGGCAGATGCGGTAACAATTATATATACACCATTGTTAGCTGACTGATAGCCAATCGAATACAATTTCTAATTCTCAGAGTCTAGCTCCCCTCTCCTTGGGAGAGGGGTTGTGGGTGAGGTGAAACGGGCTGAGAAATAAGCGAATGTTTTATAAACTATAAATATCCCTTTTAAAAAAAGTGTATACCGCTTTGTTGCGCACACAGCAGGAAGAATTTTAGATCCACCCCTTAATTTTGCCAAAACAAATAATAATTTGTAGCTTGTACCTTGAAGTAAGGTACTTCAACCCATATTTACTAACCATAAATTCAAAAAAATGTCAAAATTGTTAACAGCTTATTGCATGAAAACAAAGGAAAAAAATGTTCCAATGCAGGATGCAGTAATAACCAAAACAGCACGTGGTGGCTATATGGCTCAGGGCCATGACGGTAAAGGAAATAAAATGACCACTATGCTCGGCGAAGCCACAGCTTTGGAAGCTATTGCTAATGGAGTAGCGAAAAAGAGCTTCTAGTCTTATTCCATAAAATGCTCAGGCTATCTATCAATATCTAATGATGGATAGCCTTTTTTATTACCCATTTAAGTGGCTTTATAAAAAATGAAGACCGTTTTACTCATTACACTTACCTTTTTTATCCACTACAGCATAACTGCTCAATACACAGTAAATGGGAATGCCAGCAAAGACAATTGCCACTGTTACACACTTACCCCCAATAGTTTTAACAACAGCGGTTCTGTATGGAACGATATCAAAATAAACCTTTCTCAATCATTCGATTTTTCTTTTGATATTAACCTTGGCTGTGATGATGCAGGTGCAGATGGAATTGTATTTGTACTGCAACCCATCAGTACCAGTGTAGGCACTTCGGGTGGTGGCCTTGGATTTCTTGGGGTATCACCATCAGTTGGAGTTACTATCGATACCTGGCAAAATGCTGACGCTGGCAGCAATGATCCATTTTATGACCATATTGCCATACAGTTAAATGGCAACATCGACCACCAGAATTTGACAAATAATATTGCCGGCCCGGTTACTGCTTTGCAGGGCAACGATAATATTGAAGACTGTAAATGGCATACCCTGCGTATTCAATGGGATGCGACTACAAAAAAACTAACCGCATATATAGATGGCGCCCTACGGGTAAGCGTTGTAAAAGATTTTATAACGGATGTTTTTGGTGGAAACCCATTAGTATTCTGGGGTTTTACAGGTAGCACAGGCGGTGCAAGAAACCTGCAACAGTTTTGCACCGCATTAAGTCCTGGTTATAAATTATTACCAGCTCAAAAAAGATGTATAAATGAACCTATCGCATTTTTCGATTCAACTATTTCATTTGCCCCGGTTATAAAAAATTATTGGGATTTTGGAGATGGCAGTCCGATAGATTCCATCAATTTAAATCCGGTGCATACATATGTTGCTGCAGGAAATTATACCGTACAACAAAAGGTAATTGGGGCAGATGGCTGTATTGAAATCAATAGCCAGCCCCTGCTAATTGGCAGCATACCCATTGCAGGTATTATACCAGCCGACGGATGTGCCAGTGCGCTGATTCAACTTAACGACAATTCTTCTACTGCCGTAGGCACCATTAACCAATGGAATTGGGATTTGGGGAATGGCACTACAAGTACCCTTCAAAATCCTACTGCTATGTATGCAAGTGCAGGTACAAAAAATATAACACTTTCTGTTCAATCATTAGAAGGCTGTGAATCTGCAACTGTATCAACAACGCTGGAAGTAAACCCTTTGCCTGTGGTAGATTTTACGGTGAATGGTTTATTCTGCAAAAAATCGAACCTTCAGTTTACCAATTTATCATCGGTAGTAACAGGATCGATCGTAAACACAACATTTGATTTTGGAAATGGACTGCAATTGCAGCAACCAAATCCTGTGATGCAGTATGACAGTTCAAAAAACTACAATCCCACACTTACCGTTATTACAGATAAAGGCTGCACGCTTACTAAACTAAAGTCAATATTTATAATGCCTGCCCCTATTGCTGCATTTAAATACAATGCTGCTGTATGTAAGCCATATGCCGCCTCTTTCACCGACTCTTCTTATACAACCAGCGGTAATAACGTTACAAACTGGTGGTGGCAACTAGGCAATGGAACTATTGCTGCAATTCAAAATCCAATAACCAGCTATACTTTGCCTGGCAATACAGTGGTGCAACTGGTAGTTAAAACCAGCAATGGATGCCTGTCGGATACAGCTGAACAAACTATCAGCTTTAAGGAAAATCCTATTGCGAAATTTGTGTATAGCTCACCGTTGTGCGAAGGACAGCCTGTCTCATTTACTGATTCATCTTTTCTTTTAACCGGCAACATTGCCTCATGGGAATGGTGGGCAGATGGAATATTAACAAGCAATCAACAAAATCCTTTGCTTGATTTTTCAGCAGGCTTACACAAAGTGCAATTATTGGTTGCAGATGAGGCCGGTTGTAAAAGTGATTCTGCTACAAGTATAATTGCAATCAATAAACTACCCATCATCAATATGCAATTTGCGGATGGGTGCAAAGACAACACAATAATTTTTAAGGCCGACAATCTTTCCAGTGAAATCATCAGCAGCTGGAAATGGGATTTTGGCGATAACAATTATTCTTTGGCAAAAGACACCCAGCATATTTATACAGCAACAGGCAATTACAGCGTGAAGCTAATGGCATTGTCTGCCGAAGGATGCGCCCAAAACATCGATAGTAATATTACCATCTTTGGTACCAATGCCTTTGCAGGCAATGATACCATTGCGGCAGCAAACCAACCCATACAATTGCTGGCTACCGGTGGTACCACTTATCAATGGGATCCTGCTGTGGGTTTAAGCAACAGTACAATTGCCAATCCAGTTGCAATCCTCAATAGCAGCCAGCAGTACACAGTAAGGGCATTTTCACCAGCAGGTTGCGAAAGCTTTGCCAGTATTAATATAAAAATTTATGATGGCCCGGAAATTTATGTGCCTAAAGCGTTTACACCCAATGGCGATTTTACCAATGATATATTAAAAGCATTTCCTGTTGGCATGCGGCAGTTTAAAAATTTTAGTATTTATAACCGGCTGGGGCAAATGGTATTTGCTACAAACAATGCATCCATCGGCTGGACGGGTTACTTCAAAAACAGCCTGCAACCTGCAGGGGCATATGTGTGGATAGCATCCGGTAATAGCTACAAAGGAATTGAAATAGTAAGGAAGGGAACGGTGGTATTATTGCGATAATTGTAAACTCATCAGGTTGTCATCCCTTAATAATAGTTGATTCTTAGATAGTTTTACCGCTTATAAAAATGCCTTTACCCTGTTACAACAGGATGTTATATTTTTGAAGTATGCATAAATCATTTTGTATTTTACTATTGGCCGTTATTGGCACTACAGGTTTGCAGGCACAGGACAAATGGGGGTTGCAAAGATGTGTGGATTATGCCTGGCAAAACAACATAACTGTAAAGCAACAGGAAGTACAGGCATCCTTGTCTGCGTTAGATGAGAAGCAGGCCAGAAACAGCGTTTACCCCAATGCAAATTTCTCCACTAACACTGGTATGCAGTTTGGCCGGTCTGTAAACCCTACTACCAACTTATTTGCTACTACCCAATTGCTGTTTCAGGGGGTTAACCTTAATGCAGATATGGTGATCTATAACTGGCAAAGAGTAAAAAACAGTATAGTTGCTGCCAAATACAATTCAAAAGCAGCCCAGGCAAATGTTGAAAAAGCAAGAAATGATATTGCACTCTCTATAGCCACTGCGTTTTTGCAGGCATTGCTAAACAAGGAGCAAATTGGTATTGCACAGGTACAGTTTGAACAAACCAAAAACCAATTAGACGCAACCCGTAAAAGAGTTGATGCAGGTTCTTTGCCAGAATTAAACGCTGTAGAACTAGAAGCTCAATTAGCAAGAGACAGCACCACTATCATCAATGCAAAAGCTACCGCTGATTTAAGTGTTTTGCAATTGAAAGCATTACTTAATCTTGATGCAGCCGCCAATTTTGAAATAGATGTACCTCCGGTTGAGAAAATTCCGGTAGAGAATTTTGCAGATCTTATGCCTGAATATGTTTATAAAACTGCACTTACCAATCAACCGGGACAAAAGGTAAATTTATTAAGGCTTCAATCGGTTGAGGCAAATGTAAAAGTTGCAAAAGCAGCCATGTATCCCACTATATCAGCTTTTGCAGGATTGGGTAGTAACTTTGCCAATTCAACAGATAAAATTACAGGCTCTAATTTTACCGGCTATAATCCACCCAATCCTTTTTCTCCCGCAGTAAATATAAATGGCACCAATTATTTTGTTCAACAACCAAAATATGAAATATTGCAGGGTAAAAAATCCTTTGGAGAAATGTGGAATGGCTATGGCAACCAGATCGATCAAAATTTTAGACAGAACTTTGGTATTGGAATCAATGTCCCCATCTTTAATAATGGCGGCGCTGCAAAAACTGCCTATGAAAGATCCAAGCTGGATGTTAAAAATGCATCATTAACAATAGAACAGGCCGATCAACAATTAAAGCAGGATATATACCAGGCTTATACCAATGCATCGGCTGCAATGCAGCGCTATAACGCTACTTTGGTAACTGTAGCAGCCTCTCAAAAAACGTATGACTTTGCAAAGAAGCGTTACGACGTGGGCTTGCTCGGTACTTTTGAATTAATCACCAATCAAAATAATCTTAACAAAGCAAACGTGGATAAAATAGTAGCACAGTATGAATACGTGTTTAGAATGAAAGTACTGGAATTTTATAAAGGACAGGGATTGAAGTTGTAGACAGGAGAAGTTTAATGGGGTTGAATTTGGTTTAATGTTGTTGAAAGTTGTTGAATTAGGTTGAAAGTTGTTGAATATGGTTGAATGATTCTTAAGATGATTGAATTAGTTAAACATTGTTGAATGTAGTTTAATGTTGTAGAAAATAAAATAAATAGCTGCGGTAGCTTAAAAAATTTTTCGTTTGGGAAAGATTAAAATAGTTAGTTAGAATTCAACCTTAAACATTTACCAATCAACAACCATTAAATATATTAGTTAGCTCAAAAGAGAACAATTAGTATAAGTGAGATTATTAATCCCTTTTAATAAAAAGGATTAATAACAAAATCATATTTACAAGGATGAAGACATGAAAAACAATTGTTGGTTGCTAAAATATATAATTAAAACCAACAAAATTATTTCACTATTCACCATTCACAATTGACCATAAATAATCAAATAAGTAATCATGAGTAAAACAGTAAAATGGATATTGATAAGTTTAGTATTGTTGATAGCAGCACTCGTGGGCTTAAAGGCAGCTGGGGTATTTGGTAAAGATGAGGGCACCAAGGTTACGGCTGAAAAAGTTCAAAAACGGACTATCATTGAAATTGTAAATGCCAGCGGTAAAATTTATCCGGAGATAGAAGTTAAGTTAAGTCCGGATGTGAGCGGAGAAATTACCGAACTGAATGTACAGGAAGGTGATTCTGTAAAAAAAGGACAGCTGGTAGCCCGTATTTATGCTGACATTTATAGCATACAAGCCAACCAGGCTAGTAGCGGTGTAATGCAGAGCGAGGCACAGGTTGCTAACTCACAGGCATCGCTGGATGCTTTAAAGGCTAATATGGATCAGGCAGAAAAAAACTACGGCATGCAGAAGCGGTTGTATGATGATAAGGTTATCAGCAGCAATGAATTTAATATTGCTGATGCTGCCTACAAAACGGCTAAAGCAAATTTTAATGCAGCAAAGCAAGGTATTCGTGGTGGGATGGCTGCTGTGCAAAGCGCCCAGGCTAACCTGGCCAAAGCTAATAAAGACTTAAGCAGAACAGCAGTATTAGCGCCGATGGATGGTGTGGTAAGTTTATTGAGCGTAAAAAAAGGCGAAAGAGTGGTAGGTAGCAATATGATGGCAGGTACAGAAATGTTGCGTATTGCAGACATGAGCAAAATTGAAATAAGGGTAGATGTTGGCGAAAGTGATGTACCAAAAGTACACCTGGGCGACAGCGCTGTTGTAACAGTAGATGCCTACAGCGATCGCAAATTTAAAGGCATTGTAACGCAGATTGCCAGCAGCAACAACGGGGCATCCACACAAACTGCTTTGGCCAACACCAGCAACGATGTTACCAACTACAAGGTATATGTACGCCTGCTCCCCGAAAGCTATGCTGATTTGTTGGGAAAGGGACGTTTCCCATTTAAACCAGGCATGAGTGCTAGTGCAGATATACAAACCAAAACTCATCTCAATGTATTGAGTGTGCCCATTAATGCAGTTACTACCAGGGATAGAAATGACAGCCTGCAGGTAGAAAAAAAGAAACCTGACGAAGCCACAGATGAAAAAAAAGAAACCAGCATGGACGATTTGGATGTAGTGGTTTTTGTAGTTGATAAGGAAGGAATCGTAAAAAAAGTAAAAGTAAAAACTGCTATCCAGGATATAAACAATATTGAAATTACAGAAGGTCTTAAAGAGGGCGACCAGGTTGTTAGCGGCCCCTATGAAGTGGTAAGTAAAAAACTAAAAGAAAAAGACAAAGTAAAAGTTGTAGATAAAAAAGAGCTTTTTGAGAAGAAGGATTAAAGATTTTAATACCGCATCATAAATAAAAAACGCCAACAACTTTTCTAAACGAAAAGTTGTTGGTGTTTTAGCTAGGTTGTAGTGGAAATAAAATGATATTGGCATTTGTCTTTTATATCCATCGATGTGCAGTAAAATATTGCCGGTGGTGGGCAATTATTGTTCGTGTAGCCCGAACCTGCTGTTTGTGCATTTAAAAAATAAATGGAACCAACGATGCCCTTTACAAAAGGAAAAAAATTTGTAATGAAAAGTTGAAGAAAGAAATTTTTAAACGCAATGTTTTATCTTTATTATGATGGAAACAGCATTGCTTAAATCATTTCTCGGCCAGCTCTACCCGTTAGCACCAGCGGAACTGGATAGCTTTACTGCAAACTGGAAGCCGGTAACGTTTAAACGCAAAACCATTCTTACTGCTGCCGGGGAAACAGAGCGGTATTTATATTTTGTGGTAGAAGGTGTGCAAAGAGCTTTTTATTTGGGAGATGGAAATAAAGAAGCCACCATTGTATTTACGTATCCACCATCTTTCAGCGGAGTAGCCGATAGTTTTCTTACACAAACACCTTCGTTGTATTTTTTAGAAACAATTACTGCCAGCAGGTTGCTGCGGATTAGCTATGATGAAATTCAACATCAAATAAAAATCTATCCCGCTATTCAGCAATTAATATTTAAAGCAACAGCCTTCGCATTAAAAGGAGCTTTAGAACGGCATATAGAGTTGCAATGCTTTACCAATGAAGAAAAGTTTAAAGTGCTGTTGAAACGCAGTCCTCAAGTACTCAATCTTGTTCCGCATAAATATTTAGCTTCTTATTTAGGAATGGATGCAACCAATTTTAGCAAGCTATTGGCAACAGTGAGGCTTTAAAAAATCAATGAGGTCGGCGGCGTTGCATTACCGGGCTTGACAAAGACTATAAGGTCTTGAGGCGTTGCTTTGCATGGATAAAACCTATAAGGTCTTGCAGCGCTGCCTTGCCAGGCTTGATAAAACCTATAAGGTCTTGCAGCACTGCTTTGCCGGGCTTGATAAAACCTATAAGGTCTTGCAGCACTGCTTTGCCGGGCTTGATAAAACCTATAAGGTCTTGCAGCACTGCTTTGCCGGGCTTGATAAAACCTATAAGGTCTTGCAGCGCTGCTTTGGCGGGCGGCAGACCTTATAGGTTTGTGCGTTGCATTTCCATGCGGCAGACCTTATAGGTTTATGCGTTGCATTGCCAGGCGGCAAACCTTATCGATTTATATTTTAAAAATATTGGTAAATACCAAGAATACATTGCTGCAACTGATCCATTTTTGTATTCCAAAATAAATAAAAATGAAAGACAACAGTAACGCATTACTGGAAAATCTACAGGCCGATACAAGGCAAATTATTTTACAGGCCAATCAATTGCTTCAACTGCCACCTGCAGCATTGCAGCAACAACCTGGTTCGGAAAAATGGAGTGTGGCACAGGTGTTGGAGCATCTCAACATTTATTCAAGGCATTATATCATTGCCATTGAACAAAAACTGCATCTTAATCAAAGTGGACCAAATGTTTCCTTTTCTCCAGGATGGCTTGGAAATTATTTTACCAAACTCATGAAGCCGAAGGCAGATAACAGCATTGGAAAAAAAATGAAAGCGCCTAAGAATGCGATTCCTTCAACACAACCTGATGCAGCAAACATGTTACAGGAATTTATTCAGCACCAGCATCATTTGCTCAACTTATTGCAGATTGCCAAAAGCGCCAGCCTTGATTATATCCGCATACCCACAACTTTAAGCAAGCTGATTTCACTAAAGCTCGGAGATACATTCCGTTTTTTCATTGCACACGAGCAAAGACATTTTGTGCAAATTCAACAAACGCTCACAGCAATCAATTCACAGAAAGTAGCAGCCTGATGTTTATACCTATCTCGCTTTTGTTCAATAAGAAAAATCCAACAACCCTACTTTTAAAGTAATAATTGGGCTGCCCTCTGTATAAAGGAAGGAAATCAAACTTCAAGGACGCTGGTCGTTATCATAAATACCTATTTATGTAGTTGTAAAAGGCTTTTGTACATTTTCAATTTTGCTGAATTAAGTAAAACAGTGCATTTTAAGTGTATGGCTTTTCATTTTACATTTTCTCTTTCAACCATTTCACCTTTTTATGCGGTTGCATCAAACAGGTTCAAAAACATCTTTGCTCAAATAATCATTATAAAATTAAACTCTATTGGCTGTCTATTGTTCCTCGTTGTATTATTATTGCCAACAGTTAACGCACAAAATCGATTTGTTATCAGCAATTGGCTACAGTTAAAGGTCAGTTTATTTATCGACTCTATTGGTCTGCACTCGCTTAGAATCTTATCCCACCAACTAATATGTAGGAATTCTATATTTTCCTGCAGAATTTCTGTCGGAATACAAAGGTAGAAGACCTTAACGAACGGCTTGCGATGGCAGGAACTGAGCCGAATGCTTGTTCTGCTCATTGTAGAAGTCATTACAAACTCCTCCTGCATGTTCGGGTATTTTTATTTTATTGCAACCATTTAATTTTTTCAGCGTATCTATTTAAAAGGTCTTTACAGCCAAAGGCTTTTAAATAACTATTTATGATTTTATCTGAAAAAATTTATAAATTATCTGATACCGAAAACGGATTTTTATCATTGAAAAATCATGACCTTTTTGCTCGGCTCACCGAAGAAGAATATCAGGAACTGGATCTTGCAAATAGTGTTATGGAGGCTAAAAAAGGCGCGTACATTTATTTTGAATCGCAATACCTGAACAAACTCTTTTTTATTAAAGAGGGCTGCATAAAAATTGGCTACATTGATAATAGCGGGAATGAAATTGTTAAGGAAATTCTTCAGCAAGGAGAGGTGTTTGGCCAGTTTTCACTTCAAAGGAATAATATGAACGGGGAGTTTGCACAAGCACATAAATGCGATGTTACCCTTTGTGCTTTTACAATAGATAATTTTAGAAAACTCCTTCAGCAAAATACCTCTATTGCTGTTGGTTACTCACAAAAAGTGGGCAACAGGTTGCGTAAGATAGAAAACCGCCTGGTGAATATGTTGCATGTAGATGTAAGGACAAGGCTGGTGCGTTTTCTTTACGATATGGCACAAACCCAGGAGTTGTCAATTTCAGAAAATTCGGTTACCCTTAATAATTTTTTAACGCATGATGATATAGCCCACCTGATAGGGAGTACAAGGCAAACTGTTACGATGGTATTTAATGAGCCGGAAATTAAGCAACTGGTAAATGTCTCCAGAAAATACATTGTTCTCCCGGATATAAGGGCAATCCATAAAATGGCAGCATACTAAAAATAGCAAAAGTGATGCGATGATTAAAGCGGCGTAAGAAAAATGTAGGGGAGATGTAGTAATGTTGACAACACAACAGGTATAAACAGCCGAAGTTATTTATTTGAAAACAGTATAAAACTGGCATGCACCCCCGCACTTGTTACTTTCATTGCACCAACACCTATACCATTTAAAGGAAGCTGCAGGTAAGGCTCTAATCTGAGCTTGTTGCCCTTCTGTAATTTCTTTTCAAACCCAATACTAATATCGGCTGTGGCCGCCGGGTAAAATTTAGTATTTTTATATGAGCCAGTCATGTCATTAATACTTCCATTCAGTAAAGTTTTATAACTGTTGCTTTCACTTAAAAGCAGGTAGGATGAAAGACCTGCCGACAGAAATACAATTGCAGTACGGTTGTTTAGAATATTGTAATTCAACTTCAACGGAACTTCAAATACACTACAGTTGCCACTCAGGCTCAATATCTGCATGCCGGAGGGCATGGAAGCAATAAGCTTGTCCGGATTAAAATATTTTCCATTACAGGTATAATTTTTTTTGCTAAAGAGTACGCCTGTCTCTACTGCCAGCTTTTGGTTAAGCTGGTATCCGGTTATTAAACCGGCTTCATATCCGGGCTGCTGTTCAAGTCTTCTTACACCGCTAAATTCCGGTCCGGCAGTAACGCCCAGGTAAAATCTTTTTTGTTTCGATGGATGATTAACTTCCTTTTTGGGAGTATTTTTCGTGGTGGTATTGGTATCTGAAACTATTTTTTTTGATTCGGTTATTAAATTATTTTCGCTAACAATACTACTATCCTGCATTGAAATTTGTGCATCGCCTGGTTGGCTGGTTAAGGTTTGATCCTTATTATTTTCAAAGATATTTTTTTCGTTTTTATTAACACCGGTAGCCTCCTCGTCGCCAACAGAAACTACTGAAATATTCATAGTTTGTTTAGGTGCTGTGCGGATGATTGTACTATTATTTTTGGTTACTATTTCACCTGCAATACCTGCATTTGTTACTTTTAAAGAGGTTGTATTATTGTTAATTGAATTAGTAGCTACAACAGCAGTATTACCCTGCGCCCCTTTTTCAGGTTTAATATTATTAAGTATTGCTAACGTTTTTTTTACTGCTGGTATGCTATTGCCTGCTGAAAAAGCATTTTTATTTTTTGTATTGATAAAATTGTTTAAAATATATCCTGTTGCTGCTAAAAACAACAAGAGTAACAACGGGGCAATCTTTTTAACGATGTTACTTTTTTTATTTTGAGGTAATACTGTAGCCTCCGTAGTGTTTATCAACGGGGATATCTTATCCCAATCACTTTTGCCTGCAGCAGGACGATAGTTGTCTGCAGCTTTGCGAAACAAATCATCCATATGGTTATCTAAATCTGGCATAGTTTGTTTGTTCCATTTTTTTAATTCCCATTTGCAATGCAGCCCTTGCCCTTGAAAGATGCGACTTTGATGTACCGATGTTGATGTTCACCAGGTCGGCAATTTCAGCATGTGAATATCCGTCAATTACATATAAGTTGAACACTACACGATTAGTGGGTGGCAGTTGCTTTACCAGTATCATCAGGTCGTTGTATAAAGCAACCTGGTCTGCATTATAATAACTGTCGGTAATTTCAAAAGCTCTTTCAGGTATACCCCCTATTTCCGGAAGCATTTGCTTTTTGCGCAGGTAATCAATGGCCGTATTGATGATGATTTTTTTAAGCCACCCTATCAATATTTTCTCGTTTTCTTCTTCGCTCCCCAGCCTGAAGGAATTAAAATGATTGAATATTTTCACAAAACTGTCGTTCACTACATCCGTTGCCTTATCGTAAGTGTAAATATAGCGGAAGGCTATTTTCAAGGCGAAACCACGGTACTGTTCATATATAACCCGCTGATACCGCTGATCATTTTTAATACAACCTTTTATAATTTCCGTAATATTTTCCAATGATCCCGGCATATTTTAAGATGATGATGCAAAAAAGTTTACTGCAAAAAAAAATCTTACTTAAATAAATACGTTTTATTTTGTAAAAGGTTGCATTGCTTTAAAATCATTGTTTATAAAGTATAATAAAACCATATTCAATTACCCAAATCAGCCACACCATATACGCCACCAAGCTGCTTGCACCAAACTATAACATAGCGGTATTGGGTAATATTCACCGTGCCAGCTACATTCCACGACTGCATGCCATTCCTTATGTTAAGCGATGCAATTTCAAGCGCACCGTTAACATTGTTAGTATTACCCCCAAGATAAACCCTTAGGTCTGGCGGACCGGCGGCTACAGAAAAATCCGTAGTAGTTTGCAGCTTAAGTACTCCATTTTCAATTTTAAGTTTTGCAGCTCCTGTACTTGCCGCCTGACCAAAATTACCAGTACGAATTACCTGCACCATTATAGGGCTGCTCCTGATGCCATCGGTTGATACCGTGATGTTGGCAGTTCCATACCCATTGGCCATTACTAAACCTGTGGTTGCATTGATGGAGGCATATAGAGCGTTGTCGGTTTGCCAGCTAAAAGTTTTTCCAGCAATTGTATTCCCACTTACATCTTTTGCAATAGCTGTTAAAGTAAAGCTTTCATTTAACTTTAGTTCTTGTGTTTTTTGTAAAATTTCCACTGTAGCGGTTTGTGTTGTATTGGCAGCTACCGTAAGGAGTGTTTTAGCAACACTGTTGTTGTAGGTTGCTTTTATTTCAACCTGGCCAGCGCTTAACCCATTGGCAATACCCTGCTGGCTTATGGTTGCAATGGAAGCATCGTTGCTTGTAAAGGCAATACCGGCTGGAACGGCAGCCTGATTACCTAAAGTATTAAAGTAGGTAATGGAAAAAACTGCTGTATCGCCCACTAATATACTTTTACTAACAGGATTTATTTCTATCCGTTCTGGCACCATTGCAGCTAGCGTATCGGCGCTCTTCTTTGAGCAGGAACTTATCAGCAATAATGCTGTACCCAGAAAAAAAAATTGAAGTTTCATAAGTTTCTTTTAGTTGTTGTTTAAATAATCTATTATTCTATTTATGGATGGTTCATTATTTAACAGGGATAATACTGGTGTACCTGCAAACAGGTAAATCGTTTGTATCAATTAGTTGTTAAAAAATAAAGATAGTATGACATTGATGATTGATTAGGTCATCTGGCTGACATATCTATAAACTGGATAGTCAATAATTTCACAACCGATGATAATCACAAAAAATCTTTTAGCGGCTTTCCTCTTTACTAACCTGCTGAAAAAAACAAGTCAAATGGTAATGTTGATTTTTTTATGCCAGGCTTATTTGTTTGCACAAAATGACAGTATGGAAATTATCAGGAATTTTTCTAGAAAAAATTTTATACAGCCATATGTGGGATCTTTTAACCGTTCGCTAAATTTCGTTTCTAAAGAAAAGAAAGACCCTATGTATAATATAAAACTATCTCCTAACGCTGCCTTATTTGCCGGAGCAAGCCTCAGGTATAAAAAACTGAACATTTATGCAGAGGCGGCAATACCCAACACCAGTAAGGTTTCTAACCATAGAACTGCGGTGAGGGCGTATTCAATATTTGTACATCATTTTCGTAAAAGCTGGGGTATTACAGGTTTTATCAGTTGGAATAAAGGACTGCTGATGAGGGTTCCATTGCCATCAATGTATGCAGACAGAAACGATCTGAGACAAATGACATTTGGGGCACATTTCTATTCAATATTTAATGGGCAAAAATTCTCCTACACCGCCGCAAACAGTATGGCGAAGTTGCAAACAAAAAGCAAGGGATCGTTGATAATTATGACAACACCTCTATTCAGGAAGTTATCCACCCAGGTCGGTATTATACCCGATTCTTTGCGGAAATATCATTTTAACGGCGAAAGTGACCCATTCAAAAGTTTACAATTTATTTCGCTTCTTTGCAGGCCTGGTTATATTTACAATATTGTTTTTAAAGGGGGTAAATATTTTTTTGCCCCAGCTATTTATGCGGGTGCCGGTACAGAGTTGCACACATTTAAAACCGACAGGCAGCAACATACCGGTCTGAACTTTTCCACAGGTTACAGAATGAAAATTACAACGGGAATTAATAGTGAGAACTACTATTTAAGCCTTGAATGTTTGCTGGATAATGCTACCACTTATCTTAATAAAACAACTATTAGAAATACCTACACAGAAATAAGTTTTAACCTGGGTTTTCGTTTTTGATTTACCGGATTCCTTTTTGAACTGTTGCTGTATATTCTTTGCAGCTAATGTTCCGGGGCTTGTGTAATTAAACAAAAGGAGTTAGCAATTTAAAAACTCCTTCATTTAATAGACTGTTAGGGGCTTGAATGAAGCATGGGCTTCTAAACCTTGAGGAATGAATAAGGAAACGAAAAATTTTTTGGCAGCAATGAGGCGAGGGTATGCTTACCAGGTTTCCATTGCCGGCATGTTACGAATGGTTTGCTGAACATACCGTAAAAAAGTAAAATTTAACTACCTGATTTTTATTTGCTTTTAAAGAAGTAGTATAAATTCCGTCAAACAAAATAGCATTGGTGCAAGATATAGGCTTGTTGATAAATTGTTTTATTGTATTGGCAGATTATCCCCTGTAGTTGATAATTTTGATATGTCTGATCTAATTAGCATACTGGCTGTGATAAGCGTTATCAGCAACAAAAAAATAAACTATATTTACGATACAAATATTCATCAAATCTATCCTTATACCCTCATGTTGAAATTTAAAAACTATCCAATTTTACTTTAAAAATGCCCACAGGATTTTTTTAACCAATATTTAATTAACTGATATGAAAGCAACTTCTACAATAAAATTAAACCTGTTTGTTATAGCCCTTGTATTATGCTGCCAGTTGTCAACAGCACAAAATTCCATACTGGTAAATTTTGGTGGCAGTGCCTGTAATACCTCCAGCATGCCCTGGTTTTCCATGATAAAAAATCCATTGACCGGAAGCCCTGTTTTATTGGCCAACTGTAATCTTGCAGCACAAACAGCCAGTATCTACAGTGTTTTTATTGCTTACAATCCGGCAAACAACAAAGTATATGTGGGTGATGTAAGAGATGGCATTCAAACAAAAATATGGGTGCTGGATATTGGTCTGCCGGTGAACATTACCTGCCCTGTAACCATTCCTGTTACGCCAACTTATTCCTACAACTATGTGAGTAATAATTTTGAGTTTGATAATAATGGAGACCTTTGGTCATTTTCTAATTACAATCCCGGCACCGGGCAATGCAGCCTCGATAAATTTGATGTAAACACCGGTATCGTTATTAATACAAGAATATTACAATTTCCAGCCGGCAATTTTCCCAATACCATTGCCAGCGGAGACCTTACCATTTTACCCAATGGCAGAATGTTTGCCTGCCTGGGAAACGGTATCAGCAAACTGTATGAAATAAATAACTACAGCGGAAATACAACAGCAACCGGTACTTTTTTACAAACACTTCCTAAAGATTGTTATGGCATTGCCTACCTCAATGGCATACTGGAATTAGCCGGTGCCGACTTTAATAATGCCTGTTATTATTACGATTACAATATTGCAACAAATGTATTGGGTACAGAAAAGGCTTTTCAAAATGGGCAGCTACCTATTGATAACACAAGCGTTACTCCATCAGTTGGTTGCACTAAAAGATTATTAAGCACTACAAAAATAAACAGCAATACCGCAGACCTTACTTATGAGATATATGCGGAAAACCTCGGCAATGTGTTGCTAAATAATATCGGGTTATCAGATGACCTTTCGATTCCTTTTGGTGCTGCTAATATTTCAAATGTAAGCGCCGTTTTTGTAACAGGCTCCAACGCAGCCGGACTAACCATAAACCCTTTGTATAACGGAACAACCAATACCAACTTATTAGCTTCCGGCCAAAATCTTCCAAACAGAACCTCAACTAACAGGGATTATTTTTTAAAAATTCAAATCAGCTGCAGGGTTACTAATTTAAATAGCTTTACTACCTATTTAAATTCAGCCATTGCTAAAGCAGATATTGGTAGTGGCAATTTTAACAGCCTGGTAAATATTGCAGACTCATCCAATAATGGAGATTCTACTGTTACAGACCCCAACAAAAACGGCAATGCCGGAGACATAGGAGAGAATATCCCTACACCGTTTTTATTTGGAACACTTCCGGTAAAATTTATTGGTGTAAAAGCATCGTTCATCAATAAAATAACTGCATTGGTGCAATGGCAGGTTGCTACACCTGTATTGAATGCAGCCAGTTTTGAAATTGAAGTAAGTTACAACGCCAAAACCTGGACCAGCATTGGCAGCATTGCCATAACCGAAGCCAGCCGTGCGTTATATAGCTTTACGCAAAACAATATTCCAACAGGTAATTTGTATTACCGCATCAGGCAAATTGATGAAGATGGTACTTTTAGTTACAGCAAAATTTTGTTGCTGAATAGTAAAATAACTGCCGGTTCATTTATTTTTTATCCCAATCCTGCAAATGCTGTAATACAAATATCAGCCCCGATAAATACAACTGCCATTGCAGAATTATTTGATGCGGTTGGCAGAAAATTAATTCAAAAAAATATCAGTACCACTACCAGCGAAATATCAACAGCAAACATTCCATCCGGTACTTACCTGTTGCGAATAACCGGTAATGATGCAGTACAAACACAAAAAATTATAGTAAAGCATTAATGAAGGTTTGGTGTGTAGACTTTCTTCTAAAGCACTAAACTTCTAAACCACTAAACATAGATGAGGGTATGACTTTAATACGTCTTAATTTCTAAACTATTATTACTGCCTTTATCATTTTTGGGTAAATGGGTATGTTGCTATTCAAATAAACTTTCAGCAATAGCCACACTTTCCGGCTTACCAACATCTGCCAGTTTATCGCCTGAATGGTCGTAACCATAAATGGGATAATCAGCAGCAAGGCTGAGGTAAGTATCAACCAAAGAAAATTTTCCACGCTGTGGGATTAGGTCAAAAATTATCGGCTCAAAAACTACTACACAACTGTAGGCCTTTGGTGTAAGATTTGGCTTATCTATCGAGATTCTCTTTTCTCCCGTCGCACTATTCATCCAGCCGCAGAGACGGCTATCTTCATCAAATAAAAAATTACGGGAACTTTTTCTGTTGGTAATTCCAAATGAAATAAGTGCTTTTTTTTGTTGATGAAAAGCAATTAAATTATGCAGATTAAGATTGGTTAAAAAATCTGCATTGAGCGTAATAAAAGGCTGTTCATTTTGCAACAGGTCTTTTGCTTTTAATAAGCCACCACCGGTTTCCAGTACTTCGTCGGTTTCATCACTGATCATTACATTGCTTCCCCAACCATTATTTTCTTGCACTGCATGTATTACCTGGTCAGCAAAATGATGCACATTTACCACCACTTCATAAATACCATATTGCTGTAAATATTCAATGTTACGTTGCAGTAACGATTTGCCATTTACTACAGCCAATGCCTTTGGGTGACTGTCTGTCCATGGTTTAAACCTTGTCCCTAATCCTGCGGAAAAAATCATTGCTTTCATAGCACTTTCCAGTTTTCTTTATTCTGATGATTCAATTCAATTTTTACTTTAAACTTATTGCGCAAATGGCGTGCAACTGCTTCAGAAGCATAAACACTTCTGTGCTGTCCGCCGGTGCATCCAAAATTAATAGAGAGATGTTCAAAGTTTCTTTTGATATAATCTTCCACAGCAATATCAATGATACTGTACACACTGTTTAAAAAATCCGGCATTTTTGTTTGCTGCTCTAAAAAATCTTTTACAGATTTATCCAAACCAGATAAATGTTTATACGCATCAAACCTGCCCGGATTAAGAATACCTCTCATGTCAAATACAAAGCCACCACCGTTATTGGTCTCATCAACCGGGTAGCCGGTTTTGATAAAAGAAAAACTGTTGATGCTTACAACCAAAGGGGTTTCATCGTTTGCCTGTACAGGCGTAAATTCCTGTATCACTTCATCACTGATGCAGAGCTCCAAAACCTTTTTAAATTCCGGCAATGCAATGCCAACATTATGGTGGGCAACAAACCATTTAAGGTTTTGCAATGCCAATGGAATACTGGTTAAAAAATGTGCCTTGCGTTCAAATAACCCCCTAAATCCGTAAGCACCTAACACCTGCAACAAACGTATCAACACATAACCATTGTACTGACTTCTAAAAACATCTTTATCAATTGGCTGCTCAATAATATTTTCGAATGCATTCATGTAATCCTCCAGCAACCTTTGTTTCCAATCATCATTTAAGTTAGCCCTTGCCTGCCATAATAAAGATGCCACATCATATTGCGGAGCTCCCTTCATGCCGCCCTGGTAATCTATAAAATGAACAGCCTCCTCCAACCCCCCTCCAAAAGAAGGGGCTACCATTATATTCCTGCTTTGAAAATCACGGAACATAAAAAATTTATACTCTGTGTGGGAAAGATAATTACTGAGTGCCTCAAAATCTTTTATCAGTTTTTGCTTATCATAGGGCCTGCGCAAAGCATCTAAAAAATAATATTTAAAATACAATAAATCGGCCATGATGGCTTCTTTACCAAAGGAACTATTGGTCAAACATTTTTTATAATCCAATCCTTCATGTCCTTTTATTTGCAACAACGCCAGTTGCTGAAGACTTTGTTTGTACAGGTTATAAACCTCCTCAGTAAATCCGTTTTGTTCCAGCTTATCCAGCAACGAAACATTGCCAAAATCTTCCTGTATGTAAATGTTTTTATCACTATTTACAGATAAAATTTTGGGGGTGCGTAATTGCTTCCCGGCAAAGTGCCGGGAGAAGTAAATGAAGCTTTCATTTTCCTGAATGTTGGCGCCATAGGTTGCAATAAAATCTCCTTCCGTTGTATGCAGCCGAAAGTAATGCCTTTCGCTGCCTGCCTGCGGGAGTTTATCAATACTGCTGATGGTAGCGCCGGAGAATGTTGCGAATAAATTTTTTATTTCGTCGATAGGTATTTGCATTGAGTTGTAACAGTGTTTTGGTAAAAATAGAATATTTGGTTTAACCGCAGCACCTCAATTCGTTAAAAGCAGATAAGTAATTATGATTGGAAGTAAATCATTTTATAATACTCGATTGAAAAAGCAATTTTTTCGAACCTCATTCCAAATTGATCGAGGTCTATAATTTTAGATTCGAAGCAATTAATGCTCCTATTGTAATAATGAACAATCAGATCATTTAGCCGTGAACGCCCATTCCATTTTTCTTGAATTACAGTAGCCACAATATTATCCCAGATACCATCTTTGTCGATCTTTAGTTTTATCTCTCTGTCAAAAAGGTTTTTGAGCGCCTTTACCAATACGAAAATGCCAAAGCCGCCCAATATAACACTGAGCCAGTTAAATGAAAAAATTACAAACGATACCCATATAATCAGAAACAACACAATTGCAAAATCCGAAATGGCATTTCTTCTGAATGTTGTCTTTGCGTCAGCTGCTGTAAGATATGGTGGGGTATTTGCTAACGATTCTGTGGAAATATATTCAACATATTTTGTCTTCCACCAGGGACGTTCCTTTGGGGTATATGCAATGGATAGTTCATGAAGTAATTTTCTTTTTTGTTCTTCGAACGATGCATCCATATTAAATCTAAAATTTAATATATTCCAAATTTAATAGCAGCCTGCACATGTATCAAAGTAGTATCAAAAACTGGAATGTCAACATCAGTTTGTTTGATAAGAATGGGGATTTCTGTACAACCAAGCAATACTCCTTCTGCGCCTTGTTGTTGAAGGTTGTTGATGATTTGTACAAACCTTTCTTTACGCTCCTGAAGAAAAATCCCCTTGCCCATTTCATTGTAAATAGCATCATTGATGTATTCAATATCAGCTTCATTGGGGATGATGGTCCGGATATTTTTTACGGCAAGTTTATTTTTATAAAAGTCTAGCTGCATGGTGTATTTTGTACCTAGTAAAGCTACGGTATTTAAACCCTTAGATGCAATTGCTGTAGCAGTAACTTCTGCAATATGGATGAGTGGAATGTGGATGGATGCCTGCACCTTATCTGCTATATAGTGCATGGTATTGGCACCAATCAAAATACAATCAGCACCTGCCTGTTCCAGTGTTTGCGCCACTTTGCAAATGATGGCAGCAATGCCATCCCAATCGCCGGCAACAGTCAGTGTTTTAATTTCTTCAAACTCTACTGAGTACATCAGCATTTTACAGGTGCTTACGCCTCCCATTTTTTCGTTGGTTAGCTGGTTGAACAAACGATAATAATCCATGGAGGAAAGCCAGGTGAGGCCACCAATAAATCCGATTGTCTTCATGAGGTGAAGGTAGAAAATGTTTTAAAAGGTCTGTTTGAAATTGTAAAAGATATTTGCATCCGAAAGATGCAGATGATATAAGATATGCGCCGATTGCTATCGGCTGCGACTCCCGAAAAAAACGCATATGCGTCAAGCTAAGGATATTACCCCTCATTTATTTCCAAATCAAATTAATATTACAATCAGTGCAACTGTATTTACGCCAGCGGCGTAATCTATTTGTAGCATCGCCAATACATCAATGCAAACCCTGCGGCAGCGGCGCAGCATGATAATTTGAGAAATGTAGAAAAACGCAAGGTTGCCCCGCTGGTCATAGGTGGGTTATGCTATAATTTTCTACAAACAGGTTGCGCAGCCCGGGTAAAAATTATCAATACTAAAAAACCATGAAACCTTTTCTATATTCATGTTATAGCTACTTAATTTAAAAATTAGCTTTACGCATATGCGAAAAAAATCGGGACAAACGCATCGATGTTAAATAATATAACCAATGCTGATTCCAAAAAAATATAAAAGGTACCCATTTTATATGAAAGGATAATTTACACCAGGATGCCCGGCAATTGATTATTTTTATAGGATACAATTATTTTAATGAAAAGACTGCTGCAACGGATATTAACTAAACCAGTTATCTGGCTGGCAAATAAATTTTCCAGCAGGCCCAACCTGCAAAGGGTACACACAGCGTTAACTGAATTGTATCATCACTGCATGAAAAATCCTGGTGAAAAAGGATTGGTGCTGGAGATGGATGCAGCGCATGCCCGGTTTATTATTTTCAGTGATCAACATAAAGGCGCTAAAGATGGTAGTGATGATTTTATGAAAGCAGAGCCTAATTACCTGCAGGCACTGCAACATTATTTAGAAAAAGATTTTCATTTTATTTCTTTGGGCGATGAAGAAGAGTTGTGGGAAAACCTGGTGGGACCGGTAAAGGCCAACAATAAAAAAAGTATTGCATTGCAAAAGAAATTTCTATTACAGCAACGTTACACAAAAGTATTTGGCAACCATGATACTTTCTGGAATAATGATCCTTTTGCAGGTTTGCAATTGAAAAGTATGTACGATACAACAGTGAAAATATATGAAGCTGTGTTGCTGAAATTAAAAATTAAACAATTTGTTGTAGCTGTTTTTTTAACTCATGGTCACCAGGGTGATGGGCTTAGCGATGGCAATTGGTTCAGTGCATGGTTTGTGGGCAGGGTGTGGGCGCCGCTGCAAAGTTTTTTAAACCTAAACCCCAATGTACCTGCTAACAACAATCAGCTAAAAACAGTGCACAACCGCTTTATGTATGAGTGGAGCGAACAGGAAAACAATCCTGTATTAATCACCGGACATACACACCAGCCGGTGTTTGCATCGCTTACCCATTTGGAAAAACTATATCAACAACTGGATTTAGCGAGAAGAAATAAAGAGGAGGCAGCCATTGACGGTTTAAGCAAAAAAATCCGTTATGTACAGGAAGAATATGATTATGTAGTTAACAATTACAATAAAACAAAACCTTGCTATTTCAACAGTGGTTGTTGTTGTTTTAGTGATGGCGACATTACAGGCATTGAGATTGCAGACGCTGAAATCAGGTTAATTAAATGGAGCAAAAATGCAGCCGGCTATGAAAGAATTGTACTGGAAAAAATGTTATTAAAAGAGCTTTTGTAATAGCCCGGTATTTTAATTTTAAAAAATTACCATTCATCAGCATTAGGCGGCGTTGCATCAATTTATTAAATTCACCAATAGCAAGTATTGAAAATTTATTTACTTTAGCTAAAAATTTACAACCTAAACAACCAGACATCATGCAAGATCAACTCGGTAATCAAACTCCCATTCCGGTATTTAAAGTAGACCCAATTTTAGTATTGGTATTCGGATTAATAACCTGCGGATTATACCTCATTTACTGGAACATTAAAGTAGCTGATGTGTTGAATGCCGTAGCTGAAAAAGAAGTAATTTCTCAGCCCATCGCCATCTTTGCCGGCTGCTGTATGCCAGTAAATATCTACTTTTATTATTTAGCAGGTAAAGAGGCCTTGCCAAAAGTGTATGAAAGAACCGGAGAGTTGCAAAAAGACCAATCAACTTTATTAATAGTGCTGGGATTATTTTTTCCAATAGGAGCAGCAATGATTGTACAAAGTGATATCAACAAACTATATAATTAATACCAAAGTAAAACGTAAAATTTACGGAATTGCCGGCGCATTTATTACGCTGGCAATTCCGTTTGTATTATTGCTGCAAAATGGTAGTCACCACCTGGAAACGGACCAGTCTTTTTGCCCATTTAAAATGCTTACAGGCTTTCCCTGTCCTGGTTGTGGCATCACTAAATCGCTGGTTTATTTTTACGAGGGCAATTTGTACAAGAGTGTAAGCTATCATATACTGGGGCCATTTGTAATTGCCTTTGCTGTACTTACCATTGTTGTGTTAACTACAGAATTGATTACTGAAAAAGAGTATTTTCATAAATGGTTGTACAACCGGAAACTGGCATACGGCCTCGCAATTTTTCTGGCCGCATACCACATTATCCGTTTGGTTTATTTTGTGTATGAAAACACCTGGATTAGTATTTTGCAACAGTCCATCTGGCGTTAGTATAAGTGTAATTTTGTGGTTAGTGCTGGCAAAGTATTTAACGCTTATTCCCCCAACACTTCATCCCTTCCGCTATTCTTCCAGCTTCGGTGTTTAGCTCCATCCATCTTTACAATTTTGGGTGTAAACGTACCCAGCACATCTACCAATGCTTTTTGTGATTGCATCACCATTTCAATGTCTTTGTAGGCAAAGGGAGATTCATCAATACCACCGCCGAGTAATTTTATTCCAAATTTTTTCAGTTCATCTTTAAACTGTTTGTCAGTAACAGAAGCAATTGCCCTGGTGCGGCTCATTTTTCTGCCGGCGCCATGACTGGCTGAATTAACAGCAGCAGATTCACCCTTACCTTTTACTATAAATCCATCCGCAGTCATACTGCCCGGAATAATTCCCAATACATTTTTACCTGCCGGAGTAGCACCTTTCCGATGCACAATTACTTCCTGCCCTTCCCACATTTCCTTCCAGGCAAAGTTGTGATGATTCTCTACCATTTTCAGCGGTCGTCTTGCTAATTGCTTAACAATTTTTGCATGAATAATATGGTGACAGGCACTTGCATATTCACCTGCAAGGTTCATCGCATTCCAGTATTCAATGCCAGCTTCTTCATCCAGAGTAAGCCATGCAAGGTTTTTTGAGTCATGAGGTAAGTGCCTTTTGCTGATGGCAATTTTTGTATAATGATTGGCAATGTTTGCACCCAATGCCCTGGAACCGGAGTGGGTTAAAAACCCTACATATTTACCTGGCGAAATACCCAGTACTGCATCTTTTTCCGCAATCTCTATCACCCCAAATTCTGCAAAGTGATTGCCACTGCCGGAAGACCCCAATTGCTTCCATGCCTTTCCATGCAGACTTTTCAGCAGGGGTAATTGATAAAACAATTCATGCTCCATCACTTCATGATCGGATGCCCTGTCAAATTGCTGACCGCTTCCAAATAAAGTAGCTTCGTTGATTTCTCTGGCAAAATAATTTTCTTTGTCCCTCAATTCTTTCGGGTCAATATCAAAAATACTCAGGCACATTCTACAGCCAATATCCACGCCTACGCCATAAGGTATTACTGCGTTGTGGGTTGCCAGCACAGCTCCTATCGGCAAGCCATAGCCACTGTGAGCATCGGGCATTAAAGCTCCTGCCACACTAATGGGTAATTTGGCTCCCTGGTACATCTGGTGCATGGCGCCTTCTTCAATATGCTCTTGTCCAAATACATTGAAGTGGATAGCCGTATCCCTTAGACCCTCCAAAGGAGGAGCTTCAGTCTCCGCAGTTGCCAGCAGTTTTTCTGCAATACCAGATAGGGTTTCATGTGTTTTATAATTTTCCGGTGATGCTAAAATGTCTTTCAATATTTGTATCACTTCATCTTTTTCATGATGTTTAAAATATTTATTCATCACATTCATAGCCACACTTATTACCGGTCCTTCCGGATAACCAACAGCCCTTATTTCTTTTCCCTGCATATTTAATTTGCTCATTGTAATAATTTATAAATTTTAAAAGTATCTTTCTTTAAGTCCCCCTTTGGGGGCTTAACTCCCGGTCCTTCGGGAACCCGATAGCTCGGATTTGTTTTCCGGTTAATTTTAATTTGCTCATAATTGTGTACCGCTGTTTGCAGATATTTTTTGTAAATTGCATTAAATAATTTTTTATGCCTTCAGCAACTATTAAACCCAAAAACACTGTGCGTTCTAAACGCAGGTCAAAGGCAAAGGGTATGACCAACATCGGAATTTTTCAGCAAGTTATTGGAGATCAAAAATTTATCCGTGAGGCCATTCAAAGCGATGTAACTTTTCAGGAACTTAAAGATAAATATGGCTACAAGTTTGCAACCGTTTAAACAACGCTGCTCAAATCTGGCTATCACTACATAATTTTCGAAAGCTTTATATTGTTTTAAAATTCAATTCAGTGCTTATGTATTTATAACCTACAATTCAATTGTCTAACTATGCAACACTCAGTAACAATACCGGAATTTCAGCAGCGTACTGCCGAATACTTTGCTGAAAAAGTAAAACATGCAAAGGGTACAGGTAAGATGCTTGTTGCCCTCGAAATGAGTAACTACCTCAAAGAAGCCCGTCAGCACGGTTTATCTTTTGAAGAACTTAAAAAACAGGGCTTTAAATTTGCAACCGTATAATTATATTACTAACAAGCCTGATTATTATACATTCACTTCCTCTTTGGGTTGTGAATATGATTGCTACTTCTTCGACTTTTCCAATGCCTTCTATTTATACCCTGATTTGGCACCAAGAGTTTTTGGTTTTAACCTGGAATTGAAATTCATACCTGCCGACATAGATAAAGTTCCACCCGACAAAAGAATTGCTGCAACTGTTACTAATATCGTCAAGGCATTTCTTCATCAAAGAGAAAATGTAGTGGTTTATATCTGCGATAACAGTGACAAGAGAGAAAAAGCTCGTTTTCACAAATTCTACCACTGGTTTAAACAATATAATGATGGCAGTTTTATACAACTCCGTGCTGTTAGCCATGCAGGCGACACTAACATACTCAACGCATTGCTCATTCACAAAAATAATCCTCAACTCAACGACTTTATTGAAGCCTTCGAAATCATTACTGGTATCTTCACCAAATCAGATGATGAAGAGTTGGGTAATATTTTGAATGATGATGGCTGGTGAGCCTAATAGATCTTCTTCACTTCATGATATTAAGTCCATTTCTTCTTCTGATATTCCTACTATGCCTCTCATTCTTTTTGTCTTATACTTACCGGTGAGCTCTTTATTATCAATCATTTCATTTCGATATTTGGTCTTGTAAAACTCGTCGAAACTTGTTGTTGATGAAACGAAAATCATTCATTGAACGAGCAGATTCATATCTGCTACGCATTATCCCGATGAATTGATAGTACCTTTTAAGAATGTCGAACAGATTACCAAAACCCTTCTCTCGTAAACTGAAATCAAATAAAACTTCCAGATTTATTAAAGTAATAATGAATGCCAGAAGTGAGCGCCAAAAGGATACTAAATAGCATTCCTAAAGCTAAGTACAAAAAAGTCTGAATCATGATTATAATTGATTAAATGAATTAGCTGATTAGTTCTTTTCATACAAATCAGCTAATGTATATTCCTGTCATAATTCACACCATTTCTGTGGCACAAATATCTGCTTCAACTGATCAATCAACACACGGTTACCACTTACACAGATGTTGCTAATTTTGTCTGCGATCTTTTCCACGTATTCCATCTCTTTCAGTTTCCATAACACTGCTTTTTCTTCCATCAGTTTAGCAGTATACAGCAAGCTACGTTTGCTTGTAGTTTTTTTGGCACACACTGCGGCTAACCTACATTATCACCCTACTCATACCTCAACAAAAACTCCGGGTTAATTGCTTTAAAAGAAACCCTGCCAATGCTTTCCACTTTTTCAGCCAATGGTCTTATTACAATACCTTCTCTATCTACATTGTTCAATACCGATTTACCAACTGCTTTATTTACCAGTGCTTCAATTGCATTTAGTAATACAAAATCCCTCTCTAAAACCGGTACTGTCTTAAAACCCAATTCATTTATCGTTGCATTGAAATCGATGTA
>Ga0163154_10000438_pt1 | contig 63422 bp, 61 predicted proteins | sample OliLakLV19MP9P1_FD_148649 | JGI IMG/M metagenome (GOLD analysis project Ga0163154, IMG submission 148649) | Freshwater microbial mat bacterial communities from Lake Vanda, McMurdo Dry Valleys, Antarctica - Oligotrophic Lake LV.19.MP9.P1 | ecosystem: Environmental > Aquatic > Freshwater > Lake >...
AAGGGGGTTGATGGGGTTGATAGGGTTGATGGGGTTGATGGGGTTGATGGGGTTGGTGGAGTTGACGGAGTTGATGGGGTTGATGAGGTTGATGAGGTTGATGGGGTTGATGGGGTTGATGGGGTTGACAAGGTTGATGGGGTTGATAAAGTTAATGGAGTTGACAGAGTTGATGGGGTTGATGATGACATATTTTATTTTGTTGAAATTTGCTTTTCTAAATAATTGACATAGCCATTTAATAATCTTTCCACTTCATCTACTTTATTCCTGAAATTTTGTAAAGTTTCCTCATCAATATATTTACAATCAAAGGCATCAAGCAAATGGTTCAATGTTTCACTATGAGAACCACGAGCTATAATACAAAACCTGATTCTATCCGGGAATGTTCTTCGGCCATGCCCTTCTGCTATCTATGTAGCAACCGATCTTGAACTCCTGACTATTTGATCGCAAAGCCTGAATTTTTCTTCTTTGGGAAATGATTTTACCAATTCAAAAATTTCATTCTTTAAACCCCGGGCTTTTTTCCAAACGTCTAATTCCTCAAAATTTTGATATCCCATTTATTCCCTTTTTAACTTTATTAACCTTTTTAATTTCATCAACTCTATCAACCCTATCAACCTTATTAACTCTGTCAACCTCGTAAACTCTATCAACTCCTTCAACCCAACCACCCCCTAATCCCCCCTAAACTTTGCTTCCCTTTTCTCTACAAATGAATTGATACCTTCCTCGTAATCTTTTGTGGCTGCGGCCTTTTGTTGAAATTCATCTTCCAGCAATAATTGCTCTTCCCACGAATTAGTAAATGATTGATTGAGGGCATGCTTGGTATAAGCCAATGCTTTGGTAGGCATTTGAGCAATGCTGTTTGCAATTTTTTTACTTTCTTCTTCAAAGGTTTCAGCAGAAAAAACTTTATAAATCATACCCATTTGCTCCGCTTGTTTTGCAGGTACTTTATCACCTGTTAGCATTAAGGCGCTTGCTTTTTGCCAGCCAATCAATCTTGGTAATGTATAGGTTCCACCGCTATCAGGAATCAATCCAATTTTACTGAATGCCTGTATAAATGAAGCACTTTCAGCAGCCACTACAATATCACAACATAAAGCAATATTAGCCCCGGCCCCGGCAGCTACACCGTTAACGGCACAAACCACGGGGATAGCAATTTCCCTGATCTTTTTTACAATCGGGTTGTAATGTTCGGCTAATATCGTGGCCATTTCAATGGCGTTATCTCCCGTAAGTTCGCCAATATCCTGACCAGCACAAAAGGCTTTTCCTGCTCCCGTAAGATAGATGCAACGAATGCTGATATTGGTAGCACAGTCATCCAGTATTTGTTGCAATAGCAACGCCATCTCCCTATTAAATGCATTGAATTTATCGGGCCTGTTTAAGGTAATCCAGGCAACATTATTACTGATTTCAAATTGAATAGAAGGCATGTTTAATGGTTTATACAATAAAGATATTATTATTAGTTTAGTAATTAAGTCGTGGTAAAGCCATACTAACGTCTATGTTTAGAGGGCTTACACGTTTAGATTTAGGCTAAAATAGCAAACCATTAATAATCCACTTATTAATGACGGTTATGATTAATGACATTTAAAATAATCGAATGGCTCTTTGCAATCATCGCATTGATACAGCGATTTACAGGCAGTGCTTCCAAATTCACTTAGGCGATTTGTGTGATAAGAATTACACCTTGGGCATTGTACAGCTTCATGGGGTGCAAAGAGATCATTGTTGCAAACCTGCTGCCTTACATTGGGAGGCGCAATTCCGTAGGCTTTTAGTTTTTCTTTTCCTGCTTCACTCATCCATTCGGTTGTCCACGCCGGGGAAAGTACGGAAGTTACTTTTACATTTTTATAACCATGTTCCGCCAATGCCAGTTTAATGTTCATGCTAATCATGTCCATGGCGGGGCAGCCGGTGTAAGTGGGGGTGATGATGATTTCGGCCCCCTCTACATCTCCCCCAAAGGGGGAGACTTGAAGAACAACATTTCTTACAATACCTAAATCAAGAATGGAAAGCACAGGCACCTCCGGATCACAAACTGTTTCGAGGATTTGCCAAATTGTGGCCTCCCTAAATCCCTCCGAAGGAGGGACTTTTGACGACCCTGTAATTTCTGGGGTTTTATCATTGCCATATGAGTTAATTTCTTGCATATTTAATAACCTCAGGTTATTTGATCTTTAAAGGCTATGCTTGCAATGGAAGTTTTGATGTTATTACCACTCACTGTTAGGATAAGCTCTTTGTACATATTGTAATTCGGCAAGCAGGTAGCCCATGTGTTCCGTATGAATGCCTGTTTTACCACCCGTTTGCATAAAGACATTTTCAGGAATTGATAAGGTTGCTTGTTCAAAGATGGCTTTTACTTTTTTCATCCATGCATCTTTTAAAAATGAAAAATTAATGCCGGTTTCTTTTTCATAATCTGCCGGCAAAAACATTTCACCGGTGTACCTCCAAAGTTCATCAATGGCGTGTAACATGCGGTGGTGGCTCTCTGCTGTGCCATCTCCCAAACGAATTACCCATTCGCTGCTCCAGCGTAAATGATACTTTATTTCTTTTAATGCTTTAGCGGTAATGGCTGCTAATTGTTCATCGCTGCTGTTTTGCAATTGTTCAAATAATAAATATTGATACTGGCTAAAAAAATATTGCCGCAGAATAGTTTGTCCCCAATCGCCATTGGGTTGTTCTGCCAATAAAAGGTTTTTAAATTCTCTTTCTTTTCTCAAATAGGCAAGACTGTCTTCTGTAACCGGGTTAGTTGGTTGATTGGTTGACAAGTTGATAATAGCGGCAGCGTATTGATAAAAATTTCGTGATTGCCCCAGTAAGTCCAGTGAAATATTAGTTAGTGCAATATCCTGCTCCAATACCGGCCCATGCCCACACCATTCGCTGTTGCGTTGTGATAGTATTAGGGTGGTATCTGCAAGGTGGAGAAGAAAAGCCCCTCCTAAATCCTCCCCGCTGGGGAGGACTTTCGAAGACCCTGATTCCTCATTAGTCTCTTTAATATTTGATGTGTTAAACTCTTCCATTTTTAAAAAATTGCTTTATACATTGAAGGCTTTCTTGACCCCTCCTTCGGAAGGGTTTGTGAGGCTGCTTGTTCGTAAGTTTCTTTAATATTTGATATGTTTGGTTCATCCATTTAAAAAAACTATTTAAATTATTGAAGTCTTACGAAGCCTCCCGATTTATCGGGAGGTTTGGAGAGGCTTACATATGATTTACCTCATCAGGCAATTGATAAAAAGTAGGGTGACGATACACTTTGTCTATGGCAGGCTCATACAATTCGCCTGCTTCATCCGGGTTGGAAGCGGTGATGTATTTACTTTCTACTACCCATATACTTACACCTTCCATCCGCCGGGTGTATACATCTCTTGCATTTTCTATTGCCATTTGTGCATCAGTTGCATGGAGGCTGCCCACATGTTTATGGTCAAGCCCTTGTTTGCTGCGAATCAAAACTTCCCACAGGGGCCAACCAGCCTCCCTTGAACTTCGTTCGTAACCTTCGCTTTGCCCGGTTATCTCCAAAGGAAGGACTTGTGAAGCGCTTTTCAATTCACTACCTCCTGCATTTTCTTCAGGAATATCACCGTAATAAAATTTTCTTATTTGGATATTCATACAATAAAACTGTTTAAATTATTTTAAGCTGCCCTCAACTCCCCTTCAGGGGATGGGGGCATTTTTCTTTTTTTAGCATATGCCATTGCTGCATCTCTTACCCAATTACCTTCTTCATGTGCTTTTTTACGGGCATCTAAACGTTGATTGTTGCAGGGGCCATTGCCTTTTACAACATTCCAGAATTCATCCCAGTTAATTTCTCCAAAGTCGTACTGCTTTTTTTCTTCGTTCCATTTCAGTTTATCGTCTGGCAACTGCATGCCCAGCACTTTTATCTGCTCCGCAATCATATCAACAAACTGCTGTCTTAGCTCATCATTTGTTTTTCTTTTTATTTTCCATTTCATGCTTTGGTCGTTGTTGGTGCTTTCGCTATCCCTGGGACCAAACATCATCAGGCTTGGCCACCACCAGCGGTTAATAGCATCCTGGCACATAGCCTTTTGCTCAACGGTGCCGCGGCTTAATACCAGCAAACTGTCAAAGCCTTGCCGCTGGTGAAAACTTTCTTCTTTACAAATTTTTACATTGGCTCTTGCATACGGCCCGTAACTGGTGCGGCACAGCATAACCTGGTTAAGGATGGCAGCTCCATCTACCAGCCAGCCAATGGCGCCCATATCGGCCCACGTTAAAGTGGGATAATTAAAGATGGAAGAATATTTTGCTTTACCGGTATGCAGATCATTAATCATTTCATCCCGGCTCATTCCCAGGGTTTCGGCAGCTGCATATAGGTACAAACCATGACCGGCTTCATCCTGAACCTTTGCCAACAGAATGGCTTTACGTTTGAGTGAAGGAGCCCTTGTAATCCAGTTGCCTTCTGGCAACATACCCACTATTTCACTGTGTGCATGTTGACTAATTTGCCGGATATTGGTTTTGCGATACGCCTCCGGCATCCAGTCTTTGGGCTCAATTTTAATTTCCTGGTCAATCTTGCTTTGGAAATTGCTTTCCAGATCCTGAATAATCATACTGCAATATTTTGATGACAAATTTAATTGAAAAACTAACAAGTGTTAGTATAAAATTGTTGATGGTGGTCTGCATGCAATTTTCATAAAAAACAGAACTGTTTTTGGAAGGGTTTAGTCAATTGACATTTGTAACATTTAGTTGCTATTGGCAATTGCTCAGAGCAGTCATTTCTAAAGTGAAATTTTATAAGTATTCTTTAAACAAGTGGCTTATGCAAAAAAGTGCAACTTTATTGGCTGCACTTTTACAAACTAACATTCAATATCGTATAGTTAAGGCCAGATATTATAATATCGAATACCGAACAAAGATTAATGAACATACTACAGGTGTAGGAATGGGACTATTTCATTATTCAATATTCCCTGTTCATTATTCATTATTTCTTTCTCTTAACTAAACAACACTGAAATATTTTGTCAAATGAATCTTTTAAAACCTTGTATTTATCCACTGTGGCAGCATTGCTCTCCAGGTTGGCCAGTCATGTTTCCATTCGTGGCCCCAGATACTTAGTTCATAATTAATGCCTTTGTTGTAAAATACGCCCGCAAATGCACGGCCTGCTTCGGGGGCCTCAAATTCACCTTCTCCACTAAGAATATGGATATGGCCGCTGCTGCGGATTTGTTCTAAAATATAATGGTCGGTGAGGTTGGGCATATAATGCATAGGCGAATTATAATACACCTGCTCATCAAAAAAACCTTTGGTATATTCTGTTAAATCATAAACGCCGCTCATGGCAATTACACCATTTAATAAATCAGGACGTTTTAAAAATAAATTCATGCTGTGCAAAGCACCTAGGGAAGCCCCGCAAATATAAATAGGCGTATTCCAGGAGGTACTGTTTTTAATAAACGGAATTACTTCGTTATAAATATACTGGTTGTATTGATTGTGACGGATGGCTTTGTGTTCACCCTGCATATCATTGTTCATCCAGCTTTCTTTATTGATGCTATCAACTGAAAATACCTTGCATTTACCACTGTTAATAAAAGGAGCCAGCTCAATTATCAGTTGAAATCTTTCATATTCAAGAAAATCGGCACCGGCTGTTGGTACCATTAATAAAGAAAAACCATAAGTGCCATAAGTAACAATGGGCATATCCTTTTGTAAGGATGGACTAAACCAGGAAGTAATTGATCGGTGCATAAATGAAAGGTTAAATGAAATAAAAGATTGAAGGTCGGACAATTATTAGTTTTTAAAATTAATATATTTGACAAATACGAACACTAAAAAACTACAATAAATCTTCCTTTATGTCAACTCAACTAAAGCATTTGTTTATTTTTCTGCTAGCGGGCTTTTTGTTTACTTCATGTGAAAAAGAGCTTAGTGAGGAAAATGGAGGTACACCAACCGGTGTTATCGGAGGTACAGCTGTATATACTTTAGCCGGATCACCGGGCACCTGCACTGTTGCAACAGTAAGCGGCATTTATAAAGTTGGTAAAGCTTTGGATATTTCCAATACCATAACTATCTCGGTAAATGTTGACACAACTGGCACCTATTCTATTTCAACAAATGCGTTAAACGGCATTTCTTTTACCGGTACCGGTGCATTTATTACCACTGGAGAACAAACTATTACCTTAAGCGGTACCGGAACAGCAGTAGCTGCAGGTGCATTTACTTATGCTTTCGGTGCAAATGGTTGCTCATTTTCTGTAACTGTTTCATCAGATGCAATAACAACAGGTAATTTTAAAGCAAAGATCGATGGCACCCAATGGGTAGCCGATAGGTTTGCTCAAGGGGCAAGAATTAATAATCTCATCAATATTTCCGGACTGGGGCTGGATAAAAAAGCGCTTACTATTTCTGTAAAAGATTCTGGTGTTCATCAGTATACACTTGCCTGGGATAATACATCTGGCGGCGCTGGTGCCTATATGGATAGTAGTCTTGCCGATGTTACCGCCTTTACATCCAATGCCGGATCAGCGCCAAGTGAAGGTGGAGGCACGCTTAATATCACCTCTATTGATGAAGTAAATAAAAAAATGTCGGGTACTTTTAGCTTTAAAGCAAAACGCTTTACAGACAATACAAACAGGGATATTACTGAAGGCGTTTTTACTGATATTCCTTATATCACATCTCTCCCTCCCGGTAATTCAACAGATACATTTACTGTTAAGACTGACGGTACAGCCTTTGTTCCCACTTTGGTAAGCGGTCTCAGTGTTTCCATCCTTTCTAACATTGTCGTTCAAGGAACCGATGGCACCGGAACAAAAGCTGTGGCTGTTTATTTCCCCAATGATATTGTACCAGGCACTTACGCAATCGGTGGAATAGGAGATCCTCATTATGGGCAGTATAATGTCAATGCATCAACATTCCTTTTATCGAGCACCGGAACATTGGAAATATTGTTTCATAACCCGGCAACCAAACGGATAAGAGGGAGGTTTAGTTTTACGGCATCTCCTTTAACAGGAGGCTCCCCAATAGCTCAAATAACCGAGGGCTATTTTTCTGTAACCTATTTGTGAGCGAATAAATATTTATGAAATAAGCTAAGCTGAATGAACTTTTTAACCCGTTAGCGCAGGTAAAAAAGAATTGACATTTATAGCAACCCTTCCTTAATCTCCGTCCATAAATCCCGGTAGCATTGTGCTGCATAGCTGCTGTTGGCAAACTCCATAATGGGTGCTTTGTGAATGCCCATTTTTTCAACATCGCTTAAGTAGGGGATATAATTTTGGAAAAAGCGCCTGTCTTTATGCAGTTGTTCCATTGTTTCGTTGTGCAGGTTTTTACGTAAGTCGGCCATTGTAAAAAAGCACATCATCTTTTTAATATCCAGTTCTTTTTCTTTAAAATAATCTTTCACCATGTTATAGGTACGGATAGAAAGTGTAGTAGGGATAACCGGCATCAGCACAACATCTGCTGCATTAAAAATATTTTCACTTAAAGCACTGAAACCTGGAGGACAATCAATAAAAACAAAATCGTATTCTTTATCTAATTGTTTCAATACACTTTTAAGCCTGTTTTTATTACCCTTCATTTCTTCCAGCATAATATCGGAGCTTTTGGTGCTGCTGTCTGCCGGTATCACATCCAACAATTCAAAATCGGTGCTTAGTATTGCACTCTCCAGATCTGCATCTTTGGTAATTAGTTTTTTAATACCAGGGTGCAGTTTTGGTTTTGCTTTATAATAAAAACTGGAAGAACCTTGTGGATCAATATCCCACAACAAAGTTTTAAAGCCATCGGCAGCAGCTAAATAGGCAAGGTTTACACAACTGGCAGTTTTACCTACGCCGCCTTTAAGGTTGTAGAGGGCAATGGTGGTCATAATGATGATTTTTAGATGTATAGGAAAGATAAGTAATTTTCTTTTTGATAACGCAAAAGGTTTACAGGCAAAAGGTTTTGTTGCAATGGTGTCCGGGTATTAAAAAACGAAATTCAGGTAAATTTCTTATCCTTTCATTCCTTCCAGTTCCTTTTGCAACCTAAACATCTCATCCCTTAACCTGGCAGCTTCCATAAAGTCAAGGTCACGGGCAGCTTTTTCCATGGCTTTTTTGGTGCCGGAAATTTTCTTTTCCATTTTTGGAATGGTTAAGTATTCCTCTTGTTCTTCTGCAGCTACGGTTATAATATCCTGATCACTGCCAATGGCGTATGGCCGGCTAGGGTCGTAGCCCTTTACATCCAATACAGATCCCTGTGCAAAAATCTGTTCCTTACTTTTAATAATGGTTGTGGGAGTGATGTTGTGTTCAATATTAAAGGCAATTTGTTTTTCCCTTCGGCGCTGTGTTTCGTCGATGGTTTTCTGCATGCTCTCCGTCATTTTATCAGCATAAAAAATTACGAGGCCATCCACATTTCTGGCAGCCCGGCCGGCTGTTTGGGTAAGGCTTCTCTCATTGCGTAAAAAACCCTCCTTGTCTGCATCTAAAATCGCCACCAGTGAAACTTCGGGTAAATCTAATCCTTCTCTTAATAAATTTACACCCACCAAAACGTCAATGACTCCTAAACGTAATTCCCTTAATATTTCAACTCTTTCCAAAGCATCTACTTCGCTATGAATGTACTTGCTTTTTATATTGATGCGATGCAGGTATTTGTTCATTTCCTCCGCCATACGTTTGGTTAAAGTAGTTACCAGCACACGATCGCCTTTGGTAATGCGTTTGTCTATTTCATCCAGTAAATCATCAATCTGGTTAATGGAAGGACGTACTTCAATGGGAGGATCAAGCAGTCCTGTTGGCCTTACCACCTGTTCCACCACCACGCCACCTGTTTTTTCCAATTCAAAATCGCCTGGAGTTGCACTTACATAAATGGTTTGGCCCACCATGTTGTCAAATTCATGAAAATTCAATGGCCGGTTGTCTAATGCACTGGGCAGGCGAAATCCATAATCTACCAGTATTAATTTCCTGCTTCTGTCGCCACCATACATTCCACTTATTTGTGGAACAGTTTGATGACTTTCATCCAAAATGCAAATAAAATCCTTTGGGAAATAATCGAGTAAACAGAAGGGGCGGGTGCCGGGTTTTCGCCGGTCGAAAAACCGGGAATAGTTTTCAATGCCATTGCAATAGCCCAGCTCCCGGATCATTTCCAAATCGTAATTAACTCTTTCGCTCAAACGCTGTGCTTCTATAAATTTACCGGACGCTTTAAAATATTCAACCTGCGCTGCTGTCTCGTCCTGTATTTCATAAATTACCTGCTGCATAATATCCTTAGGAGCCAGGTATAAATTGGCAGGAAAGATAGCAGCATTGTCTACCAGCCCAATACGTTTGCTGCTGCTGAGTTCCAATGTTTCTATGCTTTCTATTTCATCTCCAAAAAAGGTAATGCGGTAGCCAAAATCCACATACGGCAGGTTAATGTCAACTGTATCTCCTTTTACCCTGAAAGTGCCTCTTGTAAAATCGCCCTGGGTGCGGCTGTACAAACTATTTACCAGTGCATGTAAAAATCCCTGGCGGGAAATTACCTGTCCTTTTTGAATGCGGACGATACCATTTTCAAATTCGGTTGGGTTACCCATACCGTAGATGCAGCTTACACTTGCCACTACAATAATATCTCTGCGGCCACTAAGCAATTGAGCAGTTGCCTGCAGGCGAAGTTTATCTAATTCTTCATTGATGCTTAAATCTTTTTCGATGTAAGTATTGCTTACCGGCATGTAGGCCTCCGGCTGATAATAGTCGTAGTAACTTACAAAATATCCTACTGCATTGTCGGGGAAAAATTGTTTAAACTCTCCATACAACTGGGCCACCAGGGTTTTGTTGTGCGTAAGCACCAATGTGGGCCGTTGCACATTTTGAATTACATTGGCAATGGTAAAAGTTTTACCACTACCTGTAACACCCAACAGGGTTTGGTATTGTTCGCCATCATTAATTCCTTCCGTTAATTTAAGGATAGCATCCGCTTGGTCGCCGGCTGGTGAATATATTGATTGAAGATTGAACGGCACAGTTTTTTTATGCAAATTACTTTATAAAAACGATTGCAGGAAAGAGGATTTTAGCAAAGAAGTTTAAAACTGGTATAAGGCAAAAGAGCAGAAATTTTTAGCCAGGATTTTGAATAAGAATTGAGGTAAATTTACAGATGCTTTTACAATTAGACGATACAAACAAAGAAGACATTAATAAGCTACTTGCTTTTGCACGACAAAATAATTTACAATTATCCCTTGTTGATGAAAATGAAGAAAGTCTCATTCTACCTGGCAAGCCACTTAGCCAACAGCAATTAAATCAATTGATTGAAAGCAGTCGTAAAAGCGGCATCATTTCTATGAAAGCAGCCCACCAACAAATTAGAAACAGCTACAATGCAGGTTAATTATTAGGGAGATGCATATTATGCAATAATTGAATTGGTGAATTTTATTGAATCAAAAAATACTGCTGGTGCCGGACTCCGTTGGCTTGAACGGTATGAATTATTTCTACAAAGTGCCTTTATTAATCCTGAAAAAATAAGGCATTGTAATAACCAAGCATTCCATAAGCTAAACCTCCGTTGTATTTATTTTAATGATTGGGTAATTGCATTTTCAATATTTGAAAATTTTATCCTGATTGAAGCGATACTTCATAAATCGAGAATAAGTGATTAGGGCTATGCTAATAATGAAATGGACTATCTGTGTAATTGTCCGGTCAAAGTAAGGTTAACTTAACAGCAGCTTATCTGATTTTTTCTATCCCCCTGCCTGAAGATTTTTCTATCTCCCTTTTCCTTATAAACCATGCAATGGTAAAAGATGGGATGATATCTGTGAAGGGAATAACTTCTTCTAAAAAATTCAAAACACTACCAATCTTACCCAGCTTTCCGCCAAACATTTTAAAAAATATAAACCCGGAAATGGGTGCCCAGGCAGTATCAATAAACTCTCCCAAACCAGGGAAAAAATAAGTGATCATACCTATTAAATCCATTATAACGCAAAGGATAATATTGGGTAGAAATAGTTTTTCTTTATTCATATTAGCTTTCAAGAATTTGTTTAATGATGTCAAAGGTATTCTTGTATTGTTTGATCATCCAGTTATACTTCTGCTAAAATTACATTTTACAGCATCATGTATGCCGCTTATCTCACTTTCTATTATAAAAAGCCGCAAATGGAATTGCTATTTCGTTTACAATAATTGAATAATACAGGCAGTTTTGAATAGATAATTTTGTAAGATTTTTTATGAATTAATAGCTGGATTTGCATGTTAATTTATATCCAATTTAATATTTTTCGGTACATTATTTCTTTATAACTGATTTTCAAAAAGCGTTTTTCCAATTAAATTCCCTAATTTGTTTTTCCTCAAACCACCTTTAAAATGACTGCTGCCAACCAACGCTTTACCGCCCTTGATGTATTTAGGGGAATGACTATTTGCTTAATGATTATAGTAAATACACCCGGTAATGGCGCAACAACCTTTTCTCCATTACTTCATGCAAATTGGCATGGATTTACTCCAACTGATTTAGTGTTTCCCTCTTTTTTATTTGCGGTTGGTAATGCTATGAGTTTTGTAATGGCCAGGTGGGAAAAACTGGATCAAATGCAGGTACTTTGGAAAATATTTAAGAGAACTTTCATTATTTTTTTGCTGGGCTATCTTATGTATTGGTTCCCCTTTGTAAAATTGGATGCAAACAACCAGTTGATATTTTCCCCTTTTAGCGATACAAGAGTTTTTGGTGTGCTTCAACGGATTGCACTTTGTTACGGAATTGCTTCGTTGATGATTTATTATCTAAAACCCAAAGCCGCTTTAAACATTAGTATTTTGTTACTGTTTGCCTATTGGATATTGTTATATGCATTTGGCGATTCCGCTGCTCCATTAAGCATGGAAGGGAATGCCGGGCAGATGTTGGACAAATGGCTTTTGCCGGAAAAGCATCTGTATCACGGAGAAGGCATTGCTTTTGATCCGGAAGGATTGCTTAGTACAATGCCGGCAGTAGCGAATGTTGTAGCAGGATATACGGTTGGAAAATTTATTCAGCACAAAGGAAACACATACGAGGGTTTAACCAAACTATTATTAGCAGGCTTACTGTTACTTTTTGCTGCCTATTGCTGGGATTTAATTTTCCCCATCAACAAAAAATTATGGACCAGCTCGTTTGTGTTGCAAACTGTAGGATTGGATTGTATAATTATCTCCATCATTATTTATATTATCAACTTTAAGCAAGTAACCAGCTGGACTTATTTTTTTGAAGTATTTGGCCGCAACCCGCTATTTATTTATTTGTTATCCGAATTGGCCGCAACCCTGTTGTACTTTTTTAGGGTTGGGCCCAATCAATCTTTTTTTCAATGGATTTATAGAAATATTTTTATTTACGCAGGTGATTATTGGGGCTCCCTTCTATTTGCAGTAAGTTTTATGCTGCTTTGCTGGCTGGGTGGATATATTTTAGATAAGAGAAAAATTTATGTGAGGGTGTAAAAGGCTTTTGTTAAGAAAATATAAAAAATTATCGGGTAACATTTCTATGTAGGTATCCCTCATAATCCGGTATGACTGTTTCATATTCCTGCTGCATTAAGGGAGTTGGCTGTAAGTTTGGAGAACCTCACAAATTGTACAGTTTAGCAGCGAAAGTTTTAACTTTGTCAAAAGGTTAAATGAAACATCCAAAATATAATTATCGTTCGGAAAGTACTTTACAATTTTATGAATTTATTAATGAAGGACCAAAAGGGTTAATAAAGAAGATGGTGATTTACACGGAAACAACAACCGAAAACGTATATAATTTAGGCTTTGGAGATTATGATGAAAGTACGAATGGAATTAATGATTTGAGTGTAACAAATAACGGAGACAGTCTAAAAGTTTTGGCAACTGTTGCGTCGACAGTTTATGCTTTTACTGAAAAATACCCAAATGCTTGGATTTTAGCAACAGGAAGCACAACAATGAACAAGGCTTTATAGAATGGGAATAACAAACAATTTGGCAGAAATAGAAACAGATTTTATAGTTTTAGGATACACAAAAAATGAAGAGTGGGAAAAGTTTTTAGTAGGTGAAGATTATGAAGCCTTTTTATTAACAAAAAAAGAAAATAAAAATTAGTTTATGACAATAGAACAAACCATCGAAAAATTGAACAAATCTAAAGTTCCAATTATTGTAATTGACAAAAAACTTGAGCGTTTTAGGGGACAAAATTTATTTCCTGAAAAGTTGAAAAGAGCTAACGAAATATTAGCTAAAACAGGACTACCAAAACTGCCCACCAAGTAGAAAACCTACACACAACATTAAGAAGAATAGCCGCAGGCCCCCACGAAAAAGCCCCGCATTAAACGATGTTAATGGGGGCTTGCGGTTATTCTTTGTTGACCGACGTCGATGCAATAGTATGAATTTGCTATAGGGAATTAGTAGCTTTCTGATTTTTTTAGCTCTAATTAAGCGGAAAGGTAACAGTTTTTAATAAAAATTCCTATCCCTCACCGCAGGTGTTGGTTCAACAAAAGTATTGCTGCAAGCAGGTCTTGACGTTGAAACAATCGGCTGCAGTTCTCTATCAGCAGCGGTTCGGGCAGTACAAACACGGGTGAGTTTTTGTTTGTTATCTTTTACTTTTATATCTTTATTCATCAGCGGTTGGGGGCGAACACAGCAATGAATTCCCTGCCTGCAGCAATACCCGATCGAAGAAAACATAAAATATGCAGTAGCTCTGTCGGAAGCCATCAATATATTCCAGGCCACTCCCAATCTTAGCAATGCCATTACATTACGGTCATGCGGTTGTGGTCGCATAGATTCCCAAAAAAATATCAACACATCAATTTTTCCTTCAGCTATCATAGCGCCGATTTGCTGGTCGCCGCCAAGTGGGCCACTCAGCATTTTTTTAACCGGACGGTCTAATTGGTCTTCTAATAATTTTCCTGTTGTGCCGGTGGCAGTCAATTCATATTTTGCAAAATCTACAGAATTGTGTGCCGCCCATTTAATTAGATCTCTCTTTTTATTATCGTGTGCCACAAGGGCAATACAATTTGTTTTACCTGTAATGCTAATAATATTCATATGAATTTAATCAAGCTGATTTAAAGTGCTGTTATAATCAAAACTGCTTTGATATTTGTAAATCAGGCATCCTGGTTGTATATGCATTTATTATTGCGTTAAGGATTGGAGCGAAAAGCCTGACCCCGCCCCTGTATTTTGGCGGGGTAACGCCCTAAAATAATATTGAATATAAGTAGCAGGTGTGTTTCATTTACAGAATGTTAATTAAGTTTTAACCTTGCCGTACGGCTGAAATAACTTACTTTTGCACCTCAAAAAACAGTAATGAGTTGTTGGTCAACGCCTTTATGTAATTCATCGAGGCTGTAAACCAGTATTCAAACCTACAAAATAATAAAATGAACATTCGCAACATCGCAATTATTGCACACGTTGATCATGGTAAAACTACCCTGGTTGACAAAATTTTACACGCCACCCAGGTTTTTAGGGATAACCAGGAAACAGGCGAATTGATCATGGATAGCAACGACCTTGAAAGAGAACGTGGTATTACCATTTTTAGTAAAAACATTTCTGTTAATTACAAAGGCGTTAAAGTTAATGTGATAGATACACCTGGTCACAGTGACTTTGGTGGTGAAGTTGAAAGGGTTTTAAAAATGGCTGATGGTGTTTTATTACTGGTAGATGCGTTTGAAGGCCCCATGCCACAAACACGTTTTGTGTTACAAAAAGCACTGGCACTTGGGCTTCATCCAATTGTTGTGATTAATAAAGTAGATAAGCCAAACTGCCGTCCCGATGAAGTGCATGATGCAGTTTTTGAATTATTCTTTAATTTGGATGCAACTGAGGAGCAACTGGATTTTCCTACAATCTATGGTAGCAGCAAAAATGGCTGGATGAATACTTCCATTACTGAAACGGAAAACATTTTCCCATTAATGGATGCCATATTGCAGTATGTACCCGAGCCTAAGGTAAACGAGGGGCCAACACAAATGCAAATTACTTCATTGGATTATTCTTCTTTCCTTGGCAGGATTGCTGTAGGTAAAGTTGCCCGTGGCAGTATTAAAGAAGGTCAACAAATTGCCTTGTTACAAGCGGATGGCGGTAACAAAAAAATGAAGATTAAAGAACTGTACGTGTTTGAAGGAATGGGTAAAAAGAAAACTACAGAAGTTTATGCAGGTGATATTTGTGCAGTAGTAGGCTTGGAAACTTTTAATATAGGTGATACCATTTCGGATGTTGAAAATCCGGAAGCATTGCCGGTAATTAGTGTGGATGAGCCAACCATGAGCATGTTGTTTGGTATTAATAACTCACCATTTTTTGGTAAAGAAGGAAAGTTTGTAACCAGTCGCCATTTGCGTGACAGGTTGTTGAAAGAAACAGAAAAAAACCTTGCGCTACGTGTAGAAGATAGTGACAGTGCTGATAGCTTTAATGTATTTGGACGTGGTATCCTTCATTTGGGTATTTTAATAGAAACCATGCGCAGGGAAGGTTTTGAGCTTACAATTGGTCAGCCACAGGTATTGGTAAAACAAATTGACGGTGTAAAAAATGAGCCTTATGAAATATTGGTGGTAGATGTGCCGGCTGAATACAGCGGAAGGGTTATTGATCTTGTTACACAAAAGAAAGGTGAGATGCTGGTGATGGAAACAAAAGGCGAAATGCAGCATTTGGAATTTGATATTCCATCAAGAGGTTTAATAGGATTGAGAAGTAACATGCTTACAAACACAGCCGGAGAAGCTGTTATGGCGCATCGTTTTCACGAATACAAGCCATGGAAGGGTGCAATACCAGGCCGTAGCAATGGTGTATTGGTAAGTAAGACAACTGAAAAAACTACCGGTTATTCTATTGATAAACTGCAGGACAGGGGTCGTTTTTTTGTTGATCCGGGACAAGATGTTTACGCAGGACAGGTGATAGCTGAACATATTAAGCCAGGCGATTTAGTAGTAAATGCAACAGAGCCTAAAAAATTAACCAACCACCGTGCAAGCGGATCGGATGATGCTTCTAAGGCTGCTCCAAAAATTTTGATGACATTGGAAGAGTGTATGGAGTACATACAACAAGATGAATGTATTGAAGTAACACCCAAAAATATTCGTATGCGGAAAGTTATTTTGAATGAAGATGACCGTAAACGTATGAGCAAATCAATGTCTGCTGAAGCAGTTTAAGGTAATAATTTTTTAATTTATATCCCTCCGGTTTTTATCGCAGGGATATTTTTGTTCAACAAAACAGCATCTTTATAAATTGAGGCCTAACTTTGCATCATCAAATGAAAAAACTCATCTTACTATTCTCCATTATACTTTTAAGCTGTTGCACAGCCGGTAATATCTATGCCCAATGCGCAATGTGTACCAAAACCGCCCAGCAACTGGGGGAAAAGCCTGCGCAGGGATTAAACAGTGGTATCCTTTATTTAATGCTGGCACCTTTTGCCCTTGTAGGTGTTATTGGCGTTAGGTGGTGGAAAAATAATAAACTGGTAGAAGAACAGGAAAGCGCCGGGTTAAACAGCTAACATCTTACTATCGATATTTTTCTGCGATTGTTCTTTTTCAACAATTACAACCTCTATCTATATCGTTATCTACTTTAGTCATCCTTTCTAAAGGCAATAATTCTAACGCACCAACATCGCAATTAACTGATTATATTTGTAGCCGTTAGTTTATCTTGATTATCACAAAATATATATTTTGAAGTTTACAGATTTTGAATTCGACAGCAGGTTAGTAGAGGGTATTGAAGCATCGGGCTACGAAGATGCCACTCCGGTGCAGGAACAGGTAATACCATTGGTATTGGAGGGAAAAGATGTAATTGCATCAGCACAAACCGGCACCGGTAAAACGGCTGCATTTTTACTCCCATTAATTAATAATATAATTTCTGCACCTATCGATCACAATAGCATTACTGCGTTAATTATAGTGCCTACAAGAGAATTGGCGGTACAAATTGCCCAACACATGGAAGGCCTTTCTTACTTTACCTCAGTAAGTTCTATTGCGGTATATGGCGGTGGAGATGGAAACGCTTTTGTACAGGAAAAAAAGGCGCTGAGCGCTGGCGCAGATGTGGTGGTTTGCACGCCTGGTAAAATGATTTCTCACATCAATATGGGATATGTAAAATTGCAGGGTTTAAAGTACCTGGTGCTGGATGAGGCAGACCGTATGTTGGATATGGGCTTTTATGACGACATTATGCGTATCATTAATGCACTGCCGGCCAAAAGGCAAAACCTGCTTTTTTCTGCTACCATGCCGCATAAAATAAGAGACCTTGCCAGGAAAATACTACACCAGCCGGTTGAGATTAATATCTCTCTTAGTAAGCCCAACGAAAAAATTGTACAGCTGGCTTATATGGTGTATGATACACAGAAAATCCCCCTTGTTAAGCATATTTTATTGTCAAAAAACTTTGATTCTGTATTGGTTTTTTGTAGCAGTAAAATCAGCGTAAAGCAACTTACCCGGGATCTTAAAAGAACAAGCCTTGCAGTAGAGGAAATACATAGCGACCTGGAACAGGAAAAGCGGGAAGAGGTATTGATGCATTTTAAAAGTGGCCGGTTAAAAGTATTAGTTGCAACGGATATTCTAAGCAGGGGTATTGATATAGATAATATCGGGTTGGTAATTAATTACGATGTACCGCATGATGGTGAAGATTATGTTCACCGCATTGGCCGCACGGCAAGAGCAGCTGCAGAAGGATCGGCCATTACTTTTGTTAGCGTAAAAGAACAACGCAAATTTGCAGCCATAGAAAAGCTGTTAGGTAAACCCGTACCCAAGGGCGAAGTGCCTGAGCAGTTTGGCGAAGTACCTGCATATACACCCAATCAGTCGTCTTTTAAAAGCCCATCAAAAGGAGCCGGAAAACCAAGACAATTTAAAAGAAACTAATCTTAAAGGCATTTTATAATTACGCTGTTTTACAATAATTCCTTCTTTTTTTTAAGGAAGATAATCAATTTATTAGCAGGTTCGGTTGCACAAAATCTCGTTTAATTACAATCTCCGTAATTTTTTCTGCAACCCATATCCATATTTTTTCAACAATTTTTTTACCGCTTATTTTCAGCGTGTGACAAGCTATTTTGTAAAAGTTAACAAAATGCCAAACACAAGGTGATGGTTTTACAAAAATTTTTAATGGCACGGTTTTAGGATAAGTTAGGTGAAGGCGCCAAATAATTTATCAATATTCTTTTTTAAAAAACTATTATTCATTCAATAAAATTTTAATTATGAGCACAACAAATTTTGAAACAGAAACAATGCCTGCTAACCGCAGTAATTCGCCATACAAAAATATTATCATTGGTGCGTTAGCAGCATGCGTAGTTGGCCTTGGAGCGTACACAGTGGTTGATAAAAATAAATCAACTGAACAGATTCAGCAAAAAGAAGTACAGATTGCAAAAGTAGTTGATGAGAAAAGTGATGTACAAAATAATTTTGATGCATCCCTTGCCAGGCTTGATTCTATGGCTTCTGTAACTAAGGGTATGGAAGGTGAATTAACAGAAAAAAATTCTGAAATTACCAAAGTAAAAGCTGAAATACGCAGTATACTTAATAAGAAAAATGCAACAGCTGCAGAGTTGGGAAGAGCAAAAAAATTAATTGCTGATCTTAATGGAAAAATTACAGGAATGGAAGCAGATATTGCACGCTTAACAGATGAAAATAAGGTATTAAACGAGGACAAAGTAGTGTTAACAAAAGACAAGGAAAAACTAACACAAGATCTTGTAACTACAACTACAGCTAAACTAGAGTTGGATAAAAAAGTTGACATCGCATCTACATTGAATGCATCCAATATTATGGTTAAACCCATCAATGTAAAAGGTAATGGTAAAGAAAAAGAAACCACTGTTGCAAAGCGTATTGACAAACTATTAATTTCATTTGACGTGAATAACCGTATTGCAGCAAATGGTACTACCGACTTGTTTGTTTTAATAACCGGACCTGATGGAAAAACTTTGCAGACAGCTGTTGGTGGAAACGGAACTTTTACAACACGTGAAGAAGGAGAAAAATCATTTACAGCAAAAGTGCCGGTAGATTTGGAAACTGCTAAAAAGAAAAATGTATCCTTTGCGTTTGTACCGGGCGGAAATAATTTTCAAATGGGTAGTTACAAAGTTCAGGTATATCAAAATGGTTTTTTGATTGGAGAGGGAACTACAGAATTAAAAAAAGGTGGTTTATTTAGTTAATATCAGCAAAATAATTACAATCTAATTTCCCTTTGAAATAACATAAATACTAACCTGGACAATTGTCCGGGTTTTTTTGCTTTTACAACAATATTTTTTTAAAACGTTCTAACTCCGTTTTATCTGCTGCAGAAAGTAATTCATTGTTATCGTACCTGGCTTTTAAAAATAATACCCTTTTATGTTCCGGATATTTTTGCAGGATGGCTTCCATCGTGTCTCCCGATGAAGAGTCTTTAACAGGTGCCGGAATATTAACTGGCATTGCTGACTTATACCTGGTGGGTCTTTTTAAAATGATGGCCTCCAGCGTTGCTAATTTACCGGGTACAATGGTTGATACTTTAGAAGCCTTGCTATGTAATCCTTCCAGTTGTTTTTTGCTAAGCCCCCCCCTTTCCTGGTATTGAAACAACAGACTTTCTACGAATGCGGCAGCCGGATTTGCCTTTAATGTTTCTGTAAGAATATCCATTATAACGTCAACATCAGGCTTTTTTTTATTGTTCATGTGAGTGTATCATTAATTTTTTCAAAAAAGATAAAGTTACAAATTACCACTCCGGTATACTAAATTAAAAAAATCGCAACTGGAAAAATTCACTGTTATTACTGGTGTTATGTCAATAATAAAATGACACATCGATTTCTGAACGATTGGACATTGATGAAATATTGACGAATCACTATTGACCATTCACCATTGACCCTTCAAGCTTAACTTAACACCCGGATAAACAGTACTGATTAGCCATAAATAAAAGAACCGGGGTAGAAACCCCAGTTCGTTTTTAATCCGTACCCTATGAAAACTAGGCTGAAAGTATATTAAATATTTGAGATACACAATTACGGCGGGATATATTTTTTGAAAACAGCCGCAACACCGATTGAATTTAAAATAAACCAAGGTCACCAATATGTAAAAAAGAGAAATTATAACTTAAACCAGCCTCGTTTGCGGAAAATTCTGATCATTGCCAAAGGCACAAACAACATCAATCCTACAGAAATAAAAAACCCCCATTTGTTATGAAGCAGGGGTATTGATTCGAAGTTCATTCCAAAAATGCCTCCAATTACAGTAGCAGGTGCTAACAGACAGGTAACAATGGCCATTACTTTCATTACCTCATTCATTTTTAAATTAACGTTACTCAGGTATAAGTCATGTAGGTTCATCATCATATCCCGGTAATTTTCTGCAAGCTCATTGGCTTGTATAATATGGTCATAAACATCTTTAAAATATTTCCCGGTTCTTTCTTCTATCAATTCACTTTCGCTGCGTAATATGCCGCTAACCAATTCTCTTACCGGGCCAACATTCCTTTTTAACACAATCATTTCTTTGCGCAACATATTTATTTTTGCAAGGCTTCGTGTATTGGGGCTTCTTACAATATCCTCTTCCAGGTTTTCAATTTTATCGCCCAGTTTTTCCATCACCACAAAGTAATTATCAACGATCAAATCAATTAATGTATAAAACAAAAAGTCTGCGCCCTGCTGCCGCACTTTGGTATTATTTACTTTAAGTTTTTCCCTTAGTGGGGTAAACACATCCCTGTTGGCATCTTCCTGAAAAGTGATCACAAAGTTTTTGCCAAGTATGATACTGATTTGTTCTGTTTCTACGGCAGAATCTTTTTCATTAAAATAGAGCATGCTGAGTACGCAAAAAAGTAATCCATCCAACTCATCCATTTTGGGCCGTTGACCATGGCTTAAAATATCTTCTATAATCAGGTAATGAATACCATAATGTTCGCAGATAGTTTCTACATCTGCCTTTCTTAATCCATCAACATTTATCCAGGTTATTTTGGGAGAATCGGCATAGTGAAAACAACCTTCTACCGTTGCTATTTCTTTTACTTCTATGCTGGAAGCATCATAATCGTACACAAATATTTTTAATTCTTCGGGCTCAATTCTTACCGGCGCTATTGTAGGGTTTACATGCAATACTTTTTTAGTACGCAACAGATCCAACGGATTTAATAAATAGGAAAAGTAATTACGGGTTGCCATTTGTATAATTAAGGATTGGAAGGTAAAGATTTAAAGTAAAGACTTTAAAAAAACAGCGATAAATTTTGAGTAAAGATTTTACTAAATAAAGTATGTGGAGGTTTCTCGTTTCTTTTGAATATTAGCAGTTATCATTTTGAAAGCTTTCCAAATGTTTTACCTGGTGTATGTATACGTAAAACGATTACCAATATTTTGAAAATTAAAAAAAGTAAATAATACTTCTGTTGTTTCAAATTCAATTGAAATACTAACAAATTACAACAATATAAAAATCAATGAATTGGCTGGGTTATAGCGATGCATTTACCTAAAGCTTTTATACTTACAAAGTGATATTATTGGGAGTCAATAATTCCTACTGTTGCTGCTGTACCATCTGCATATACCTTCTGTAGCTATTATCAACCCCTGCCCCTTCATCTAAATTTATTGTAACTGCCTGCGGCTTTAAAATTGCAGCTACTTCTTTTGAAATCAACCCATCTTCATGTTCTACAGATACACCTACTTCCAGCGACTGCCTGGCAGTGCCTTTATAGGTTCCTTTTACCGGCGAACAATCACTAAAGTTTCTGCCTACTGCAAGGCGGACATGTAAGTCACTCACCGCACAGTTATTGGTGGGGTCAAGCCCCAGCCACCCATAAAATGGAAGATAGGCTTCCACCCAGGCATGGGTAGCGCCTTCGCCACGTAGGTTGTTGTCGTGAGGACATACATAGCCGCTTACATACCGGGCCGGTATGCCCAGCAAACGTAACATAGATAACAGGATGTGTGCAAAATCCTGACATACACCTGCTTTCAATTTCCAAATTTCATCTAATGTGGTGGTAACGCTGGTGATGCCTTTTATGTATTGAAAGTTTTTATAAACGTATTCGTTTAATTGCTGTACAGCAGTAAATACGGATACTGTTTTATAAAAACCAGCATCGGCCACTTCTTTTAATTCAGGCAATGCATCAAAGTTTTCCTGCTTTAAAAAATCAATAAAAGGTATAACGTATTTTATTTCATGCAGGTGGGCCCATTGTTGTGTGGTGGGTACTTCATCTGTAGGCCACATTATTGGAGTAGTAGTTACAGAAATGGTTGAGTCTATCCTTAGTTCTGTATGGGATGCTACATTGGTAAAAGAACCTACCTCGTTACCATAATAATCTTTGTAAATTTCAACCACAGGGCCGCCGGTTATTGCAATTTGCTGGTTTTGCACAAATTGGTTTTTATCCTTTACCGGGTACAGCATTATTTGGTTGGCGCTGTCCCTCACTGCTTCGGGGTAAGTATATTTGGTAACATGATGTATTACAAATCGGGGCATATGGTTGGTTGTGGTATATGGTTATAGAAATGGGAAGCCAGTATTAAAAATGAAGGTTAGGAATAAGCAAAATATTGCTCACTAAGCGTATTGCCAATTTCTGATAATTTATTTTTGGTATCATGCAAATAAACCTGCAATCCTTCATCAAAAATTGAATTGGCAGTTGAAAATTGCACTTTACTTTTTAGCTTGCCAATCATAAATTCTATGTCATGAAAAGCTGCGGCATTGCCATCGTTTTTCAATCGTTCAAAGTATCGGTGCAGCCTGTTGATGGAATAAATTACCGATCTCGGAAACTGATCGTTCAGCACAATTTGTTCCACCACATTTTTTGCTTCAAAACCACTTCGGTATGTTTTTAAATACAACTCATAACCCGAGATGGACATCAGCAAATATTTCCAGTAGGTAGTATCTGCCAGTGTATCCATTTCGTAATTAAGGTTGCTGAATTTAATATCGAGAATATCGTTACTCTGTATGGCTCTTTCCAGATATTTACCAATATTGATAAAGGCATTTCCTTCCCCCCTTGCCATGGTAACATCTGTAGTGCCAAAATATAAAAGCCCTTTTTTTATCAGGTTATCCAATATAGAAATGGGATCTTCTTTTTGCAGCCATTCTTCTAATTTCTCCTCCCGCATGGTATGATAAAAGTCATTAAGACATTGCCACATCTCCTTGGTAATATGATCCTGTACACTGCGGCCATTTTCCCTTGCCATGGTAACAATATTCAAAACCGAATTTGGATTATCCTTATTAATAACCATAAACTGCAGCACAGCCCGGGTATTGTGTGCCAGCGCCAATGCTTCTTCTTCCTTTAGAAATGTAAAAATTTTTAACACCGGCATCCACGAAAATTCCTGCACATCATCCTGCGATGAGACATAGTTAATTTTCAACATCCTCAGGATGCCATCAGTGCGTTCCATATACCGGCTCATCCAGTATAAACTATCGGCTACTCTGCTAAGCATAAAATCCCCTCCGGCCCCCCTGCCCCCAAAAAAAGGGGGGTTCAGGGCAAGAGCCTTTTTCCGTATCGTGAATAATTTGTTTCATACTGTTGGTTTTTAATACTGTCAATTCTATTTATAAAAGGTATTCAAATTACCGAACCCGGGAACCCTCCTTTGGGGGCAGGGGGCTTGGCTAGGGGGCCAATACCCACGTATCCTTACTGCCGCCTCCCTGCGATGAGTTTACAACCAGCGATCCTTCTGTTAATGCAACTCTTGTTAAGCCACCGGGTACAATTTCAATTCCATCCGGTCCGCACAAGGCATATGGCCTTAAGTCAACCCTGCGTGGCTTAAGTTTACCATCCATATAGCAGGGCACACTACTTAAGCTGATGATGGGTTGTGCAATAAAATTTCTGGGAGCCTCCAAAACCTCTGCTTTGTAAATTTCTATCTCTTCCTGGCTGGCAGCACTTCCCATTAGCATGCCATAGCCGCCGCTACCGTTGGTTTTTTTAATCACCATATTCTCAATGTTCTTAAAAACATGTTCCCGCTCGTCGTCTTTTCCTAACTGGTACGTGGGCACGTTTTTTAGAATGGGTTCTTCATTCAGGTAGTAGCGAATCATGGCCGGCACAAAAGTGTAAATGGCTTTATCATCGGCAACTCCATTGCCTACTGCATTTACAATAGCTACGTTTCCTTTTCGGTAGGCACTCATAATTCCGGCTACTCCCAGCATGCTGCCCGGGTCAAATATCAGGGGATCTAAAAAATCATCATCTACCCTGCGGTAAATAACATCTACCTGTTGCAGGCCAGCGGTGGTTTTCATATACACTTTATGATTGCTCACAACCAGGTCACTACCTTCTACCAACTCCACCCCCATTAATCTTGCCAGCGTTGTATGTTCAAAATACGCCGAGTTGTAAATGCCCGGCGTTAATAACACAATGGTTGGATTACTGATTTGCCTGGGCGATAATGATACCAGATTTTTATGCAAAATGTTGGGGTATTCCATTACACTGCGTACATTGTTCTGTGGCAACAGGTCGGGGAAAATCCGTTTGGTGATTTCCCTGTTCTCCAGCATATAACTTACACCGCTGGGCGTACGAAGGTTATCTTCTAAAATATAAAAGGATCCGTCGTTGTTGCGAATTAAATCAATACCGGAAATATGAACATATATATCATACGGTACCGGAAAGTTCTGCATCTCCCGCAGGTAGTGCGGACAACTGTAAATCATATCAGCTGGAATTACGCCGTCTTTTATAATAAACTGGTTGTGATAAATATCTTTTAAAAAAAGGTTGAGTGCTTTTAGTCTTTGCTTAATGCCCCGTTCGATGTAATCCCACTCGCTGGCAGTAATAATGCGTGGAATAATATCGAATGGAAAAATTTTTTCGATGCCTTCACCGCTACTGTACACAGTAAAAGTGATACCCTGGCTCATAAACAGGCGCTTGGCCAGCTCTTCTTTTTTATTCAGCTCCTCGGTGGTAAGCTGATTCAAAAAATGAACTGCCTTACTGTACTGTTCTCTCACAGCGGTATTATTTACCATTTCGTCCCAAACGTTATCGGATACCAGGTAAGATTGCAGCAGTTCGCCTGTAAGCATATGTATATATTTTGAAATGAATTTTTCAGACAATAGGAAAACCTCAGATATTCAAATATAGGGGTTCCATGTTATTTTTCAATTCTTCAAAAGTATATTTAAGAGCGAGCAATTAAAAAATATACTTTGTAAATATATAAATGAATGCTTCAGTTTTATTTAACTAATCGGCTATGAAAGCATATTAATGAAAAAAATAAGGCTAAAACCTGCGTTTTTAAACCCTAAACAAATATATGAAACACATTAACGATAAATAAATTTAAAATAAAATCCAGTTTTTTAAAATATTCTCAACCGCAATGTATTCTCAACTTACCAACTGTCGCTTCAAAAATTTATTCCAGTCTTCCAGCATCTTACCTTTTAGCACACGGGGAAATTTATGTTGACCGCCTTCCTTGCCGTTGAATTTCATAAAATCCATAAATGTTTTTTCAGATAGTACAGTAATAAATACCTCCTTTAAAGCATGTTTTCTTTCAACCTCATAATCATCATTTAGTTCCTTTAATCTGCCATCTATTAATTCACTTAATTCTTTTTCATTCACCTTGTCATCTGTGGCAACAAACCAGTGATGGGCAAAGAAATTTTGATGAGGTATACCAGCCACAGTAAATTCAGGGATAGAAATATTCAATTCTTCGCTCACCATCTCTATCGCTTTGTTCATATTATCTACACTCAGGTGCTCGCCAACTAAACTTAAAAAATGCTTGGTACGTCCGGTAATAATAATTTCACTTTTTTCTTTATCAACCAGCTTTACCGTATCGCCAATGGCATAGCGCCAGGCGCCGGCGTTTGTACTTATTAATATAGCATATTCCTTGTGCTCTTCTATTTCATGAATCATAAATGCCTCGGGATTGTCAACCATATTTCCTTCCGTATCAAAGTTGATATCATCAAAGGGAACAAACTCAAAGAATATGCTACCATTTAATGCAAGGTGCATTCCCTTCGCATCCTGGCGGTTTTGGTATGCAAGAAAACCTTCGCTTGCCAGGTAAGTTTCAATATAGGTAATGGGCTTACCCAATAATTTTTTAAACCCTTTTTTATAAGGTTCCATTGCAACACCTCCATGCACATAAAAAGCAAGATGGGGCCACATTTCATGTATATTATTGAGCTGGTAGCGCTCAATAATTTTCTCCATACACAACTGCAGCCAGGCAGGTACGCCCATTATAAAACCAATGTCCCAGTTGGGGGCATTTTCAACAATTTCTTCTAATTTTTTTTCCCAGTCTTTTTCTTTCGCAATTTTTTTTCCTGGTTTGTACAATCCTAAACCCTGGAACCAAAAGGGGATATTTTTTTGTTGTATGCCGCTCAAATCGCCTGCATAATAAGTAGGACCTTTTTGTAATTGTGTGCTGCCGCCCAGCATCAGCCAACCTTTACCTACAGCACTTTTGGGTACATTGTCGTATTTTGCAAGGCTGATTAACTGCCTGAAACTCGTGATGGTATTGCTCCTGATAAGGTCTTTAGTAACTGGTATAAATTTACTGGTAGCATCGCTTGTACCACTACTGAGGGCGAAATATTTTATTACACCCGGCCAGCATACATCCGGAACGCCTTCCTTTGCTTTGTGCCACCACTCGTTATATATTTTGCTGTAATTATAAGCCGGCACCAATAGCTGAAATTTTTTGCCGGGATGACGGCTCATTAATACTTCATCAAATCTGTACTGCTGGCCAAACTGGGTGAATCTTGCTTTGCGTAGTAACTTCTTAAGTACTCTTAATTGCAACCGTCTGGGGTCGCTTATTTTTAGGCGAAGCGCTGCAGCAATACTCTTAGGAAGTTTTAAATCAAAAATGGCCATACGCTCGCTGTTTCAATTATCAGTAACAGATAAGTATAGACATTCTATAAAATTTGCTACTGAAAGGTTTTTGATATTGTTTGTCGTCATTTCTCAGGGACAGGACGCTAACAAATATAAATCACTGTTGCCAACAAGTATAGAAAAATATTAGAATGGTAAATAAACCTAACCGTCAATAGGCTGCTGCAATTTGCAAAACAGTTCTCATTAATGTTATAAGCCATAGCACTATCTTTAAAAAATACACAATGAATCACTTTTTAGTGCAGCGAAACCTCTCAAAATATCCCATTTAAAAAAGCAGTTTTAATAATAGTTTAGCAGTTAACTCTTGCTAAAGTCTGTCTTTCATCTATGTTTAGAGGGTTTAGAAGTTTAGTTGACGACCTAAAAACAAACCATCAATAATAAAGAAAACTCCCAACCTGTTTTCAGTCAACAAGAGCGAAATATTTAAAGCATTATAAGTTGATTTTGTGAAACAAATAAAAACTGTTCATTTGTTTTTAAATGATTTATATCACCAAACAGCTCATCAATATTGAGTATTTTTGAACTCTAAAAAACAAATACGATATGAAAAAATTTTTTGTCTCCGCAGTGCTATGTATCAGCCTTTTAAAAGCAAGTGCCGATGAGGGAATGTGGCTGCCAATGCTGCTCGGTCAGCAGGTGTACAATGATATGGTTAAAAAAGGTTTAAAACTCACCAAAGAACAACTGTATTCCGTTAACAAATCATCGTTAAAAGATGCCATCCTCTTTTTTGGAACCGGATGTACAGCGGAGGTTGTTAGCAGCGATGGACTGGTGTTTACCAATCATCATTGCGGCTACGATGCCATTGCAAGTGCCAGCACAGTAGAACACAATTATTTAAGAGATGGTTTTTATGCATTGAGCAGGGACAAGGAAATTCAGAGTAAACTCACCGTACAGTTTTTAGATAGAATTGTTGATGTAACCAATGAAGTGGAAAATGCTGTAAAAGGTCTTGACTGGACGGCAAGGGTAATGAAAATGCCGGATGTATTTAAGAACATTACAGATAAAGCGATGGATAAAGAAAATGGGCTGAATGGAAAAATTTACAGCATGTTTAAAGGGAACCAGTACTTAATGTATGTTTATAAAACCTATAGAGATATTCGCCTTGTTGGTGCACCGCCGGAAAGCGTTGGAAAATTTGGTGGTGATACAGATAACTGGGAATGGCCCCGCCATACAGGCGACTTTTCGGTATATAGAATATATGCCGGTAAGGATGGTAAGCCTGCAGATTATAGTAAAGAGAATGTGCCTTTTAAACCCAAATATTTTTTGCCCATCAGCCTTAAAGGAATTAAAGATGGCGACTATGCAATGATTTATGGATACCCCGGCAGTACCAACCGTTACGAAACAAGCTATGGCATTAAACTAAAAAACGACATTGAAAACCCATCCCTTGTAAACCTTAGAGCTGTAAGGCTTAAACTGATGTACGAACAGATGATAAAAGACCCTGCCATAAAATTAAAACTTGGAAGTAACTACGCCTCTGTTGCCAATTACTGGAAATTTTTTGATGGTGAAACAAAACAGTTGAAAAAATTTCATACTTATGAAGAGAAGCAGGCGTACGAAGAAAAATTTGTTACATGGGCAAAAGGGAAACCCGAATATGAAAATTTGCTTACTGATTATGCAAAGAATTATGCAACATTTACGCCTTACAGCAAACACCGCCAATACATTAATGAAGGCATATTGGGTTCCTCGTTGGCTGCTTATGCGGCTACATTAATAAAGCTGGAAGCTGATTTGGTGAAAGCGGGCACATCATCTGCCGTAATTAAAAAATCGGTAGAGGCTGCAACTGCTGCAAGAAAAACTTATTTAGAAAGTGCAGACAGGCCAAGCGATGAAAAAATTATTGCTGCCGTGTGCCGGATGTTTTACAATGACATTGATAAAAACCAGCACCCTATTGGTTTTTATGAAGGAATAAAAGCTACTTATGGGGATTTAAAAGAAGAGGACACTTATAAAAAATGGGCAAAAGATTTGTTTGATAAAACAATCATTTTAGATGACACCAAATGGAATGCCTTTGTTACCAACCCGGATGCCAATGTATTGCAAAGCGATCCTGCATTTGTGTATGCTGCAGGATTTGTAAAAAATTACAGCAGCAAATACTCCTCCATTTACACAGCATTTAGCAATAAAAATGCCGAGCTTGGCCGCAGCTATTTAAAAGGTATTAAAGAAATGAATCCGGCAGTTGCTGCTAAAATGTACCCTGATGCCAACCTTAGCATGAGGGTAAGTTATGGCAATGTAAAAAGTTACAAACCAAGAGATGGGGTTATCTACGATTACAGTTGTACCGGAAAAGGTATATTAGAAAAATATATACCAGGTGATTATGAATTTGATTTGCCAGCCAAACAAATTGAACTGATGAAAAATAAAGATTACGGCCAATACATTGACAAAGGCAAAAATGACTTAGTTGTTACTTTTATTACCACCAATGATATTACAGGCGGTAACAGCGGTAGCCCGGTAATAGATGCCAACGGTAATTTATTGGGCCTTGCATTTGATGGCAACTACGAAGCACTCAGCCACAAAATAGCTTTTGATAAAGATTTAAACCGCACCATTTGCGTGGACATCCGCTATGTACTTTGGTGCATTGACAAACTGGGCGGTGCAAGTAATTTAATTAAAGAATTGAAACTAATAAGATAAGAAAATAAATAGGCAGTTAGTTGATTTGTTATCGAAAACCCCATCAGTATTGGATTTGGTTTTCGAAAGATATTTAAAGGTAAAAAGCAGCAACTCTGATAAATTTTTACTGGTACAATATTGGTAAATCAAGCTTAAGATAACCCGGAAGCCGAACAAGTTGCCCAAATAAGATGTTTGAACATTAAGTTTTCAAAAAATATAAAAAATGAAAAAGATTTTATTATTTACAGCAATCATATTTACTGCTACAGCTTTTATGCATGCACAAACAAAAACATCCATTAAAGGAGAAGAAGTGTCTTACACTTCAGCCGACGGCACCAACCTGAAAGGCTATGTTGCATACAATGCTAAGATAAAAGGAAAACGTCCTGTAATAGTTGTAATACCAGAGTGGTGGGGTTGTAATGAATATGTAAGAAAAAGAGCAGACATGCTTGCTAAGTTGGGCTATATCGCCATCGCTGCAGATTTTTATGGAGAAGGTAAATTAGCCAATGATCCACAAGAGGCCGGGGCATTGGCTGGTGCATTTTATGGCAATCCGCAATTAGCCAAACAAAGAATTGAAGCTGCCGTAAATAAAGTAAAAGAATTTCCGCAGGCAGATGCAGCTAAAATGGCATGTATCGGTTATTGTTTTGGAGGTTCCATGAGTTTAAATGCAGCAAAGCTGGGAATGGATTTTAAAGGGGTGGTAAGTTTTCACGGAGGTCTTGCAGGTGTGCCGGCTACAACTGGTACAACCAAAGCAAAAATCTTGGTATGTCATGGTGCGGCTGATAAATTTGTAAGTGATGAAGAAGTAAAAAATTTCCGTCACAACCTCGATTCGGTAAAAGTGCCTTATACTTTTATTGCTTATCCCAACGCTACCCATGCGTTCAGCAATCCTGATGCAACTGCTGTTGGAAAAAAATTCAGCATGCCAATTGAATACAATGAAGCAGCAGATAAAAAGAGTTGGGCAGATATGAAGACCTTTTTTAAAACAATCTTTTAATATTTCAATTTCACGCAAAGGCGCAATGAGGCTAATTGGCAAAGACTTTTCTTCTTTGCTTTTTTGCGACTTTGCGTGAAAAACAGTAAACCATGGCAGATGACTTATCAATAATACAAGGCACAAAAGAAGAACAGTACCAAACGTTGTTGCCCCAAATAAAAGCGTTAATAGAAGGCGAACCTGATTTAATTGCAAATTTGGCAAATATTTGCGGCGCACTTAAAGAACAGTTTGGCTGGCTGTGGGTGGGGTTTTATTTGGTGAAGAAAGACGAATTGGTGTTGGGGCCATTTCAAGGTCCGGTTGCCTGTACCCGAATTAGTAAAGGCCGCGGCGTATGCGGCGCAGCATGGCAGCAAGCCCAAACACTGGTAGTACCCGATGTAGAAAAATTTCCCGGTCACATTGCCTGCAGCAGTTTATCAAAATCAGAAATTGTAATACCGCTATTCAGCAATAATGAAGTAACCGGCATGCTGGATGTGGATAGCATTTTACTGAATGACTTTGATGAAACCGATAAAAAATATTTGGAGGAGATTGTGAGTTGGATAGATTAAAAGAGGACAAATACAAGGGAGAATTTATATAAATTTTTATCCGGCAACATTATAAATGCTCAAAAGTATAATCAGCAAAATCTTTACTAATTTATCGGCCATCGTTTACATCAACCAGCTTAAACCCAATGCCGTGCAGATTTTCAATTTTAATTCCGGCATCTGTTGCAAATATTTTTCTTAGTCTCGATACAAACACATCCAGGCTTCTGCCAAAGAAATAATCATCCTGTCCCCAGATGGCAGTAAGAATCTGTTCCCGTTTCAACACTTCATTTTTGTGATCTAAAAAATATTGCAACAGTTCCGCTTCCCGTTGGGTAAGTTCAACCTGTTCTTTGCCTTTTTGCAACACAAAGTTTAACGGGTCAAATTGAAATCCACCAGCTGTATAAATTTTTTTAGAGGCGGGTGAATTCTTTTTTGACCTTGTAATAAAAATTTCAATCTTCAATACCAACTCTTCAATACTAAAAGGTTTTACCAGGTAATCGTCGGCACCTAACCGAAGCCCTTTCAGTTTATCTTCTTTCAATGTTTTAGCAGATAAAAAAATGATGGGCACTTCATGATTAATTTTACGGATGGCTTCTGCCAATTGAAATCCGTCCATACCGGGTATCATTATATCGAAAATACAAACATCATACCTACTTGTTTTAAATGCCTGCAGGCAATTTTCACCATTTACAAAATGGTCTACCTCAAAACCATACTGGATGAGGTTGTCTTTGGTTAAATATGCCAGTGTTTCATCATCTTCAGCATATAGTATCCGGTATTTATTCATGACTGTTTTATTGTTAAAGTTATATCAGTTCCAATACCTGTTGTACTTGCTGCCTGAATTTTCCATTGATGCAACTGGCAAATTTTTTGAACATAATAGAGTCCAAGCCCAAATCCGTTTGCGGTTATTTGCCTGCTTTGGGGAGCTCTGTAAAATTTTTCAAAAATATGTTTCAGGTATTTGGGTTCAATACCAATACCATTGTCTTTAATCTGCATCACAATAAAACCACCCTTATTTTTAAGATCAATCTTTATTACCGGATTTTTATCACAGTACTTAATTGCATTATCCAACAAATTATAAATGATGTTGGCAAGATGAAAAGCATCAGCCTGGATAATTGGTTTTTCTAATTCATTGTTGACTAAAATTGCAGCCTCAGGATATTTTAACTGAATAATACCGATGGAGGTTTTAATCGCTTCATCCATATCAACCGGTTCTTTGTTTAGCAGCATCGGGCTTCCATCATTTTTGGCCACGTTGAGTATCTTCTCTAAATGGGTATCTAGTTTTTTTCCCTGTTCAGTGATAATACGACTGTAGGTAATCAACTTTTCATCAGCAGCAATTATTTTATTATTAGATAAAAAATTGGATGCAATTAATATAGACGACAACGGTGTTTTAAATTCATGAGTCATATTATTGATGAAATCTTTTTGCAGGTTGGCAAATTTTTGCTGCTGCAAAATGATGTACATAGCATACAGATAAATAAATAATGTAACCAGCATTACGAGACAAAGTATCATCCAAACCTGAAGCGATGAATAAATAAAACTGTTTTTCTCCGGAAACCTCACTGCAAAATAATATACAAGGTTGTTGGCTTTAGGAAAAAAGGTAGTGTTCTTTTCTGTGGTAACTAATTTATTGAGGTTTACAAAACTGCCGTAGATCATGGCATCTGTTTCGCAATCATAAATGGCATATTCAAAATTGGTATTAATGCCTTTTGCTTTAAACTTATTGGTGAGCAACAACTCCAGCACTTTGGCATCAAAGTCGTTTCGCATGTTTACAATGTAATAATCCCTGGAAATTTTTTCTATGGGGTTTACTTTTGGACTTTCATAACCATAATAGTCATTAATTTCATTGGCTACTTCCAGCAAAGACACCTGTATATTCTGATTTATTTTTTTCTCTTCATAATCAAAAGCCTGGCGCAACAAATAAACCTGTGTAGCAATGATGCCCACAAAGGCAATAGTGCCGGCTGCTACAATCAGTTTTAGTTTGTTCAATTTCACGTTACAATGTTACTGCAAATCTATTTTTGTTAACGCCGTTTACAAATTATTTACAATTGATTTGAAACCGGTTAACACGCCAGGTAGCAAAGGCCTTCTACTTTTACACTGTCTTTTACAACAAAGGATAAATTTTTAACCATCAAAAAAAATTAATTATGAAACAGATTAAAACGATCACCCTTATTGCCGTTGCATGCTTTTCTTTTGCAATGATGTCATTCACCACAACAGGCCGCCCGATATTACAAACAACAATTGCCAGTGCCATTAAAGTGTTATGGGCCAATGAAAGCCACAATTTTGGAGAGATACCACAAGGCAAACCGGTATCAGTTGAGTTTAGTTTTACCAACAATGGTGACGAACCTGTTTTAATTGCTGAGGTTGCTACCAGTTGCGGATGTACTGCATCAGACTACAGTAAAGAACCGATTTTGCCTGGCAAATCATCTGCCATTAAAGTAACCTACAATGCAGCCACAGCAGGTAGTTTCTCTAAAAGTATAACTGTAAATTTTAGTGATGCTGCCAGTAAAAAAGTGTTGATGATAAAAGGTACTGTGAAGTAAGTTCTCTTTATCCTGCCTCCTACATTCTAAGAATGAGGCAGGATATTTTTTCAATACCAGGATTGAAACTTCGTAGCATTAATTTAAAATTAGTAGCAATCAAAATTTCCCGAACCTTAAAATTTAGTATCCGCTTTTTATTTTTGTATGCTTGCTTTTAGGACCCGTTTGGGTAATGTCATTAAGATAAGGGGTGGTTTTAAAATATCGAATATCTATCAGGGAATAATGAACCTTCCTTTGCAGGAAGTTAGTTGCAGGTATGGCAGCAATACTTCATTATTCTATATTCCGTGTTAATTGTTCATTATTGTTTTTCAACTTAATAACATTGCCCGTTTAGGGTTTAGGGCACTTGAGGCACGTTGTCCTTCCATCCCCATAAATACCTGCAGGCATAGGTTCTATACGGGCTCCATTTAGCGGAATGGTAAAGCATTTGTTCTTTCAATATTTTTTTATTGGATGTATCTAAATTATACAATTTAGCCATGCTTTGTTGTATGCCCAAATCATCCAATGCCAATATATCTTCCCTGCCAAGGGTGAACATCAGTATCATTTCAACCGTCCATTGGCCCACTCCTTTTATTTGCGATAGATACTTGATTAATTCTTCATTGCTCATTTTATACAGCTGGGCATCTGTAATTTTTTCATTCATAAAAAACGTACATACATTTTTTACATAATTGGTCTTTGCATTGCTGAGGCCAACGCCCCGAAGCGTTTCAAATGGAGTATCTATAACCATTTGTAGAGTTGGTTTTGTGTTAGGATAAAGTTTTAAAAATCTTTTATAAATCATTTCCGCTACTTTGGTATTTAACTGCTGGCTCATAATAGAGGCACACAAATGAAGCCATACCGGTTTTCTTTTTTTTAAGATGTATTGCTCCTGCAGTTCAATAATTTTTTGTAGTTTTTTATCTTTACTAAGGTGAATAATATGTTGCATCGTTTGAACAAGTTGCAACATTTTTTACTGATGGCCAATTTTTTGGGGACATTTAAAATCCGATAGCTAGCGGATATCCCTCTGCGTTTAATTACAAAAAAGTGTATTTAGCCGTTAAGGCGTTCAGCCGTTAAGTTAAAAAAAAACGTCTGAACACCTTAACGTCAAAACATAGTAACAGGCAAAGGTTGTTTTGATTCTGTTGAACTTTTTACACTTTCAAGATAAAAGCCGGATGAACATTTTCATCAAACAAAATAATACTGCCACTTAATTTCAGTTAGTAATAACTAAATGGTTATTTTCATTTTTAAATGAAGCGCCATTGCTTTGCCGTAAAAATTACAATTTCTATATGAAAAAAAATTTGCTTGCTTTTGTAGCAGTCTGTATGTCAGTATCTGTTGCTGCACAGGTACAATTAGATCCGTTGTTTGAAAATCCTGCTGTACAGGAAATCAACCGGTTACCCATGCGTACCAATTACTTCCCTTACGAAAATGAGGCATTGGCCGCTAAAGGAGATACAACTAAATCTTCCCGTTATTTATCCATCAACGGCATGTGGAAATTCTTGTGGGTAAAAAGCCCTTCTTTGTTGCCAAAAGATTTTTATTCGTTGCAATACAATGCCACTGCCTGGGGCGAATTTCCGGTGCCGGCCAACTGGGAGTTTAAGGGATTTGGTATCCCGATTTATACCAATATCCCTTATGAGTTTTCTCCTAAAAACCCTAACCCCCCGGACATCCCCGATAGCATCGACCAGCCAACTGCAGGTTATCGTAAAAGTTTTGTATTGCCGGTACAATGGCAGGGCATGAAGGTTTACCTGCATTTGGGAGCAGTAAAATCGGCATTCCGCTTATATGTTAATGGCAAAGAAGTTGGGCTGGGTAAAGACAGTAAGCTGGAAAGTGAGTTTGACTTAACCAATTTTGTAACCAAAGGAGATAATTTAATTGCCCTGGAAGTGCGTCGTTGGTCGGATGCCAGTTACCTAGAATGCCAGGATATGTGGCGCCTGAGTGGCATTACCCGTGATTGCTATTTGTATGCAAGACCATTGGTACATCTGTATGACTTTTTTGCAAAGCCAACCCTCACCAATAATTTTAAAGATGGCAACCTGCTGGTACAAGTACAGGCATGGAATGAAACTGCTGCAGCTCATAACAACTATGCAGTACAAATAAAATTAACTGACGATAAGGGTGCCGTTTTTATAGATACGATGCAAAAAACAATCGGGTTAAAAAGAATTAATGGCAGTAAAGCAGAGTTGCATTTTCAGAATGCTTTTAGCGGGGCAAACGCTTGGACAGCAGAAACACCCTTTTTGTACAACTTACAAATAAGCCTGCTCGATGAAAATAATGCAGTAGTGGAGGCTATTAACAAACGGATTGGATTTAGAAATGTTGAAATAAAAAATGGCCAGTTGATGGTGAATGGTAAAGCCATTTACATTAAGGGTGTAAACAGGCACGAAACTGATCCGTTTACCAACCAGGTATTGAGTCACGAAAGGATGTTGCAGGACGTTACAGAGATGAAAAAGCTTAACATCAATGCTGTCCGTAACAGTCATTATCCCGATGACCCTTACTGGTATGACCTCTGCAATCAATATGGGTTATACATGGTTGATGAAGCCAATATTGAATCGCATGGAATGGGGTATGATTTGGATAAAACACTGGGCAATAATCCGGAGTGGGAGCAGGCGCATTTAATACGCATGAAGCGGATGGTATTAAGAAACAAAAATAACCCGTGCATTATTATGTGGAGCATGGGCAATGAGGCCGGCAATGGTAATAATTTTTACGAAGGATATCATTTAATAAAAGGAATGGATCCATCAAGACCCATACATTACGAAAGAGCAGAACTGGAATGGAACAGCGATGTGTACTGCCCCATGTATCCCTCTCCGGATGAGTTAATAAAGTATGCAAAATCAAACCCAACCAAGCCTTTAATCATGTGCGAATATGCCCATGCTATGGGAAATACCGTTGGCAATTTTAAAGACTATTGGGATGTAATTGAAAGCTACCCTTCGTTACAGGGAGGTTTTATCTGGGATTGGGTAGACCAGGGAATGTATCTTGAAAAAAATGGTAAAAAAGTTTGGGGCTACGGTGGCGATTGGGGCCCTGCGGGTACACCAAGCGACAATAATTTTTTATGCAATGGCCTGGTTGATCCGGTTCGTGAATGGAATCCGCATGCTTACGAAGTGCGTAAAGTTTACCAATATATAAAAATGAAGTTGCAGGATGATAAAAAAACACTTGAAATAAAGAATACCTATTCTTTTATTTCACTTGATAATTTTTATTACAGGTGGCAGTTACTAAAACAGGGAAAAGTAATAGCAACAGATTCTATTACAACAGTAAACATTGCTGCAGGTGGAACAGGCACTATTCAAATACCTTACCAGTTGCCAGCAGATAGCGACGAATATTATTTAAGGGTAACGGCCTTTACCAAAAACGATGAAGGCGTGCTAAAAGCCAATACAGCCCTGGCCTGGGATGAATTTAAATTGTCGGAAAGAACCAACTTTATTTACAATCCATCTGCTCAAAAAATTAACCAGGTAACTGCAGCAGATGGTTCTATCCAGTTACAGAATAAGAATTTTATTGCCATGTTTGATAAGTCGGGCAACTTTATTGCATACAAAGTGGGCAACAAAGAAGTGTTTAATTTTGGGCCCCAAATTAATTTTTGGCGCCCGCCAAACGACAATGATTTTGGTGCATCGCTGCAATATAAATTAGAGGAATGGAAAAATGCAGGCGCAAAAGCCAGTTTCAAAACCATGCAGGCCGCTACTCAAAATGAAGCTGGATGGCTTACTGTTACAATAGAAAAATCGTTGTTAGATAATGATGCGTTGTTAACACAGGAGTTTGCATTTGACGGGCAAGGTGCCATAAAAGTTTCCAATACATTTAAGGCAGTAAAAGGAAAGCATGGCATGCTGTTTAAATTTGGTAACCACCTGAAATTACCCCTAGATTTTATTAATGTTCAATGGTATGGCCGTGGCCCTGTTGAAAATTATTTTGACAGAAAAACTGCCGCATTTGTGGGTGAATATAAAGGCGTCATCAAAGATCAGTATTTCCCCTACATTCGTCCGCAGGAGAGTGGAAATAAAACGGATATTCGCTGGGCAAAAATAACCCGGAAAGATGGTAGTGGTTTTATAGTAGCCGCAACAGATACCTTGCTCAATGTAAATATATTGCCGTACGCACCAGCCCAGTTATACGCCGGCACACAAAAAAAGCAGGAACACAGTGGCGAACTGGAGCCAGATAAAAACGTACATCTCGACATTGATTTGCAGCAAATGGGGGTAGGTGGTATCAATAGCTGGAGTGAGTGGCCGCTGGAAAAATACAGGCTGCCTTACAAAAACTATTCATACAGTTATTTAATAATTCCTATCAAAAAGTAGATCAGTTTTAATAAAATTAAAAGGCTATAAAACCAGATTTCTTCAACTGGTTTGATAGCCTTTTTTCGTAAAAGATCACCAACTAATTATATATAAATCATTGTTAGCAAATTGATAGCAAATTGAATACAATTTCGAATTTTCAGAGTCAAGCTCCCCTCTCCCCGTCCGAACGGCTTGGCCGGGCGGGCTTGGGAGAGAGCCTGCCTAGATGCATCGCATGAGCGTCAAGTTAACTTTTACTCCATTTGCCCATGATTGAATGTGGACAATGCTTTAAAGGGGCTTAGTGATTAAAGAAAAGCTGCTGATTTGGAAGAACAAATGTTTATTAAAGAGACAAAGTACCGCTCTTTCTCCTTTGGAGAAAGAGAAGCCCGCCCGTGCCGGAACGGACGGGGAGTATGAGGTCATAACGCAGCACTAGTAGGCCTTTGATCGATAAAACTACTATTGGTAAATGCAGTGTGGAATGGGGTATTGATTAAAAATATCAATTCTTAGTGTAAGCATATGCAATGTATCGGGAGTTTGGGGGTGAGGTAAAACGGATTCCGAAATAAGCGGATGTTTTATAACCAATAAAAATCCATTTTAATAAAAGTGTATACTGCTTTGTTAGGCAAAGAGCAGGAAGAATTTTAAATGTATTCTTTTCAATTCATTACAAAAAAATAATGGCCAGAGATAAAAATCTCCGGCCTTGCTTACCTCTGAAACCACAAGAAAAAGTTGAGGATAATCAATATATTTATAACCCTATTTACAAATTAATAACTACAGGTTGCTCGAAAGGAGATTGGATGATTAGTGGAGGTTTTCTTAAACTAGCAGAAAACGGGGGCGCTTTTGCGTTTGTAAAGATAATATCTTTATTGAATAAATATAATTTTTTTTACCTGTTACAAAAAATTTATATAATTTTTTTAATGATTGATTATCAAATATTTAGCTGGTTAGAAATACCGGCCATTTAAAAACGGTTTTATTCTTTAAAAGATTTATGGCAAGACTGCCAGAGATTATTAGGACAATACGGGCTTCTTCAAAATTTCAACTTGCATTGCTTTCTGAAACTATGTAAAACACCTTTTTTAGAATGAACACCTACAACTTGGCGCAACTTAATTAATAGAACACTGCAGAGCCATAGTGCTCATTTCTGTGTTGTAATCCCGCCTGAGGCGGGAGGTTTTAACCCCCGCCTGTACGGGCAGGCGTAGTGTTTAAAAAATCTGAAGTCCGGGAGCCATAGGCTCGGCACATAATTTTCGCAAGCTATAACCTAGACATTGTCGCATTATTTAAAAAAGGCATTGAATTTAGTACTGAATTTCCCCTTTAAGGAATAGGGACAAAAGCTACATCCTATAGCTATTCAATATCGCTCTGTACATAAATACAAAAAAAATGTAAATCGTCGTTAAGGTGTTCAACCATTAAATTAGCAGAGAAAAAAACGTATAAACCACTAAACGGCAAAACAAAGTAACCGGCAGATGCTGCTACATGCAATAGCTATCGGATTTAAAAACTAATAAGCGTTAGTTTTGCTGCTATTATGGCAAAAATTAAAACAGAAAATAACGGCACCAAAAAAGCTGTGATTGTACAACATGCCGCCCTGCTTTTTAAATCGAAGAGTTATTCGGCTTCTTCCATGAGAGACCTTGCAGAACGGGTGGGTGTAGAAGCGCCAAGTCTATACAATCATATCGGTTCTAAAAGTGAATTATTACAGGCAATCTGTTTTAAAGTGGGCAATACGTTTATTGATCAGATAGAACAAATAACCAACAGCCAACATTCCATCGTACATAAAATTGAAACAATTATCCGGTTTCATATCAGCATGATGGCTGAGAATTTTGATGAAATATATGTTGCCAATCATGAGTGGAAACATTTAAAAGAACCATACCTCAGCGATTTTTTAAACATCCGTCGTAACTACGAAAAAAGCCTGGTACAGTTAATTACAACCGGAATTGAAAATAAGGAGCTGCAACCCATTAACCCCTACGTTGCAGTGTTAACGATACTTTCGGCGGTACGTGGGCTGGAATTTTGGCAACGGAATAAAAAAAATATTTCTAAACAGGAGCTGGAAAACGACATGGTTAACCTGCTATTAAATGGTATAGTAAAATAATTGTATGGCAATTCACTTTCATTCTTTGATGATTAAAAAAATCACGCCTCAAACAGCCGGTTGTGTTACACTTACTTTTGATGTACCCGAAGCACTGGCAACTGAATTTAGTTTTATTCAGGGACAAAATCTTACCCTTAAAACCAATATTGAAGGAAAGGAAATACGGCGGTCTTATTCCATCTGCAGTGCACCACAGGAGCAGGAATTAACCGTGGCAGTTAAGAAAGTTGCCGGGGGAATTTTCAGCACTTATGTAAATGATTTTCTTAAAGCGGGTATGACCATCGACGTGTTACCACCAACCGGAAGTTTTTATACGCCGTTAAAAAAAGAGAATAAAAAAAATTATGTAGCGTTTGCAGCGGGCAGTGGTATAACTCCGATTATTTCCATAATAAAGACAACGCTTTTAACAGAGCCGGAAAGCAGCTTTACCCTGGTGTACAGCAACAAAACATTTAACTCCATTATTTTTTTAGAAGAGCTGGAAGGTTTAAAAAACAAGTACGTAAACCGGTTTAATTTAATCAACCTGTTTAGCAGGGAAAATTTGGATGCAGCTATTTTTAATGGCAGGATTGATAAAGAAAAATTAGCCAGTCTTGCTAAACTAATACGATACGCTGCCATAGATGATTTCTTTATTTGTGGACCGCATGAAATGATTTTTTGTGTGAAAGAGTTTTTAGTACAACAAGGCGTACCCGAAGGCCATATTCATTTTGAATTATTTACCACACCGGGGCAAAAGCAATACAATTCAACAATTGAATCTGATTTTATTGCCATTGAAAAAAGCAGCAAGGTTTCAATAACGGCAGATGGAAGAAGTTTGACTTTTGATGTAAACTATACAGGCAATTCTATTTTGGTTGAAGCGCTTAAACATGGTGCAGACCTGCCCTTTGCCTGCAAAGCAGGCGTATGCTGTACCTGCAAAGCCCGATTGGTATCCGGCAAAGTACGCATGGATGTAAACTGGGGACTGGAGAAGGAGGAAATAGAAAAGGGCTTTATATTAACCTGTCAATCGCACCCGATAACTGATGAGGTATCTATTGATTTTGATGATAAATAAGCAATGAATATCGGCAATTAGGTGCTTAGAAGCGTATGCATATCCATCTGACGCTATTGGCGGGAATGGCATCCACCTCATTAAAATAAAGCGATCACATTGTTGTAAATATTGCAGAACAAACCCCAAAGGGGTTTAATTTGAGTAGCCGTGGGTGAAACCCATGGGCTACAAAGATTATTGCCCAACCCCTTCGGGGTTGAACAGTGCTAAATTAAAACGTTTGCTGATTGAAAATAGGATTGAATTTGATGACAAATATTTATTATGATACAAATGTTCAATCCGCTAGCCAGCGGATTGGCCATCTGTGGTCTTAAACTCTATATCCATAGGTTTCACCCACGGCTATTCAAATTGAATCCGCTAACCAGCGGATTGGATGCACGGGATGATGAGTTGCCGGACTTAAATTTATTATTGCAGTAAATTTTAGAATGATATTTATTAATATAAAACCATGCAGTTAAACATGGCCATAATTATAAGAAAATTGCTGCCATGATTTATTTTAGTTGGTAGATCAAACCAATGATTAAAAAGCAGGTGTAATATGGTGATTAATAAAATAAATTCTTTTTATAAAAATCCTTGATAGCTATCGGCTGACACAATCAGAGCTGCACAAAGATTCAATGCTGGTTCCAAAAATAAAATGAGCTGCCAATAAATTGAAAAAAGATTTATCAGCAGTAAACTCAAATTCAGTTTACAGAAAAATTTACAACAAACCTCTATTCCAAAATCCCTTCCAACGCCAAAAAGAATGCATAATTTCTTGCTGCATCTTTTAACGATTTAAAGCGACCACTGGCACCACCATGACCAACTTCCATATCTGTATGCAGCAATAAAATATTTTTATCTGTTTTGTAATCTCTTAATTTAGCCACCCATTTTGCCGGCTCAAAATATTGCACCTGGCTATCGTGCAAACCGGTTGTTACCAGCATATTGGGGAATGCTTTTTTCTCCACATTGTTGTAAGGTGAATAGGATTTCATGTAGAAATAATTTTCCTTACTGGCAGGGTTACCCCACTCATCGTATTCATTGGTGGTAAGCGGAATGGTTGGGTCACTCATGGTGGTTATCACATCCACAAAGGGAACTGCGGCAACTACCCCATTAAATAATTCCGGGCGCATGTTTACTACCGCACCCATCAACAAACCACCTGCACTTCCGCCATTGATATATAGGTGCGCTGCGCTGCTGTATTTATTAGCCAACAGATATTCCGCACAATCAATAAAATCACTGAAAGTATTTTTCTTCTTAAGCATCTTGCCGTCTTCGTACCATTGCCTGCCCATTTCTTCGCCGCCACGTATGTGGGCAATGGCAAATGCAAAACCCCTGTTTAGTAAACTTAACCGGGAACTGTTGAAAGCAGCATCCATACTTATTCCGTAAGATCCGTAAGCATACAGCAGCAAAGGCGCCTTACCATCTTTTACAAATCCTTTTTTATAAACAATCGAAATGGGTACTTTGGTACCATCTTTTGTTGTGGCAAATAAACGTTCCGTGCTATATTCGTCCTTATTAAATCCTCCCAATACTTCCTGCTGCTTCATCAGCTTTTTTTCTTTGGTAAACATGTTGTAATCATACACCGAATTGGGCGTGGTGAGGGAGGTATAATTGAACCGCATTACATCCGTATTATAATCCGGTAACCTGGCAACACTTGCCAGGTAGGCGGGCTCGTCAAAAGCAAGAAAGTGGCTGCTGTTATCTTTCCTGTTTAGCAAATGAACCTGGGTAAGCCCGTTTTTTCTTTCGGAGATGGCGATGAAGTTTTTAAACAGATCAAAGCCCTGTATCAACACATCGGCCTGGTGCGCTACATAATCTTTCCAGTTGCTGCTGTCTGTTTTGGTTTCAGCACAGATAACTATTTTAAAGTTTTTTGCATGGAGATTTGTTTTGATAAAGAAGGTAGCAGCTGCATGGTCTACTTCATACAAAACATCTTTCATCCTTGGTTGAAAAACTGTAAAAGCTTCCGTTGGTTTATTGGCATCGAGCCACCGCACTTCGCCTGACAAAGTACCTTGCGAAGTGATTAAAATAAATTTATCTGATTTTGTTTTACTTACCCCAATGTAATTACTTTGATCTTTTTCCTCATAAACTATTTTATCTGTAGCCGCATCAGTGGCCAATACATGTTTTTTTATTTTTTCTGATAACAGGGTTACTTCATTTTTGGAGGTGTAAAAAAAAGTTTTATTGTCATTGGCCCAAACCGGTTCTCCTTCGGTATTCTTTACCTCGTCTTTAAGTATTTCGCCTGTTTCAAGGTTCTTTATATGGATAGTGTACTGTCTTCTTGAAACCATATCAACCCCATAAGCCAATAGTTTGTTATCCATACTTACTTTGAAACCGGTTGCTGAAAAATAATTGTGACCTTCGGCCATCGCATTTACATCCAACAATACTTCTTCGCTTGCATCCAGTATACCTTTCTTTCTGCAATACAAAAAATAATCTTTGCCTTCAACCACACGGGTGTAATAAAAATAGCCGTTTTTAAATACAGGAACGCTTTCATCTTTCTCTTTAATCCTTGCCTTCATTTCAGTATATAACTTATCCTGCAAGCTGTTGGTTCCGGCCATCATGGTATCAAAATATTTATTTTCTGCTACCAGGTAATCCACCACTTTATTGCTATCAGGGCCCTTTTTAAAATAGTCGTTCAGCCAGTAATAATTATCGGTGATGGTATCACCATGTGCAATTAATTGATGAGGGATTTTTTCACAAATGGGTGCTGTACTATTTGCAGGCCAGTTAAATGCGGTCTTTTTCATATCAGAATTATTATTGCAGGCGATTAATATAACAGAAGTAACAACTGCATGGGTAAACTGTTTGTATGTCATGCGAAAAGTGTTTTTAGTATTTAAAACTATGTAAAATAATATAACCTATCAAAATGCTTTACAAAAATTGGATTAACGGTTTACAGATTAGCAACAATTTCCCTTACCAGGTTTAATTCAAATCCCTTCATTAATAAATGATCCTGTAGTTTCTTTTTTTTAATAAAAATATTTTTTTCGCTTTGGAGAGATTTTATTTTTAGGTCCGCTAATTTGTACAAAGTTTTTGAATACGCTGCGTTATCAATAAGCGAGAGCGCTTTTTTTATACAATAATCACTTACCCATTTTTGCTTTAGCTCATATTTAATCTTCACTTTACCCCATTGTTTTATCCGGAACTTTCCGCCCGCAAATTGAATAGCAAAACGTTCTTCGTTCAGGTAATTTTCTTCTATCAGTTTGCTGAGTATTTCTTCTACCTCCACTTTCAATAAACCATAACTATATAGTCGCTCTTTTACTTCGCTGTGGCAACGCTCCTGGTAAGCACAGTACTGTTTAATCTTTCCAAAGGCCTGCTGAGGGGTTTGTTTTTGTTGCTGCATCATCTGCACGCAAGATAAGGAAATGGGGAATGGGGATGGTGAATGGGGGTGGTGAATGGGTAATGGTGAATAGCTTACAGCGAAAGCTAAGAGACATTCAATGCGGCACAAAAATATATTGGTATGTTGCGGCTTTATCAGGTTTGATGAAGTTGAAAAACAATGTTGGGTTGTTTACTAATGCTGGCGCTTTTCTACGTCGGGGTTTCACAGAGTGGTCTTTTATTTTTTGTAGCGCATGTGATGAAAACCTCGCCGGGACAAACGGCAGGCTCTTTTGCAAGGTTGGCTTTTGTGTGGCGGCCTTGTGTGCCTTGTAAATGTGCCTGACTTGGTGCGTTGGCTTATTAGGGTAGTCAAATTATAAGGTCTAAATCATCTAAAAGAACATTTGAATTATTTATAATCTGCAATTTTAATTAGCTTGGTCACATTCATTACAATAATTTTCCTGCCTTTTGTTTCAAGTATTTTGTCCGCTTTAAATTCTGAAAGCACTCTCACAACATTTTCTCTTGCTGTTCCAACAAGACTGGCTAAGTCATCTCTGCTCATATTTATTTCTACAGGCATACCAGCCTTAAAATTTATTTTATATTTTTCTCTCAAAACAATTAGTTGCAGTGCCAGCCTTTCCCTTACAGATTTTTGTGCAAACATACTGAGGCTGTTTGCCAAAACAGCAAACTCATGGCTTAGGGTTTTCAATAAACGGCTGCTTAAAACTTTTGAATGATTCAATGTTTCTAAAAAATCTTCTTTTGGTATAAATGCAATCCTGCTTTCTTCCAATGCTGCTGCACAATCGGGATAGCGGTCTTCGGAAAGTATGGCATGGTAACCTAATAATTCGCCTGTGTTTGCTACATAAATAATTTGCTCTTTAGCATCTTTGTCTAATTTGTATTTTTTTACTTTCCCGTTAATGATGTAAAATATGCCTGAAGGATAACCGCCTTCTCTGAAAATTATTTCCCCTTTTTTATATACCTGTTCCGATTTATTACCTGTCAATATTTCCAAATCAACCACAGGCAAATCTGCCAGTATGGATTCACTTTTAAAATCCCATTTATCTATTGGAAATACGCCTTTAATACTCATTTTAGCCGCAAATTTACCCTTTTAAAAATTGATAAAACTCACTTTTTTGATTGATATTGTTTACCGCAATGGGTAGTATTGCAAGGTAACTTTGCACTATGAATAAACAACTATCAACCAGAAAAGACCAGTATTACACCAAAGACCATGAATGGATTGACTTTCAGGGTACAGTTGCCTACACTGGTATTTGTAAGTTTAAGCTAACAGGCTTAAAACAAATACAAGAGATAAGTTTTAATGAACCTGCTGGTTTTAAAAAACAGGGCGAAGTTATTGCTACGGTAAAGTATAATGATTACCTGATAGAAGCCCACATGCCTGTTGATGGAAAAGTATTACAGGTAAATGAAAAATTAGTTTCCGGCAATCCAAATATTTTACTTGATTGTTCCGAAAGCAGTGCCTGGATAGCTTTAATTGTACCATCTCTGCCACACGAAAGAAAAGATTTACTGCTACCCAAACAATACCAGATGAATGGTAAAAGTAAATACGCAAAATAATAACCTTGAACCTGTAAACATAAAAATATGCCTTTACTCGAAAAAAGAATTCATATAGAAAATTGGTTTAGTTCTGATGCACAGTTTAACCAGCTTTATCCTTCATCTATTCAGTTGCTTGCACAGCGGCACTGGACACCGTTGGTTGTTGCCAGAAAAGCTGCTAATTTTTTAGCTGCTGAAAGCAATGTAAGGATATTAGACATTGGAAGTGGGGTAGGGAAATTTTGTTTGGCTGCTGCTCATTACAAACCTAAGGCATTGTATCATGGAATTGAACAAAGAAGAAGACTAATCACGCACGCAGAGACAGCAAGAGAATTACTCGGACTTGAAAATGTTGCATTCATGAATGGGAATTTTACTCAAATAGATTTCAGGAACTATAACCACTTTTATTTTTATAATGCTTTTTATGAAAATATAACAGGTACTAATAAAATCGACAATAGTATTGATTATTCGCTGGAGTTGTATAATTATTATAACCGCTATTTGTATAAACAATTAGAACGAAAGCCCCCTGGTACCCGGCTTGCTTCTTTTCATAGTCTGGAAGATGAAATACCGAAAGGATACCATATCGTAGGTTCTGAAATGAATGACTTGTTAAAGTTTTGGATTAAATCATAAATTAAATCATGATGATAAATTTTGATTTCGAGACAAAAGAAATTATTGCTGCTTTAAAACTGGCTGAAGGCTATTTGGATTGTGAAAACATAATTACAAGTAATATGAAAAAGCATGTAGTAAATGACATTGAAGTAAATGTGATTGAAGGCTACCTTAAGAAACTGCAAAAATATTTTGAAGATAAAACGGTAATAAATAGGGGCAATAATGATTGTGTAAACTATACGTATGCAGCAGGTTTTTTAAATACAATAAATGCAACTCCTTACTGGCACAGTTGGAATAAGACTACCAATTAATAAATGCAAAATAATGTTTACGATGAATAACGATACGAAAGATAAAGCACACAATTATTTGTGGACAATATTTAATCAAAAATGTCCTCATTGCAGGCAGGGAAATATGTTTAAGGACAAGAGTTCTTATCATCTAAAAACTTTTATGAAGATGTATGATAACTGCCCTGTTTGTGGGCAGGAAATGGAAATTGAAGAAGGGTTTTATATAGGCACTGGCTATGTAAGTTATGCACTTACTGTTGCATTTTCTGTTTCTACATTTGTAGCTTGGTGTGTGCTAATAGGAATCTCTGTAGATGATAACAGGGTATTTTGGTGGCTTGGCACAAATGCGTTTCTGCTGTTATTGGTTCAGCCTTATTTCATGCGGTTATCAAGGGTTATCTGGCTGTCTTTTTTTGTGAAGTATGATGCCAACTGGAAAGCTGAACAAAATAAAATAATTGCTGCATAAGATTTTGCAATAAAATACTTCCAATGAAAAACCAGATTACAAATTCCCTGAAACCAGATTGCAAAGGTTGTTAAAGGGAAATGAAAGATTTTTACTTTTAAAACTAATCCAACCGCCTGAAGACTTAAGAAAATTAAAGGATGTTGCCAAAGGGCAGCATCCTTTTGCGGTAAGTTTATTTTTTCATTAAACACTTTAGTATGTCATTATCATTAACAGAACATCGTACTAAGCTCATTAGAAAAATCATGTTAGCTTCTTCTCAGGATGAAGTAAATCGATATATAGATACTGCAATGAAAAGCCTGCAACAAAACAAACTAAATAGTCATATTATTACAAGGTTTACTGATAAAATGTTGGATGAACTTGAATCATTTAGCCCAATGAATAAAGAGGCACAACAATGGAGTAATATTAAGATGGCGAGGATTTGTTTTAACCAGCTAAAGAGAAAACTTGAAAATGTACCACAACAATAAATTATTACCCATGTTTAAACCAAAAATATTTGATACATTAAAAAACTACAATCGTCAACAGTTCACAAAAGATTTATTGGCTGGCGTAATAGTCGGTATTGTGGCAATACCGCTTGCTATTGCCTTTGCCATAGCTTCCGGCGTATCGCCGGAGAAAGGTTTATATACAGCCGTTATTGCCGGTTTCATAATTTCTGCAATGGGTGGCAGCCGTGTACAGATTGGTGGCCCCACGGGTGCATTTATTGTAATTGTCTACGGCATTGTACAGGTGCATGGGGTAAATGGTTTAATCATTGCCACTTTTATGGCTGGTGTAATGCTTATCATTATGGGCTTTACCCGTTGGGTTCTGTAATAAAATTTATTCCACATCCCTTAATCATTGGGTTTACAAGTGGTATCGCCATTCTTATATTTTCTTCTCAAATGAAGGATTTTTTTGGTTTGAAGATGGGGGCTGTACCGACAGATTTTTTAGACAAATGGAAAAGCTATATTAAAGTTTTGGGTCAGTTAATATTTATGCTGCTGCAATAGCCGCAGTAACAGTGGCTATCATTTTACTGTGGCCAAAAGTTACGCATAAAATACCCGGTTCCCTTATTGCAATATTGGTAACTACAGCAGCCATGCAATTATTGCAACTTCCTGTTGATACCATTGGCAGTAGGTTCGGAAGCATCCCTTCCTCATTGCCAATGCCCGTAATTCCTCATGTAGATTTTGCCACTATTAAAAATTTAATACAGCCAGCTTTTACTATTGCTTTATTGGGTGGAATTGAATCTTTATTATCGGCAGTTGTTTCTGATGGTATGATTGGTGGCATTCATAAATCGAATATGGAATTAATAGCACAGGGAACAGCAAATATATTCTCTTCAATCTTTGGCGGAATTCCTGCTACTGGTGCAATTGCCCGTACTGCCACCAATGTTAAAAACGGTGGACGCACACCTGTAGCTGGAATTGTACATGCCATAACGCTGTTGCTTATAATGTTGTTTGTTGGTAAGTGGGCTGCGTTGATACCAATGGCAACATTGGCAGGAATTTTAATTGTAGTGGCTTATAATATGAGTGAGTGGGAAAGTTTTGTTTCTGTTTTCAAAGGCCCACGAAGTGATGTGGCTGTACTATTAACAACGTTTTTGTTAACAGTATTAGTTGACCTTACTGTTGCTATTGAAATAGGAATGGTGTTAGCCGTATTCCTCTTTATGCGTAAAATGATAAAGTTTAGTGATGTAAGTATTTTGACAAAAGATATTGATGACAATGGTAATGGAAAAGACAAAGAAGCGATAAGTAATTTTTCTATTCCGCATGATGTTGAAGTGTTTGAAATAACCGGGTCACTATTTTTTGGGGCAGCTTATAAATTTAAAGATGCGATGAGGTTTATCGAGAAGCCACCAAAAATATTAATCATCCGAATGAGGCAGGTTCCCATCATTGATGCAACAGGAATAAGAACTTTGGAAGAAGTATATAAAGAGTCAAAGCACAGGGGAACAAAACTGATTTTATCCGAAGTACACAGTCAGCAGGTGATGAAAGAATTACAAGATGTAAGATTACTTTTTTCTATTGGTAAAGGCAATGTAACGGATAGCTTTGAAGAAGCGTTGTCCAGAAGTATTGTGTTGTTACAAGATACAAGCCACAATAAAAATATCCCGCTGGCTGATTAGCATTTGCATTATAATAGTTTTTGGGTGTCAAAAAATGTCGAACCCGAAAAGTGTTTGCCCTTTGTTGGCAATTGCAGCTCTTTTTCAAGGTTGGCTTTTGTGCGGTCGGTTTTGTGTGCCTTGTAAATGTGCTGCAATGTGCGGTGGGTGTTTAGGACTTTGCATTGAATATCCTGTCACTTGAAGGTGATCGGAATTTCGTTTTAGGGTTGCGTACAACGATCGGGTATTGCTGCAGGCAGGGAATTCATTACTGTGTCCGACCCCAACCGCTGATGAATAAAGATATAAAAGTAGAAGATAACAACCAAAGCCCACCGATGTTTGTCCTGCCCACAACCGAAGCTGATAGCGAACCACAGCCGAAGATAACAATGTCCAGCCCTGCTTGCAGCAATAACTTTGTTGCCTGCTGTGCTATGTCAGACTGCTTAATTTGTTTGTCAAAATAATGAAGCTTGCACAATTTTCTTCGGATGAAATGTTCCGATAATTACAAAAGGATTCGGCGCAATTAAATGAAATTCTCTTGTCGTACCTAAAAACAAATACAAGTCTTTTGTCTTAGCGAAATCGTCAAAATATTTCTTCTTAACATCTTCACAAGCCTTTACTTCATCGCCTTCGTGTCTTTTCAAGCAGTTCCAATATAACTGACCGATTTCCCAATCTTCAATCATCATCGTTCTTTCTATACCATCGTCACTTATAAACTTGTACGAAAATTTGTAAGGAAGTTTTTGAACTACTTCAAATGGGTTGTCAGAGTTTTGAAAAAGATTTAATTGTTGAGCCTTGGCTTTGAGAGTGTCAAGTTTCTTTTTGTCCCATTCTCTATCAACCCTCTCAATTTTAAAATCTAAAATTTCTTTCGGTCTTAAAACAGCTAGTGAAGTATATTTTGTATTGTCTTTTGCCTGGGCAATAAGTTCTGTCATGTTGGTATGAACATTTTTAAGGACAATTTCCTTTCTAAGTCTCCAACTATCTCCCGTTCCTAAATGGTTAACGAAATTAAACGCTGTTTCGATTGATTTTGGTTTATGGCTTTCTAAACGAAAGTCTGAATTGTTCTTTTCAAGGTCAACTTCAATCCAATCATATTTACTGTATTGCTTGTCGTATTTAAGTTTGCGAAATGGAATTGGGTAAACCCTAATCCAACTTCCATCTTCAAGAAAACCTGCGGTACATACAAGTTCGTCATACTTGCTTGAAAGAGTAGGGTATGTTTTAACAGCAATTAGAACTTTGGTCAACGCCATAAACTAAATATGTTTTAATTCATAATTCCATTCAGGTAGTGTTACAATTGCTTCCGCTAAATGTTTTCTATGGCATTGGCAAATATTCGCTTCAAAACAAGTTAAAGCAATTCTTTTTCTATCTTTTAATAAATTCAAGATTCGTTGTTGCTGGATTACAGTTTTCTTTAAATTTTGCTTTTTGTAAATATCAAAAAGGTTATCGTAATCTGTCTGCGTTTTTAATTCTTGCCTTTGGTCAGATTGAATACCAACTTCTGGTATGTGTAAATATTCAATGTTTAAGCTGGCACAAAAAGTTTTCAATTGTGTTTTTGAAAAACCAAACTTCATGCTTAGGGCATTATTTCTAACATCCACTAAAACCTTCACATCATTTTTAATCAACCGATTTAAATACTCTTCTAACGAAATTCCTTCGTAGCCAATCGTATAAAGAATTGTATTGTTATTGATTGGTTTTGCATTTAAAACCTTAGCATATTGTTCCTCATTTAAAATTTGTTTTGCCTTAACGCTGTTGATTGCATAATACTGGTGGTTCAAGTAAGTTACTTTCATCAAAGAATTTGTTGTCAACTTACCGTAAGTAGTTTTAATGTCAATCAATATTTTTTTGTCCTTTTCAGTAAGCGTTTTTACATAGTCAACAGAACCGATTTTTGTAAAACTCGAATGGTCTTCCGATAATTGTCCATGTCCAACCATTGCTGTAAGGTCGGCATTGGCTGAAAATGAATAGCAGCCGTACTTATAAGGAACAAAGGCGTAATCAGGTTTTTTTTGTCTGTTTGCAAACAAAAAAAGCAGTTTCTGCAAGGATATTTTAGGTAAATGCCCGTCAAATGCTTGCATCAAGGCTAATATAATTTTTCGTCTGTAAAACATGTTGTAAAGGTACGAAAATACCCTATAAGGTTTCTACGAAAAGTGAATTTTGTGAGTTAAAGTGTTGTTTGTCCTGCCGAATTTTGTAGGGTTTCACCGAATAGAAGGTAACGTTTTTATAACCTCAAGTTTTTATCAAATACTTACGACCAAACATCTAAAATAATCCTTCTTTACGCAAGTTTTTGTTTCGCTTTTAACTAAAAATGAAAACGATGCTAATACCCCATAACGTAATAAAAGCCAAATTGAAAAATCACCGCTCAATGGATGCCGGATAGAAGTGGAAAGCACGGAACGCAGCGCAGCGGAGTGAGTACTTGCAACGCCCGCCCGGCTAAGCCATTCGGACGGGGATAGCCGGTACTGAAGTTGATGTGGCTACTTCTGCTGATAGCCCATTATTTTCTGCAGGCTGTTTTGGGTATTCAGGTTGCTTCTGTTCTGGCGTAGTTTCATGTAGGGCTCTTTTGTTTTGTATTGCTTATACATTGAAAACCCCGCCGTGACAAAAATTAAAATCAAAAATAACATACCAACAACTTGTGTCAACATTAATCGTACTTTCAAATCCGAATATAAATTTGAAAGATTATGACTCAGAAAGATTTTAAAAAATCATGGAGCTGCTTGCAAAAGCTGGTGGTTGTTTTGTTGTTGGTTGGCATCACTGAAAGCATAAAGGCTCAGCAACTATTGCGGGTGGTGGTGGCAGGTTTAAACCACGATCATGTACATAGCGTGTTGAACCAATTTAATAAAGGCGAGGTGAAAATTGTTGGTATAGTTGAGCCTGATAAACAGTTACAACAGAAATTTAGCAAGCTGTATCACTTGCCGGATTCCTTGTTTTTTGGTGATTTAAAAAAGCTGGTAATTGATAAAAAGCCGGATGCCGTATTGGGCTATAATGAAGTTGCAAAGCATGTGGACATTGTTGAAATTTGTGCTCCCCTGGGTATTGCTGTAATGGTTGAAAAACCACTGGCAGCAACCTTAGCCCAGGCGCAGCGCATGGAGTTGCTGGCCAATAAATTTCATAGCCGGGTGTTGACCAACTTTGAAACCACCTGGTACGCTTCTTACCTGGATGTTTACAATTCCATCAGGCAGGAGGGCATTGGCTCTATTAAAAAAATGGTTGTACATGATGGTCACCAGGGACCTAAAGAGATTGGCTGCAGCCCGGAATTTTTAAGTTGGCTTACAGATCCGGTGCTAAATGGTGCCGGTGCGTTAAATGATTTTGGTTGCTACGGAGCCAATCTGATGACCTGGCTGATGCAAGGCGCCAAACCAACTGCAGTTACTGCCATTGTAAGAAATTATAAGCCGGCTGTTTATCCTAAAGTAGATGATGATGCCACCATTATTTTGGAGTATCCAACTGCTACCGGGCAAATTGAAGCTTCCTGGAACTGGCCGTTTTCTATTAAAGATTTGGAAGTGTTTGGCGAAATCGGCTACCTGCATGCATTGAATGGGGACAGCATTGTTAGTCGCATGCGGGAAAATATTACAGCGGCTAAAAAAGCAAATCCATTGCCTGCACCCATCAATGATGCCATCACCTATTTAACCGCCGTGTTGCAAAATAAAATACCGGGTACCAATGATCAGTCGTCTTTAAAATACAATATGATTGTGATGGAAATATTGGATGCAGCAAAACGTTCAGCAGAAAGCGGTAAAAGAATTTTGTTGTAAAATTGAAGAGATATTACTTTTAATAACGGCACAGCTTAGCCGCACAAAATAAATCATTTTAAACTGACGGATTTTTCTTAGGCAAATCGTTGGGAGTACCAACTGTTGCCATAGTGAGTATTGTATTTTTTTGCGTCTAGGTTTTAAGGAGGGCTTTATTGTTTTTTGTAGTGCATGCGTTGAAAAAATGCCGGTCGGTAAAAATTTACGCCAGCGGCGTAACCTGTTTGTAGCAGATAACAACACAAATAGTCAATTTGCCCCAGCGGGGCAACCTGTTTATACAGCCTGTTAATATCTCGTTTTAATCATAAAATTCGAACAGGTATTCGTCTTTAAATTCAATACCAAATAATTTCAAGAGGCTGGTATATTCTGTTTTAAAACTTTGTTTTTTATGATGCTCCTTTTGGTTTAGCACATATTTGCATACACGATCAACCTGTGATTTTCCATAAGAAAAAGCACCATAACCATCCTGCCACGAAAATTTGCCATTTATAAAACCTTTGTCGTTTATCCAGTTATTGCTTGCCCGTTTTACATCCAATACTAGGTTTGAAATTGGGATGGCCGGGTTCAGACCAATAAACAGGTGGATGTGATCAGGCATTCCATTAATGGCGAGCATTTTATGCTTATCATTTTGCACGACAACAGTGATGTATTTATACAATTCTTCTTCCCATGAATTTTGTATAAAACTTTTTCTGCCTCTTACAGCAAAAACCAATTGAATGTATAATTGTATGTAGGTATCTCCCATAATTTATTTTTTACAGGTTGCCCCTGCCGGGGCAATGATCATTAAATATAGGATTTTTCTACAAACAGATTGCACCGCTGGTGCAAAAGGAATGCATTTTTGCGTAGAGGTTTTGCAGACGGTTATTTTATTTTTTGTTACCTATGCAATGAAAATCCGACAGTAATAAAACTCATTCACGTGCAGCTCTAAATCGGGGTTTCAGTAAGGCCATTTTTTTTGTAGCGTATCCGATGAGAACCCGGTCGGTAAAAATTTACGCCAGCGGCGTAACCTGTTTGTAGATAATAAAACATAATGCAATTTACCCTAGTGGGGCACCCTGTCTATCTTCCTGTTATCTCCAATGATTCATTTTTTATAGGGTTCCCCTCTGAAACAATCACTATTAAATATATTTTCTACAAATAGATTGCACCGCTGGTGGAAATGAGCGCATTTCTATGTCTGAGTTTGGACTTCAAACTTAAAAAAAGCAAAAAAATTTCGCCAGCAGCCGTTTTTATTTTTATCGTTGCATTTTAGTCCATCTATCCAATTTTTGTTAAACTTTATTAGCAACATCATTTTTACCGTATAACATTTATCTTGCAGCACTAAAATATTTTTTATGGAATATAATAAATTGGTGTCTATTACAGGAATGGGTGGATTGTATGAACTATTGTCTTCAAAAGCAGATGGTGGAGTTGTGCGTTCACTGGAAGATAAAACCAGCAAGTTTGTAAGCACCCGTCTGCATAGTTTTTCTCACCTGGAGAGTGTGGAAATATACACGGTAAACGAAAATGCCAACCTGGTAGATGTACTTACAGCTATGAAAAACAGTACCGAAGCGCTTCCTGATGCCAACGATGCAAAGGCAGTTAAAGCTTACTTTGAGAAAGTATATCCGGAAATTGATTTTGAAAGGGTATATGGCAGCGATATGAAGAAAATGGTTAAATGGTACAGCCTGTTGGTGGCTAATGATGTGGAGATAAAATTATCTGAAAATCCTGAGCATGATGGTGCAGCACACGAAGCAACCACACCAAAAGCAAAAGCTGCAGAGCCAAAGCAAGTAACTACCAAGGCAGCTCCTCCAAAGAAAATTAACAGTCCGAGGAAAATGGCGTAAGAAGCTACCCCCATCCCCTAAAGGGGAGTTAAGGCAAGAGCCTGAAGAAGGCTTAAAGCTATCAACAAATACATGAACTACATTTTTAATTCTCCAGCCCCCCTTTAGGGGATGGGAGCAAAGCCCCTTCAGGCCTATTTTTATGTACACTGCCAACATTCAAAAATTACAACGCCATTTTGTTCCTGCTGATTTTGAGGTAACAGACTGGCAGAGCCTTGAGCCTTTTTTTAAGACTTTACTGGAAAAAGATATTACCACAAAAGACGACCTGGAACAATGGCTGATGCAAATGAGCGAACTGGAAGCAATAGTGAGCGAAGATGCCTGCTGGCGGCAAATTAAAATGACCTGCGATACAACTAATAAATCGTTGGAAGATGCCTTCAATTTCTTCTGTATCCAAATACAGCCGCACATGCAGCCGTATGCAGATGCGTTGAATAAAAAGCTCATCAACCATCCGCTGGTAAATACATTGGAGGAGAAAACATATTTCACTTATCTGCGGAGCATTAAAAAAAATATTGAACTTTTTCGGGAAGAAAATATTCCCATACAATCGGAACTGGCAGTACTGCAACAACATTTTGGTGTAATCAGTGGCAAGATGACGGTTATGATTGATGGACAGGAATACACCTTGCAGCAAGCCGCCAAATTTTTAGAAAATCCTGACAGGACTGTTAGAGAAAATGCCTACCGAAAAATACAGGAAAGAAGGCTGGAGGATAAAGATGCGCTGAACGAATTGTTCAATCAATTGATGGCGAAACGAAACCAGGTGGCTGCCAATGCCGGTTACAGTAATTATACTGATTATCGTTTTAAAGAATTGGGCAGGTTTGATTACAGCCAGCAAGATTGCTTCGCTTTTCATGAAGCAGTAAAGCTGCATGTAGTGCCATTGGTAAAAGTGATTTACGAAAAGAAAAAACAAAAATTAGGGCTCGATACTTTGCGACCTTGGGATATAGAGGCAGAGCTGGAAGGAGTAAAACCGTTGCAACCTTTTACAAACGGCAGTGAACTGGTAGAAAAAACGATTGAGTGCTTTAGCAGGCTAAGACCTTTCTTTGGCGACTGTATTACAAAGATGAACGCCATTAAACACCTGGATCTGGAAAGCAGGATGGGCAAGGCTCCCGGTGGATACAACTGTCCGTTGGCTGAAAGTGGCGCTCCATTTATTTTTATGAATGCTGCCGGCCAGATGCATGATGTAACCACCATGGTTCATGAAGGCGGACATGCCATCCATTCTTTTTTGTCGCACCCGTTACCGCTTACAGGATTTAAAGAATACCCCATGGAAATTGCTGAAGTAGCCAGCATGGCCATGGAACTTTTTAGCATGGAACATTGGGATGTTTTTTTTAGTGATGCAAGCGAATTGAGCAGGGCAAAAGAGCACCAGCTGGAAAGAGTAATTACCCTGTTTCCATGGATTGCGATCATTGATAAATTTCAACATTGGATGTATAAAAACAGCAATCATACCAATGAACAACGCACCGAAAAGTGGCTTGAAATAGTAACCGAATTCAGTGATGGCGTTATTGATTACAGCGGGTTGGAAACTTATCGCAGCAATGCCTGGCTTCGTCAATTGCATTTATTTGAAGTGCCTTTTTATTACATTGAATATGGCATTGCACAATTGGGCGCTATTGGCATGTGGATGCAGTTTAAACAAAACCCACAAAAAGCCTTGGATAAATATTGCAATGCGCTCGCTTTAGGAGGTACCGTTACGCTGCCACAATTGTACGAAACAGCAGGGTTGAAATTTGATTTTTCTCCTGATACAATTAAAGTTTTGATGGAATTTGTAGAACAGGAACTGAATGAAAGTTTTAAATAAAGTTTGCAAAGCATGTTATCATAATAGTCATTTAATACTTGTGGAGGTCTGGAAATCTTTAATAAATAAACAGCAATGAAATTACTTACTTATCTAAAAGATGAACACGATCAACTGGCCATATTAATAGATGGAAAATTGTATGACACCGATGCCTTGCATCCGGATCTTCCCATCAGCATGGCCATGTTTTTAAATTATTGGGAAGATATGTATCCCCTTGCATTGGCTGCTGAAAAAAGAATAAAAGAAGGATTGGGACGAACTATTTCTTCTTTATCACTGGAGCATGTTGCATTGCTTGCACCAGTGCCACACCCTACCAGTTGCAGGGATGGCTATGCTTTCCGCCAGCATGTTGCAGCAGCAAGAAGAAACAGGCAAGCGGATATGATTGCCGCATTTGACGAGTTTCCTATTTTTTATTTTACCAATCACAACAGCATACAAGGCCCCGGTGAAATAGTATGTATGCCCGATCATTTTGAAAAATTAGACTTTGAACTGGAAGCTGCCATCGTAATTGCAAAGCCGGGCAGAAATATACCTGCCGCAGAAGCAGATGAATACATTGCCGGCCTCATGATTATGAACGATGTGAGTGCAAGAGGATTGCAGCTGGAAGAAATGCAGCTGAACCTGGGGCCTGCTAAAGGAAAAGACTTTAGTACAGTAATTGGTCCTATGCTGGTAACCTTGGATGAAATGGAAGCATATGAAATTCCCTGTAAAGAAAACCATACCGGCAAAGCATGGAATTTAAACATGAAATGTTGGGTTAATAATGTACAGGTAAGCGAAGGAAATGTAGGTGATATGGACTGGACATTTGCCGAAATAATTGAACGTGCCAGCTATGGCGTTACATTATATCCCGGCGATATTATCGGCAGCGGCACAGTAGGTACCGGGTGTTTTTTAGAATTGAACGGTACCGGTAAACTAACTGATCCTGAATACAAAGAACAATGGCTGCAGGAAGGCGATGTGGTAGAAATGGAAATTGATGGATTGGGTAAACTAAGTAATACAATTGTGAAGGATGAAAGCGATTTTTCCATTTTAGCGGTAAAGAAAAATGTATAAAACCATCGAATTAAAAAACTTATTACCTGCAGATGTACAAAACTTTCTGCAGCATGCAATAGCACCAAGACCAGTTTGTTTTGCATCTACTATTGATAAAGAAGGTAATGTTAACCTCAGCCCCTTCAGCTTTTTTAATTTGTTTTCATCCAATCCACCCATCGTAATTTTTTCGCCGGCACGAAGGGTAAGAGACAATACAACAAAACATACGTTGGATAATGTATTGGAAGTACCCGAAGTGGTGATTAATATTTGTGATTACAATATGGTACAGCAGGTAAGCCTCAGCAGTTGTGAATATCCAAAAGCTACAGATGAGTTTATTAAAGCTGGGTTTACAAAAGAACCATCGGTTTTAGTAAAACCGCCCAGGGTAAAAGAAAGCCCAATTCAACTGGAGTGTAAAGTAATTGAAGTAAAACCATTGGGCACAGCAGGCGGCGCCGGCAACCTGGTAATTGCAGAAGTGTTGATGATGCACATAAACGAAGCAATATTAAATGAGGAGGGGAAAATTGACCAACAGAAAATACATCACATTGCAAGGCTTGGCGGCGATTGGTATTGCAAAGTAGATAGCAGTAATTTATTTAAAGTAGATAAGCCCAATACTCAATTAGGGATTGGGATAGATTGCCTTCCGGCATCTATCCGGCAAAGCACTATTTTATCTGGCAACAATCTTGGCCAATTGAGCAATTTGAAAGAACTACCACCGGTTGACCCAACCTTTAATGACGACCGGTTAAAAAATATTATCCTGTATTACTCCATTGATCCCAACGAAATGGAAAGAGAATTGCACTGTTATGCCAAGGATTTACTTGATGCCGGAAAAGTGGATGAAGCCTGGCAGGTATTACTGGCTATAGTAATTTAATGGTTATACCAAATATAATTTCATTACAGGCTCCCGCTTGCTAGCGGGATGCTAGTTGAAATTATGTGCAATGGCATAGAGTGCAGGGATTTGGTAAATACCGATTGCACTAACGAAAGAGTATAATCGGTACTAATTAACTTTTAATAAACTTTTCCTTTTTTATTTTCATCCGATGAAAATAATATTTTTCCTTATTCTTTTCCCCCTTTGCTGTTTTACTCAAAACCATTACCCTTATAAAAATTTAGTTTTAGAAGGCGGTGGGGTACGAGGCCTTGCTTATGCCGGCGCCTTAAGCACCCTGGAAGAAAAAGGTGTACTAACGCATATTCAAAAAGTGGCAGGATCTTCTGCCGGGAGTATTGCAGCACTTATGATAAGTGTAGGCTATACTACAAAAGAAATTGACAGCATAATGTTTGAACTGCCTGTACAGCAATTTAACGACGGCAAGTACGGCGTTGTGGGTAAATACAACAGGATTAAAAGTGATTTTGGTATTTACAAAGGAGAATATTTTGAAAAATGGTTGCAGCAACTGGTGAAATTTAAAACAGGAAATGCCGATTTAACTTTTAAAGATTTGCATGGCCTGACCCTGCAAAATAACACCTACAAAGAATTGTATTGTACAGGAACCAATATCAGTAAGCAACAGTTAGAAATATTTTCTGTAGAAAAAACGCCCGACATGCCCATTGCGCTTGCTGTAAGAATCAGTGGCAGTATCCCTTTGTATTATGAACCCATTGCCCTGGACAACCAGTATAAAAAAATAAACCGGAGAGATTCCACCATGTTTATCAATTATTTTGTGGATGGTGGCATGTTGTGCAATTATCCCATCAGTATTTTTGATACCTGTAGATTTAATCTCAATCCACTGGAGTGCACCGATTTAAAATTTAACAGAGAAACCCTGGGCATAAAAATGGAAAGGCCTGAGCAAATTGATTCACTACAAAAAAACTCTATTAAAATTCCATCTTATAAAATCAGCAAACTTTCAGATTACCTAAGCGCTTTAAGTAACCTGATGATAGAAACCATTAATAGAAAATATCCCAACCTGCAAAACGAAAAGGGAAGGACAATTTATATCAGTCATGGAAATATTCATGCAAAAATAAGGAAGATGATGCCGGGGGAAAAGCTGCTATTATTCAGCAATGGTGCAAAGGCAGTGGGTGATTTTTTCGATAAAAAATCATTGACAGTAAAAGAGTAAAACTATCCACCAAACTATCCATCTTCCTCTTCCCAAAGTTTTTAAAAGTGAGCAGCACACGCCCATTACTATCTGCCAAATAAAGGCAACTGTTTTCTCTCTTTATGATAGCAAGCTATCTGCCCGAATGAAATAAATCTGCCCGAATACAAAAAAAAACTTCAAAAGCATCAAAAAAACTTCATTTTTGATTTAACCAGAAAAACAAATTAAATTGTATCCATTGATTTGCTTCAGCCAGAGTAACCGGGATTGTTTGTTCCGGCTATAAAGAAAGCAAAGTTTTTTTATTGGGCTAACAAGGATTTGCAATTTTAAAGTTTAAATTGATCTACAGCAATGACAAAAGTTATTTTCAATAATAAGCACCATGTTTTTCAGCAGGCAATAAAAACCAAGGCTGCTGCTTACTTTGCTGAGAATGAGATTAAGCCTACCGGTAATTGGAAACTGTATAGCAAAGCATTGATATTGATTTTTTCGGCAGTAGCCATCTATGTGTTTTTATTGATGGGCAGGTACAATGCGGCAACAGGAATATTACTTTCTATCGCACTGGGATTTTGCTTGTGTGGTATTGCAATGAATGTAATGCACGATGCCAACCATGGCAGCTTCTCCAGCAAAAAATGGGTTAATAATCTGATGGGGCTTACCATGAATGCGTTGGGAAGCAATGCCTTTCTATGGAAAATAAAACACAATATTTTGCACCATACTTATACCAATATTGATGGGCTTGATAATGATATTATACATTCACCGGCACTAAGGCAAACACCTACCCAGCCGTGGTTTCCCCTACATCGCTACCAGCATATCTATATGTATTTCCTCTATGCAATCAGTACGCTTCACTGGATGCTGTTGGGTGATTTTCAAAAATACTTTACAAAGCAATTCATCGGCATGCCCATCCGGAAGATAACCGGGAAAGAGCATGTAATTTTTTGGCTAAGTAAAATACTCTATGTAGTATTCTATATTTACTTACCTGTTTATTTTACGGGATGGTTGGCCTGGCTCATTGGCTTTTTAATCATTCACTTTGTGTTAGGACTTTTTTTAACCATCATATTTCAACTGGCGCACATGGTAGAAAAAGCCACTTTTGATTCTGCCGGAACGGGTAAGAAAATAATTGATTCCGAATGGGTCATACATGAAGTAAAGACCACCGCTAATTTTGCCACAAAGAACAAGGCGCTTACCTGGTTTGCAGGCGGATTAAATTTTCAGGTAGAGCATCATTTGTTTCCCCATATCAGTCATGTTCATTATCCTGCCTTAAGTAAAATAATACAGGAACAGTGTAGGTTGTTTAAACTTCCTTATAATTGTTATGCAACTTTAACGGAGGCTATTGTTTCACATACAAGGCTGATGAAGCAATTGGGTAAGCAACCGGCCGGTTTAAAAAATTATTAACGGGTTGTTATTTAAGTCCTCAGTTAAACTTCTAAACCGTGTAACCCCCTAAACCATCTAAACTTTTAAACCGTCTGAACTCTAAACGGTCTAAACTTCTAAACATAGATGAGAGAATGACTTTAACCCAACTTAAAAACTAAACTATTTTTAACACCCCGCTTAAAATTAGTACTTCTGCCCAAATACTCTTTTCAAAATATCACTCGTTCTTGCAGCAAAATTTGTCCGGATATTTATTTCTTCTTTTGCAATTAAATCAAACAGGGCTTCCGTTGCTTTATTTGTAACGTACACTTTTAAATCAGGGTTTATTTTTGTAAATGTAGTAGGCAGGTTGTTGTACGTATTTACAATGTCCCCATAATATTTAGTTGCATTCACTTTATCCAACGATGATTTTATTACAGGCAAAAATGCTGCAACAAGTTTGGCAGTTGTTTTTTCCCTGAAGAAATGGGTAGCGCTGGTGTCACCATTTCTTACAAGGCCAATTGCATCCTGCAAAGTCATATTTTTAATAGCATCTACAAATATGGGCTTGGCATAACCTGCTGCATCTTCAGCACCACCAGAACACCTGACTTTGGCGGAATTTAAGATGACACCAACT
>Ga0163154_10000439_pt1 | contig 63398 bp, 51 predicted proteins | sample OliLakLV19MP9P1_FD_148649 | JGI IMG/M metagenome (GOLD analysis project Ga0163154, IMG submission 148649) | Freshwater microbial mat bacterial communities from Lake Vanda, McMurdo Dry Valleys, Antarctica - Oligotrophic Lake LV.19.MP9.P1 | ecosystem: Environmental > Aquatic > Freshwater > Lake >...
TCGCTACGCGGGTCGGGTAAATCCCCAAATGCATCCAATAGACTTGTGAGTTCTGATTCATCCATGGTGCCACCTCCCTCTGTGCCACCATTCTCCCTCATCCCTCACTTTTCATGCAATCGCCCTAGCGGATCGCAACTCGGCGCGGGGATGGGCGTGCGCGTGCCGCCGATTGGTGGGCGTTTGCCCTACGATCAAGGTTGATCGATGGGCAATTCATCAAAACAGGGTGATGAACATCTATCCATCGCCCTGCATTGGTTATGTGATAGACAGAGCGCGCCATGCCCCTACCCGCACGCCCTCTCAACTGCGTAGCGAGGGCGTGCGAGGGTGAGCTGAAACTAACCGCAGCTCCCCTGCTGCAACACGTATTCCACAATCCGCTGATTGTCGCCTTCCGTCGTCTCACCAATCGCGTTTTCGGGGTCAATCGTCGCTACCAAGCGGTGCGTTTCGTTGAACCATGTCGAAACCGTCAATTGGAAGCCGACATTGACCGTCTGTTCCGCAGCGAGCGCGCCCAACGTCGTGGTCGTCGTCAGTTGCACACTGCCATCCGCCGCACGGATATCTTGCAGCGTCACATTGACATTGCTCGTCGAGGCGGCGCTGCCCAAATTCGCCACATCGAACGTGACCGAAAATGTCTGGTTACACACCACCGCCGCAGCATTGATGTTCAGATTGCCCGCGACGAAATTCACGCCCGATCCGCCACCGCCCGCGCAGCTACCCGGCTGCAAGACGTAATCGACGATGCGCTGATTGTCGCCTTTGGTCGTCTCCAGCACTTGATTGGCGGGATCGATGTTGATGATCAAACGATGGTTCTCATTGAAGAACGTCGAGACGGTCAAGCGCAGTTCGACCGTGGTCGTCACGCCGGGTCCCAGCGCCGGGAATACGGCAGAGGTCGTGCCTTGCACACTGTTATCTGCGCTGCGAATGTCCTGCACCGTGATCGTGCCGCCGTTGAAGGTCGCTTGCGTCCCCTGATTGGCAACGTCGAAACGGATCACCATCTGCTGTCCGCAGACGGGCGGGAACGGCGTCACGTTCGCGTTGCCCGCCACCAAGTTTGCAGATATGTTCGGCGTGGCGGTCACATTGGGCGTGGGAGTCGGCGGCAGCGGCGGCGGCGGCACGAACGGCACCAGATTCAAATTGCCAGATACGCTGATGATCGTGGGCGAGACCCAACCAATTATGCCGTTGGGCAGCCGGATTTGGAACCAGCCTGTCCCCAAGCTGCTCTGCGCGAGAATCAGCACCGTCTGTCCCTGATTCAACTGCGCAATCACGGGATAGGCTGTGTTGTCGCCGGAACGCACGTTGCCACGCGCACTGGTGACGGTGGCACGCGGCGTCGGGTCGAACGTCGGCGTCGTGGTGATGCTGAACGTGGGCGCGCCCAAGGTGGGGATGCGCGTCGTCAGAATTTGCGTTGGCACGACCGGGAAGCGCGGCGTCACGAACGGCGGCGTCACATTTTCTATACGCAGCGGCGTCACGAGATCGTACACGGGCTGTCCGCCGCGCACGTTGACGGTTAAGCGCAGTTCATACGCGCCATCGTCCACCGTCGTCGTGTCCCACACACCTAACACATCTTCCTGTATGGCTCGGCGGCTCGGCACGGTGGCGGGCGCCCACGACGTGGTACTAACTTGTGTGATGTCTTCGTTGATCGGGCGAAACTCGATAAAGTAGTTGGACATATTGGGTAAGTTGGCGGAACCGCGAATTTCAAAGTTGCCGCTCAAAACATAAATCGGCGGCGGATACGAAATGTTTGCGAACGGATTGACAGCGCTCTGTGCTGCTGGCGCTGCGGAAACCGCAACGGGCAGAAGCGACAACAGCGCCAATAAGGCGCTCACGAACGCAAGACGAATGAACCTTTTCATGCGCGTTCTCCATCTATTTTAGGGATGCAAGTGAAGCTGACTTCATTCTAGCGCGATTTTGTCGTTCGCGCGGTGCGGCTACCACGCGCGAATCGCACGCCTACCCTACTATCGACAAACAGCACAGCGCGCGTGCCAACAGCGCGCCCCGACACGACCTATCGACCGACATGGTGTTGGGACTCCCGCCGGATCATGCACCTATCGCTCTACCATGACCGATGTTTAATTATCGTGCATCAACCGTTCAACCTATCTTAACGCGGACGCCGAATAATCGACGGTCATCCCAAACATTTTGGAGGCATCATGAAGCGTACTCGCGCGTTCGTCGCGCTCGTCTTGTCCGCATTCGTCGTCTCGACTGTCACTGCACAGCAACCCCCTATTGGAGACCGCGCGCCCATCGCGTCATTGGTCGAAACCGCACCGTCGCACAATGACGGTGCAACCGCTCCCGCTATCTGGCTGCATCCCGTCGATCTGGCGCAAAGTCTGATCTTGGGTGCGGACGACAACGCCGGACTCGCCGTCTATGACCTCGATGGGACAGAATTGGCGTTCATCGACACCTACGGCGGCGTCGCGGGCGTCGATGTGCGCTACAACTTCGCTTTAGACGACGAACGTATCCCGTTGATCGCCGCCAATGTCGCGGACGCTCCCCAGTTCGTCTTGTACACCGTCGATGTGCCGACGCGCACGCTGCGCGAAATTGGCATTTACGACACGGGTATTCCGACGGGGAGTTTGTGCATGTATCGCAGCCCGCTGACGGACGCGCTGTACGTGTTCGTCTTCAGCGGGAACGGGCAGGTCGAACAGTATCGGCTCGATACCGATGGCGGCGATATCGTCCCGACGCTGCTGCGCGCCTTCGATGTGGGTGGCGAACTCGAAGCCTGCACGGTGGACGACGCGCTGCGTCGCTTGTATCTCAGCGAAGGCGACATTGGCGTGTGGCGTTACAACGCCGAGCCAGAAGGCGGCATTTCGCGCGCAATTGTCGATCTTGTCGGCGGCGCGATCACGGAAGAAATCGAAGGCTTGGCAGTTTACGCGGGCGCGGGGACGGACGGCTATCTGCTCGTCTCCAATGAGAAGGCGCACAGCATCCTGCTGTACGAACGCGCTGGCAACAACGCGCTGGTGGGCGAGTTTATGCTCTCCGAGAGTGATACCATCGACGCCGTGACCGAACCGACGGGCTTGGCGGTCGCCACCTTGCCGATCAACGACCAATTTCCAGCGGGTATCTTCATCGCGTCCGACGATGTGAACAGCAACCCCAACGGCGACAACAATTTCAAGCTGGCGTCGTGGGCGGACATCGCGGCGGCGCTCAACGTCGTAGCGGATACCAGCGTCGATCCGCGCGCCGTGATCGACACGGGCGCAGTCGCCTTCGCGGAGGGTGTCGCCATCGTGACGGCGGCGGCGGAAACCGTCCCCGTGCCGAGCGGCACGGACGCCGCCGATGATCCGGCAATCTGGATTCACCCGACCGATCCGCTGCTGAGTACGATCATCGGCACCGACAAGACCGCTGGCTTGGTCGTCTACAACCTCGACGGCTCGCTGCTGCAAGTCGAGAACATCGGGCGCGTGAACAACGTCGATCTGCGCGAAGGCTTCATGCTCGGCGGCGCGCCGGTCGCACTTGTCACCACGACCAATCGCACCTTTAACAGCTTGGCGATCTACGCCGTCAACCCAGAGACGCGCGAAATCGAAAACGTGGCGGCGCGCGACATCATCAGCGACATGAACGAAGTCTACGGCATTTGCATGTATCTCAGCCCGGTTAGTGGCGAGCTGTACGCCTTCGTCAACAGCGCCGATACGGGCGAAGTCGAGCAGTACCGCTTGTTCGATGCTGGCGCGGGCATGGTCGATGCCGAAATCGTGCGCGAATTCGTCGTTGGATCGCAGACCGAAGGCTGCGTCGTGGACGACGAGAACGAAACGCTGTACATCGGGGAAGAAGGCGTCGGCTTGTGGCGCTATGGCGCAGAACCGGACGCGCCGGATATTTTGGTGCAGGTTGATTCGGTGGACGGCAACCTGACCGCCGATGTCGAGGGCGTCACGCTGTATACGACGGCGGACGGCGGCGGCTACCTGATCGCCTCCAGTCAGGGCAGCAGCACGTTTGTGGTCTACGCGCGCGGCGGACAGAACGAATACATCGGCACGTTCGCCATCCTCGAAGGCGACGCGACGGACGCGGTCTCTGGCACGGACGGCATCGACGTGACCAACGTCGCGTTGGGCGACTTGTATCCCGAAGGCGTGTTCATCGCGCAAGACGATTTGAACATCACGCCGAACGAGAATCAGAACTTCAAACTGGTATCGTGGGCGGATATCGCGGCGGCATTGGGGTTGGAATAATCTAAACCTCACCCCTGCCCGCTTTTTCAAAAACCTCACCCCCCTGACCCCCTCTCCACTGCGTTGAGAGGGGGAGGTGAACCCTAAAGTCACGCAAAATACTATTCAAGAACTCAGGTTATACAGGGGGATGGCATCTGCTATCGTTTGTTTTTCACGCGCATTTTTGCTTTCACGTCGGGGTATGGACGCAGCAGCAGCGCATTCATGGTGGCGCGCGTCAGTGGATTGCGTGCCACCACCACAAAGGCGCAGATGTTGAACGGCGCAGAGAGAATTTGCTTGCGCATCGATTGAAAGCCGCGCGCGGGATAGGGGATGCTCCAGCCCAGATCGAAGATCAGATCGACGGGATGGTTCACCAGCGTCACCATGCCGCCCGCATCGTTGAGAATTGGCATGTAATCAAGTAAGCCGACGCTGCCCCGAATTTGGATGTCAAGCGTCGTTTGGCTGTCATCCGCCCAAGCAATCATGCAGCGCATCGTTCCATCCCCTCAAACGCGATTGACACTGGTGTTTTGACCTCACCCCAACTCGCCCTCTAGATGGAGAACGAGTTGGGGTTAAAGTCAACTTACTCGCTGATCGTACCTTCGTCCGTGGTCGTTTCGGGCGCGGGCGACAGCGGCGCGATGATCGCCTGTTCCGCCGGGACACCCGCCAGAGCGGGCGCGATCACGGCGGGCTGTGCCACACCAGCCGCTGCGCTATCCCGCAAGCGCGCGATTTCCGGCTCAAGCTGCGCCGGGATCATCGATCCGACGCCATAGCATTCCGTCCCCGCCACCGTTTTATCGGGGATTTGCCGATAGACCACATCATCGATCACGATGTTGTTATCGGATGGCGCGGTCTGTTCCGGCTGCGGATAGAACGAGATCGCCGCCGCGCCCCATGCCGCCACGTTGTACGTGCGCATCATGATGGTGGTCAGCGGCGTCATGCCGTCGATCCAGAAGCTGCACGCCGTCAAGTTCGACCAGTCCGCCGCGTGCGCGATCACGGTCACGCGCTGACGCAGTGGGCTGCCGTTGCTGACGCGGAAGCTGACTTCCAGCGGCGTATTCGCGGCAATCGCATCGTCCGTGTTCTGGAACACCGAGCCAGCAGGCGTCCCCGTGCGATACATGACCAAGAAGCCGTCCATGATTTCCGCGTCGATCATGTTGAACGCGACCCAACCCGTGTCGGGCGTCGCTGCCAGCGGCGCGTTGAAGCCGCCGTTGACGACCATATTAGCACTGGAGGGCGTCGCGGTCGCCGCGGGGGCGTTCGGGTCGATGCACAGCGTCTCGTTGTAATTGCCGCCGACGATGGGCGTCAGCGCCGCGTTATCGAGCTGGATGAAGCCGTCGTTCGACGTGGTGGACGCATAGATCGAGAGGGTCGCGTTCGTCCATGCTTGCGGGTTGAACGTGCGCATCTGATACGTTTCCAGCGCCTGTCCCGCTTCGAGCCAGAACGTGCAGAACTGCAAGTCGTCCCAATCGGCGTCGTGCAAAATCACGGCGACGCGCTGACGAACCGAGCTGATGTTGCCCAGATCGATGGACAAATTCATTGCCGTATCGGCAGGCGCAGCGACGCCCGTCTGCTGAAAGACGACGCCTTGTGTCGATGTGGGCAGACGGTAGAACTCGAAGACGCCGCTCATTTGTCCGTAGATCACCGAGCCATCGGGTACGGCGTAGACCGCCCATTGTCCATTCGGGTCACTGCCGACGGGATTAGCGAAATCGCCGTTGTTGAGCGCGTTCGCCGCCGCACCGACCACGAACGCCCATGACGCCGCGACGCGCTGGTTGTAATCGCCGCCCGCGTTCGCTTGGCGTCCTTGTACCAGCACCGTGTATGTCCCCGCCGCCAGCGCCGCGTTGGGCGTGAACGTCGATGTCCGCGTCCCCTGGTCGTAGCTCAGAACGCCATCAACCGCGCCGCCGGGTCCCGTGACCGTCCAGCCGCCCTCGTTGACTTGCGTCGTGTTCATCGGCTGCGACCAAATGGCGGTCAGCGTCGCATTCGTCGCCACGCCCGTCGCGCCGTTCAACGGCGTCGTGGCGGTCACATACGGATCGCGCCAGTTGGCGACGGTGACATTGACCGTTTGGTTGCCGTCCACGCCATAATCGACGACCAATTGGCGGTCGCTGATTTCTTCGTAATTCACGCTCTTTTCGACTTTATCCCACTCGCCGCGTGTGAATTTGTGCGGGATGGTCGCGCCGTCAAGTAATTGCAGCGTGACCGTCCACGTCGTCGCGTTGACCTGCGACAGCATGATCCCACCCGGATTCCACGCCGGATAGGGCGCGGGGAAGTTGCCCGCCACATAGACCGTGCCAGGCGTCGGATTCGGAACAGTGACGACGAACGTCACATTCACGACGCGCATTATCGCCGTGCCAGTCACGGTATTCGACGCGGTGCTGCGATTCGTGCTGGTATCGATAGCGGTGATGTAGTAATTGTACGTGCCGTTGGTCTGGGCGGTGCTGTCGATATAGCTGGTGGCGTCGGGGTCGGTGACGGTGGCGATCTTGTCGAACACGTTTTCCGTGACCACGCCTTCACCGCGCGCGTTCAGCCCGAAGCCGCTGAACTCGCGCCAAATCTCGAAACCGTACAGGTCGCCATCGGTATCAGGATGCGCGTCCCACGCCAAGCTGATGCTGACGGCAGTCGTCCCGGTCACTTCCAAATTCGTCGGCGCGGCGGGCGGGATCGAGTCCGTCGGCGCGGTGATGGTCAGCACGCCCGCGTCCGCACCCGCATAGGGCGCGCCGTTCTGGTCAGTGTAATACCACGTCATGCCGTTATCGGCGCTCCAACGGGTGGTGTAATAGTACACGCCCACTGTGGCGCTCGACGGGAGCATCGACCCTTGATATTCGTCGTTGTTCTGCGCGAAGTTGTGACCCCCATTGGGCGCCATTTCGTACCACGTCCACGACCCTGAATTCGGCGGATCGGACTGAGGTCCAAAGCCAACTTGCGCGCGGATGCCCGCCACGACGGTGTTGGACGTATCGGTCACGCCGCCGATATAGATTTGACCATAGACGTTATCGGTTGGGTTGACCGCGCTCAAAACCCAATTGAGCGTTGGCGGGTATTGCAGATTGTAGTACGCCGTCGTCAGGTCATACGCCGGGGTGGCGCTGATCTCGTTGGAGAAATCGCCGCGCAGATAGGTCGTATTGTTCACACCGCGCACGACGTAATGATACTGTACGCTGTTCTCGACGGTCGTATCGGTGTAGGTCGATGTCCCCGTGCTGCCGATGAACTTGTAGCCGCCGCCCGACAAGGGCGAACGCAGCACATCGTAGCTGTCGGTATTCGGCGCGTCGCTCCAATTGAGCGTGACTTGGTTGCCTGCCGGCACCGCCGTCAAATCGGTGATTGACGCGGGGCGCGTGCTGGCGAAGCTGGTATCGAGAACCAACAGCACACCCAGATTAACGCCCAAGTTCGGGATCGTGATCGTGCGGGATGGGCTGACCACATATGGCTGATTGTTGATCACGTCGGTGAACGCCGCGCCAACCGGCAGCCGCCCATTCACATCGATGACGATATTTTGTGCTGCCGCCCCGCGATTGATGGCGACGATTGCCGCGTCGCTGTCGTCGGGCAGAATGCGCAGATAGGCGAACTTGTCATCGTCCAACAGCAGCGGGACGTATTCGCCCGTGCGCAGCGCAGCGTGCGCGTTGCGCGTGTTGCCGAGGATCGCCGCGTAGGCGGTGGACGCCGCTTGGAAGGTCGCGTTTTGCATGTGCGTGTAATACGGCGTCCCGGTTTCGTCCAGCCATGGGAACGGCGCGCGGTTATACGGATCATCTTCCCACTTGCCGCCGCTGAAGCTCGGCGGGTTGACAACGGCGATTTCATCACCATAGTAAACCGTTGGTGCACCGGGCATCGTCAACTGAACCAACGCCACGCCGCGCAAGCGCAGGATCGCGTCCGTCCAATCGTAAGCGGGATCGGCGTAGAGTGCCGTGTTATTGAGATCGGCGTTATGATCCAGCCGGAACAGCGCGCGATTATTATCGTGGCTGCCGATCAGGTTCATCATCGCGGCATAGGCTTCGGGCGCATAACGCTCTTGGAGATTCAAGATGCGTTCGTTGAACCGCTCTGGCGTGATCGGATCGAGCGGACCCGCCGAACTGCCGCTATTGAAGTCGTTATCGGTGAACGGCTCGTCGCGCCACAGGCTCATGACGGCGGCGGCGAACTGATAGTTCATCGTCGCGTCCCACTCGCCGCCGACTGTCCACGACGTGGCATTGCCCCATTCTTCACCGACGATATACGCATCGGGGTTGACGGCATGAACGGCGGTGCGGAAGTCGTCCCAATAATCGTCGTTCGGATCGTTCACTTGCCCCTGATCGATATCGCCGCCCACGTCCAAGCGCCAGCCGTCCGCCCACTGCATCCAGTAGGGTCCAACGGATGCCGTGCCGTTGTTGATGAAGTAATCGCGCACGGCGGGCGTATCGGCGTTGATCTTCGGCAGGCTGTCGTAGCCGAACCACGACTCGTAGTTCGCGCCGTCACAGACACCCGTCCCGCTGAAATAGAACCAACTGCGATAGATGCTGGACGCGCTCTCGCACGCACCGACGACCGGATAGCGCGCGTAACGATCAAAGTACAGACTGTCTGACGACGAATGATTGAACACGCCGTCCAGAATCAGATTGATGCCCAAGTCGTGCGCTTCGGTCGATAATTCTTGGAACAGCGCCAGATCGCCCAAGCTGGGATCGATGTGCAGGAAGTCATAGGTATCGTAGCGATGATTCGACGGCGACTCGAAGATCGGATTGAGGTACAGCGCCGTCACGCCCATGCTGTCGAGATAGGGCAGCTTGTCGATGATGCCCTGCAAATCGCCGCCATAGAAGTTCTGGCTGTATTTGTTGGCACACGCCGCCGCCGCGCCTGTCACCGCGCGCGGATCGCAGATCACCGCGTTCCACTGGGTGGTATTGGAGCGGACAATCGTCGTATCGATGGGCTGATCGCCGTAGAAAAATTCGCCCGCCGCCGGATTGTTGATCGCATAGCCGTCGCGGAAGCGATCCGGGAAAATCTGATAGATGATGGCGTTCTTCACCCAGTCCGGTGTCGTGAACGTGGGATCGTAGTGCGTCAACTGCCAACTATTGTCCGGGCTATTGGCGAACGTTTCGCCCCAGCCACCCGTGCGCCGCGCATCGTCCTCGTAGTAGGCGGTTGCCGTGCCATCGATGGCAATGAAGCGATAATAATAAATTGTCGGATCGACGCTAGGGGGCAGCGTAACCTCCCAGAATTCGTAGACGGTCGCATCACTCGGGAGCGTAACGCCCGATGCCACCAACGCCATATCGTACAGCGTCGAGACATTGATGCGGTCATTCCACACGCGCACCTGCGCCGCACTCAAATCATTGTCGAGCGCGCGCAGCCGCAGACGAATGCTCGTCCCCGTCGGCACCGCGCCGCTCGGTGTGCGATACAGCGGATCGCGGCTGTCGTGTCCGAGTTGATCCCAATTGATATTGTTATCGCCACCGGCGAAAACCATGCCAAGCGGCAGCGCAAGGACGCATAACAACAGCGCCCCCACCAAAAAACGGAACCATTTAGTAGACATGCAAATTGAACTCCAAAAATCCCAGATGATTGGATGATAAGTGAAATCCGAACCGAATTCAAACGATCTGGGCGAATTTGGGTGATGTTGCACAAACAAAGATAGAACATTTAGATCGGGAATGCCGATTTATGCGCTCACCTCCAACGACTCGACCGGTTTGAGCATGTCCACAAACGCGCCCGCCGTCTGAAAGCGCGCAGTGGGCTTCTTCGCCAAACAGCGGATGATCGCGCCCGCCGTGGCATCGCTCAGCATCGGGTTCACATTGCGCGGATCGGGCGGCGGCTGCTGCAAATGCGCGAAGATAATCTGTCCAACATTGCCTTTGAACGGCAGTTCGCCCGTCAGCATGGCATACGCCATGACGCCGAGCGCGTAAATGTCCGCGCGTCCATCGATCTCGTTGGCGGCAGTGATCTGCTCTGGCGCAGCATAATCGACCGTGCCGATCATCTGCCCGTCCGTCAGCGCCCCCCCTAACGACACGGTGCCGTCCAGCCATTTGACGATGCCGAAATCCATTAGCACGGCGCGCAGACTGTCGTCAGTTTGGCGCAGCATGACGTTGCGGGGTTTCACGTCCCGATGCACGATCTGGCGCGAATGGGCGTAATCGAGCGCGGCGGCGACATCGCTCAACAGCGGCACAGCGCGCTCCAGTGACAGCGGCTTATGTTCGCTCAGGTATTCCGCCAGCGTTTGCCCTTCGATATATTCCAAGACCATGTAAAACCGCTCATCCTCGACGCCATAGCTGATGATCTGCACGATATTGGGATGATCCAGCGCGGACAGCGTTTTCGCCTCACGCTCGAAGCGGGCGCGAAATTCTTGGCTGTGCGCCATGTCACCGCGCAAAATCTTGATCGCCGCCATGCGTCCGGTCGAATGGTCTTCGCCGTGATACACCTCGCCCATACCGCCGCGCCCCAAGATGGATTGCAGCGTATAGCCGCCAATCTGAGTAAGGGCGAGCGCGGCGTTGTGATCCGGCTTGGGAATTTCGATGGTATTGGAGGCGCGCTTGTTGATGCGCTTCGTCGGTTCGTGTTCCCAATCCTGTTCGCGCCGCATTGCGTCCATGCCGATGCGCAAACCGAACACGCGCCGATCCACGAGCAACTGCACACGCTTACGGGTCGGGTTGTACAGCAGGATCACGGCGGCGGTCGAAAGTGCGACGGCGAGCGCGTCCTGATCTGCGCCGAGCAGCCCCCCGAAGATCGCGTTGAGCAAGCCAAACACCCCCACAAATGCGACGCCGAGCGCGCCGGTTACCCCGCCAAAGACGATGCCACGATTTAGCACGAGATCGACTTCATACAGCCGATAGCGGAACACTGCAAACGCTATCGTGATGGGTACGCCCACCACCAACAGCCGCCCGAATACATACACGGTCAAATACGCCGCATCACCCAAGTACGCATTGACCGCACCCGGAATGAAGAAGCCAAGCACGCCCAACACCACGCCAATGATCAGCCATTTCGCTTGCTGGCGCTGGACGGCGCTGAACTCGCTCCGATAGCGGCGCACCATCAGGCTCACCATCGTGATATAGAAGAAGGGGACGACCGCATAATAAATTTGAATGGTCGAGGTGAGCGAAATCACCAACTCGACGCTGCTATAAACGATGAAAAAAGCGATTTCCCAACGGCGGCGGAAATGCCCAATAGGAAACCAGAGCAAATACAGTCCGACAATGATGACGAGCGGATACGCCGTTGTCAGCATGATCGGCGTGCCGATCTCGCCATAGGCTTGCAGCAGCGCCAGATGAAACGCGCTCGAACGCGCACCCAATGTCATCAACGCCGCCGCCGCCAGCAATGCCATCAAATTGTCGCGCCGCCGAATCGACAGCAGCGCCGCCACGCTGATGAAGGCTGCGAACAACGCGATCTCGAACGTGATCCCCAAGCCCCGCGCCGCCGATAAGCCGAAGATGCTGGCAAACACGCGCCCCAACGCGAGACGCGGCATATCCGCCGTCAGCGTAATATTCTGCGTCGTCGCGTTAGCGTGCTGGACGGTGAACGTCACTGGATCGCCCAACGGCGCGGAAACCACCGCTGGCAGATGGCGGCGCTCGACGCGCGATCCGACCGGAATCCCGTTGATGCCGACCAACACATCGCCGGGCTGTACCCCCGCCGCCAGCGCCGCTTCATCCGGCGACTGAAGGATCACGCGCTGTCCGTCGTCGCTCCATGCCGCGCCCATTGGCACGACGCCCTCGCCCGTGAAACGCGCGAACGTCACCAAGCCGACGCTGCCAACGCCCACAGCAATCGCAGCCGCGATCAGCCACAGCGCACGGACGAACCAGCGCGCACGAATATCGGCGTTTGCCCCTGTATCGGTAGTCATGGTCATGGTCGCTCGGCTTTCGTTTGCACATCGCAACTGTATAACGCAGAAACAGCGTCATTTGTTCCATTTTCGAGGCTGCACAGTTAAATACACAGCGGGGTTTGGCGCGCCACGCGCTGCCCAATATAGGCAGGCGTGCCAATGGCACGCCCCTACGATGGATTATTTACCCATCAGTTTTCAACCTTAACCCGCGTACCAGCCCGACGCATACGCCGGAAAGGTGTAAAAGTCCGTCCATGGGCGCGCTGTCGCCGCAATTGCGTTCAGGCGTTCGGTGCGTTCCACTGCTGTCCCCGCGATGAACGCAGCACGTTCGGCGGACGGCATCGTCACGCATTCTTTCCAAATCGCGCGCCCCGCCAGATAGCCGCTCGCGCCCGCCTTGACCGCGATTTCGACCTGCGGCTCGAACACGTCGAAGTTCACGCCTGCGCTCAACAACACCCACGGCACATCGCACGCCGCACTGATGGCGTCGCACGCGGCGCGCCCTTTGCTCAAGTCGGTTTCGTACACTGGATCGATGGGATATTCGAGCTTCAGCACGTCCGGCTTGAGCGCGCCCAAGCGTTTCGCCGTCTCGCGGATCACATCGGGCTTGGTGGCGGCGAACGCGGCGCTGTCCTTCGAGACCGCTTTATCGAGGCTGTATGACATCGGTTCGAGGAACACGGGGATATCGTGTTCGTGACACTGAGCAATGATGCCCGCGATCACGCCTTCGATTTCCTCTGCCAGCGCGCCGGAGAACGGATGATAATACGCCAACAGCTTGATCGCATTGCCGCCGACATGCTTGATCTTGGCGACTGTCCAATCGGGGTCGAAGTCGATGCCGCGATAAGTGCTGTCGCCCGTATAGCCGCTTTTTTCCAGCGACATGAGCAAGCCGCCGCGCGCCATGCCCGCCGCCGCGCCCATGCCATAATCGGGGTCGAGCAGGACGGCGCTGGCGTGCTGCGAGAGCGCCGCGATCACCTCCGTTTTGATGGCGGCGGCATCCGCGAACGACGCGCTCGGCGCGAGCATCTTTTGGTAGCTGGCGCGCTGATCGAACGCCAAAATGGTGAAGACGCGCTCTGGTGTCGACGTGGAGAGCAAGCCGCGCCAACGTCCAGGCGTGAGGGGATATGCCATGGGAATCATCCTTGTTGATATAGGCGAATGGCGCTGATTGTACCGCAATCTCGCATGTCATTATGCCCGAAAGTTGGAGCGGTGGCGTCCGTCGGATTGCGCATGGGCATCCGACTTTCGGCGGAGGTTTGAGCATCGCATTGTCGCGGCTTGAGCGTCGTCTAAGCGCCGTCCACACGCCCGTTCCATTCTGATACAATGAGACCATTGGGAACGTGGAGTAGTTAGCAATGCCCGATCAAGACTTACCCCTGATCGACAGCGACGGACAAACCGACGATACTGAGCCGCTCGATTCCGCGCTGCTCAGTCAACTTGCCGAATCCAGCCCGCCGGACGAGACCGCGCCCGATCTGCGCCGTTCGACCGTGCCAAACAGCACCGCGCCGCGCGCCGTCACCGGACAGCATCCGCACGTCAGCGGCGAAGTCCCGCCGTCCATGCCAACCGACGGTCACGGGATGCCGCCCATCCATGCGCAAGAGTCCGACGATCCCCGCGCGGGCGGCGATTTCGCGGACAGCAGCACGCCTGCCGCACAGGGAACGTCGCCGTATCTACCTAACACCGCACCCACCGCGCCGACGCTCCCGCCGCTTTCCGACGCGGAAATGCAAGACCCGCGCCCTGCGCGAAGCGCGCCGCGTGTCGCAGAGAGCGCGAAAAAGACGCTGCCGGGCAGTGGCGGCTTCGATCCGAACCCCGATTTCGGTTCGGGCGGCGTGCAGCGCACCGACAACAGCCGCCCGAACGTCGCGCGCGATGGACGCCAAGTGCCGCCCGACGGCAGCACCCTCCCCCATTACGCGCCGCCGCAGCATACCCTCGTCCACATTCCGGGCGAAACGCGCGATCAACCTCGCGTGGAACGCCGTCGCACGCCCAACACGCCGCCGCCGCCGCTGCCGCCCGCCGCGCCCATGCAGCCGAATCTGCAAAATACGGGACGCCGCGACCGCACGATTCCGTCGCCGCGCGTCTCAGAATACAGCGCGCCGATTCAAGCATCCGTGCCGCCATCACAAATGCCGCCCGCCAATCCGGGCTACGGTCAACCGAACCCGCCGCAAGGCTATGGCGCGCCCAACTACCGTCCCGGAACGCCGCCGCTCCCCCCGCGGCGCAAGCCGCGCCAGCGCCGCATCTTGGGCTGTACGCCCGGCTGTCTGGCGGTGTTCATCGGCGTATTCGTTACGTTCTGCGGCGGCTTGACGCTGCTGACGCTCGTGCTGACGGCGACGCTCGGATCGGAACTGGAACAGCGCCTCGCCGTCCAAATCGCGCAAGTCGATACCTATCAGAATTTTGAAAGCACGTTCTTCTACGACCGCAACGGCACGCTGTTATACGAGGCATTCACCGAGGGACGCCGCACAAACGCGCGCTACCAAGCGTTCCCGCAAGATTTGATCAACGCGACCATCGCTATCGAGGATGATTCGTTCTTCACCAATCCCGGCTTCGAGATTCAAGCGACGCTGCGCGGCTTTTTCGGCTACGTCGGCTTAGAAAGCGTTTTCGGCGTTGATACGACCGGCGGCGGCAGCACGATCACGCAGCAGCTTGTCCGTAATGTGTTGTTCGCACCGGAATATCGCTCTGAACGCAGTATCCAGCGCAAAGTCGAAGAAATTTTGCTGGCGTTCCTGCTTCGTCAGCGCAAGACCCCCGAAGAAGTCCTCGAACTGTACCTGAATGAAATCTACTACGGCAATCTGTCCTACGGTGTGCAAGCCGCCGCGCATACCTTCTTCGATAAAGAAGTGAACGCGCTGACATTGGGCGAATCGGCGCTGCTGGCAGCCCTACCTCAAGCGCCCGCCAACCTTGATCCGCTCAATCCCGACCAGTCCGTGCAGGATGCGGTCAATTCCCGTTGGGAACTGGTGTTGGATCGCATGGTGCAGGAACGGTTCATCACCGATGCCCAGCGCGATCAAGCCTTGTTCGAGGGCTTGACCTACAATCCGCCGGAAATCCCGCTGAACGCACCGCATTTCACCGTGTTCGCGCAAAATCGGCTCGTCGATCTGATGACCGAACTCGGCTACACCTCCGATCAAATCGCGCGCGGTGGCTTGCGCGTGTACACCACGCTCGATCTGCCGCTCAACGACATCGCGCAGAGCATTGCGCGCGATCAAGTCGCCGCACTTGCCGGGAACAACGTCAGTAACGCCGCCGTCGTCGTCCTCAAGCCGCTGACGGGCGAAATCTTGGCAATGGTCGGCAGCATCGACTACGAGAACGACGCCATTCAAGGGCGCGTCAACGTCACGATTTCGCCGCGCCAACCGGGCAGCACGATCAAGGCGCTGACCTACGCCGCTGCGATGGAAAACGGCATGACGACCGCCGATGTGCTTTGGGACACCCCCATCGATATCGCCGGCTATCGTCCGCTCAACTACGACCGCGCCTTCCATGGACCCGTGCAGATGCGCACGGCGCTGGCGAACAGCTATAACATCCCGGCGGTGCAAACACTCCGGCGCATCGGCGTGCCAATCCTGCTGGACTTCGCCCAACGATTCGGAGTCAACAATCTTGGCACGGACGCCAGCTTGTACGGCTTGTCGCTCACGCTTGGTGGCGGCGAGGTGACGATGTTGGAACTGACGCGCGCCTATACCGTGTTCGCCAACGGCGGCTCATACGTGCCGACGAGCGCGATCCTGTGCATCTTGAATACGCGCGATGATATCCTGTACGAATATGAGGACGGCTGTCCGCGCGGTCTGCCAACGGGGACGACCGTCGTCCGCGAAGGCTATGGACGCCAAGTCCTCGATCCGCGCATCGCCTTCACGATTGGCGACATTCTGGGCGATAACGCCGCGCGCGCCCCTGCAATGGGATCGAACAGTCCGCTCTTTACGCCCGGCATCGGCACAGCGGTCAAGACCGGGACAACCGACGATTTCCGCGACAACTGGACGGTCGGCTATACACGCAACGTCGCCATTGGCGTTTGGGTCGGCAACAGCGATGGCACGCCGATGGTCAACACCAGCGGCTTATCCGGCGCCGCACCGATCTGGAATGCGCTGATGACCACGATCCACAATGATCCCTCGCGCATGAGCCGCTTCATGGTCGATGGCGGCTTGCTGCCAGATCGCCTCGATCCGCCGCAAGGCATGTCGCTGCGCCCAATCTGCAATATTCGCTCACTGCGCGAACCCGCGCTCGACTGCCCTAGCACGATCAACGAGTGGCTTCTCGATACGCCCGCCGGCATCCCCGCGTCCGATGGCTCGCTGCAATATCCGTCACAGCCCGCCATCTCGGATCAGCCGCCATCGGCGGGCCCGTGGCTGCGTGAGATCGAGCCGGGTGTGTATCGCGTCTTGGCGCTGCCCCTACCCGCCAATTCGGTCGTATTCAGCGTCCCATCGGGGCAGAACGCACCGCCACCGCCCTTGTATTGCCAAGTCCCGGTCGAAGCCGCCGCCGTTGCACCGGGCGCGCGCGATCAACTGTTCCTCGCGCCGCCGCCCGTGCCAGAGGACGCCGTGCAAGCCGAAAATTACGCGCGCGCCAATGGCATCCCCTTCTTGCCGACGATTGCGTGTACACCGGAACTGCTGCAAATCGGCGGATCGGGTCCCGCGATTGTCACGGCGTACATCAGCCAACCGACACCGAGTCAAACGGTCGTGGGCAGTTTCCCGGTCTTGGGAACCGCGCAGTTCGCCAACAATCAGGCGTCGTACTTCAAGTTGGAAATCAGCGGCGGACAGTTTGGGGAGAGTTGGGTGACGATGGGCGAGGTCAATCCCAACAGCGTAGTCAACGGACAGCTTGGCACGATTCCCGCCGACGTGCTGACGCCGGGAACGTATCGCATGAACTTAATCGTCGTCGGCTTGGACGGGAATTATGTGCAACCGCCGTATCAGGTCGAGTTCATCGTGCCGTAGCCCGTCAAACAACCTCACCCCCTAGCCCGCTCTCCGGTACAAGAAAGGGGGTTGGGGGGATGAGATCAATGAGAGCGTAACCTAAAAGTGTCGTCTGCTGAATCGGTACAGCGCGGCGGTCACGGGTGAGCTTGCTTGATGTATTTTCTTGACGAATTAGGCGCGCACGCCCCATAAGCGGATCGTGTTATCGCCGCTGCCCGACACCAAGAGCGCACCTGCTGGATGAAATGCCACCGTCATGACTGGCTTGCGGTGAACGTCGATGCGGTGGAGCGGCGTTGGGACAGCATCCCCACCTGTCATGAGCGCGTTCGCGTCCCAGAATTTGACCGCGTTATCGCGCCCGCCGGATGCCAACAACGCCCCAGATGGGCTGAACGCGAGGCAATCCACGCCGCCCGCGTGCGCGAGGAAATCGTAGATGGGCGCGCAGGTTTCGAGGTCAAACAGGCGGATGTGCGCGTCTTTACAAGCGGTCGCCAACCACTTTCCGTCTGCGCTAACCGCGACGGCGCGCACCCAGTCGGGATGCTCGAACACGGCTTTTTCGCCCTGTTGTTCTGGCTCAAACGTCCACACACGCGCCGTCTTGTCCCAACCGCCCGATACCAATACGCGCCCACCCAGTCCAAACGCCACACTCATGACCTCGTGTGTATGCCCACGCAAGATATTCGACGCGGCGCTGTCCATCATATCGAACAGACGAATCTCGCGGTCGCCGCCTGCTGACGCCAAGACGCGCCCATTGGGGCTGACGGCGACGCTGTTCACACCGCCGACGTGTCCACGATAGACGTAAAACGCGCGTCCGCGATTAGGAATCCACAAGCGCACGGTGGTATCGGTACTGCCGCTGATCATCACCAAGCCCGTCGGATTGAAGGTGACGGTTTTCACGGGACCCTCATGTTCAGTCAGCTTCAGCGTGGGTGCAGCCGCGAATCCACCCTCATAAACCCAAATGCCGCCGCCATGCGCGACAGCGAGCATGAAGCCATCTGGCGACCATGCCGTATCGGTGATGAAACCGCAGCGCGTCTGCGACAATTCGCTGATCGCGTTGACGTTAATGGGAAAGATTGGGACGAAGGAATCCACTCTATTCGCTCTTAGGTCACTTTAACCCGGAGTATAGCCAGCCTGACTATACTTCGTGATAGTTCTCAAGTCTAATATGGGGGTTCAATCTACTGTGACGATGAAGACCGTCGTCGAATCATTCCTACATTTGCAAGGGCATCAGTATATGTCCTTGACGACCTTCCGCAAAAATGGACAGCCCGTGCCGACGCCCGTTTGGTTCGCGCAGGTGGGCGACAAGCTTTATGTGGTGACACAGGGCGAATCGGGCAAGGTCAAGCGCATCAAATACAATGCGCAGGTCGAGGTTGCACCCTGTGACGTGCGCGGCAGCATCCTGGGCGGATTGCACGAGGCGATGGCGCGCATCTTGCCGCCCGCCGATTTTCAGCACGGAAATCGCGCGCTGAGTCAGAAATACGGGCTGCCGTATCGCCTATTCAAGTTGATGTGGACGATCCAGCGCAAAGCGCCCGTGTTTCTGGAAATCATGCCGATGTGATCGTTGACCGCATCCACGCTGTAAGGGCGCGCCGCTGGCGCGCCTACTCATCTTAGGCTGCTGCGCTACGAATCGCCCTTCATCAGCCGATCCCGAATGTCTTTGACGATTGTCCGCACGCCGAAATCGGTTTCCATGTCGTCGATCACCTTGTGGCAGCTATGCAGTACCGTGCTGTGCTTGCGCCCGCCAAACGTGTCGCCAATTTGCGGAAGCGATGCGTTGGTGTATTCGCGCGCCAGATACATGGCGATCTGCCGTGCTTGGTTGATAACGCCGGTGCGCCGCGGTCCCGTCAAGTCGTGGATCGACAGCCCGTGATGCCGCGCCGTGATGTTCAACACGCGCTCCAATGTGATCGTCGTCGGGGTACGGCGCACGCCATCCGCCAAATCATCGATCAGTTCTATCGTCAGGGGCTGACGGTTGATCTGCACCGCCGCCACCAAATGATTGAACATGCCCTCAAGCTGGCGCACATTTCCCTTGACGCGCAGCGCCAAGACTTGGCTGAACGTCATGGGCAAATCAAGTCCGCGTTCCGCCGCCCACCCTTGCAAGATGGCGACGCGCGTTTCCATTTCGGGCGACACCATATCCATGACCAAGCCACCCTCGAAACGCGACCGCAAGCGCGCCTCTAATGTCTCTAACTCGCGCGGATGCCGATCCGACGCCAAGATCACCTGTTTATTGAAGGTGTAGAGCGAATTGAACGTGTGAAAAAATTCTTCTTGGGTCGATTCTTTGCCCGCGATGAACTGTACATCATCGACCAGCAGCACGTCGGCGCTGCGATACTTGTCGCGGAACATCGCCGTCGTGCGATTGCGAATCGCATCGATCAGATCGTTGGTGAACGCTTCCGACGGAATGTAAATCACGCGCAGTCCGCGCGCCTTATAGGTGTGCGCAATTGCTTGCAGCAGATGCGTTTTGCCCAAGCCAACATCACCGTAAATTAAAAAAGGATTGTAAGCCACCGCCGGACGCTCGGCGACGGCGCGCGCCGCCGCGATGACCATCTGATTCTCGTTGCCGACGACGAAACGATCAAAGTTGAAGCGCGGGTTCAGTTCGTAGTCGGGCAGTTCGGGCTTGCTGGCGCGCGCGACCTTTTGATGCAGCGGCACGCTCGGCGCGGCGCTTTCGGGTAGCTGCTGCGCCATGAGACGGAACAGCGGCATATCTGGATCGCCGTTCTCGTTGCGTTTAATTTGTTTGATCTCAACTTGCAGACCAATTGGTCTGCCCATGATCTCCGCTAGGATGCGCTGGATCGGACGACTCAGTCGTTGTTGGAGCATGTCGCGCGTGTAGTCGTTTTCAACCCCGATCACCAGCACATCATCCTCGAAGCGCACATAATCCGCGTCACGCAGCCATGTGTCGAACGTCGGACGGTCAAGTTGAAGTTGTAGCTGATGCTGAGTAGCAGTCCAAGCGTCTTGAATATTCACACGCACTTCACTTTCTGGCGATTGCACATCGTCCAGTCTGCGGCTGTCGGAACTTGACAGCCGTTCCCAGACCCGTTAACAATATCGGTTATAGACAAGAAGACGCCGCCGCAGCGGTGAATTGACCACGCCACGTGAGCCTAACATTACAGTTGTTTTGTTTTGGTAATTCCCCACGACGCTGCCGGGATCGGTAGCGCGATCATCTCGCTGAATGTGGGGGGCGCGATGTTCACCGACCAAGCTAGGGTCGGGCGGCAAGCATCTCGTCACGCTCAAGGTAAAAATCAGTATAGCCGATTCCCTAACGCAGGGCAACTACACAACCTTAAAATATTGAATATTTTAAGGTTTGGGATAAAGCCGCGCGCAATCTACCTGAGGTTGGGAAAAAGCTGTGCGAGCGGCTCGCGTGATTGTGAAACATCGAATTTTTTAACATTGGGATATCCGCGAGCCTGTTTCCGCCAGCGATGGAATCAGGAGCCATGAAACAGGCTGTTTGACCGATGTCCTTATTGGTCAAATAACCTATTTCGAGGTGGGTTGACACACCCAGCCAAAATCATGCAAAAGAAGGTTTTTTTCGCATGACACAGCAGGTTACATCGTCATTCCAGTTGTGCCTACATCAGCCGTCGTTTGACCTATGTGCTTGTTGGTCAGTTAGTCCATCGCGGAATGGGTTTACAAGCCTAAGCATAAATCATGCAAAAGAGGGATTTTTTGCATTACAGGTGAGATTGCGTAGACGCTGTGAATAAATGTGGGTATACTGAAAAAAGGTTTAAAGCTAGGTGGCACATTGACGCTGAGGATAGTCATGGCAGATAGAGACGAGAAAATGACGCATTACAACGGTGCTGAAATCAATGAATATGAAGGCGACCTACCAGTCGTAGTTTCTGGCAAAGCCGACATCATCAAGGTCTCAGCGCGGTCACGTTCTACTGCTGTCGCAGGAGCGATTGCGGCAGTCATGCGCGAACATCATTATGCCGAAGTGCAAGCGATTGGCGCAGGTGCCGTCAATCAAGCGGTCAAAGCATTGGCAATTGCGCGTGGCTACTTAACGGGCGATGCTATCGACATCGTGTGTGTCCCGTATTTTACCGAAGTCGATATCGAAGGACAAGAGCGCACGGCGGTTCGGTTCGTCGTCGAACCCCGTTCCTCAACCCCTGTTTAACGCGGTGCGTGGCTATACCACAATGAGAGTGACAGAGCGGCTTGTATCAACAAGCCGCTTTTTGATGCTCGGATGCCGCTAACGCACGATTGGATAATCGAGGAACGCCGCTTCGAGCGCCAAGCGCGGCTGCGTATTGGTCTCGGTCAATAACCGCATCAGCTCGCGCGTGGATTTCAGCGCGTTCAACGCTGCTTCGACCGGAATGCGCGACGCCAGCAACTCCAGCTTGGCGATGCGGTCAATGTTCACCAGCGGCGCGCCCACGCCGCTGACCTTATGCAAGACCAGATCGCGCCAATACGTCTGCCACAGCGCCAACAACGGCGACAAGCTCGATTTCTCTTTGGCTAAATCTTCCGCCAGCGCAAAGCGATGCGCGCGCGAACCACCGATGATTTCGTCGAGCAAGTCGAGCGCCTGAGCGCGCGTTTGCAGCACCTCTGGCTTCCGCCATGCCTCCAATGCCCAGCCAATGCGCCCGCCGCTGAGACGCGCGATCAAATCAGCGTCGGATGGCGGCGCGCCCGCATCGGTCAGCGCCGCGCGCACATCGTCCACTGCGACGGGGCGCAGGCGCACGACTTGGCTGCGGCTGGTGATCGTGGGCAAGACGAGTTCCGGCTCGGTGGTCGTCAGCAGCAGCATGGCATAGCGCGACGGTTCTTCCAGCGTTTTCAACAGCGCATCTTGCGCTTGCGGCTTGGCTTGGTCGAAGTCGATGAACAGCGCGACGCGAAAACGCGCCTCGAATGGGCGCAGCGACAGCCGCCCCGCCACCTCGCGTATTTCTTCGATGCGCAGCGTCCCGGTGTCGGGATCATGCCTTGCCCGCGCGATATCAGGGTGATTGCCGCTGTCTATCCGCAGACACGACGAACACACGCCACATGGACGCGGATCGAGCGGCGCTTGTTCGCGCCAAACTTCGCAGTTCATTGTCTTGGCGAATGCCAATGCCAGCGTTGTCTTGCCGATGCGGTCGCCGCCCATGAAAAGGTAAGCGTGCCGCGCGCGCCCATTGATGATACTGCGCTGTAGATGTTCGACCGCCCAATCGTGACCGTATAGACCCCATGCGTTCATCATATTAAAAATTGGTAACTACTCAGCCATCGCGGTATCTTCACTGGGTTATGACCCTATATAAGCCTTAGATGTCCATAAAGAACTTCGTGGCACGAAGATCACGACCAAAATCCACTACAAAGTGGTCTATTGTCAACCGTTATGAGCCAAAAAGTCGTGATGGCTGAGTAGTTACAAAAATTGAATGCTTTACCCGCGCGTCGGATTTCGTTATGATGAGAGAAATTTTTCCCATCATTCAGCATTGTACGCCAAGACGAGATATCATGAAACCGCGATCCGCCAACCTTTCAACTGATGATATGCCCAAATTGACGCGGGATAATTACATCAACCGCGAATTGAGTTGGATCGAGTTCAACCGTCGTGTCTTGGCGCAGGCAGAGGATGAGTCGATACCGCTGTTGGAGCGCATCAAGTTCTTGGCGATTTTCAGCAGCAACATGGACGAGTTTTTCATGGTGCGCGTCGCCGCGATCCACAGCAAGGTCGAGGCGGAGACGGACACGAGTCGCCCGGATGAAATCCCCAACCCCGTCGTGCTGGAGGAAATCCGGCGGCGGACAATCCCGCTGATGAATCACCAGCGCCAGTTGATGCGTGACTTGTTGGCGCGCTTGGAACAGCACGGCGTCGCCATCGTCGGCGTCGAGGCGCTGCCAGCGGATGTGCGCGCGACCCTGCGCGATTATTTCTACGATTCGATCTTCCCGGTGCTGACGCCGCTGGCAGTCGATGCCATGCGCCCGTTCCCATTCATCTCGAATTTGAGCTTGAATCTGGCGGTCACGCTGGCGCATCAGCGCAACGGCAGCGAAGAACGCGAGTTCGTGCGGCTGAAAATTCCCGACAACATTATGTCACGCCTGATCAACGTCGGGGATATCGTCCAGCAGCGCGGCGGCGTCCCGCCCGACACGATCCTATTCGTCTGGTTGGAAGAATTGATCGCCGCTAATCTTGATCTCCTGTTTACGGGCATGACGGTCGTCAATCATTCGCCCTTTCGCATCACGCGCAACGCCGATATCGACTATGAATACGAACTCGATAACGCCAACGCTTCGATGACCGAAATGATCGAAGAAAAATTGAGCGATAGACAGTTCGGCTCGATTGTCCGCCTCAGCGTGCCAGAGTCGATGGACGCAGCGACGCTCAACATGCTGATCCAACGATTAAAGGTGCGACCAGAGCGCGAGGTGTACCGCGTCAACGGCGCACTCGGCGGATCGAGCTTGATGCAACTGCTCTCCGTCGATAAGCCGGAACTGAAAGATACGCCGTTTGTGCCGCGCATCGCTGACCGCTTGTTCAATCCGCCCACGATTTTCGACGCGATCCGCGAACGCGATTATCTGCTGCATGTCCCCTACGATTCGTTCACTCCCGTGGAGGCGTTCTTTCAACAGGCGGCGCGCGATCCGTATGTGCTGGCGATCAAGGCGACGCTGTATCGCGTCGGGCGCAAGTCCCCGATTGTGCAGGCGTTGATCGAGGCGCGTGAAGAAGATAAACAGGTGACGGTGTTGGTCGAACTGAAAGCCCGCTTCGATGAAGAAAACAATCTCGAATGGGCGCGCCAGTTGGAAGATATCGGCGTGCATGTGATCTACGGCGTCGAAGAATTGTCGGTCAAAACGCACGCCAAGATCGCCCTAGTCGTCCGCCGCGAACCGGACGGCGTGCGCCGTTATGTGCATCTGGCGACGGGCAATTACAATTCCAGCACGGCGCGACTGTACACGGATATGGGCTTGTTCACGAGCAACCGCGATATCGCGGACGATGCGTCGCATCTGTTCAACCGCTTGACTGGATTTGCGCCCGATACCACCTACAAGCGCCTGTTGGTCGCGCCCGAATTTCTGCATCCCACCTTGGTCAAGCTGATTGACAACGAGATCGATGCGGCGAAGGCGGGCAAACCCGCGCGCTTGATCCTCAAGATGAATCAGCTCGAAGAAGATGTGATGATCGCCAAGCTGTATCAGGCATCGCAAGCGGGCATCCAAGTCGATCTGCTCGTGCGTGGCATCTGCTGTCTGCGTCCGGGCATTCGCGGCATGAGCGAGAATATCCGCGTGACCAGCATCGTCGGGCGCTTCTTGGAACACAGCCGCATCTTCTACTTTCACAACGCGCCACCCGATCAGCGTTTGTACTTGGGCAGTGCCGACCTGATGCGCCGCAATTTGTACAACCGCGTCGAAGTCGTGTTCCCGATCCTCGATGCGACGTTGCAGCATGAGACTCTGCGCGTCCTTGCAACGTCGCTGCGCGATAACGTGCGCGCGTGGACGCTTGGTGAGAACGACACCTATACGCGCGTCCAACCGGATCAAGGCGTGCCGCGCATCGACTCGCAAGAAGTCTTTATGGAGGATAGTTTCGGGCTGGATGTGCTACCGTAAGGCATGGGGCAATCACGTGAGATAGACCGAGCCTGAAGCCAGGGTAATCGCTTCAAATTTCTGATCGGTCAACAAAAGGTCAGGTCGGGTTTGTAATGACGACATTCTTGCCGTCCGCGGTTGCAGACGCGAAAAATCGCGTCCCTATAACAGCATGTGATCCATCCTGAGCCAAGAACCAATTTTGATGCGATTGCCCTGAGCCTGAAGCGCCTCGCACTCGACAATGGGTATGAAAAATGTCACAATAAATCTGATCAGTCCCCTGCGAGCGCAAAAAATCAGATCAACCAGCGATCCAGATTGCAGTAGGGGATTGATCTTTAATTGGGATGAGGGCGTAGGCTATGCAAGTCTGTGTGATCGAAGGCGACGGAATCGGGCATGAGGTTGTGCCAGCGGCAGCGCGTGTCCTGTGGTTGGTCGCGCCTGACATCGAGCAGAAGCCCGCCGAAGCGGGTTGGGATACTTTTCAGCGTGTCGGCACATCGCTGCCCGATGCGACGCTCGATCTGGCGATCCATTGCGGCGCGGTCTTATTCGGCGCGGCGGCATCGCCATCGTACCCGGTTGAGGGCTACAGCATCCCCGTGGTGCGCTTGCGGCGAACGCTGCAAACCTACGCCAGTTTGCGTCCGGCGGGCTATCTGCACGTCCCGGCGGCGCGTCCCGGCGTCGATCTGTTGGTCGTGCGCGAAACCACCGAGGACGTGTATGTCGGTCGTGAATACACCCGTGACGAGGGGCGCACAGGCATCTCGGAAAAGGTCATCACGCGCGCCGGATCGGAGCGCGTCGCCAAGCGCGCGTATGCGCTGGCGCTGGAGACAGGACGGCATCGCGTCACCATTGTCCACAAAGCCAGCGTAATGGTGCAGTCCGACGGCTTGTTTCGCAAAGTTGCCTTTGAGATTGCCGAACATTATCCCGAAATCCAAACCGACGAACTGTTGGTTGATACCGCCGCTTATTGGATGGTCAAAGACCCGACGCGCTTTGATGTGCTGCTCACGCCGAACCTGTACGGCGATATTCTGTCGGATATGGCGGCGGCATACAGCGGCGGGTTAGGACTCGCACCGTCCTTAAGTTTGGGCGCTGGCGTGGCGCTGGCGGAGCCGGTTCATGGTTGTGCGCCGGATATCGCGGGCAAAGGCATCGCCAACCCGACTGCTACGATCCTCGCAACGGCGCTGCTGCTGCGGCATCACTTTCAGCGCCCCGACGCGGCGGATCGGATTGAACGAGCAGTGCGGACCGTCTTTATGGCGGGCGGTTATACTGCCGATATCAAATCAGATGGCGCGCTGACGACACAACAATTCACAGATCGCGTGTGTGATATCATCGCCGCTGAATGATGAGGGAAAATCGGAAGCGACTTCGATACAGAGTAAGATAGAGGAGTTTTTTCTCTAAAAACTTCTCGTCGTCTCTGCATTCTCTTCGTGGTCAGTCCAGTTATCTATGCGTTTCGTGTGAAAAGCCCAACGATCTATATTACAGTCACTCCTCATCCGCGAAAGATGGGTGTAAAATAGAGAGCGAGATAACGATTTTGTTACTTTCACATCCGCTCTTGACGACTGACATCTTGATTATCGATAGAGACGAGTTGTCGCGCGCTTTGTTGCAGACAATTCTCATGCGAGTTGGACATCAAGTCGCCGTGTTCAGCTGTGCGGCAGACGCACATCGTCAGATTGAGATACAGCGCCCCGCGCTGATCATCATCGACGACAGTGCCAGTGCGGTCGCTCTGTCTCGTCAACTCAAGCATGATGTGGAATGGGGTGCGATTCCGATTGTGCTGTCCACCGCACAACTGCTCAACGACGGCGGCGCTGCGTTGCGCAGGGAAAGCGGAGCGGACGTGGTGATTATGAAGCCGTGGCGGCGCGAAGAGCTCGAAGCGGTGATGAATGCGCTGCTGTCATGAGCGCAAAGCTCGAGAAAGCGTTAAGCCATATCCTGAAAGATTGGGGTGTCACAAGAATGATCTTTACGGTTTGTTCACAGTGGTAATGCTATGATCGAAACATCATTCAAAATCAGACCGAGCGCAAGCGTGTTCGACAGCGATCATGGAGTTGTCATGCGAACCATTCTCATTGTGGACGACGAAGAGGGCTTTCTGCACATTTTGCAGGTCGTCCTTCAGCGCGCGGGGTTTTCTACGGTTACAGCGAACAACGCGCACGACGCTCAGAAAATTGTCAACCATCAACCACCTGATTTGATCATCTTGGACGATATGATGCCGGGCATGAGCGGCAGCGAATTGTGCATCCAGCTCAAAAACGACCCGCTCTATCGGCAAATTCCGATCATTATGCACAGCGCCGGGTTGAAGATTCACGATAAATCGCATGTTCAGCGCATTGGCGCGGATGGCGTGCTGCCCAAGCCATCGCAACCGCGTGATATTGTCGAGGCGGTCAAACGCTTCTTGGGTACATACACCGCGTAAACGGCTCGTGCAACCGACAACCCCCTATCGGCGTATAATGGAAACATGTAACGCACGATGGAGCAACACAATATGGGCTGTCGGAATGGAATGCGCGATCTTGGAGTTTTGTTGATCGCCTTGCTTGCGGGTCTTTACTTGATGAATCCGACAGCGGGCATTTTGGAGTTCATCCCCGATAACTTTCCGCTGATTGGCAATCTTGATGAAGCGGGCGCGACCGCGATCATCCTCAGCGCCCTCGCCTATTTCGGCATCGACCTCAATCACTTTTTCGGCAACCGCGAGAAGCTTAAGCGCCGCGACGACCCGTATATCATCGATGAACCGCGCACACTGGACGACTCGTTCGACGCCGCACAGCGCGAACGCGCACGCCGATCAACCCACGACGACCGCCGATAATGAAACAGATTCACTGCATAGATCGCAGAGAAAAAAGAGCGCATCCTCCTCCTTTTCTTTGCGCTCTCCACGTTAAAGCCCCAGTCTTTTAACCGTCATCGACCTGCACGCCGCAGATTAGCGGCGTTGTCGGTGTCGCTTGGTTGATCGCCCAACAGTTCATCAAGCGAAAGCGTATCGAGGCGCTGCTGTGCCATCAGCGCGCGAAGTTCGGGGCTAATTTCGCCGTCCTCAGCCAATTGCCGCCGGATCGCCTTGCCGCCGTCCTCACGCCACCCAAACCGATGCACCGCCAGCGGCACATTGTCCGCATAGACGCGCAGTTCCCAATCACCGCGCAGCGAAAACTGCGGCGTGATGGGCAGACGCGCGCGCGGCGATATCAGGTTGATACCCGCACGCAGCGGATAGCGATCCTCGTGGACGAATGCGACCGCGCCAGCAGCGTCGATCAGCTCGAAGCGGATGCGTCCTTCAGCGCGACGCGGCAACCGCAGATGGATGTACGGCTGAATCGCGCTGCTGTCTTCATCGACGGCGACAGTACGATGCAGCATGGGTTCGCCATCCTCCCCGAACGCCATGACACCGATATCAACTGGAACGACCAACGCATCGCGCGGTTCGATGCCTGCGAGGCGCGCCGCCGCGACCGCGTGCGGGAGCGCATCCGCGTCGCGGACGATGCCACCCGATTCGGGGATGATGCGCGCATCGACGCGAATATCTTCTTCAACGTGGCGCGGATGATCCGTTTGTCGGGGGCGTTCGGCGCGGCGGCGGGCATCACGCGCGGAGATTTGCGCCGACGAACGGTTGAACTGGCGTGTGATGAGATAAAAGCCGAGCAAACCGAGCGTCAACGTAATCGCTTGATCGCCAAAGACCGACGACAGCCCGATCAGCAACAGCAGCAAGCCCAACATGACCTGCCAAAAGCATCCGCTCATAGGTCGCCGCCCTAATTCCGCTCGCCGCGATCCCGACGGGATTGATTGCGCAGCAAATCTTCGAGGCTGACAGGCGCATCATCGTTCGCGCTGTCTTCCAAGCGTGTGAGGCGTTCGCGTTCCGGCACGGCGGCTGGCTGAGAGGCGGGCGCGGCAGCGTCGGCACGGGCATAACGCGCATTGATCGACGGGCTGATCGCGAACGAGAGCGCGCCAACCAGCGCGCCATCGACGGAAATGCGCAAATCCCAGTCGCCCACGCCCGTGATCTTGCGATTGCCGTACAGCGGCAGTTGATGATCCGCGACGATGTTCATTTCGCCATCGCGCAAGAACGTGCGCATCTCGTGGACGAACTGCGTCTCGCCGTTATGGTCGATGATCTCGAAGCGAATCACGCCCGTGCGGTCGGCATTATGCGGATCGACGCGCAGCGTGATGTAGGGGCGCACGCCATCATCGTCCATCGAAACGGAGCGCGTGCGCTCCATGTCCATGCCCTCGCGCCCACTCTGGAGCGCAATTAAACCCACATCGAGCAGAGTCAATCCGTCGTGCATGAGCGCGCCACGGCGCCGCGCGCGTTCGACGGCTTCGCGCGCATCGGGACTCATGCGCATGGCGGTCAGCGATGAACGCGACCGACTGATCAAGCGTTCCGGCTGAATCTCCAACAACGTTGCTACCGCTGCCACGCCGAACGCGCCGACCATCAGCGCCGACATTGCGGGATTCACGCCGGATACGACCACGATCCCCGTGAGGACGCCCATGATCGCCAGCCACACTAAATTTCGTCTGCGCACACGCATGATCTGTCCCGCCCTATCCGCCGTAATTAATTCAAGTATACGCTGAATGGTGCCGTCCGGTTGCGGAAAGGCGGCGTCACGTCGGTTTGTCGGCTGCCCATGCGCGCGCGATTGCCGCCCACTCGTCTAGCGCCAGCGTTTCGGCACGACGGCGCGGATCGACGCCCGCCCGCGTGATCAGCGTCCCCGCCGACTCTGCGCCGATGCCCAAGCCATCCCCGACGGCGTTTTTCAACTGTTTGCGCTTCTGGCTGAAGCCCGCGCGCACGACCTCGAAGAACAGACCATCACTCGGCACATCGACCGGCGGCGTTGGATAGGGATCGAGGCGGACGACGGCGCTATCCACGTCGGGACGCGGATAAAATACAGCGGGCTTGAAGCGCGTGACGATTTGCGGACGCGCATAAAACTGCACACTCACCGCCAGCAGACTCATCTCGCCGCTGTCCGGTTTGGTGACCAGCCGTTCCGCGACTTCAAGCTGCATCGTCATCACGACGCGGCGTGGACGATAGCGCGTTTCCAACACATGCCGGAGGATCGCGCTGGTGATGTAATACGGCACGTTGGCGACGACGACATACGGATGATCGCCAATGACGCCGGGCAGATAGGTCGTCAAGAAGTCTTCGTACAGCACGGCGACATTGGGATAACCACCCAAGCGCATTTCTAGAACCGGCGCGAAGCGTTCATCAATTTCGACGGCGATCACGCGGGCGGCGCGCAGTGCCAACACTTCGGTCAGCGCACCCAAGCCGGGTCCGACTTCGAGCGCCCATTCGCCGGGTTCGATCTCCGCGGTAGCAACGATCTTTTCGAGCGCGTTGGGGTCGTGCAGGAAATTCTGTCCGAGTTGCTTTTTCGGCATGATGCCGTATTGTTCGAGCAGCAGTTTGGGATTCATGGGAAGAATAGTTCCATGGTGGGCGCACCGATTGTCAGCGCATCATCAGCGTAAACGCCGTAGCGAATCAGCCGATCTTGCGGCGGGAGGAGGAGGGTCGTTACTTCGACGCGCTCAGAGACGGCGATCCCGTCCTCGTAGCGGACGCGGATTTGTACCCGTCCGATACCGAGCTGTCCCTCCACAGCAGTATAGCGTTCGCCCGCCGCGCGTGCGGTATCGGGTTCGTAAAGGGTCGCAAACGGCACATCAACGATTCGCATTCCGATTTCCTCGCGCACGCGCACAACGCGAATACTCATGTCTGCATTGAGGCGCACGGCTTCGGCTGGCGATACGCGGTCTAGCCCGACGAGCGCGATTCCAGCGTCCGCCAGCGCGTCACCGACCGTCACACCCGCGACGCGCGTCCGCGTTTGCACGCCGTCCGCAGCAATTTGGACGGGCGTTGCCCGTTCGATACGGACGCGCACGCCATCGGTTAAGGGAATCGGGGTGTTCAGCCCTGGCGTCACGACATCCGCCAAATACAGCGTGATTCCAGCCGCGAACAGGGCATCGCCCACCGTGTCGGCAGTCGTTTCGATACTGCTTCGACGTCCAGCATCATCAATGGGCAGCCGGATCGCATGGCGCACTTGGATCACGCCCACGGGGACGGGCCACCGCGCCAACATATCGACATCCGCCAGCGTGCCGTCCAAGACGATCCGGTCGTTGGGCGCGACGCTGACGCGGGCGCGGTCTAAAATCTCGGCGGGGTGGCTCAAGGCGGTCTGCACGATTTGGGCGCGTCCATCGACGATCAGCCGCACGGCGCGCGCGCGTTCGACGCGAATAATCATATCGGACGTGATCGGGCTGCCGGGCGCGGGCGCGATCTGATCACCGTCGCCGACCACAACCGCCAGTTCGCGCAAGACGTCGCCCACGGTGGCGGCGCGCGTCCGAGCGGGATATGCCTCGCCGTTAATGGCGACGGTCAAGGGCTTGGATTGCGCCAATGCCAACAGCGCCGCCGCGCCCGCCATAAGCGCGCCGCTGACGACGCCTGCCAGCATCAACGTCCGCCAGATGCGACGATGCGCACGCGGACGACGGGCTGTGCGCCGAAAAACGAAGCGCAAGCGCGTTGGGAGCGTCGGTTGTAAGCCGGTTGAACGGAGGGGGGCGGTATCGGCGTCGCTTGCAGCGTGACGCGCATTACGTTTGGGAGTGGGCTTCATGCGTTCATAGCCCAGTTTGCGAATAAAAAATAGCCACTGACCGTCTGCTCAAACCGGGCGATCCTGCGGCACCCAGGTGGCTACCCTTAGTGCTGCTGCCGTTAAGCTCTGACACGGTTCAGAAGTCCTGCCGCGCAGGACCCGGTTTGAGCAGATAATCAGTGACGACCTAAGGATCGATTTTAGTGCGCGCGCGGGCGTTTGTCAATCCGAACGACTGGATAAATCGCATGAGGATATGCGGTGTGCGTTTCAATTGAGATCGTGTATTTTGATGAACGAACCCTATTTCACCGCTGCCCGATTATTGGTTACAATTCGCCAGCGTGAATTGATGGAAATGATGATAGTCAATCAACTAAAAAAGATTTTAACGCAGAGATCGCACAGGACGCCGAGTAAAAAGATCGCATTCTCTGCGTTTCTTTGCGTCCTTTGCGTTAAATCGTCCTTCTTTTTAAAGTTATCGACGGCTATCTACCGAGAGGATAAATCATGTTAGCAGCGCGGCTGTACGGCGCGCGCGATCTACGCGTCGATCAAATTGCACAGGGGCGCGAACCGCGCGCGGGCGAAATCTTGCTCCGCGTGAAGGCGGTCGGCGTGTGCGGTTCGGACTTGCACACCTATCTCGATGGGCGGATTGGCGATACCGCCGTCGAGTCGCCGTTGGTGATTGGACACGAGTTCGGCGGCATGGTCGAAGCCGTCGGCAGCGATGCGCTCGATGGCATGGACAATCCGCTGCGCATCGGACAGCGCGTCGCGGTCGATCCGGCGACGCCGTGCTGGCGCTGCGAACTGTGCGAAGCGGGACACCCCAATTTGTGTCGGCGGCTGCATTTTTGCGGCTTGTTCCCCGACGACGGCGCGCTGCAAGAGTACATGATCGTATCGGCGCGCGCCTGTTTCCCCGTCCCCGATGCCGTCACCGACGCGGGTATGGCGCTGCTCGAACCGTTGGGCGTGGCGCTTCATGCCGTCGATTTGGGCAAGCTGAAAGTGGCGCAGAGCGTCGTCATTCTCGGCTGCGGCTCGATTGGCTTGCTGATCTTGCGCCTCGCGCGCTTGTCTGGCGCAGACCCGATCTACGCCTTCGACTGCTACGATTGGCGCGCAGCGAAGGCGAAAGCGTGGGGCGCAACCGATGCGTGGACGCTCGATGTCGATCCAGTCGAACGCATCCATGCGGTGACGAAGGGACGCGGCGCAGATGTCGTATTCGAGGCAGCATGGGCGGATCACAGCGTCGCCCAAGCGGCGGAAATGGCGCGCTTAGGCGGGCGCGTGGTCTTGGTCGGCATCCCGTCGGACGACGCGCTGACGATGAAACACTCGACGGCGCGCCGCAAAGGGCTGACGATTCTGTTGGCGCGGCGCATGAAGCACACCTATCCGCGCGCGCTCCACTTGGCGACCGCCCAGCCGAACGGCGTCCCGCTGGACGACTTGATATCCCATCGTTTTCCACTGAGTCGCGTGCCAGAGGCGTTCGCACTCAACGTCGATTACACTGATAACGTGCAGAAAATCGTGATTGACGTATAGGAATGCTAGAGAATCGGGTTAGAGACCCTGACTTCAAGATCGGATAAGACTAACCGTAAAAAGCCATTTTGAACCATCGAGGCATAGAAGCAGAGAGGTCGATACATATTTTCTTTGTCTCTCTATGCCTTCGTGATTTGTTGTGGAATTTTGTGAACCCTTCAGAATTTTGATGCGCTTAGACGTAAGCCCTGCTCGCGTTTGTTTGACGCCTTTCACCGAAACGGGTTAAGATGGAGTAAAAGGATGAGGGCGTTTTTAATATGGAACGAAAGACGAGTCGGGACTGGCGTTATTTGGACAGCGAGGCGGATCGTCGTGCGCTGATCGAGGATATCCGCCGCGTCCGGCTGGCGGTCGTGACATTAGCGCGCGCCGTTCCGCCCGATCAGCAGGCGCTCCCCCGCTATCACGGTTGGTCGTTGGGCGCGATGCTGGCGCACTTGCATCTGAGCGATTCGTTGGCGCTGCTGCAAATCAAGGTGGCGCTCATCGGCGTTCATCCGGCATTCTCACTGAAGCTGCTCAACCGCTTCAACGGAACGACGACGCGCTGGTTTCAAAAGCGCGTGGTGGCGACAACGATCCGCCAAATCGAGAGCGGCGAGGCACGGATCGCGGATTTCATCTTGCGACTGCCGATGGATGGCTTCAGCCGCCCCCTATACTACACGGCGGGCGAGACGGAATTGACCGCCGAGCGCGCGGTACAAGCCTATTTCCTCCATCACTGGCAAGAGCATTTGACGACGATGCAAAAGGTCGAGGGGATGTTCTACGAGCCGCCCAATATGGGGCGCGTGTAGATTTGCGCGTCCTGCTTCAGCGCGTCTCGCGTGGGCAAGTGACAGTCGATGGGCAGATCGTCGGCGCGGTCGATCTGGGCTTCGTCGCGCTCGTCGGTGTGACGCACGGTGATACGCGCGCGGATGCCGAGCTGTTGGCGCGCAAAACAGCGCATCTGCGCGTGTTCGAGGACAATGCGGGCAAAATGAATTTATCGGCATTGGAGGTCAGCGGCGGCGTGTTGGTCGTGTCGCAGTTCACGCTGTACGCCGATGCGCGCAAAGGTCGCCGCCCATCGTTCGTAGACGCGGCACCGCCCGAAATCGCCGCGCCGCTGGTCGAGCATTACGCCGCGTGTTTACGCGCCGAGGGCATCGGGCGGGTGGAAATGGGCGTCTTCGGCGCGATGATGCAGGTGGAGATTATCAACGAGGGACCCGTGACGATTTGGTTGGATACAGCCGCAGCGTAGAAAAAGGACTGCGTGCTGAGTGAGGAACAAAGGCAAGCCGGCTTTTACTCAATCCTCAGCACGCCGTCCGTTCGCTTAATCGTGATTACCGTTCGTGCGCGTCTGCACAGGCAGCAGCGGCGTCGTCACCGCGCCGAACCCCAATGAGCCGCGTTCCTTCAAGAAATCGTCGCGCGCCTCGATCTGCGTCTTCAACTGGTCGAACGACTGCATCAACAGCGCCAGCGGCAGTTCCGCCAAATCGTCATATGCGACCTGCGTCAACGCATGGATGGCGACTTCGCGGATGAACGCGCCGGAATAGCCGACCAAGCGCGCGACGAGCGCGCGGTGCGCCTCGTTCCACATCGCGCCGAGATAGCGTTGCAGCATCGCGGTGGCATCGTTCTCGTTCTTGGTCTGTGGGACGATGAACACCCGATCCAGCCGACCGGGACGCTTCATCACGCGCTCGTCGATGGCTTCGGGATAGTTGGTCGTCGTCAACAAGAGCGTGCCGCGCTCGTTCATGATCGACTCCGAACCATCCAAGACGTTGAGGATCAGCGCCTTTTCATCGTCGTGCAGATAGGCGTCGAGTTCCTCCAAGATCATTATCGCTGGACGCTCGGAGTTCGCCGCCACGTCCAACGCCTGCTGAATCTTGTTGAAGGTCGAACCGTACTGGTCGCCGCGCCCCTTCTTCGCGCTGGAAATGTAGATGACGAGATATTTCTGTTCCAGTCCCCATTTCGCCAGCGCATTGCACAGCATCGTCTTGCCCGTACCCGGCACGCCCGCGAATAACAGCTTGCGGAACGGCTTCAGGTTCAGACGGCGGTAGACTTCGACACCCTTCTTAAAGAATGCCGCCACATCCTCCATGATGTCCGCCTTCAGGCGCGCGGGCAGCACAATTTCCGCCCAATCGACCATCGGGACGAACGAGTCTTGCCGTCCGCCGATCACGACGACCCGATCTTCGTACAGATATGCCAGGCGGTTGCATTCGCGCGCGAACGCCGTCCACACGGGCAAAAACGCCGTCGGATACGCAGCAAGCGCGATAATGTTGTCGCCCGGCTCGCTGAAATGCGCGCAAATCAACAAGACCTCGACGGTTTGCGTGGCGTCGTCTATCGACGTGAAATGGTAGCTGAACGCGCCCGTCTGTTCATGAATGTCGCCGTCGTAATCAACGATATCGATCCGATTGGCGACGGGGCAATCGAACGGCTCGATCCGCGCGAGGCGATAGCCCTCGAACACTGTGGCAGCGTTGAGCTTGTCGAGCGCGCGCCGATCCGTGACGCTGGTCATCGTCCACGCCGTCATGATCGCCGTATCATGAAAGCGCGGCGTCCAATTCGCCTTGATCCACGCGGCGATCTGGTCGGAGCGCAGTTGGCGTCCTTCGTTCATGTTGGGATCACAATACGTCATGATTTTTGTATTCTCCATCGACTTTCAGGTTAGCATGATCGGGCGTAAAAGTCGAGAAGGGTTCAGGAATGTTCAGGAACTTTTCAGTGATCGACACGCCGCACCACCGCAGCCGACCGATTGAGCGTATGGCGCTGCCTCCCCCCTCCTTGTGGGGTTCATAAGGTGTTACAATAATTGGCTGACGCGATCATCGACATGTTTTATCGCGCTGCGCAAGGGGAAAAGATAGGGACGGAGGCAAAGGTTCATGAATCCGATCCAACATCTCAAGGTGTTAATCGTTGAAGACTCGAACGAACTGGCGCAGTTGATGCAGATTATGCTCCGTGACATGGGTATCCAGAGTGAATACGTCCACACCGGACATGGCGCGCTCGACTTCTTGACGCGGCAGATGCCCGACCTGATGATCCTCGATATCGGATTACCCGAAATGAGCGGCTGGCAGGTGTTGGATCAAGCCGAATTGCGCCAACACAAAGTTGCCTTTCCGGTGATCGTATTGACCGCGCATGATGACCCCATGAACCGCCTGATCGGCAAAATGCATAAACCCGTCGTGCGCTATCTGTTCAAACCGTTTAGAATCAGCGCCTTGAGCAGCGCCGTCCGCGATGTTCTAAATCTTGCAGAACAATAACGCCAGTTCATGGCACAATAGAGTCATGCTTTGCCATTAAATCGGCACAACGCTGCCACACCCTTGCTTGGAAAGGATAACTCCCTTGAGTGAAACGAAAGATCGCCTCGTCTTAATTGTCGAAGATGCGGTCGAATTGGCGCAAATTTCACAAATTACGCTAAATCGGATAGGCTTAAAGACCTTTCACGCCGTCAATGGACAGCGCGCGCTTGAATTTCTTTCCGAGAATACGCCCGACTTGATGCTGTTGGATATCGGCTTGCCGGGTATGAACGGCTGGGAGGTCTTAGAGCGCCTCAAACTCGAAGATCACGCCGGCGATTTCCCGATCATCGTCCTGACAGCGGCGGGCGATCCCGTCAATCGGCTGATCGGCAAGCTGCAAGAGCGCGTCAAACGCTACATCGTCAAGCCGTATTCGATTGAAGAACTTTCGACTGCTGTCCGCGAAGTGCTGGAAATCGGCTGAGTTTCACGCTGATGCGCTGGGAAAAATCGTCGCGCGCTCGTGCGCCCATCGCCCCACCGACGCCGCGCCCACATCCAGTCTGTGCGCGCGCGCTGGATGCGCTGAACGCCTTCGACGCGCTCAACGAGATCGGGCGCGCACACTGGTCGCCGCGCCTGTGCGGTGGCGCGCGCATCTATGGTGGGGATATGCCGCGCGCATGGGCGGGCGTCGTCATGTGGGCGCGTCCATCAGGCTATTTGGGTTACAAAGTGCTGACGGTTGTCGGGGTTTGGGCGCGCACCGCGTCGAATGACACGGCGACCGATGCGGTTGACATCTTGATCGGGGCGAAGCGGCTGGCGTTCGCGCGCCCCTTTTTCGATCCAGAGCCATACCATCACCTGTTCGCGCGCGATTACACGCTCTACTACAACGACGACGGATCGCCGCCCGCTGATCCTCATTATCAGGCGGCATACGATCCAGCCGTTCGCTTGGCACAGCGCGACGCGGTGACGGCGGCGCTCGGCGCTCAGTTCGACGCCTTCCAAGCGCGCGCAGTGTAGGTATCCTCTGCTACGGATCGTTATCGACGCTCCCGTCGCCGTCCTCATCTAAAATCCCGCCGAAAATTTCGTCGTCAGAATATTCGTTGCTTCCACTCGGTGTGGGTCTGCGCCCAAGTGCGCCCCGTCGGGCAGCATCCAAGCGCGCGCTCGGCGGACGTGGGGATGCGCTGTTCGTGCCACCTGTGCCAGTGGGATCATGATCATTCTGGACGATGTTTTTGGCGACGGCTGCATCGAAATCTTGGGTATCCACGATACGGCGCAGATTTGGACGCGGACGCGCGACGTAAGTGGTCGCTTCATCGTCTTTATTGGCATTTCTGCCGCCCAACAACGAGAAGAAGCCCATCACCCCACCGCCCAAGCGCGTAACGAGCAAAAATCCGGCAATCAAGACCGTGCCACAGACGAGCGCCAGTCCGCATACGCCCAACACGAGCAAAACATTGTTGTTCATTGATATCTCCATCGTTTGAAATTGGTTTTTAAGTTAGTCTTTTATAACAATTACGGATTATTGTGCGAAATGTTTTATAATCGAGTTTGTTCGATCTAATCTCATGATGCAGTGACTAAAAATGGACCGAAAAATGTGCGTTCTGATCGTCGAAGATGATTTGTCCTCGCGGATGTTGATCGGCCAAACGTTGCAGCGCGCGGGTTTCGAGATTGTCGAAGCGGTAGACGGCGCTGCGGCGCTGGTACTGCTCCAGAGTAGACGTTTCGATTTCGTGATTCTCGATTTGCTCTTGCCCCGCGTCAAGGGTGTAGACATTATCCGGGCGATCTTCGCGGATGAAACACTGGCAAAGATGCCGCTGTTGGTCTTCAGCGCGCACGAAGATTTGGACGGGTTGCAACTGCGCCCTCAAGATCGCTTTCTGCTCAAACCCGCTTCCCCCCGAGTAATCAGTGAGATCGCTCAAGCATTCCTCAGCGATCTTTCAGCTTCTTGCTAACCATTTACACGCTATTTTTGGTACAATTCTATAGATTTTAACAGATTTTCATTCGATGCGCCTTTTTTTGCGCTGTCGATTTGAGAAGAAATTCACAAGGATTGTGCCGTATGGAAGGGTTAAGCCTCCCGTTCGTCGTTTCGGTGATCGCCGCCATCGTCAGCGGCGCGTTCGCGGTGGTGGTGCTGCGACGTTGGTGGGGCAAGCGCCGTCCACATTTGTTATGTTGGGGGATCGGCTTGGCGCTGTACTGCACGGGTTCGGCGGCGCAGGCGTTGTTGGCGCTGGTGTGGAGTCCGGTATTGTTCGGCGTATGGTATTGGTCGGGCGCGCTGGCAGTCGCGCCGTGGCTGGGACTCGGCACGGTGTATCTGCTGATCCGGCGCGGCAACATCGCGCGCAACGTCCACATGGCGCTGATTTTGGTCTGCGTCATGACGCTGCCTTGGACGATCTTCCTGACGCCGTTCGATGCGTCGGTTTGGCATCCGGGCGCGGACATGATCACCCTGTACCGCGATATTATGCCGAAAGAATCGCGCGGCACAGTGCGCTTTTTCTCCCCGATCATGAACGGTTTAGGGACGATTGGCTTGGTCGGCGGTGCGCTGTACTCGGCGCATCTGTTCCGGCGCAAACGGATCATGCCCAATCGCGTCTATGGCAACTGGCTGATCGCGGCGGGCGGCTTGCTGCCCGCGTTGGGCGGCGCGTTCGATGATTTGGGCGTGCCGGACTTCAAATACTTCGGCATTTTGGTCGGCGCGATCCTGATCTTCGCGGGCTTCTTGCTGGCGACGAATGTCCCCGATGATGCCCCAACGCCCGCTCCAAGCATGGCGACACGCGCGGCGGGCGATTGATGGAGACACTGTACCCCTTCTTGCGCGAGACGCACGCGATCTTTAGCCGCGTCGGGATCATCGCGGGCTTGATCATGCTGGCTGCGGGCGTGTATATCGGCTTGATCCGGCATGGCGACGTGACGCGCCCGTTTCGACTCGGCGTGTATGCCATGACGGCATTCATGGCGCTGGAGGCGTTGATCGGCTTGATCTTATACGGCAGCGGCGGACGCCCGTATGACGAGGTGCATCTGATCTACGGCGCGGGCGCGACGTTGGCGTTACCGTTCTTCGTCTATGTGGAAGTGACCGCGCGCAAACGTCCGGCGATGGGCAGCTACATTTGGGGCTTCGCGCTGATGACGGCGATCATCTTGCGCGCCATCGTGACAGGGGCAGCGGGGTAAAGAGCTGATTGAGACATGCGTGAATAGGGTCGCGTCGCTTGCTGATCATCGGTTTGGTGTGCAATCCATGTTGTGCCATCAGCGCCAATGGTCTACTTGACGCTCATTCGCGCCCGGCGCATGATATCAGAAGTTCACACACGTTCTGAAAGCAGAAAAATCGTATGACGCTCTCCCTTCCGCGCGGTGCGCGCTATTGGTCAGTCTGTTTCGGGCATATGATGGTCGATATGTTCTCCACCATTGGACCCGTGCTGCTGGCATTCATGAGCCTGCATGTTCTGCCCATGTCCAACACCCAGACGGGCTTCGCCGTCGGCGCGTTCCAGTTGGTCGGCGCGCTCAGTCAGCCGTTCTTCGGCGCGTGGGCGGATCGCAACGGCGGGCGGTTGGTCGGCGCGCTCGGCGTGCTGTGGATCGTCGCCTTCGTCGCGCTGGCGATGGTCGTGGCGACCGTGACGGGCAGCTTCGCCCTGATGATGATCCCGTACATCATCGCGGCGTTGGGCAGCGCCGCGCTGCATCCTGTTGGCACGATGTACGCGGGCATGTGCGAACCCAACCGCGTTGGGCGCAACCTGTCGATCTTTTTCCTGATGGGGCAATTGGGTTCCGCGATTGGACCCATCATCGTCGGCGCGATCTTGGATGGCTTCGCCAGCAACAATGCCGTGTTCACATCGGCGCTCGGCGCGGGCTTAAACGGGCGGCTGATAGAGCATGGCAACGTCTTACCCGCGATGATTGTGGGCTTGGCGGCGATCCCGGCGACCCTGTTCATGTTCATGTATCTACCAAGCGCGGCGGCATTCGGTGGGCGCGAACGTCAGGCAGCGCGCGAACGCCGCGCGGTCAATGTCAAGGCGCTGCTCGTCCTCGCGGGGATGGTGGCGCTGCGCAGCCTGGCTAATCCGGGTATCGTGGCGTTCGTGCCACGCCTGTTCCAGCTTAAGGGGTGGACAGCGGCGGAATATGGCGCGATCACCAGCTTGTTCTGGCTTGCCAGTGGCTTCGCAGGCGTCTGGTTCGGCACGTTGGGGGATCGCTACGGCGCGCGCGCGGTGATCGGGATCACACTGTTGATCGGCGCGCCGATGATCTTCTTCTTCTCGATGGCGGACGGCGTCATGGCGCTGGTACTCGCACTCCTCGCGGGCGCGTTCACGGGCGGATCGCACAGTTTGATCGTCGCCACGACGCAGCGCTTGATGCCGACGGGCAAGGGCTTTGCCAGCGGCATGTCGTTGGGCTTCATCTTCGGCATGGGCGCGCTCGCCACCGTCATCATCGGCGCGCTGGCGGACAGAGTGGGCTTGGTATCGGCGTTCCAGATCGCGGCGGGTGTGACCGTCTTAGCGAGTCTGCTGGCGTGGGCGCTGCCGGACGAGCGCCGCACCGCGCCAGCGATTGTGGTTGCCGCCGCCGGGACAGCCGTTCCCGCGCCAGCGAGCGGGGATTAATCCTTAATACAACCTGAGTTTTGGATCGCTTCACCTCACCCCCCAACCCCCTCAGCGATTGCATGGAGAGGGGGCTTTCAAACCCGTTATGACCTGTCCTGCTCCCCCGGTTGGGTGAGGTGAACGGTTTAGAGCCTATCCAAAACTCAGGTTAATATAGCGTAGAGGCTTGGCACGCCTCGCCCCTACGATCCCGTTGCTGACGGACGCCCCGCGCGCATCCTGACCCAACCGCGTTCGACGGCGCGCGCTTCTTCGACTGCGATGAACGCTTCCTCGTGCATTCCTTGCACGATGTCGATCAGGTGCGACATATCCCGTTTGTTGACAACGCTGCGCAGCATCGATACTTTGCCATCTTTCCCCTCACCAATCGTTTCGGTCACGCCGAAGCCTTGATCGCGCAGCGTGACGGCGATCTCGTGTCCCTTTTTCGGTGTGAAGATATTGACGATCAGGTGACCCGTGATCAAGCGGGCTTCGATCCACATGCCAACATAACCGCCAACCGCAAACCCGACTGAATACGCTGCGAGATTCAATAAGTTCCCCATATCAGTGACGACGCTGCCAATCGTGACCGCGAAAATCAGCGTCTCGATCACCGAGAGGACAAAGGTCAGCGCCCGCCGCTGCCGTGCCAGCATGATCAAGCGAACGGTGCTAACCGCATTGTTCATAACGCGAAGGAAGAACAGAAGCGCTGCCGCAATGAGAACATCTGTTGTAATCATGTCGTGCCTTTACGTCTCGAAAAAAGATGCTTAAAGTATAAAGAATGCCGCGCGCGCTGTTGAGGGTGAGTCGGGGGAGTTTTCATGCGTCCGTCGGATTCGGCATGACGAATGCGCCCCACGCGCCGCCATCGTCGGTCAGCGAACGCGCGTCGCCCGCCCCGATGCCCGCCGTCAGCGTCAGCGCGTAGACTTGATCGCGCCCCGTCTCCGATGCGCCGTCGGATGTGAATAACAGCGTGCCGTCCACCATCAGGCGCGCGCCCCATTCGTAGCCGGGACTGTCGTAAATCATGCGGCGGTTGTCGCCCGCCGCGTCCATGGCTGCCAGCGCGCCGTAGCCGTCGCCATCGGTGACGTACACGATCTCGCCGTCGGGCAGAAACGCGGGCGAGCTGTCCTTAACCCGATTCTGCGTCAGCGGTGTCACGTCGCCCGTCGCCATATCCAGCCGCGCGATCTCCCACGTTGTCGCGTCGTCCGCCGCGCCGCGCGTGAACAGCAGCGTCGAGCCGTCCGCGCTTAGGCATGGATCGCTCAAGCGCGTTCCGTCGCTGTAAATCAGCCGCAGATCAGCGCCGTCCGCGTCGATGCGGAGTAGATCGCTCGTGCCATCGCCGCGTACATCCGACGCGAAGATCAGCGCCGTCCCGTCCGGCGTCCAAACGGGCGCGCGATCCGTCACGGTGTTGACCGTCAGCCGCCGCGCCGCGCCTGCACGAATAGCGCCGTCCGAGAACGTGATGTCCAGCATATACACGTCGAAATCGCCATCTCGATCCGAGACGAACGCGATCCGTGTGCCGTCCGGCGCGACGACGGGCGCGATATCGTCTGCAATATGATCAGTCAAGCGCGTGACGCCCCCTGTCGCCAACTCACGCGCATACAGATCGAAGCCGTCCTCGTTTTCGGCGGCATAGATCAGCGTGCGCCCGTCCGCTGCACTCAACGCGCTATCATCCGTCACTGCTAACGCCGTATTCGTTGGCGGGCGCGTTATGGCGGCGGTTGTGCGCCGTGCGAGGGTGTTCAGCGGCGTGATCAGCGCATCGCCGCCAATTTGCCCGGCGGTCAGCGTCGCTGCGGACGCGGGATTGGCGGCGCGTCCATCTGGCGTGCCATCGAATGTGCGCTCGATGCGATCCGCGTTGGCGATCACCACCAGCGCGACGATCACCAGCCCGGTCAGCAGTCCGCACCCGATCAGGATACCGACGCCCGCGCTCAAAATCATGCCCGCGATGCCGCCGCGTTTGGGCTTGACCGCGCGCATGGGATACGCGGGGGTTACGCTGTTGAACTCCATCGGCGTGGGGGTCGGCGTCGGCGCGAGCGGCGGCGGGGGATAAGGCGTTCCCGTGGCAAGCGGCGTGGCGCGCGCGTAGGGGGGCGGATCAGGACGCTTGAAGCTCGGCTCAGTGTCGTTGACGGCGGGGATCGCACGCGCCGCCCGCTTAAGTGCCTCCGCAAAGTGGGTGGCATCGGGGTAGCGCCCATCGGGACGTTTATGAAGAGCGATCAGGATGGCTTGCTCGACACCGGCGGGCAGATCGGGGTTGAAGGCGCGCGGCATCGGCGGCGGATCGTTGACATGCTTGATCGCCACACCATACGGGGTATCGCTCTCGAACGGACGCCGCCCCGTGACCATCTCGAACACCATCACGCCGAGCGAATACAAGTCGCTGCGTCCATCCAACAGCGCGCCCTGCGCTTGTTCGGGACTCATGTAGCTGGGCGTGCCGACCACGCCCTGCGTCGTGATGCCTGCACTCACGTCGCCCATCAGCCGCGCGATGCCGAAGTCGGTCAGGTAGGCGTCGCCGCCTTCATCGAGCATGACATTGCTCGGCTTGAGATCGCGGTGCAGGACGCCCTTGCTGTGCGCGAAATCGAGCGCGCCCGCGATCTGTTCCACGATGCGCAAGGTGTGATCGAGCGGCAGCGCGCCGTCGTCGAGCAGTTGATCGACTGAGCCGCCCCCCATATAGCGCATGACGATGTACGGCTGCCCCTCGAACTCACCGTAGTCGTGAACGGGGACAATCCCCCGATGCTCAAGTTGGGCGGCGATGTGGACTTCGCGCTCGAAGCGCAGCATGTACGTATCGTCGTTAAGAAAGTGGCGCGGCATGATCTTCACGGCGACCATCCGATTCATCGACACTTGATGCGCGCGATAGACGGTCGCCATGCCGCCGATGCCGATCAGGTCGAGGATGTGACAGCCGCCGAAAGATTTGCCGATCAGTTCGTCGTCGATCATGGACATTTCCGAGCGCCAACGCGCGGCGCTGCTAAGTCAGATTATGGAAGACATAACAGAAATGATTATAGGGCGGGGACGGCATTTCGTCTATTTTCTGGGCGCGGTGACAGAAAATTTCACCTCACTGCCTGATGCCCTCTCCATGCCATAGCGACGAGGTTGGGGGTGAGGTGAATAGATTTTTTCGCCCCCGCAATTGTGGGGGATTCTCATATAAAATACTGGCTTTTTCCCCGTGTTCGTGTTACAATTGTTCTAAATCAAGTGAGCATTTCCGCTCCAAAACGAGGCGTTCGGGCAGAGGGAAAATCTCATGCGCACGACCAAAAATTTGGGCGCGTTGGAGCATAAAAGCCGCCGGATGCGCGTCACGCATCAAATGCGGATGCCGGACGGCGGGCGGCTGCTGACGGTGTTCGATCCAGAGGCGCTGTCGGTGCATCAGGTCAACATCCACTTTGGGCGGCGCGGGCGGCGGCATACGGTGTTCGCCATCTGCGATTGCAAATGGAATCGCGGCGATGATGGAACGCTGCGCGGCTTCGGCTGTGCGCACTCGATCTGCGCGCTGAAAACGTTGGGGCGCGACAAGCGCAAAATCTTGCACTTCTACAACGATGCCGACGCGGCGCGTCAGCAGAAGCGGCGCTTGTTCCTGTGGTACGCGGACGAAATGAGCGTCAGCGCGGATGAGGCGGCGGGGAACGCGGCGCTGTATATCACAAGCCGGACGGGGTAGACGAAATGATGATGCAATCTGCGCGCGGGCGTAGATTGCATTATCATGGTCATACATCTTGTTGATATATTGATTAAATAGTTGCAATTGTCTGTGAATTGCTACACAATTCCTTCAACTCATTTATCAATGTTGTAGGAATAGACTCCTCCATGAAGTGGCGACCCCATCTACCGGATGATTGCCCGCCAGAAAATGCGGCTCCAACAACAGGAACAGTATACCGACTTGCATACAAAGCGGATTTTAACGAAAAAGATTTTTTGTCTTATAAGGAAGAAGGAAAAAAGTGGAATGTCGCAGAGTGTACAGCTAGTGGCATTTCGGTGTACACCGAGATCGAGGGAATTAAACAACTTTTTCGGCGTGTAAAGAGCGCCAGACGTAAGAAAGTACTTCGGGGTGTTCTGAAACCCCAACACGGAAAAATATTGAATACGCCGAGCGACACGCATAATTCACACCATACATGGTGGATACCAGCGGATGAAAGACCGTGGGAAGCGTTTGAAGTCGTTGAGTTACCAGAAGATCGAATATCATGAGCGTCCTTCCAGAGAATACGTTTTTAGGCAACCTCGAAATCATTGAGATTTACGAGTATTTTGATCGTCCGCTGTTGTTCGCTTGTAAAAATACCGCCGACTCAATTTTTGTCGTTTTGCATGAAAGCGAAACAGACACGTCCGATACATGGATTTATTTAACTGTATCAGTTCAACGTCTGAATCATATCCGTTCTGGCGCAATGGATTTATATTCTGCGTTTAAGAAAGCAGAGACCGGGTTCGTATGGCGCGTCAGAATGAATCGTAATGAAATTGCTGATGTAGAAATCGTCGCAGTATCCGTTTTCCAACTTCACGATGATCAGCTCCCGGACGCAGGTGAAGCATTAAATCTAAATACACCAACGCTTGAAAGGCGCGATAGCTCTGTCCAACGACGAGCTGTCCAACTCCAACGTGAGTACGTCGAGTTCTCACTTGATCTTCTGGGACAACGCCGTACTGAAGCCCCAATTTTAGTTTTAAGTGAAATCATGCAGAATCTCCAAAACTTTTTGATATCAATTGCACATACGATTAGTGATTTACATAAGACGAGCAAAACCCCCACAAGAGATTTGATGCAAAAAATGGAACTTTCACTACTCGACGTAAGTTCTGGATCGTTCAGACTTGAAATGGCATCTTCTGAGCAAGCAGATATGTTTGGCGATACGTTGGTAGGGGATGCACTACAAGAATTAAACAAAATAGTTGTTTTGGGGAGCGATGAAGAACAACTTCAAACGGCGTTTGCGAGATACAAAGCGAGTCTCCCAAAAGAATACTTGAAACTACTGAAATCTATACGTTCGTCGCGTATAAACGAAGCCCATTTGCGATGGGCTTCAGCAAATGGGCGAAATGTAGGGGAAACAAGTTGGTCATCATCAAGAGTAGTATCAACTATTGATGTCATTGAAAATATGGTTATCACACAACGTAACATTATTCATGCAACGGGCAGGTTGACGGGAGCATTCACAGATAGAGAATTTGAAATCCAAACAGACGACAAAACTTACAGAGGGAGAATCGATAGACAAGTCATAAGTATTGAAGACAATGAAATTATTAACAATGCTCGCCTTGGCAATCGCTATGATGTTGAACTACGCGAGGAAATGACCTACCGAATTTCAACGGACGAAACAACTTCAAAATATTATTTAAAAAATATAACTGAGATTGATTAATTTTTATGGACGACTTTCTCCGCCGCATCTTCGGCAGCAGTAAGCCCCATCCGCTCAACGCCGACGCTGCACGAAGCACCGACGCGCAAAGTACGGGCGCGCCCCAACCCGCGCCGGATGTACGATCCAGCGGACAGACGCCCGCGCCTGTGCATCCGCGCGTCTTGGCGATCATCCACGATCCGATCATGCCGGACGGACGCCGCATCCGCGCGACCTACGGCTGGAACGACTCCGACGCGCTGATGCAGGGCTACAGCGATGATATCCGCCGCGCCAGCGACGGCTACGCCCAATACGAAATCGTGGAGCGCGTCGTGGTCGATGGCTTTCCGGTGAAGAAAGATGGTTTTCGCTACACGCCCAAGTCGTTCGCGGCGGCGTGGACGACGCGCCAGTTCCACCAGCCGGATGCGGTCGATTATCTGGCGCTGGTGCGCGAATTTCGCCTGATCGAGCGCGTCGATTCGGGCGAAATCGATGAAGTGTGGCTGCTCGGCTTCCCCTACTGCGGCTACTACGAAAGCATCATGGCGGGCGCGGGCGCGTTCTGGTGCAATGCGCCGCCGCTGGCTGGCACGGAACACGGCAAACGCCGCTTTGTGATCATGGGCTTCAACGACGAGCGCGGCGTCGGGGAAATGTTAGAGGACTTGGGACATCGCGCCGAATCGACCCTGAGCAAGGTTTACGCGGGGACGCGCGGCGACGCCAACCTGTGGGAACGCTTCATCCGCTATGACAAGACGCATCCGGGGCGCGCCGAGTGCGGTAACGTGCATTTCGCGCCCAACAGCGTACAAGACTATGACTGGGGCAATCCGCGCGTCGTGCCGTCGCGCTGCGATACGTGGTACGCTTTCCCCGATTTGTCCGGCGAAGCGCGCCGGGTCAACCGCTCCGAGTGGGGCGACGGCGACATTCGCGCGCATCATGTCTGGTGGTTTCGGCATTTCCCGCACATCGTCGGCGCGGCGGATGGGGTGTCGTGGAATTGGTGGGAATACGTCATCGACCCGAATCGCGTCCGGTAGCCGCCCGTTGCAGTCGGCTGCGGCTGTATGGCAAGCGGTTTGACATTTGTCGCTATAATAATCACACGTAGAATGAATGTGTGTGATGACTGAAAAATCCCGCTTGCTGATTGTTGACGATGAACCTGATCTCCGGCGCGAACTCAGCGCCCTGCTGGAACGCACGGGCTACGAGGTGCAGACCGCCGCGGACGGCGAGTCGGCGCTGGCGCTCGTGCGCCGCTGGCAGCCCGCGCTGATCGTGCTGGATGTGCTGATGCCACCCGGCATCAATGGGCGCGAGACGCTGCGGCGGCTGCGCAAGTCCGGCGATTGGACGCCCGTGATCCTGCTGACGCAGATCGGCACGTCCGACGAGCGCGCGATGAGCCTGCAAGAGGGCGCGGACGACTATCTGAACAAGCCGTTCGATTCGGTCGAATTGATCGCGCGCATTCAAGCGATCTTGCGCCGCATCGGGCGCACCAATCATGCCGCCGCGCGCCAACTGATCAGCGGCGACCTTACGCTCGACCGTCAGACGCGCCAAGCCGCCCTCGTGGGGCGTCCGCTCAACCTGACGACGCGCGCGTTCGGCGTACTGGAATTTTTGATGCTCAACACGGGCGAAATCGTCAGCCGTGACCGCTTGCTCAACGATGTGTGGGGCTGGGCGTATGCCGTCGAGACGCGCGCCGTCGATGTGCGCATCGCAGAGATACGCAAGGCGCTCGATGGCAGCACGGAGTGGATCGAAACGCTCGTCGGACAGGGCTATCGCTTCTTGCGCGATGTGCAGGGACGATGATCGCGCGCTGGCGGACGTTCGCAGCGGCGCGCGGCGGACGCTGGATCGGCACGGCACTGCCGCTGTTGATCGGCGGGATCGGCGCGCTGCTGCTGGCGGGCGGCGCGCTGCCCGATTGGCTGTTCATCGGGCGCTTTCAGGTCACGTTGTCCGCGCTGCTGTTTGGCGGCGGCGCGGCGCTGTCCGCGTTGAGCGTCGTGGCAATATGGCGCGCAGAACGCCGTCGGCGCGGGCTGGATGCGCAAATCGCCGCCGTGCGCATTGAAGCGAGCGCGAACGCCCAAGCACTTGAGCGCGGACGACAAGCCGAATCGCGCCGGCGCTTCTTGCGGCGGCTGGATCACGAACTCAAGAACCCGCTGACGATCTTGCGCGTCGGACTCGGCAATTTGCACGTCCCGCCCGACGAGATCGAGGCGGTGGCGCGCTTGGAACAGCAGACGCTGCGGCTGTCCAAGCTGGTCACGGACTTGCGGCGGCTGGCGGAGTTGGACGCGGGCGGCGTGGAGCGCGAACGAGTCGATCTGCGTGAGGTACTCGAAGAAGCCATCGAATTGGCAGCCGACCCGGACGCGCCGCGCGTCATCCATTTGAGCGTGCAGCAAATCCCGTGGGCGATCTCACCGATTTGGGGCGACCGCGATCTATTGGCGGTCGCGTTCAGGAATCTGATCGATAACGCGCTCAAATATACCGACGCTGACCGCCAAATCGAAGTGCGCGCGCACGACAATGGCACCTTCGCTCTCATCGAGATCGCGGACGAGGGGCGCGGCATTGCGGACGCTGATCTGCCCTACATCCGCGAGGAATTGTATCGCGGCGAGAACGCGCGCGATGTCACGGGCAGCGGACTTGGCTTGCCGTTGGTACAGCGCATCATCGATCTGCACGGCGGCGCTCTCGACGTGCGCAGCCGCGCCACTGTCGGCACCGTGTTCACCGTCCGGCTGCCGCTCAAACTGTAACGCGCGCGTTACAACGCTTTGCGCCACCGTTACGTCCATGGGTGACGCAGAAACATCGACGGTGTTAGGATGAAAGCGTGTCGCAGGATGGAAGTTGTACCCGCAAAAAATATTAAACCTTCCCTCCACCCCCAGGACGCCTGCGAGACAATGGCATTGGCTGCGGTTTCCTCACCGATTCTGGCGCAACCTGCGCAAATCCCGTCGCTCTTCCGCCGAGCGACGGGATTTTTTAGTTTAATGCCCGACCTCATTCAACGGAGTTTCCCATGACGGCGCGCCCCCTCATGATCATGGTCGTCCTGCTGCTCGTCGGCTGTGCGGATCGCGCGCAAATCGATCTTCGGGTCGTGCGCGTCGATCAGGCGACGGCTGACGCGGCGGCGCTCTCGGTGATGAGATCGCCAACCCTAACGATCAGTCCGCCGAGCGCAACCGCCACCGAGACGCCATTGGACGTATTTCCGCGCGATCTGACCATCGATGCGCCGCAAGCCCTGCTCACGCCCGCCGACAGCGCGAATCCGTCACTGACCTTCGCACAGCCGAATGCGCAGCCGCCGCCGTTCGGCTTGAGCATCTTTCCGCCCGGCTACACGCCCGAAAGCGTGCCTCCCGCGCCGCCCGCCACCATCGACGCGCCCGACAGCACACCAACGAGCGCCCCGACCCTGACCGTCACGCCTACGCCCGTCGCGCTGATCGCCGCCCCGCCCCTCACTGTGTGCAGCATCGTCAACCGCCGCGCCGCGTCCGTCGAGATGCGTGCGGCGGCGAATCCCAATGCTGTGGTCGTCGCTGCGCTCGAATCTGGCACATCGGCGCGCGTCATCGTCCGCAGCCCGAACAACTGGTTTTTGGTCGATTTCGACGGGCTGACGGGCTATATCGACGGCGCGGGCGCGGAACTTTACGGCGACTGTTTGGGCATCGCTATTCCCGGCGATAATTACGCTGCGCCCGCCGCGCTCGCGCCGGAATTGTTCCTTGACTGTCGCTTCGCCCCATCGGTCGAGAATGCGCTGGTCGAAATCGGCAATCTGCGCGCCCCGCTGGACGCCGAGCGCGAATACCCGATTGTGCGCGCCGATGCCGGGCGCTACCTGATCTTGATTGCGCCGGGGATCGGCGCGTGGGTGGGAAGCAATGCAGGGGTGGCGCGGGGCGACTGCGCGCGGGTGGGACAAGGACAGGACTGAGGACGAAGTAAATTACCTCAGTTTTGGATAGCTTCACCTCACCCCTAAATCCCCTCTCCACTGCGTGGAGAGGGGGTTAGGGGGTGAGGTGAACCCTAAAGTCACGCAAAATACCTATCCGAAACTCAGGTTAAATAGACTGATGCAGAACGGAATCAGGATGGCGTAGGGGCTTGGCACGAGAAAACCTACAAAGCGGCGGGCGCGCCTACTGCGCCTTTGCTTTTACTCAGTCCGCTCCCCTCAGTCTTCTCTTTACCGTCGTCGGCGCTCCATCATTGCGATGATGATCAGCCCAAACGCAAACATGCCGCCCCCCACCAGCGCTGCGCCCAGTCCCGCCAGCGCGATCTGCGCCCGACTGGAACGCACTTCCAATTCGGCGGGCGTGAAGTCCGCGCCGGACAACACACCGACGATGCGCTGCACGCCGACATTGACCACCGTCGGCACGTCGTCCGCGCGGATCGTCTGCGTGAAGGTCGTCGGCGTCGTCGGCATCCACTCCGACGCGCTCACTTGCAGCGTGTAATCGCCCGCCGCGAGGTATTGAAAGCCGACCTCACCGCGCGCGGCATAGGGCGACGCCTCCAGCGCGGAACTCGCAATCACGATGTTTTCGGCGTCGAGCAAATTGACCGCCACGCCGCGCGTGATGGGCGGCTCGCCCTCGTCTTGCACGCCGTCGCCGTCCCGATCTTCGTAGAGTTTGACCCAAAATTGTCCGCTGTCGGTCTGCGCCGCCGCCTGACGTGCGTTGAGCGTGCCGAACAGCATCCACGCCATGAGCAGAACCAGCAATCGCTTCATCTTCATCATTCGTCCCGCCGTCGCAGCAGCAGCGCCGCGCCCATGCCACCGATCAAGACGATGCCCGCCAATCCGAACGCGATCAAGCCGAGATTATCGCGCACAAGGTTCGTGGTGGTCTGCGGCGCACGCGACGTCGGTGCCGACACATCGGCGGGCGACTCCACGATGACCGCTTCGATATCGAACGTTGGAGCGGGCAGAACGGTCGCCCCACGTGCCGCCCCAAACGCGATCCGCACGTCCGCGCCGGGATGTGCATCAACGCGCAGCCCGTCCGGCGTCGTCAGCGCATAGTCGGGCGGCGCGCCCGCATTCGCCGTGTAAGCGCCCGGTGTGAGCGCCTCGACACACGCGAGATCGCCGCCCGCGCCCGTCTCGAACGTGCGCACCGTCACGCCCGCCGCATCCAACAGCGTCAACTGTCCGCCCGTCAGCGGCGCTTCGCCCCCATCGCGGATGCGATTCTGATTCACGTCGTCAAAGAGTTCGATGCACACCTGCGCAGTGGTCGCCGCCGGATCGAGCGCGGGCAGCACGCCCGCCGCCGCGCCGATGATCGGCGCAGGGGGGACGCCCGCTGGATCGTCCAATGGGGAGCGCGCGGGCGACTGTGCCGCCCCTGCTCCGCCGTCGCCCAATTCAGGCAGCGCCGCCGCGTCGGATGCCGCACCATCAGCGGGCGCTTCGGGCGCGCTCGACTCGTCCGCCGACACAGCGGCGCGAATGATCAACGTCTGCCCAATTTGGATCAGACGGGGATCGGTCATGTTGTTCAACGCCATGATGTCGGCGCGCGTCGCGCCATAGGCGAAGGCGATGCCATCGACGGTATCGCCCGCTTGCACGACATAGACCAGCGATCCATCGGGGCGTTCTTGGGCTTGGGCGTAGACGAGGGATACACCGACGAGTGTATAGGTGGCTAAAACGGCGATCAGCCGCAGCATCAATCGCGGCATTGGGTAGCGTACTTTAATTGTCTTCATGCGCGGCATTATAGCCGCCGCTGATTTTGCGCGTCAATGATGGCAACGTAAATACGACGGACGGTTGCCCTACGATGCCGAAATCGTATTGGTCATGCGGTTGAACGTCGGATGGAGTATCGGCAGCCGCACCGTGAAGGTTGTCCCCGCCCCAACCACGCTGGAGAACGAGACGCTGCCATTGTACAGCCGCACGCAGTCCTGAACGATCTTCAGCCCCAAACCGCTGCCGGGCTGCTCACCAACGTTGTGTCCACGAAAGAACTCGTCGTACAACCGCGCCTGATCGTCCAGCGCGATGCCGCTGCCGTGATCGCTCACCAGAAACACGAGCCACTCTTGTTGGCGCGCAACTTCTAGCGCGATGTCACTGCCCGGCGGCGAATATTTGGCAGCGTTGCTGATCAAATTGTCGAGGATCATCCGCAGCAGCCCCTTATCGCCGTTGACCGCCCTCAGCCCCTCCGCGTCGCCCGCATCCGCAATCTTCAATGTGTAGACGTGATCCGACGCGATCCGTCTACGATATTCGTCCAACAGCGCCATGCAAAGCGCCGCCACATCGAACGACTGCGCATTCAACGGCGCATTTTCGGCTTGCAGTTTGGTGAGTACCGTAATGTCATCAATCATCTCCGTGAGGCGCGCGATCTGATCGAAAATGGTATCGAAGTGCGCTTCGCGCTGCGGTTCGGTCATGCGTAAATGGTAACTGTGCAGCAGATCGGCGGACGAGCGGATCGCCGCTAAAGGGTTGCGAAATTCATGGCTGACGGTGCGCATTAAGTGGGATTTTAGGTCGTTGACAGCACGCTGCTTGTCGAGCGCAGCTCGCAGCTTTTCGGCAGCGATGGCATCATCGCGGCGGTCGGACTCGATCTGATCACCGTGACGACGCGCCAGCAGCATGAGTCCGGTTATGATCACCAGTAAAGCGCCAGGACCCTCGAACAACTGCATTGGCGCTTCGGGGACGATCACTATCAGCCCGATCATCAGCGCCAAGCTGAAGCCCGCGATGATGAGGTTGGCGCGGTTGTCAAGGAATAAATTCGTCAGCATCAGCGGTAAAACGAAGAATGAGAGCATCCCAAGTTCGTCGAGCGTCTTGTTTGGGTAGGCGATCCACACGATTATCAGGCAGATGAAGATAATCCACACCCACGCGGCAGCGCGATAGCCGATGCGCGGCAGAAACCGCAGCAGTACTAGGCAAATCGTGTTGAAAATCACGAGCGCGGCTTCATATTCGGTGAACTCAATTGGCACCGCCCCCAATATGACTGGCACTGCGATACTCACGAAACTGAGGACGATCATGGCTTGGATCATCAAGCGCAGCAATGCAGCACTGCGTTGGGCATCGGGCGTGATATCGCGCTGCGGATACCAAGAGCGGCGGAGAATGATTGGATGCACCCTACTCTCCTAATGAGATTTGCATTTATCATACAAGTGTTTTACGCAATCAAGAACAACTTTAATCATTTCTCGTGGTTTAATTGTGATTTATGTCATATCGTGAATCCGAAACCGTCCAACATCAGCGCGCGAAAAGCGATATCGCCGCCGCCTGTGCGCGGGCTGGCTACAGCACGCGCTTCGAGGCAATCGGGGACGGTTGGCGCGCGGATGTGCTGGCGTTTCCACCAGCGCAGCCCGAAACACGGCTCGCGTTTGAAGTCCAATGGAGTCCGCTGACCTTCGAGGATACACTGATGCGGCAGCGCCGTTATAGCGAGGCGGGCGTGCGCGGTTGTTGGTTCTTTCGCACGCCGCCGCCAAAGTTGCAAACGGGCGACCCGCTGCGCTTGCGTGCGCGGCGCGATCTGCCGTTATTCAAGCTGTTGGTCAACGCCGATGGCTCGTTCGACGTCGCGCTCAACGGGCGGCTGCATCGGCTCGGCGCTTTCGTGGAGGCGCTCTTACGGCGGCAGATTCGCTTCTGCACGACGGCGCGCGCGTCGGGCGGGGCGCGCGTGCAGTTTGCGTTCATCCCGATGACGTGTACGGTCTGCGGGCGCATCGCGCATATCGACCAGCCCGATTTCCGCTTAACAGCGGCGTGCGGCGCGCTGGTGCAGCCGCCCGACGTGAATGCGCTTACGTTCGCGCCCGCCGTGCGCGCCGCTGCCGAACAAAGCGCGCGCGCGAATGGCTATCGCGTGAAGGCGCTGGAGTCGGGCTTCGCGTGTGCCTATTGCGGCACGCCGTTCGCACCGCAAGCCGTCGAGATCGCGGTCTATGGATCGGGCAGATCGGTGAACGAACGGCGTGCGTTAGAAGATACAACCGAGATTGCCTTGCCCGCACCAATGGCGAGTCATCTTGGGCATTGGTGTTACCCGCCGGACGGCAATTTTTGCGATTAATCTGAACAGTCATTTGAAAAGTTCCCCCTTACCCCCTAGCCCCCTCTCCATATGTATGGGGTCGGGGGGTGAGGGGAATGCTTCTGGCTCTAAGAACAGGGATGAGGTTAGCGATGTGTGGAATCGTCGGTCAGCTCGACCTCTCATTTGACCCGCACACGAGGCGCATCGGTCGCGCGCAACCATCGATCACGCACGCGATGGCGGACGCGATCCGGCATCGCGGACCCGACGGCGATGGTTTTTACGCCGACTCAAAGGGTGCGCTCTCGATGGGGATGCGCCGCCTCAGCATCATCGATGTGGGGGGCAGCGATCAGCCGCTCTACAACGAAGATCGCTCCATCGCGCTGGTGTTCAACGGCGAAATCTACAACTACAAGGAACTGCGTGCCGATTTGATCCGGCGCGGACATCGCTTCGCCACCGAAGGCGACGGCGAGACGCTCATCCACCTTTACGAACAGTACGGCGTTGCGCTGTTCGAGGAACTGCGCGGGATGTACGCCTTCGCGCTGTGGGACGCGGCGCGCGGTTGGCTGTTACTCGCCGTCGATCACATCGGCATGAAGCCGCTGTATCTGCATGAATCGGATGGGATGCTGCGCTTTGCCAGCGAGGTCAAGGCGCTGCACGCCGCCGACGTGCCGCGTGACATGAACGCGGCGGCGCTCGACACCTATCTGACCTTCGGCTATCTGATCGGACACGATACGCTGTTCGCGGGTGTGCGCCGTTTGCCGCCGGGACATTTCTTGCTGGCAGCCGATGGGCAGACGACGATTCAGGAGTATTGGCGCTTTGGGGCGGCGCGCGCCAATCTCGCAGGCATGGATGACGCTGCGATCATCACGCGAACGCGCGATCTGCTGACCGAATCCGTCGATCTGCACTTACGCAGCGATGTCCCGTTGGGCTTATTCCTCAGCGGCGGCGTCGATTCGGCGGCGATGTTGGCGCTGATGGCGCGTTCGCCGCAAGCCAGCCAGCCGATCCAAACGTTCACCGTCGGCTACGCGATGCGGACGCCAGATAACGAACTCGAAGCGGCGCGGCGGATCGCGGCGCACATCGGCGCGACCCATCATGAGCGCATCATCGACGCGAACGACTGGTGGCGCGGCTTCGAGCAGTACATCTATCATCACGACGAGCCGAACGCCAATCCGTCCGCCGTCTCGCTGCTGCTGCTGGCAGAAATGACCGCGCAGCAGGTCAAAGTCGTGCTGACAGGACTGGGCGGCGATGAATTGTTCGGCGGCTACGGGCATCATCGCCATCTGCCGACGGCGCTGCGCCGCGCGCGAACGTGGGGGCGCGCGCTGCGTCCGCTGGATGGGCTGTTCCGCGCCGCCGAGCCACTGTATCCCGCGCTGAAACGCTATCCCTACATCGGCGCGCTGCCGACCTACCTGCCGCGCTGGCGATTGCCGCTGCTGCCACACGATGCGCTGCTGCGGCGGGCGCTCTCGTTCGATGGGTTGGTCATGTCGGACGCGCTGCGCCGCCGCCTGTACAGCGACAAATTGCGCGCCGCGTGGCGCAACGCCAATCACAAAGAACGCGCATTTGGGGCGATCATCGAACGCAGCGAGGCGGCGAACGACGACGATTTCATTCAGGCGCTGGTGATCAATACGTGGCTGACGGGCAACGCGCTGCTCAACGCGGATAAGGTGACGATGGCGCACTCGTTGGAGGCGCGCGTGCCGTTCTTCGATCCGGCGCTGTTGGCGTTCGCCGCTGCCACGCCGCCGCAACTGCGTATGCGCGCCAACAAGTACATCTTGCGCGCGGCGGTGCGCCCGTATTTGCCCGCATGGGCGCTGGAGCGCCCGAAACAGCCGTTTGGAACGCCGATTTTGGCGTGGTTCGGCGGCGCGTTGGCGGGGCGGATTCAGAACATTTTGCGCGATCCACGCGCGTTTGTGCGCGAATGGATCGATGGGCGCGCGTTGGACGCGCTGTTGAACGCGCATTTCAGCGGGCGCGCGCCGCAAGTGGAGGTCGTGTTCCGGCTGGTGACGTTGGAACTGTGGGCGCGGCGCTTTTTGGTCTGAGCGGCGCTCACAGCGCCGCTCCCCGCAGCGGCAGCCGTACCGTGAACGTCGTCCCCTGCCCTACACCGCTCTCCACGCTCACCGTGCCGTCGTGCGCCGCCGCTGCCTGCTTGACAATCGCCAAGCCCAAGCCCGTCCCTGCGATTTCATCGAAGTTCGTGCCGCGATAGAACGGATCGAAGATGCGCGGCATCTCCTCTGGCAAAATGCCGATCCCTTCATCGCGCACGACAAAGCGCGCCCAGCCGTCCGCGCACGCCAACGACAGCCGCACAACACTGCCTGACGGCGAATACTTGATCGCATTGCTCAACAAATTGTTCAGGATTTGGCGCACAATTTGCGCGTCCATCTGCACCGGCGCACACCTCTCGCTTGGCGTGTAAACGATGTCGTGCGCGCCCGCTACCGTGCGCGCCTCGTTCACCAGCTCGCCACACAACGCATCCAGATCGAGCGTCGCCAGCCGGATCGGCTGCTGTTCCGATTCGAGTCTGCCCACCAACAAGATATCGTCCAACAGCCGCGTCAGATGCGTGACTTCGGTTTGGATTTGCTCCAATTTTTCGGCGCGCTGTTCCGGCGGCATCCGATCCGCATAATTTTTGAGCAGATCGCTGGAACTGCGCACAATTGACAACGGCGTGCGAAATTCGTGCGAGACGCGCACGACGAAATTTTGCCGAAAACCATTGAGTTCCGTCTCACGCAAGAGCGCGGCACGTAGTTCGCCTTCGATGCGCATCCGTTCCGCAATCTCGATTTCGAGGCGGCGGTTGTTCGCGCTCAATTCTTGGCGGCGCGACTCGGACAAGCGTGCGGCGCGCACGGTCTTGAGGATGCGTGGTGCCAGCGGCGGCAGCGAGAGCGCCGTGATGACCGATACGCCCGCTGTCAGCACTTTCGCGCCCGCCTCCCACCAATACGCCGCCGTGTAGATGGTGATGATGTTCATGAAGTGGGTGATGCCGCAGAAGAAGATGAACGCACCGAACAACAAAAAAATGCGCTCAAACGGGATGGTATGCCGCGTCTTGTAAACGAAATACACCAGAAAACTGGAGATGCTCATATAGGACAAGCCGATCAGCAGATCGGAGATCGTCAGCACGCGCACGAGCGCTGGCTCCCACAGCAAACAGTAGCCGTGCGGCGTTAACGTGTTGTTCGTAACCGTCGTCTGCGCGACGGCGAGCAACGCCAAACCCACAAGCGCCACGAACGTACCGCCAAAAAAAAGCCGTTGGGTTTTCATGTTCATGATCAAGAATCCAACTGGTAGACGAGTGTCACCATGATAATCGCTGCTCGAATTGGAGTCGCGTGCGCGCAGGAAGGCAACGTTAATGAGTGCGAATTGCTGCACAAGAACACGACGACATTACATTTGTAATTTACGAGGAAATTATAGCATAGAGGCACAGTCGAAGATCAAGACCACGACGAAAGATCGTGCTATTTTCGTTCAGATAATCATATTAACCCATTTCTTGCCTCCAATATCATGGATAAAATGCGGTCATGATGATCGATCACGTCCAACCTGATTCTTTTCTGCATTATGGACGGATCATAATGTCTGCGTTTAATCTATGTTCAACGATCCCAAAATGCCGCTAACCAGCGTATACTTGTGAAAATATTCGCAATATAAGGGGGAGTCACCATGCGCATTACCTTGTTCGCACTCGGCACGCGCGGCGATGTGCAGCCGACGCTGGCATTGGCGCTGGCACTACACGCCGCCGGACACACGATTCGGATCGTCGCGGGGGCTAATTTCCGCAGTTGGATCGAGTCGTTCGGCTTCGCTTTCTTTCCAGCGACAGATATGGAAGCGTTGATGAAAAGCCCGCGCGGGATCGCATGGGTCGAAGAGAGGCAGCCGCTCAAACAACTGGCACACATGAAGGCGCTCGCCATCGAGCATGGCAGCGAGATGACGCAGCCGATCATAGCTGCCGCGCCCGACACAGACTTGTTCATGAGCGGCTTCATCGGCGCGGCATTCGTGGCGGCAGTCTGCGAGAAATATGACATTCCGCACATCAACCTGTCGTTGCAGCCGTGGCGGCGGACGCAGAGCGGCGCAGCATCGCTCAATGCTTTGCTTCCGCGCGCCACCAGCCCGCTCAACCGCTGGATGGGTAAATTCGCCGAGCAGATGGTGTGGGACTCTGCCAGTGTGACGACAAACCGCCTGCGTGAACAGCTCGGACTGTCGCGCTATTCCCGCGCAGACGGCACGCACATGATGGCGTCGTTTCGCATCTTATTCGGCTTCAGCCGCCATGTCATTCCGCCGCCGCCAGATTGGTCGGCGCATATCAACGCGGTCGGCTATTGGTTCTTGGATGATGCGACGGGCTACCGCCCACCAGATGCGCTTGACGCTTTTTTGAACGCGGGCGAACCACCCGTCTATATCGGCTTCGGGAGCATGTCGAGCAGCGATCCGGCGGCGACGATCCATCTGGTGATCGAGGCGCTGCGTAAAACGGGGCGACGCGGGATTATTGCGTCCGGTTGGGGCGGCGGGATGGTCGAGGCGCTGCCGGAGTCGATCTTGATGCTGGATAAAGCGCCGCATTCATGGCTGTTCGAGCGCGTCGCGGCGGTAATCCATCACGGCGGCGCGGGGACGACGGCGGCGGGGCTGCGCGCGGGCAAGCCGACGATGGTGATCCCGCACTTCACCGATCAGCCATTTTGGGGACGGCGGGTGCATGAATTGGGCGTCGGGGTGAAGCCGATTCCGCGCCACAAGCTGACGGCGGACGCGCTGGCAGCGGGGATACGGGCGCTGACGACCGACACGACGATGCGCGCGAAGGCAGAGACGTTGGGCGCGGCGATCCGCGCGGAAGATGGAGTCGGGGCGGTGGTGGCGGCGGTTGACGCCCTGGCTAGGGAGCGGACAGCGGCGGGAAGTCGATGAACGCCGGCGGCAGCGCCGTCACCAGCCAATGTTCAGCCTCCGGGCGATGGAACACGACGCCCGCCCTGCCCGCCGCCGCGGCACGGATCGTCAAAATCACGATATCGCGGCTGTGCCGTCCCGCGACAATCGACGCGCGTTTTTCGTTGCTGGTCAGATGGACATATTGGCGCGCGCGCGCTTGCAAGCCGTGTGCGCGGATCGACTCCAGCACGTCGCGCGTCGTGCCGTGATACAGCACATCTGGCGGATCGGCGGGCGGATACACAATGGGCGTGACGGCGCTGTGTCCGAACAGCGCGCGAATCTCCGTTCCAGCGATTTCGTAGCGTTTTTTGCCCGTCTCGTCGCCTTCGACCACCTTCAGCAGGTCGTCATACGTGTACTTGCCCGGATACCGTTTCTGAACGTGCGCCCAGACCGCATCAGCAGCGGTGAAGCCGTCCGCATCGAGCGTCAAGCCGAATTGGTCGGCTTCGTGGCGGAGGACGAGGGCGAGAAACTTGGAGAGAGGTTTCAGGTCAGCCATACGCTAAATAAGTTCACAGGGGTAACGTTCAAGTCGAATCAATCCAGCACGATCTATAACCCTTTCCGCATCATTCAATTTGAGCAAGAAAACAGTTACACGTCCTTCAGGCGTCAACGGTTCAATCCCTGCACCATGGAGACGGAAATGATCTTTCCATCGTTGTTTACGCGGATGAAATAAGAAAGTCGCTAATTTCGTCAGCGGATCGGCAGCGGCGACATCACTCCCTTTTGCGTTGTTACAGTCGTAGCAACTCAGGCACAAATTTTCACTTTCCGTCAAGCCAAGATGTTTTTCAGACGTGATATGATCGATTTCAAAGGGGAAAACATGATCATTCACATTCAATAAACAATATTCACAGCAGTTTCTCGCACGCGCGATCACCTCTCGTCGTAACACAACCGGAATATAAGTCATTCCAATCCTGCCAGTTTCAATCGAGCGCGGAGTTTGACTCGATTCATGAATTGTCCCATCCGCGTAAACTCATCCATCTCCGCACGTACATCAGGTGTCAATGTTCCCTCTCGATTTTTTGCCAACAGTTCAAGTGACCGCTGTTCGATGGCTTCAGGAAGTCTAAACGCGATTATTTCTTCGAGACTCGGCGCTGAACCCAAAAAATCGCTGATCACTGTTGTGATGGTAGCTGGCGGTGCAATTGTCATGACTACCTCCTCCAAATCTGATTTCCATTATATACGGAGGCGCAAAGAAATGTGTCTCTGCGCCTCCGCCTTTCTGCGGTGAAAATCCCTACTTCAGTTCCAGCGACTTGCTCTCCACCACGCCCGTCGCCAGCTTGATGAAATCATCCAACGGCATCGCGCCCAAATCTTCGTCCGTCCGCAAGCGCACGCTGACGTTGCCCGCTGCCATGTCGCGGTCGCCCATGATCAGCATGTACGGGATCAGTTGTTCGCGCCCCGCCACGATTTTCGCCTGCATCCGGTTCTTCGACGCATCGACCTCGACGCGCAAGCCATATGCCTTCAACTTATTCGCCACCGACGTGGCATATTCGACGTGCCGATCCGTGATCGGGATCAGCAATGCCTGCACGGGCGCGAGCCACGCCGGGAACGCCCCCGCGAAATGCTCGATGATGATGCCGATGAACCGCTCCATGCTGCCGAACGGCGCGCGATGGATCATGATCGGTGTCTGGCGCGTACCGTCCTCTGCGACATATTCCAACTCGAAGCGCGCGGGCAGATTGTAATCGACCTGCACCGTCCCCAACTGCCAACTGCGCTTGAGCGAGTCGCGGAAGATGAAATCGAGTTTGGGCCCGTAGAACGCCGCTTCACCTTCCTCGACGACATAATCCAGTTTCAATTGATTGCACGCCTCGATGATCGCCGCCGCTGCTTTCTCCCACAACGCGCCGTCACCCACGTACTTATCGCTCTTGGGATCGCGGACGCCGACGCGCGCGCGGAAATCCGTCAGCCCCAACGTGTTGAACACATACTGAATCAGCTTCACGACGTTGATGAACTCTGGCAGCAGTTGTTCCGGCGTGACGAACAAGTGCGCATCATCAACCGTGAAGCCGCGCACGCGCGTCAAGCCGTGCAGTTCGCCGGACTGTTCGTAGCGATAGACCGTGCCGAACTCGGCGTAACGGATCGGCAGCTCGCGGTAGCTGTGCATATCGCTTTTGTAAATCTGGATGTGATGCGGACAGTTCATCGGCTTGAGCATGAATTCGTCCTCGTCCACTTGGATCGGCGCGTACTGGCTGTCCTTGTAGTACGGGTAATGTCCGCTCGTCTTGTACAGGTTCAGATTGCCGATGTGCGGCGTCACGACCGGGCTGTACCCATTGTCCACTTGGACTTGGCGCAGCCAGCGTTCGAGCGTATCGCGCAACTGCGCGCCCTTCGGTTTCCACAGCGGCAGCCCCTTGCCGACCAGCGGCGAAAACGTGAATAAGCCGAGTTTTTCGCCCACGACGCGATGATCACGGCGCTTGGCTTCTTCGAGCCGATGCAGATAATCGTCCAAGTCAGCTTTCGACTCGAATGCCGTGCCATAGATGCGCGTCAGCATCGCGCGCGTTTCGTCCCCGCGCCAGTACGCGCCCGCTGGACGCTTGTATGTGACATTGATCGCGTCTGGGTCGATCTCGCTCGTGTCCGCGACGTGGGGACCCCGACACAAATCCGTGAATTTATCCTGCGTATAGAACGTCATTTTCGCGGCGGGCGCGGCGATCTCGTTGCCGTTTTCGTCCACGCGCCCCGATACCAAGTCATCGATCAGTTCCAGCTTGTAAGGCTGATCTTTGAATTGGGCGCGCGCCTCGTCGGGCGTCACCTCGCGGACGGCGAAAACGTGCTTGCCGCGAATGATTGCTTTCATGCGCCCTTCGACCCATGCCATATCCTCGTCCGTCGGCTGGCGCGGCAGGTCGAAATCGTAGTAGAAGCCGTCTTCAATGGGGGGCCCGATGGCGATTTTGGCGTCAGGAAAACGCTCTAACATCGCCTCTGCCAAGATATGCGCCGTCGAGTGGCGGATGCGATACAGCTTGCTGTCTTGATAGGACATAACGATCAACTCCATGATGATGTGAGCAAAGCAGACGAAATCGTAGCGCATTGGCGCGATAGTGCCAGCGCGCGATAGTGCCAGCGCGCGATAGTGCCAGCGCGCGATAGTGCCAGCGCGCGATAGTGCCAGCGCGCGATAGTGCCAGCGCGCGATAGTGCCAGCGCGCGATAGTGCC
>Ga0163154_10000440_pt1 | contig 63368 bp, 83 predicted proteins | sample OliLakLV19MP9P1_FD_148649 | JGI IMG/M metagenome (GOLD analysis project Ga0163154, IMG submission 148649) | Freshwater microbial mat bacterial communities from Lake Vanda, McMurdo Dry Valleys, Antarctica - Oligotrophic Lake LV.19.MP9.P1 | ecosystem: Environmental > Aquatic > Freshwater > Lake >...
CTGTAATTGTGGTCGATTACACAGGCTACGAATTCATCACGATGTATGCCGAAAAGATCCCAAGCCTCGAGCGAGTGAACATCGAGCAGGCAGAAGGCGGCTACTGGTTCCCAAGCACGATCACGAGTGGAAAGTATCGAGTGCTTGCCATCGCGACAGCAACCGCAAAGGCACCTTCAATTGAATCGCTGGTTGTCGATGTCGGTGGTGTCGTTCCAGATCCACAGAAGCCGGATCCGATACCAGTTCCAGATCCTCCAAAGCCTGACGTTGCAATTCGGAATGAATACGGTGTCGGATTAGCGGCATACAACGCAGCAGGCGACGCAGCAACGGCGATCAAATACGCTGCAATCTACGAGGCTTCTGGTAATTTTCTATTCGGTATGCCATCGCTGAAATTCATCGTGTCGGATAATGCCAACGACTCGAAAGATCCAAACAAAAGCGTGTTAGCTTGGATGGATCAAGAGCAAAAAAAGATACCATCAACTGCTAAATGGGATGAATGGAAAATCGTTATGCGGACTGCGTTTCTGGAGTCTCAAAGAAATAGACAGTTCACACGCGGCGATTGGTATTCAGCGTTCAATGAAGTCAAAGACGCATTAAGGGCGGTGAAGTAATGGATCGAATAAGCAAAGAATTACCTACGTATAACATGGGTTATGCGATCGAATCAGAGAATCGACCGCTCCTCGAAGAACAGGGTATCGATCCGCAATTCTTGCTCTCGCGAGCTGCCGAAAACTTTCCACAATTTAACGTGCAGAACAACCCTCGCGAAATCATTCCACAGATAAACCAAGAACAGCAAGGAAGTTGCCAAGGGCATTCACTGATGCGAATGTTCATCATTTGCTACTACCTTATGACTGGTCGGATACTGTCGTTTAGTCGCGCGGCTGCATACTACTTGAGCCAACGAAAAGACGGCATCAAAGGTGATCGCGGATCGACGCTATCGGGTGGCCAGTGGGTCGCGACTCAGCACGGCCTATGCCTCGAATCGGAATGGAAGTATCCTTCTGAATACGATCCAAGAGAACCAAATCCGAAGCCAAATTACAGTTTTAAATTGGTGTCAGCGAAGCCGACGAATGATCCTCGACTGATCCGCGAAGCTCTCGATATGGGCTTGCCAGTGCAGGACGGCATCAAATGGACGAGTGAAGTCAGCCAATCGATCGTGACGAATTACAGCGGACGTGGCGGTGGCGGAGGTCATTCGACAACGCTCTGGCTGAAGAATGGCGAGAATTATATACGTGATAATTCCTGGGGCAATTGGGACGGTGACGGCTGCAATGAGAACACACCCAGAGCGTTGGACCAGCAGGTTGAATTCGGTGGCAACACGCATATCATTTATGCACCGGAAGGAATGATTTATCCTGAGCTAGCACCTGCGAAAATGCCCACATGAATGGATTGAGATCGATGCCTGATATACCTCAAGACGGAATAAGTTCGAGCTGGGTGATCGGAACTATCCTTGCAATGTTGAGCGCGGTCGTGGCGACGCTTGTAACGATGGCTAAGTTTATTCAGGGAGGATACGCCACCACAATAGTAGCCCTCAATTTGAAAATTGAAAAGCTTGAGGTTGCAGTTGTCAACAACACAAAAAGATGTGATGAATTGCTGGTCGAAGCCTGGAAATGTCGTGAGGATAGGGCGTCGTTAACTGCGCAAGTAGCGCACTTGTTAAATCAAGAAAAGAAACACGAATAATGAAACTCGAAGCAACAGCAGTGGGCGGAGGTTACATTCGAGTGTACGTCAACTCGGTGCAAGTTAGTCAGCATATGAGTGAGCGCGAAGCATTCGAATCAGCGGTAAATGCAAAGCTGCAAAACCCCGCATCGGTGGTTACCTACGTTCAGAGTTCTACGGTACGAATTACGCTGAAGAACGTACCTACGCCTGTTCCTGCACCTGTTCCTGAGCCGACTCCTATTCCGGACCCAACGCCTGTACCAACACCGACTCCTGTCCCTGTCCCTGTCCCTGTCCCTGTCCCTGTCCCTGTCCCTGCCCCTGCGCCTGCGCCTGCGCCTGCGCCAAACCCAACCCGTCGTGTTCTAAACGCAGCGACTGATTTTACATATTTAGGCTCCTATCAAGGTGGTGATTATAAAATATCGTATAGCGGTGAGGTATTCGGTGATGCACTAACCCATCGGTACGTCAATGGAGAGTTGCGGTTTTTATTCACCGGCTACAACGGAGATGGCACGCATGACTTGAGGGAGTTTGTTCTCCCAAATAGCCCAATGCAACAATACCGAACTGACAACGGATATAATGGATATGTAGCCGGATCAATAATCGCTCCGGCTACAAGCTACAGCCGTATGTGGGATAATTGGGGTGACACAATATGTCACAAGTCACTGTGGTGGGAAGAGAGCGAACAAAGATTATGGAGTGGTTCAGGGTTCGACTACCCACAAGGAGATATCGGCTCAGAGGGTACTCCAGTTTTGTACAATCGAAAGGTGCCAAACTCACCAGGAATGTGTACTGATCTATCAGGCTGGTATGGGGTCGAAGGTATCGGGCAGCGAGCCATGTGGGGCAAGTTGCAGAAAATACCTCAATGGTTTCGGGATCAGAATAATCTACCGAAATACGTGTCACTAAGTGGTGGCTATACATCACTCGTAGCTAGAGGTTTACATCCAGCACTGGGTCCGATGATCGTTGCATTGCCAGACATGCAGGGCGTATACACACCACAGCAATACTATACGGATACGTGGAATCTACCAGCATCTGATGTTACAATACTGGTAGATACGAGATCGGCGACGACACAAGATGATTGGTACGCAAATGGTTTTGAAAATAGAAGCAAAGACAGGGGCGTTAGAGTAACACCTGTTGAAAATTATTATGATGCAGGTGATCCAAGGCACAATCCATCAACCAGACCGACTGAGCCAAGTATCGGATCGTGGCAGTCACCAGCACCCGGTGATCCTAACGGTTGGGGTCGATGGGTCTGGGGCGATTCGTACCATGGCACTGGCAATTGGATTGATGATGATTCCGGAATCCGAAATAGACATGGGATTGTGTACGTGTTTCGCGGATCGAAAGGGAAAGCGTGGTATCAGTCTTCATCGGGTGCTGCGGACGGTGTAGGAATGGAGATCCACGTCTTTGATCCAGCAGATTTAGCAGCGGTGAAAGCCGGCACACTACCTGCATGGAAGGTTCGACCAAGTAGTATTTTGGATATTGGTAATTTAATCGCACCTGGAGTTGTAGCAATAAATCGCGTTGGAGCTACTTATGATTCAGTTTCGAAGCGTCTTTATGTTATGACATTTTCAGAATCCGGATGGAATGGCGAAGGTCCTTTTTCGTATAACCAGATTCACGTATTCGACGTGAAATAAAAACAAGGGTCAACATGACAACAGAACGATTAAGTGAAACACTGATTGAGATCGGCGGCACTGTCCGAGTTGAACAATGCCGATGCACGAAGACAGGAATTGCTAGCCCTGAATTGCTTGCCAACTCGGTAACTGGTTCACACTATCAACACAATGAGCATCTTGTCGGCAAGATGGTGTTCAATGAAAGAACTGGATTGATGGACCCTTCCAAAGAGGCCCTCGATGATCCAACAATGCCGAAGGACGCATCGGGTGCAACTCTGGTATACCGCGATGCCATAGGTAAGCCAATCTTCTATGGTGAGGAAATGACCTACCGAGATTGGGTAGGTGAACCCGTCTGGGGAGTCTATCAACTCACTGACGACATTTGGGTGAAAGTTGCCGAGTATGAAACCGAAACAGAAGCAACGGTTGAAGCAACCAAGTTAGGAATGAAATAATGCCACTAATCGCACCAAGTGCCTTAGACGCTGCACTGGCAGTTGTTGCTGCGGCAACGCATCAGCAAATTTGTTCTGCTGAGCCGACGAACTTCACTGAAGCTACCAGTACTTTCCGGCTTGGAACTAATACTCCTAGTGTTGGATCGGCAGGTAATGCGTCTCCCGATGGACGCAAAGTAACTGTAGCTGCTGTCACAAGTGGCAGCGTGACAGCTACGGGAACTGCATCCCATCACTCATTGACCAATTCAACGGGAAGCGTTTTGCTTGCAGCCAAGTCATTAAGTGCGACGCAAGCAGTAGTGAGTAGCAACACTTACTCGTTAACCGCATACGACGTTCGAATCCCAGCAGCGGTGTAACCATGCCTGATAACAGAAGAGTTCACTAATGACACCGCAAGAATTAAAAGCACTAATCGACTCCGATTCTCAGGCAGCAAGCTTTGCCGTGGTAGGCAATGATCGTAGCTGTGCAAAGCGTTGCATCGAAATAGCACCGAAGATTTCTACATTAAAAACATTGACTGAACGCGGATTGTACTCTGAGTTAGGAGCGTCTCGGGCTGAAGCAATCTTGCAAAAAATGGAAGCTTTTGCTGCTGGCAGTCAGGCGATGTCGCCGGTGGTAGCAAGAGTTCTTAGATGGCTTGAGCCAAAAAATGGCGGGCTAGACTTTGGCGATCCGCAGACGTTGCAATTGGTAGAAGCACTGACAACTGAAGGGCTGTTCACGCAGGAAGAATACAATTTAATTGCGGCCATGTCGTTAGTTCAAAACCAAATAACAGCCGATAATGTTTCAGCCGCAATGGCAGCAAGTAGGGCCAAATAATGCCAAACAAAATCTATCGAGCCGTTGAAACCGCAATCCTATTCACTGATGCTGGTGGAACTGCATTGTCACTATCCTCACTTGCCAACAGTGCAGGCCGAGTGAGTGCTCGTCAAGATCGCGGAGCTGGCAGTCAATCGAAACTGCACGAAGTGAAAGCAGTGATCCAGGTCAACGCGACTGTTGTGATTGGTGCTGTGCTTGAGATATATCTATTTCAGTCTGATGGAACCTATGCTGACGGAACGGTTGGCACTGCCGATGCTGCATTTCTAACAGATAAACGCAGAAATGGGTTGTTTATCGGTGCAGTGGTTGTGGATCAAACAGCGGCTACGGTGGATATGATAGCCACGTTTATCGACGTACCAATCACTAGCCGCTATTACTCGATTGGCGTGTGGAACGCCTCGGGTGTTGCATTGAAAACTGGCTCGGCGACTTCGCGTGTTATTGTTACGCCGATGCCAGACGAGGTGCAGTAGTGCCTATACAAACTCCAGGATACAAAGCTGGATTTGCGGCACCAGTTCGCAATCAAAACTACGTATACCCTAGCCTATGGCGTGGGTGCGTGGCTGCTCACTGTGCATCGCTGGGCGAGACTGGGTTAGTATTGCGGGATCAAAGCGGCTTCGGCAATCACGGCACGTTGACGAACATGGACCCGGCTACTGACTGGGTGCCAAGTCAGGGCAAGATCGCGTTGGATTTTGACGGGGTAAATGATAAGGTACTCACGGGATTATTCGTTAACGTTAACAACAACAGAATAACGGTTGCGTCATGGATAAGGCCTAGCGTGCTGACTCGTGGTGATTTCGTCGCAAAATGGGTGAACGGAGTAGCATCGGGCGATCAGTTTAATTTGCTTTATGGCCTTACTTCAGGTAAGCCGCAGTTTTTCATCAGTAGCGGATCATCCACGCCAACATCTGGCACTGGTCCGGCCACAATGCAAATAGGCAGATGGCACCACGTAACAGGAACTTACGACGGAGCAAGTATTGAAGTGTATTTAGATGGAGTTTTCCAGGCTTCTACTGCTTCTACAATAACGATGCAAACCCAGGCCCAAGCAATAGCTATTGGAGGCAACGCGGATGTGGATGGGCAATTTACAGGACAGCAAGACGACATCCGCATCTATGACCGAGTCCTAGCCCCCTCAGAAATCGCAACCCTATCCTTACGTCGCGGAATCGCATACGAGACGAATCGCATTCGACGATACTTTATTGCAACGAGTGTTCATTCCCTAGTTGCTGATTCGATATCGTCAGGTGCTCCGTCCATCGGTTCACCAGTACTTGCTCAAGTCCATGCGTTAGTAGCACTAGGGATCGTTGCTGGTGCCCCCGTCATTGGTCAATCAACGTTAGCTCAAGTTCACGTACTGTCACCTAGTTCAATCACAACAGGGGCACCAGTTGTAGGTCAATCAACGCTTTCACAAGCACACTCACTATCAGCAAATGGTATTGCAACCGGATCACCTGTTGTCGGTCAATCAACATTAAGCCAAGTACACGTACTCTCATGTGGTGTAATCGAAACTGGGGAACCGATTGTCGGTACTGCCTCAATGAGTGGCTCGGTTGCGTTATCGGCAGATGGAATCACAACCGGTTCTCCAGTGGTTGGTCAATCAACATTAAGCCAAGTTCATTCGCTGGTATCAGTATCCGTTGTAACCGGATCACCTATCGTTGGACAAACAACACTAAGCCAAGTACACGTTCTAGTAGCTAATTCAATTGCTGCTGGTCCGCCAGTGGTTGGCCAATCAACACTATCAATCGTAGTTATCGCAACTGGCATTTACCTCGGCCAAGTCGTTTGCTACCGACAAGATCTCGTTGCATATCGAAATAGTAGAATCTGGGCAAGTATTGGTGTAGGTATAGGCTCGCTAATTGTACTCGCGATTGATGGCGACGTATTAACTATCGATGGAGTATCGTTAACAATATGACATTCCCAACACCTATTACGGCTCAAGAATTTACTTCGTCAACTGAGTCGCAAACGCTTTCGATGCGAGGTGCTCTCGGCGTAACGAAAGTGATTCGCAATGCTCGTGAGTTTGGTATTTTACCGAGTGCGGGCATCCCAAACAGCAACAATACAGCAGCACTAATCAATGCAGCTTATATTCGTGCCGTGGATGAAGGCTTCTCGATTGCTTTTGATTTCGAACCCGGAAAGTATTACTGGCTTGAGTCCTCACTACTTTGCTTTCGTTTGAATTCGGGAGGAACGGCATTCCTGAAGCGAGACATGCCTGCACTGATTGGTAATACAGGATTTAATGCAAGTGCTGGCGAGCAGGCAATTCAATTCATCGCAACACATACAAATCCAGTCATTATCACCCAAGGTGGTAACTCCTTTTGTGTCAGCAAGCTATGGATTCGCCGACTATTGCAACACTCAAATTCAACGACGGCGGCAGCTTATGCAGCAGCGGTCCTCACAGGGCCAACACAGACATTCACTAATCATGCACTGTGGAATGATGGTGATCAGCGACACACTCAGTGGAGTCCGACATGCGGTATTGCAATTGACCCGTTTGGTTCGCTGGTCCCAAGCGGTCAGCGTTACCCCGGATTGGAGGCCTACTACGCAGTCACGCCAACGTATTCGAGTCAAGTCCTAATTGATAATTGTGCTTTTTGGATGACGCGAGTTGGCGTTCTCAACGGTGTCGGAGTAGACGCAAACAGTGATGGTATAACGATACGAGACTGCGTATTTACAAAGCTAAAATACTGCTATGTGTCGTGCCATTCACAGACACAAAATGTATTGATTGAGCGGCCAACAATTTCCGAAGTGTGGGCTGTACAGGGGAACTCAGTGCATGGTGGATTGAATGGCCGATGGGCTGGAATTAGCAACCCAGGAAACTGTTCGTACATCGCAAACATATATGGTGGTGATGGGGTGATAGATGGCGTTATTCATCCAGATTGGCAAGTGTCGTTTGACGGTGCAAATAGCAATTGGGAAAATTTAGGGAGCATAATTGATACAAGTGCAGCTCAGGGACTAAGGGCTGGTGTAAGTATTAGCAATGCAACTTTCGCATTCGACTATACGGGGCGACCACATATAATCACGGGCCGGAGAACAGTTTTTAAGAACTGCGAATTCATATTGAATGGGGGTGCTGGGGAGAAAATATGGATTGAGAGCCGACAGACCGATAGCCTTCCAGCGACATGGGACAGCACTGGTTTCGTTGGTTCAGTGCGTGGTGCGGAAACTGTCTTTGACAATTGCGGGTTTTCTGCGGCGGGTGCTGAGTTGGCAAACGTGTCTGATTTATTGTCGTTTGGATCAATGACTACAGCACATAAAAATTGGATTCGATTTTACAATTGCACAGCACGTATCGGTGGATTAGGTACGCTGTATCAACACATGATAAATTGCCGAGGCGGTGCGATATGAGCGGCGGATTCTTAGACCTAGTACAGATTCAATCTGATGCGACAACATACGCTGCTTCATTTCGTACATTGATCGGAGTGGATACGCTTAGCTCAGGCACTATAGCGACGGCATTAGGCTATACGCCAGCAAACGACGCAACCGTAATGAAGCTTACGGGAGATCAAACGGCAGCAGGAACCAAGACGCTTAGCGGCAAGGTCGTACTGACATTTCCGTCTTCGGCTAACTTGGATGTCGATAAGCAATTTGTATTGAGCAATGCCGGTGCAGAAAAAATAATCATTGGTCACGACACGAGCCGAACCCGAATAAGGATGTACAGTCCAAACGGATCAGTACTAACAACTCTCGACCAAGGGAATTCAGGACTCCAAGCAACCAGTGATGCGGGATGGGGGTTCTATTATGCAACGGGGAATAGTGGATTCTTTAATCAGACAACTGGGGCTGAAGCTATACAATCTGGAAATAGCTTCTATATTCGCGGTGGCGGTAGCGGTGGTGTAAGACTATACACGGTTGCAGTTGTTGGACAAACTGCTGATATCCAACAATGGGTGGATTCATCCTATGTAGTACTTGCATCGGTATCGGCGGATGGCTCTGGTTTATTTAAGGATCTTACGATTCGGCCATCGGCAAGTAGAACACCAGCCGCAAATGGTGATTTAGTTTTTGAAGCAACAAGCAATACGACACTCACGTTTAAATTCAAAGGCTCGGACGGTACGGTTCGATCAGGAACTATCACACTCGCATAGGTTTATAAAATGACACAGCAACAGCAGTGGGGATTAGCCTACTTAACACAGATTCACAACGAAAGTATTGAACAAACGAATACAAGAGCAGAGGCTAGAAATTCGTTGATGCACCCAGGCGAAGCAAAGATTGAGATCGAAGCACTGCTGACAGTTGATGCTTACGTTGAAATGCAAACTCTCGAAATGGCGGATGAAGGATATCGCCTATTGATTAACCACAAAGAACAAACGGCATTGAAGTTGTTCCGCTCAAAAACTCCGGAAGAACAAGACTCACTGGTAGCTCTATTACAAATTCCTGATGTACTCAAAGGCTAGTCATGCCAGTTACAATTATTAGCTCAATAGCCAACTACCCAGCAAGCAATCCAGCGATCACTGCAAGAATACTTTTGCAGCATGGAACAGTTGCAATCAACGGTGCCGGTGCGGGTTCGTCGGTAACGATGGGATTGCTCAACACCGCATCATTCACGTTCAGTGATACGATTGCAGCGGGGTTGTATGAGGTCCGATACTATACTTCAACGGTCCAGCTTGGTAGTGGCATTGTGTGGATCGAATCAGCCAGTACGGGGAGTTACAAGGTAGATGATCCAATTCGGATGGCCGTCTATCAGCAGCGATTACAGCAGAATCTGGAAGCACCAAAGCGGGCACTCGGTGATACATCTTCGGAAGATTTCACTTGGATTGTTTCGAACTCCGGTTCTAACGCAATCACGGCAACAAAGGTATTCGAAGGGCAACTGACCCCGACAAGCGTGGCTGGGACATTTACTTACATCGGCATAGTCTTCGGTGATTACCGCTGGTCATTCACTCCAGGAACAGGTGACCTACCAACGGTAGCTGGTCCAGTGACATATCAACTGACTGACACACTTGGTAACACGGGCAAGTTAACGATTGTGATGGTTGGATTGACTGGCGTTGTGCCAACCATCATTTCACCATGGGAGCCGATCACTAGGACGCTCACGCTAATTCGAGGCAACGATTACGTCGATGCACTCGGAACAGCAATCAAAATTGAGATCAATGTTCCAAGCGGATTGAACGTATCGACAGCGATTCCTAAGCTGTATGCATCACACAAGGTAACGAGTGACAAATTTGTTTCTGTTGGCACTTTCTATCAAGTGTCTGGGAATAACTTTATTAAGTTTGAGATAAGCGCAATCGAAACTATTGGGAAGATAGCAGGTTACTACGAATTTTTCATTCAAGCTCAAGCTGGAAGTTATCTCACGACATTGGTGGCTGAGAGTAAACTGCGACTGGTGAAGAACATAGAGTCCGTTTGACATCGAAGGGAAGGAATTAAATGGCCGGTGGCGTAGAATCGAAATGGAGTCAAGGCACTCGTCAATCAGCAAGTGAAATCTTGCACGCCGGAAGTGTCAATGGTTCACCCCGCGCCCTGATGGCCGTGTCTCAATATGTCCAGGCTGACAGGGTTCCGGAATACAAATCTCCAGTTGCTCAAGCTCTGTTCAGTAAGAGGTTCCCTGGCGCGTCGGCAGTCAACGGGCCAAAAGCACAGGCGGTTCCAGGTAGTCGGGTTCTTAGTGTCCCAGGAAGTACGACGAACGCCCCGTATTCGATCGTTCCAAAGATGGGATACTACGCCACAGCCAACCATGAGGCTGAGCATGCCTACAATCAAACGCCAAAGACTGTTGACGAGTTAGGCCCGAGCATTGGCGATCTAGTCTTCATGGGAGAGCAGTTCTCTAGAGAGCAGGGCAAGCCGTTACAGCACAGAGTTCAGTTGCCGGGGGGAGTAAGTCACGACATCAACTGGATGCGAGAGCAAGCAGCAAAGCATGGATACTGGGACGGAGCATCCATGAATTCGCTGTTGGCAACACCAGAGGGCAAGCAGTGGTTGTCGAGAATGGATCGTCCTGCCGACGCACCCTTCAGCCCGTCAGGTGTGTATCCAAGGTTTAGCGCTGATCCAGGATCATCGCCGTCGTCACCAACGGTATCATCTGTGCCCAACGAAAGGCAACCGCAACTGTCAACGCTTAAGACGTTCAACTCGTTCAACTTGCCACGCGACACGAGCGCTGGGCAGGCTATAATGAACAAGCAGCAACGCCAACCTGATATCGGGAATTACCCTCCGAGCCCGATAGTAAGAGCATCGACGCCACTCGCACCTTCAGCGCCATTAGTTCCAGAGTATCCACAAGACACCAATCACAACGCCACATTGTTAGCGCAGCAAGCTATCGAAGGAAAAAAAGACATGGGAATTAGCCAACTGTATCCGACAAATAGCGATGTGCGCCGGATGTCTAACCCAGCCGCTGGACGCGACAATCGATTTATCCCACAGAATATGCATGCCACTCAGATGGCAAGTGATGCGCAGGTTCGAGGGCCGCTCCCAGGAGCACCCGTACCAGGGCCGATGGCGCAGCAGCAGCAGATGATGGATAATTACAACAGAATTCATGGTGGACCTACACCAACCTACCCGCCTCGCCAATTTGCACAGCCAGTTGCACAGCAGCCTGAACTGCCTACTTTTGCACCTGCACTGGGATCTGCCACCAGAGGGCCGCTCCCAGGAGCACCCGTACCAGGGCCGATGGCGCAGCAGCAGCAGATGATGGATAATTACAACAGAATTCATGGTGGACTTACACCAACCTACCCGCCTCGCCAATTTGCACAGCAGCCTGAACTGCCTACTCTTGCACCTGCACTTCCGAGAGCTGCCACCAGAGGGCCGCTCTCAGGGCCGGTAGCACAACAGCAGATGATGGATACCGTTGCACCAACACAGCCAGTTTCTACCGATAGCCCGCTCTTGCGTGCGCAACAGGATTTGGCTGCGAGAATGCAAGCACGCACGAACGAACTGAACAACTCACCAGAGCAAGCCGCAATCGTTCAGGCCGCCAAGGATCGATTCCTTCAGGCCAATGGCCCATCCATGCAAGATCAAGCCCGTCGAGTTGGGACGGAAGCCGACCGCATGGCAGAGGCACGAGTTGCTTCCGAAGCTCGACTAGCCAACCCAAGCACCGTTCCATACGGAGCTCGCAATGTAGTCTCTCCACTTCAAGGCGATGCTGCACACTTCCAAGGAATGGCCAGCCGTGAATCTGCACAAAACGCGGCAGATACTCAGCACTATTCTGACAACATTAGCGAGTGGAACAACCGCTTGAAGGCAGATACGAACGGCAACGGAATACCAGATCGCGATGAGTCGGTATCAACGAAGTTTGGTGGCGTTGGAATCCACAACATCAACGACTTGGGAGCGATAAACGCCAAGTACAACATCTACATGAGCGGCTATCGATCGGACAGAAACGCCATGGCGACAAGTCGGCCAATGTCGTTTGATGAGTTTGCCAAAAACGAACAGGACACATTTAAGCAGCGGCCAGTGTTCGGCGTGGATGCTCCGTCTAATATTGCAGCCGGGCCTTACGAGATGGCAAGGGAGAAGGTTCAGATTCAGAGAGAACAGAATCGGATGATCGCCGAACAGCGTCGAGCACCACGAGTTGAGATGGCACAGAACCAGGGAATTCAATCGTCCATAATCGCCAATGCACTTGCCCGAGGATTCAACCCGCAGCAGGCAAACGCTCTCGCAGCCAACGCAATGGCTAGTAGGTTCGACGCCGGACAAGCTCAGGCAACTCGCGAGACATTGCTTCAACAGGAGTTCATGAAGAACCAAGCAGCCGTTCAGCAGTCTCAGATCCAAAAGGAAGGTGTACTCGGAACGGCGAACATTAACGCGGGTATTGCAGAGAAGCAGAACATACTTCAGAACGCCTTACTCCAGTCTGGGATTAGCCAGAAGGACAAAGAGTTTGTACAGAGTCAGCAGGAGTACACGGACGGAAAACAACTGCGCGATCTCCAATTTAGCTCCCTTAAGCGAACCGAAGATCAAGCAGTTATCGACGCTAAGCGACTACAAGATGAGATAGGCAATCCAGAAGTGGTCCTGAATAACTTCTACACCCAGAAGTACGAAGAAATTTTGGCTAGCCCAAGTGTGCAATCTTTGCCAGTTACCGAGAGAATAAAGTACGCCCGAGAAGCTGCTTTACCATTGGTAGAAATCCAGGCAAGAAACATGCGTGCTATGGGGGGAATGACACCAGATCAGGCATGGAATCCACCAGCAATGCCTGGGCCTCCTCCAGCCATTACCGTCCCAGGAGCGAGTAAAGGTATCGCTACGGGTGTTGACTTGACAAAGATGTACGCTGACTTAAGAGTGACTAACCCTGATATCGATCCAAGTCTAATTATGCAGACGATCGCTACTGATGCCGCTAGAGATGGATGGATCGTCAACAAAAGAAGCATCGACGATCTCCACAAGAACGCAACCGCCATGCAAGCAGCGGATAACAATCAGTTATGGCTTACTAACTGGAATAAAAACTTCTTCGGCAGTATTCCATTTTTGAGCCGATTGATGCCTCAAACCGGAACCCCAGATCAGTTAGCTAAATCAACGTACAAAGCTCTAGTTGGCGAAGACCCCGTAGACCTTTACGCCCCATTCGCTGGAATTAGACAGTGGCCGCACAATAGACCAGAAGTTCAAAAACGCATAAGCCCACTTATGGGTAGGTGAGCAAGACATGCCAAGTATCGTCGATCTGTATGGCACTTACAAACCACGAAGCGCCATGCCTTCCGCTGCGCCAATTTCTTCAGTCGAAAGCCAATTGGCAACGGCACCATTTCCCAAAGCACCCACCCAGCTTCCTCCGGTCTCACCTGGACTCATCGGACTGACAGGCCGCGCTCTTGGCGGAGGGCTTGGTGCTGTCGGTAACTTGCTCGATCTACCAGGATCAAGCATTAGAGATGCACTTGCCCTGAAGAACCCGTTCGATCAGTGGATTGATCCTCTTGGTTACAACGCACAGACGAATCGCACAACGGGCCGAGAGCTTCTCAGGCAGTACGCTCCGGACTCAGTCGGAAAGGAAGATACTTGGCAAAACTTTTGGCCTGGGTTTGCCGTCGACGTTCTTACCGATCCAACGAATCTAATCGGCCTCGCTCCATTGACAAAGGCGGGTTCTATCGCCAAGAACGCCGGGATCGCTAAGTACGCCAAAGCTGCTGGTGACGCAACCGCTCTACGCGAGGCCAAAGTGCTTGCGAAGAACCAAGCTAATGCGATAAACGCTGCCAACCCTGGAGCGCCTCCGGTATCGATGACAGCCAAACTGAAGCGTGAAATGCGGCTTGGTGCAAGTACACGAGTCACCCCGTACGACATCATCAACTCCGATCCGAACTTAATTACAGAGCGAATGGACTTGTGGACTAAGTACGGTGGAACTCCCGAGTTACTGCATGAGCCGATCAGAGGCTACATGAACTTCAGGATGCCCACGTTCGGAATCAAGGGGATACCGCAGCGTCCAGGGTTAGGCGATGAAGCGCTTTACTGGAAAAACAAGAAAGCTTCCGAGCCGGGGAATCAAGCGATCGTCGATTGGGCGCAGAGAAACAGCGAGTTCATTGACGACACGGGAGGCGCTCCTCCTGCATCTTCAGGGACGACACCAACTCCGGGTGGCCAAACACCACCGCCGACAACTCCAACCGTGAATCCACAAGGGACGGGAACACTTCCTCCATCTGTAACATCGCCTACGGGAACGACACCACCGCCGACAACTCCAGGGTTCAACATTGTCAGGGGCGAGAAGGGAGCGATCGACATTCTTGCAACGACAACGGCTTTCCGTGGCATCTCTGCATACCATGACGCATTCGATAAGCACCTAGATAACCTACAGATAGGCGGTGCGCTCGATGATGGCGATCGGCTATTGTTGCAGTCCGTTTATTCCGCCAGCGATCTTGACTTTACCAAAGCATTGGTAGAGACCGCAACGGATGCATCAAAGTCTGTAACTGGCTCAGTGAAAAGTGTGGCTCCAGGCAAGTACAAGATGACGATCACTCCCAAGAAATCGTTGTCAAAAGCCGACAAGACAATACCCGTCGTCAACACAGTGAACCATGAGCTATTCCATATTGCTTTCAATGTTCTTCGCGATGAAGATCCGGAACTGTTCGCCGCTGCGAGCAAGCAGATACTTGAATCCATAAACGATGGATCTCTACTGAATAAGTTCAACATAACCGATGGCGAGCGATCAGCTAACGCCATTCCCCGTGGCACTGAAATGCCGAGATCCAGAGCGACAAAGCCTGATCCTTCCAAGACAATCATGATGGCCGAGTACTTCCAGTCAAACCCGGCAGAGGTGTTTGCTCAGTTGGGCGCTCACGCAGCGACAGCAAAGATCCCAGGCGATGCGATCATTGGCGGGAATAAGGTACAGACTGTCATCCAAAAAGCATGGGACAAGATCAAGACTTACATTGCCAAGATAACCACATCGCTTGCGCCAAGCGATCCAAGGATTAAAGCACTGGAGAATGTGTTTGAATACGCGGGTGGATTCACCTCCAAGGAAGAGCGTGCCCAGATTCTCGACGCACTGAAGTCAATCAAAGTCGGCGATGAGATTCAACCTAAAGCACAGTACATAACACCTGAAGGCGCGTTGCTCACCGCCAAGACTTTAGTAACAAGAGTCGGGGATAAACTCGGACTCGTAGTTCCTGATGATCCAGCAGTACTGAACGCTACTATAGAACTGGCGGCAAGCGCTGAGAGAGATCCAGCAACAGGCTTGTATATTGCGAAAGTCGACGAAGAACTATTGAAGAAGAACTGGAAGAAGGTAACACCAGATCCAGAAGCACCCAAGGCGATCGATCCAGTTGACGTTGCGCGCAATCAAGCTGATGCTCCTCAACCACAGACGTTCACTTCAATCAATACCGGCAATCCGTCGAGAACCATCGCAGCCAAGCTCAGTCGCGGCCAAGATATTAAGATAGATGACGCATTTGCTATGTTTGCTGACGTTCCAGCCGAACAGCATAAGAAGCTATGGAGCGCTTTAGTAAAGGCCAATCCAACGGTTGCTCAGACTGCGTTCGCTGACATGAAGGGCAAAGTCGCCAAGGTAATTGATGGAGTCAACAATGAACGGGTTGCTGGTGGACTGCCGCCATTGACACTCTCTGAAGCTTCGAGCGCGGACGATGCATTGCGCCCGTTAGTGATGAGCGATCCAAAAGTTGGAGTCGCTGCCGTAAAGCAGTTGGTTGAGAAACTGAAGGGTGCTCCAGATAGTACAGTTCCAAATTCGCTCGCTGAGATTCCTACAGCCACAGCCACGACGCCTGGAACTACGGTTGGATACCACGGAACATGGCACGACTTCGAGCAGTTCGACCGCATGGCTGGCAATAACTACACGAGAAACAATAAGATTGGAACTCTAGATACACTTGGTGCGTGGTTTACCAACAAGCAAGACATAGCCAGTACGCTGTATGGCCCGAAGGTTCAGCAGGTTGACATCCCTACGCAGAAGCCATTTGTTATTCACGAGTCCTCGCCGGGTGATGCCTTCAAGAAACTCGAAACCTTGCGTGACAAGAAGGGTGGAACGGAAGCTCTACGAGCTTGGCTGGTTGAAAATGAGTACGACTCGGTTGTGCTGAAGAATGCTCGGGTTGATGGTATTCAGCAGGACGTTACTATTTCGCTCGCTGATAAACTAGGATCAGGAAAGCGAGTGTTTGGCCCAGAGGCTGAGATTCCTACAGCCACAGCCACAACGCCTGAGATTCCAAAGGTGGTCGACGAAGGACTAGCAATTGACGAGCCACCACTCAAGCCGTTCGATGCGAACGAACGCACGAGCTTGCGAACCAAGAACGTCGCTAAGGGTGTAGCTGACGCTGAGATAAAGCTGGCTTCATTCAACGAGCACCTAGACGAGATGGATACTCTTGATGGTGGAAGCGGCAAGTTCAAGAAGGAGTTGATCACTGACCCAGAAGGATACTTGATAAAGAACGGCTATGACATAACAGACACGTCGCCCGAGCAGATCGCGGACGAAGCTATGTCGGTTGCTCGAAAGCGACACGCAGACCTGTCAGATGCACTGGAGCAAACAACCGGCGACTTCTACGCAGCGTTCAAGAAACTGAGTGCTGCCAACAAGAAGGCGATTGTTCAGGGCATGAGCCAGGAACAGTACATCCGTGCATTCGAAGGAATCGATACGAAGCCAACTCTTGGTGTAACTGATAAGTGGATGGATGACGTTCGAGCTTCGAAGAAGGCAGTAGAACCTACACCAACGCCAGTTGTAAAACCAGTTGCAGATACTCCAGCTCCACCAACTGGAACAGCAAATGTTAATTCGCCATCGCCTTCTCCGTCATTGACATACGCAGAGGCTAAGGAATATGCAATAAAGCACGGCTATGAAGTGCAGGGGCTAACTGCAAGTCAGGTCATTGACATAGCATCCGAAAGAAAATCACGCCCATGGGTTGATGCAGCAGCCGAGGATGAAGGCCGATGGTTTGGATCTCGTGTCACAGTGGAGCCAACCCTTACGACCCACGAAGATGCTTACACGGGTACAGTGTCCAGGGTTCTGAATGGTGGCGACGTTGTTGAAGTGACACGAGATGGATTCCCATCTCCCGTGAGAGTTGATGCTCAACGTCTCAAGGTAGACGAACTTAAGGACGCTGGTACTTCAGCTAAAAATACAGTCGCTCCTTCAACCGTGGCTCCTTCAACCGTGAGCGCGATGGATGGGGGGATCGACAAGGCAGTCGACGAGGTTCTTGACCTCAAGGAGACACCGTGGGATTTGCTGGATGTTACTGATACTGCCATTACCGCCCCTTCCTCCCCCGAACTCCCACCAATCGCAAGGCATGCAGAGACCATGCAAGCGCTGGATGATGGGGGCAAGCTCCAGGCCGCACTGGATGCGTACAATACTTCCAAGGCCAATCTAGCTGCCATCGGTGAAGCCCCACGAAAGCCGAGTTCTGAAAAGAAAATGTTCGGCACGAAAGGTATCGAGGCAGCTAACCCTGACGCTGTAGCTGCGTGGAAGGCGAACCAGAAAGCCTACGATAGTTGGAACCGGAGGCAATCGGCACTCAAGAAGGCTGAAGTCAAGGCATCCAACGATCTGTACCGGGTGCTTTCCAGTCTTCTTGAAGGCTACGCCTACGCATTGGAGGGATTGCCACCAGACTACAACGCTTCTCTCGCATCCTATGTGACTGGCAAAACTCCACAGGTATGGGCAGCAGTCAAGGGATTCACCGACTACATGAAGCAGATAACACCTCCTGAACTTGGCGAGGCAGTGGTTGACTTCATCGATCGCGGCGGGGATCTGTTCTACGCCACAGCTCCAGGCAAGGCATTGGCGGGTTGGTTCAACGCGAGTCTTCTTGGCGGTGGAAACAGTGCATCGGGCCGAGCGATCGCGCGTGGAGCAGTTGAGCAGCATCACGAAGCGGATATATTTCACCGCAAGGCATTAGAGCCAGTGTTCAAGATTCTCCATGGTAGCGGAGAGTTGGACGTTGATTATCAAATGCGACTTGGTAAGACTCAAGAAGAAGCAATTAAGTATGTGAACACGATGAACGGAGGTTTGCTTGATCTTATCGAAGGTGTAAGAACGGTTGGAAAAGGTGTAAGCGCAGTTGGACCAGGAAAATTAAACAGTCAAGAATTCTCAGGCGCTCTTGCGCTGCTACGAAAAGCATACGATGACTCATGGAGAGACGTGGAAAGCACGGGCATGAAAGCCCCATGGATGCGTGACTTGGAGATAGAGCACAATGTTCGCAATCAAGTTGATCCTTCCAAGTCGACAGTACGAATCAATCCCAAGAGCGGGCCTGTTACTGAACTATCCTTAAGCTCTCAGATCATGCGAGATCCATTGCTAACAGACCTCCCTGGAGGAACTAGCGCAATCAACGATATCTCCCTCGATCCGAATGTGTCAGGCATCATACATCGTGCGGAATTCGTTAAGCGCAATCTAAAGGAACTGGATCTTAAAGCGAAAGATATCGACTACAAGGGAAAGAAGGTTTCTCTACGTGAGTATTTTGCTGCTGAGTTCGGTGAGAGATTCATTAGACCGACAGAACCAAACCGTCCAACTCCGTACGACCCACAGAGGTTCAACCCTGACAAGGATACGCTATTCGATGGCATCATTAAATGGGCGTCGGAGCTTGAAACTAAGTACGCCGACACTCAGATGCCGTTTTTCGGGCGAAACATACTCGGTGCTATCGCTACCTATATGTCCAATAATAGACGGACATCTGGTGTCGTTAATAAGACTCTCCAGTTGATTGGTGAGTCAGCTCGGATGAAGCGGTACAAAGGAGTCGGCGATCGGCAACTTGTTGCAATCGATAGGATCATTGGCCAGGATAAAGATCAGCTTAAATTCCACAACGATGGCAAAGCGTTCACAATCATTGCTCACCATCTACCTCGGGACATTCGAGCCGCATACGACTTAAAGATCGCCGCCGCTGCCACGAAGCTCAATGACGACTTGCTCACCAAGCACGCAGCCGGTAAAGGCGATACGGTAAAGGTTACGCACGACAGAGTACCGTACGAGCTTAGCGTTTCAAAGCTTGACGCTAACGGGAATATCGAGGAACTGAGAGTCCAGTCAACGAAGACAAAGCGGGTGCAGACGAATGACATCTCTGTTGGTGAGAAGGGTATCGAGACAAAAGATATAGCAGTCGACACGACGGTTGATCTTTCGAGCGAACCAGACTTCTTGAAGAAGATGACGGAGCAATCCACAGCTAAGAAGTTCTTTGAGGACGTTGGCGTAGACAATGACGTCTACAACGACGCTAACCGATTCATGAAACCATTTACGAACTCAGATGAATACAACGTGTTCATGGGGGCATTGAAGCGATACATCAACGTCATGAAGTCCAACCTCACTGGACCATTTCCAGCGTTCCACATGCGTAACGCAGCGTCCGGATTATCCAACAACGCCATGCTTGGATTGACAGATCCTCGCTACGGTAAGTTCGACTACCGGCGCTACTGGTATCCTATTCGTGACGCTTATGCATTGCGAAACAACCAAACCTTTGATGGGATCATGGATATCAAGGGAATGGAAATGCCGGACAAGATAGTAAACGGAAAGCTGATTCCAGGTGGCGTTCCTCAGAATCCCCAGGAAGCGATGGAGGCTTTGCAGTCTGAGATATTCCAGATGGGAATTGTCGGAGAGAAGATGGGCGTTGCCGCAGAGTTCATCGGCGAAGGCATGGAGAACCTGTCTTCGGCATACCCTGGCATGCGGGCTCACATCAATCCAGTTCTTGGCAAGTTCTCACCGGCTCCAGTAGGCCGAACTTGGTTAGACTTCGCTAACCCAGGTGCAGTTCGAGATGGGTTCACCGTTGGTAAGGAGGGACTACAGACAGTCAACAAAGACTTGTTCGTGGGTGCAACTGCGGGCAAGGACATTAGTGGATTCGTCGAGGAGATCAACCGAATCTCTGGATACATCGCAGGCCGGCGACAAGATATGTCACCACGAGCCGCTCGCGATTCAATCAACAAAGCTCAGATCGACTACACAAAACTCACTGCGGTGGAGTCTAAGAAGCTTCGACTGTTGATTCCATTCTACACGTTTTCTCGTCACTTCCTTCCAATGGCTGCCGAAGAACTGGTAACAAACCCAGGCGGGCCAATGGCACAAGTCATCAAGCTTGCAAATCGAGCTCGCAACCCAGGCGAGATTGTCCCTGACTTCATCTCCCAAACTATCGGACTGCCAATGGGAGAGAACGAAGACGGAACCAAGCGATACCTAACAGGACTTGGCTTCGGGTTCGAAGATAGCTTAAACATAATGAATGGACCACTGCGGCTAGATCCACAGGAGACGGTGAGGGAACTCTTAGGTAGATCCAATCCTCTAGTAAAGGGGCTCGGTGAAATTGCTTTCGGAAGATCGCTATTCCAAGACGGGCCAGGGGGAGGCCGAGAGCTTTCTGATATGGACCCATCAGTTGGCAGAACGCTTACCAACATCCACGATCTAGCCACTGGAGATAAGACGCAGACGGCTAAGCCTTTCATTCACCCACTGGTTGAGTTCGGAGTAAGCAATAGCCCGCTGTCTCGCTTTGCATCTACAGCCAGGACGCTCACAGATCCACGCAAATGGGAGCGCCCAGAAGGGTTGGCGATGAACCTACTGACGGGTGCTCGGGTAAGCGATGTTTCACCCAAGGCGCAGAACACCATCTACCTGGAGAGACTTGGCCAAGAGATCAAAAGGATGGGAGGTAGGACGTTCAGTCGCCCATACTTCTCGGATGCCAAGGAAGTAGATATGACAGAAGCGGAAAGGGTTCAGAGTAAATTGCTACTGGATGAGGTTAACAACGTAACCAAGCGATTAAAGATACTGCGAGAGAGCGAAGAATCGAAGAAGATCACAGACGCCCTATCCCCTCAGTGATCATTCGTTCGATTGCTCACTGCGGGGTGTGATGTCTCCCAGGTCTTTCGCTGGGAGTCATCCCTCAGTGTTCATTCGTTCGATTGTTCACTGCGGGGGCCGTCAGGATTTACCCTGTTTATCCCCGCCTGTTTTCGGCCTTCTGCGAGCACCTTGATACTCTCATTGTTACCTAGATGCTCCCTGTCGGCCTGGAGGTGGCCAACTCTAGACGTATCTTGCGAAACGTCTAGGAGAACTAGCAGCCCTTACCGCCCTTGCCGCCACCTTTTCCGCCAGTACCTTTTTTAGCCATAATAATCACCTCCTCACACGTGTTCGAGTTTTCTTCGCTTGCCCAGACGTGTATCTTGCGACACGTCTAGAAGTTGTCTGACGCCTTTCTAACACGAATCAGGTCGTGAAGCAAGACAATGTGCCGCGAATACACCGCCTCCATTTTCCGAATCTTGTTTGCGCACCAATCTACATGGCAGACAAACGGACAACGGTGCGGATCAGAGATGATGGTGAGCAAGTAATCAACGTACCACGGTGCAACCTTACGGCTAGCAATCAAGGCAATCTGCTCAGATGATCGGCCAGAGCGGGCGAGATGCATGATAACCATAGCTGGTTCGTCAGTGAGCATTCGACGCGGAAGACGCTTCTCGGTTGGACATTTCTCTGGGCAGATCAATACGCTAGCGGCGAGCTGATCGTACAGTTCCGAACGCCTTTCGTAGAATCCATTGGGGAGTTCGATCGTTGCGTTAAGAGTCTCGCGCATGGAACGTACCTGCAATCTAAGCCGCCTGATTCGATCGATGTACTCACCTTCTGTTGTCATGGAAGGGTGGAAGGTCATCGGAATCGCCCAGTGTTGTCAGTGAATCGCTTGCACCAAAAATCTGGCGGGCGCTCGGGCTCTGGTGGAATACCGATCCAAAAAGTTTTCAGGAATTCAATGTCCACCTTACCGTCCACGTCCTGCTTGATCCAGATCGTATGCCGCTCGTCAATGGTTGGATACTCAATGCCGTTGATTGTCTTGGCGGAGAAGGCGTTGCTGTCGCTGACGTGGCAATCGTGGCAGCGTGGGCACAAAAGGATCACAGCCCTGTCGTCAATGACTCGGCGCGCTCGGCCTCCACCGCTGGCGATGTGAGCTTCTTGCAAGTACCACCGGGAATGCCAGTCGGCAGGACGCATTGATTCAGTCAGTCCGCACAGCCAGCAGTAGAGCCTCCCGCGTTGCTTGATCGTCAAGATTTGATCTCTTTTAGGTACGCTCTCAACTGATCTGTATCCCACCCCTCGCAGAGTGAAAGGTTAAGTATATCTTGCCGCGTGTCCATGTTCGAGACAAGTTGATGCTGACTCCAGGATAACTCAGGGAATCTCTCTGATGCTGCGAACGCCCTAGACACCTTGGCGCAGCGATCGATGAGGCCACTGCTCATGCCTGGGCCAAAGCACTGATAGATGTCGTCACCCATCTGCGCCTCGCCGAAGACAACGATGTCACCTATCCACCAGTACAAGCTTCTCTGGTAGCTGCAAAGTTTCTCCGCCATAAGCTCCCACTTATCCAAGTCTGGATGGCCGCAGGTAAGCAGCGCGGATGGAAGCAATAGGAAATCGCCGTCACGTTCCATCGTTTTACCAATAAATAGGGAGTCGTTTGTTCAGTGTGTGTAGATCAACTGCCGTGAAGTACTTGCCTGAATGACAGAAGTCTTCAACCGCAGCCCGCTTCTTATCGGTAAGGTTAGCACGAGCGGCGTAGACACCCATGAAGTCAACGTATTTCTGCAACAGTTTCTCAGCAATAGTTTCACCTATTCCGGCGATCGATGGTGCGTCATCTTTACCCATCATGCTCAACCAATCCACGATCTGCCTAGGCTCTAGACCATGCGATGCTTTGAGGGAAACCATGCTGTTGTACTTGCGACGAGGCGAGTAGCACATCACCAATGGACTACAGCATTGCATCATGTCGCGATCATCGGTTATGAGTACACACTCAGTCATCCTCAGCTTGCACCTAAAAGCGATGCTCGAAAGGATGTCGTCTGCTTCCATGCCTTGGGATACATCAACCTTAAAGCCGCCTTCGTTTTTAAGGTATTCGATTGCCTCAGCGCGGAGGGGCATGAAGTTCACTGGCTTCTCGTTGCGTGTTGATTTGTATTCTGGATGCAGCGACTTGCGCCAACTGCTCTCGCGATCGTCAATGGCAACGATTATCAATGGGCTTTGTTTTTCTTTCTTGACGTCATCAACCAAGAACCGGATTCGATCACTCACGTCCTTTCCTATGGAGCCGTTCTCTGGAAGCGGTGACGAAAACGACGTCCAGAATATACACTCAAAGTCAACCGCTACCACCTGCTGAACTGAGTGTCCTATATCCTTCAGCCTCTGCCGGAACAGTGGCCAGCATGTCTTGATTGCCTCGTCAAAGCATTGGTACGCGAACAATCTTACGCCGGTGTCCATCAATGAGTCTAGAGTCTCAGCATTTGCTACGTCGTGCGTGAACTCGGCGATTAGATCTTGCTGCGTTGCGGTTAATGGTTGATCTTCACTCACGGTTGACGGCCCTTTACTTCTTGCTTACTCTCAGTGATGTCATCGACACGTCCCTGACTTTTCTTTTCCAGTCGCTACTAGACAGCGGCATGTTAAACAGATTGTCAGGAGGATCTTTCCGGTACTTGCGTCTGTACGCTGCCTTGAGCTGGTTGAAGTTACTGGCTCTGTCGCTCTTGGATTTCCGGGATGCCCAGTACAAGGCGTCCCATTGCTTCTGCTCAGCGGATGCCGTGCTTGGCTTGCGAGGCTGCTTGAAGTCGTCCTCGAACGGAACGAGCGCCCCTGATTCCTGAACTACAAGACGAAGCTTACGGGGGTTAGTCTCGTTGACGGGTTCGCCGCAACCGATCGGCGCGGGTGGACACTTCCTGCCCATGCGAACGAACGTCCCGCAGTTCGGGCACACGGCTGGCACGTCATCGGGGTTGTCGTTCTTGTGCTTCTCAGATGCGTGGCGAATAGACTTGTCGTCCATCTCGTACGCAGCCAGCCAGTCGTAGTCTCGGTTGGGTGAGTAGGGTACGTGGCGATTCAAGTTTCCGCCGTGATCGGTGAGGAGTGCATGATCCGGCGTCTTGTCCGACTTGCGGCAGATACGCCCGACAACCTGAACCATATCCTTGAGCGACAAGATTGGAGCCGCGAGCATAAGGTGGTAGAGGTTGGGGAGATCGATGCCCTCACGCAAAACCTGACAAGTCCACACTACGTCAATTTCACCGCCTGACCACCGATCCATGATGTCCTTACGCCGCTTGCCGTCTACGTCGACTTTGTACTCACCGTCAACGTAGACTTCCTTAGCGTCGATGTGTGCAGCTCGAAGCCCCTTGCGTGCAAATGTTTCTGCCATTTGCCTGGACTCTGGGACACCCGGGGCAACGCCCATAGCCATCCGCTTGTCGGGGTTGTGGATTCCGTACTCGTCAAGAACATTGCTGACAATAGCTTGGTGCCAAGAATTCTTACGAAGACTAGACAAACTGTATCGCTCGGTTTTATTACCAAGTGCGTCCGTCATATTAACGCGACGTACCATACTCACATCCATCTCTCGTAGGCCCTTGCAGATAACCTTAACATGAGCTCCGCAATCTCGCAGCTCTTGGATCTGCGAGCCAACGTAAAGCCGCTTGGACAAATGACTCAAACCAAGTGGGCTGGCTGTCACTAGCAGGATCTTTGAGCCATGCGACAAGTGATGTTGCAGAACCTTGAGCGAGTCTCCTTGCGCCATCAAGTGCGCCTCGTCAACTATCACCAACTCAGCTTCGTGCAGTGGGATGTGGCCGTTCAAGCACCGGGATATGGTTGTCTGCATCGAAGCAACTTGGATAGGCTTCTCGAAGGCAACCTGCTTCTCAAGTGACGCAGCTCGTGCCCCGTAGTTGATGCCAGCGCGATCGAAACCAAGAGCGGTTTGCCAAGTAAGCATCTTGCGTGGCGTGTAGATAATCACCCGCCCATCATATCGATCCACTAGGTTAGTCAACGCCGTGTTGACGTTCGACTTGCCCGATCCTGTGTGCATGAACATCGTGACTACGGAGTTATGCTTGAACTCCTTGACGAGATTCGGTATAGCCCGGTGCTGATGTGGCCATGGGTTCACGGGAAAGAGATCGTCGACATCCTCGTAGAATGCATCAAGTTGTTGGAGCCACGCGTGATTCATACTAGCCAACCACCCTTAGCGCAGGCTTCGCTAGTATTGTCCGTCGTTTTGCAACATTTGTTTTGGGCTTGCCGCCGAAAGATAGTCGAACCAATTCCTCTGCGTGTGTCACGCACGGTTTCCACTTCGAGTTTCCATTTTCATATTTGACGGCTTTCAGGTCGGAATTCGCAACTTGCACAATGCCATCCTGAAAGGCAACTTGGTATTCTTGCTTATTCCACACAATGCGAAAAATCGCGTATTTGATTTGCATCATCTGTATCTCCAATGTCCTCGTAGAACTAGCTAGTCACCACAACACGCTTCGTCGAAATCTCCACGCGTCATAACTATTTGCTTGATCTTCATTTCCAATTCGTCGTTTCGACCGCAATCGTCAATGAATTGAGAAACCACATCTCTTGCATACTCTATTGCTCGCGAGTGGTCGTCGAAAATAGCGTAGTCGTAATCAGTGTTCAGGTGCGGGTGAACCTCCCATACGTCGATCTCCACATCTGACGGAAGAACATTTTCCACATTCATTTCAATTCCTCCAATTAGCGTAGTCCACATGCAGCCATGTCAATTATTGGCTGTTTCTATCAACTAGGCATCGCCCGATAAACTCAGCAACCTGCGGCACTACTGAGTTTCCAATTCCTCTGAATCGATCTCTGTCCACCCTGGAGGGAAGCCCATCAGCCACTCGTTGAACTCTGCTGTCGGGCAACCATCGAAATCTATTTTGTACTGACTGACTAGGTTCCCGCTGGCCGGGCCAGCTCCGTGCCCTAAGCGTTTGTTTCTCGCCGATGCTTTCAAAAACGCTTCGCGTGAAATACCGAGACGAAGCTGGTCGCTCGCCATCGGCGTAGGCCAATATGAAAACGCGATCTCTTTGGTGTGGCGCACCAAATCTGGAAGCTGGAATAGTTGCCCATTCACAACCATACCCGCAGCGGGCCATGTCTGCGCAAACAACACCCATCCTTCCGTCCAAAAGCAACGCTGCCACGTTTTCCAATGCAATGATTCTTGGTCTAAGAATGCCAACGATCCGCAGTATTTCGGTGTAAAGTCCGCTGCGATCGCCGGTAATGCCTGCTCGCTTCCCGGCAACGCTAACGTCTTGGCAGGGGAATCCACCGGCAATGATGTCAACTCGTTCGGTGTCATGCTCTGGCCATGTTCGCACGTCATCATGTCTTTTTACATTCGGCCAATGCTTGGCCAAAACCTTCCTAGCAAACGGATCAATTTCAACCTGCCACTTACACAACAATCCCGCACGCTCGAACCCAAGATCCAGACCACCAATGCCACTGAAGAGAGAGCCAAACGTCAAAGGCACACGAACAATGGGTTGCATCGGAGTTGCCGGTATGGTTTCTGGAATCATAGTTTTCTCCTCTCGGATTGGCAATTTCCTCATCCAGTTCCGCAGCCAAAAAGCCGCTCGGCGTCAATGACGCCTTGTCGCGTTGGCGCATCGAGCAGAAGAACACGACCGACAGGACTATCTTTCGAATCGTTTTCGTAATGCAAAAACAAACTACCGTTCTTAAAGTCGAGCATAAAATCTTCATTCCTTCCGATCACTAAATACGTAAATCCGCCCCATCGCTCTTTAATCCAATCCTCTCCTGCTACGGAAGAGATCCTTTTGCGTTCGTAGTGTTTCGTCGCCGCGTCGCATTTGTCACACCAATGCCACTGGTCAATTGACTCTGGGTCTTCTCGACCGCCTTGCCCAAAACACTTGTCGCATTCGGACGACGAACAAAGCGACGCATCTGAGATCGCGGCAACGTCAACGGTTGTTTTTAAAGTCATATTTTTCTGCTCTCTAAAGCCAATGGTATTTACGAAACGCATCAACCAATTCAATCACATTCATTTTCTTCCATCGCCGATCCTCCATGAGGGCAATCGCTTCTTCCGGCCCCACACCTCCACGGCTGGCAAGCATTTCGAAATCCTGTCCGCCGTGGTTTGACATTGCCCGCTCTTCGCACTCCATCGGAATCTGTACGCACTTCGGGAATCCGTCTGGAATGTACGACTTCAATAGAGGCATCGTGAACTCAATCATCTTCTTGATTATCTCGTCGTCGGGGTTTCCACATGCGCACATTTTTGACTCACTCATTTCGATGCCTCCAGTTAGCTCAAATCACGTCGTCCGAGAAATGTTGCGGTTCGTGTTCGCGTTCGGCATCACAAACCAAACATCGCTCAAATACGATTTTCTCGCAACCGAATTCATGGTCAAACGAATCGTCCACTACCTCCCATTCGTGGTCGCATTCTTCCGTCATCTCTGCCAGTGTGATGACGTTTCCGAATCCTGCTGCCTCTTTTGCCTTGATTGCGATTTTAGCAGGTACATAACACATGATCTTGCGTAGTCGCACGTTCTCGACCTTCAGGTCCGCAACCTGTTCGCGGAGATGAATGAGCGAGCATCTTTCACACTCCGGGTTTGTTCCGTCGCGGTTTCCGCATGCGCACATTTTTGTTTCAATCATTTCGATTCCTCCAATTCCTTAATCCGAATCAACGCATAATTTACTCGCCTGCGATCCTTAAAGTCAGCCACTGATTGCACACCAGCAAAATCGCATTCGTCGATATCATCCATCAATACGCCGTGGCAATGACAATGCAAGTCGATTTCCTTTATCATATCCAGGCAAGTCTGGCACGTTCGAAAGTCTGAGAAGTCGCCTTCCCAAACCCCTTTTGCATACTCATGCTCTTCGCCTTTTTCGATGACTCGCAAGCACTCATCGCACTTATGCTCCTTGCGACCCTTGACTATTCGCCGGTCGTAAAAAGCTGGTGGGTTATCCCAATAGCATTCACACATACTACAAATCCTTTATCGTAGATTCCACACCAACTAAGTCCCAATCGATTTTCCATAACCACCTCCAATATGCGCACATTTTTGTTTCACTCATTTCAATGCCCTCTCCATTGCAGCCTGCCATGCCTCCCACTGCCCTTGTACAGTGACATCACGAAACGTGTATTCGCCGGTATCGAAATCCATATCGCCTTCGCACAGTGCGTCGATTTCGCACTGCTCAAGGCAGCCTCGACAATCATTGCGTATCCAAACTTCAAAATCATCGTGCATCATTTTTGCCATGTCAAACCTCACGAGTATTCGATCTAATTTACTTAATCCATCGGTAATGACTCATTACATGCCTGCAATTACGTAATCCCAAGCCGCAACAGGTCGTACTCATCGAGATCGTGGAACGTCCAGTCCTGCTGGACCAACTCCAGTAGCTCGACTACTTCCGCGTGAGCGCACTGCTCATGCATCTCCATCGGCTTATCGCCAATTCCGTCCGCCGTATGCAATATTTCTTTCATAGTGAATGTTCCAGGTCTCATGATTCATTTTTCCGGTTCGAGTTTTGTTTCGGCTTGCGCAGTGTCTGCCTTGCCTTCCATTTTTTATCTGCATTCGCCGGAACATCTACCGCGATTAAGTCGGTTCGCTGCCGCATCTCTTCTCGAAACTTTTTGCACCCACAGTATCGATTAGCGATCCCAGGCTTTTGTGACCAGCAGATTTTTCCGTTTAATCCTGTTGCCGAAAAAACATGCGGAGCCATTTTGGTTGGCGGCTTCATTGCTACGAAATACAGATTCCCGTCTTTAATCCAATCGGGCTCAACTTCTATTATCCAACCAACCATAGTTACGCCCCCCAACCTTGAATTTGATAGGAGCATCTGGGTTAGAGAACGGCTCCGTGAGTAGTCGATTAGCTGACTCTTGAACACTTGCCTCAAAATTGGCTCGCAAGTCTTCGGCCATCCCCTGCATGTATGGATGATCGAGAAGCTCAAGCGGCACACCAGTCGGCGGGATAATGAAGATCAGATTCTCGCCATCCTTCTTGGCTTGCAATCTATCTAGGCACTCACTGAACGTGACGAACCCCTCAATCGGCAAGCCGTATATGCTATGAACAGGTTTCATTCGATTAGCGTTTGGGTGTCCGCTAGTGAGCAAATCAAGTGTTGCCTGAAGCATGACGACTATTGAGTTTCGCTGATGCGTCAACGATTCTCTGAACTTTTCAAAGCTGACGAGCATTGTTAGACCCTGCTCTCTAATTTGTGAGCGAACGTGAGTCCGCTCTAGGTTTAGTTCTCGTTTCAACCCGGCATAGTTTCACAGCAGGCGTAAGCCTACTGCCAGAGCTTTCCGGTCCACGAGCTGACACCGCCAAGCCGGCGGCCAGTATACTCATTGCGGCATTTAGATCTCGGTCTAAACTGAATCCGCACTCGCACGTGAAAGTGCGTTCGCTCAACAGGAGCTTTTCCTTCACCAGTCCGCAAATCGGTGCAACTGCGTCTTTACCAACCCACCGCCTTGACCTCCATGCCGCCGTCGAAAATTCGCACAGCAACACGCTCCTCGTACAGCTCGATTAGGTCGGCTTCGGTGTAGGTTGATATGTCAATGGATTTATTCATTCGTTAGCCTCAAGTAGTGCGTCCTCCGCACCTAATGCACTTTCCGTTATCTATTGATCCAGCCATTGCGACAGACTGGACCTTTCCGCATTCCTCGCAAGTTACGTCAATAAAAAGAACATGAACATTCCGGCGAATTTCATCTGCTGTGAATCCGCGTTCTTCTTCCGTACCATTGTGTTTTGGATATTGTTTCATAATTTGCCCTTTCTTAATTGACCGTGAGGTAGACTTGACTCGATCCTGTTCCGTTTCGTCGCCGGGATGATAAAGCGGTTCGCCGCGCTCCATGCGTTCGCGCATCACTTGGATTTTCTCCATTGATCCACACGGCGCAGAGGTTGCTACGAAGTCAGGCCCGGCCAGTGGTTCAAAGTAGTAAACAAAACCGTTTACATCAACTGCGTTGTCCTTTTGATTAGCGATTCGATTTAGTGTTTGACTTGTTGTCACGCTGGCCCTCAGTGTGTTCTGAAATAATTCAAGCTATTCTAAATTGCTCAATGACAGACTTGATATCCTCTATTACCTGAGTGTGCCACTTGTCATTGCTGATATCCTTCAGGGTGGCAATATCGTCAGCGAATAGTTGGAGCTTCTCCGCCATAGCTACAGCGACTTCCTTTTTCTTTTTGATTTCAGTGGCGATGTCTCGCGCGGCAGGCTTGTCTATGCAAGACAACGCTTGCGTGATTGACTTTACTTCCTTGTTGGCAACGATGATGTCGAATACACTGAGTCTATCAACGTCGCTAAGGGCCATAACCTTGGCAATCTCGCTTGATGTAACCGGCAAACTTCCGCTGTGAATTGCCAACCGAACTGATCTATCGAAGTGCTCATCAATCAATGCGATGTCGGACTCTTTCAGTTTAGGTGCATTGTTCTTCTTTGGCATCACCTCATGCAGCCCGAGCGCAGGGTTTGCCCGCAACTTATCCGCAACCAAGTTGATCTCTGTCTGATCCAGCGTCCCAAGCGTAACAAGATCCTTTTGGCTGGCGACGATGGATGATCCCGTGATGCGATTGCGGATGTCACTCGGAAGCTTTGCGAGCGAACCACTGGCGAGCGTGTCCCTCTGCACGGTACGAACATTTACACCAAGCTGACGCGCGATCTTCTGTTGCTCAGAGACTGTTTGCGTTTTACTATCCCGCATTGACTGCGCTATGTTTGAGCGAGCGAGCGATGCCGCTGCGCCGTAGATGTTACGCCTCCCGAGTTGGTGCCTGTGAACCCAAAGGATAACATCCTCGATGCAATCAAAGGGCACTTCAACTACTTCGAACTCAAGCTCGTATTTGATTGCAAGGTTGTACCGATTGTGCCCGTCGACGATGAAGTCAGTGCCCTCCCAAACAATAATTGGATCTAGTATTCCGTCTGCCATGCACGACGCTTCCAGTAGCCTATACTCCTCGGCGCTAAGGTCAGTCAGGCAGTCGTTGATCTGTTTGTTAATAAGGAGTTTGCGCATTGTGATTATCTGGTATAGAGGATTCGAATATCTTTCAACTCAACTTCGCTTTTAATGTGATCAATCGGGTGGCCAAGTCGAAAGCTCGCAGATGTCTAAGCCATAGTCTTTGCAAGACGCTTCGAGCATTTCGCGTGTTGGTTCGTTTCCATCGCGATCTCTCAACATCGGCAACTCTTTCATTAGTCTCGCCTGCTGGCATTTGGCATCTCCGGGTTCGACCATCACGCAGGAAACTGGCCGCGTATTGTAGATACCACAGGACTTGTCGCGCTCCAAGAATGGGCACGCTCCCGTCGCTACGTCGAACAACTTCACGCAGCTTTCGCCATCTCGCAATTTCTGCCGATCGACATTACCAATTCCGTATAGCTTAGGCTCTCTCCTCGCGTCATAATCATACGCTTCCACGATCAGCGTTTCACAGCACGCACCGCACTTGTCGCAATCGAAACAATCGTACAATGGTACTGACTCAATCATCTCAATTCCTCCAGTTTCGCTTCGATGTGATTCAGACTCACACTGCCGCTTTTGCCGTCGATCATCACGACTGGCTCACCGCTTGGAAGCGCCCATGCTTGGGAGCGCGTCCTCGTTTCTTTCACATCCCATTGAGTTGCTCGATCCAACAGGGAGCGGTATTGCACCTTTGTTCCAACTGGATGCTTCCTGTTGAACTGGTCGCACTGCAACCATGCTTCCTCCGATTCCTTAGTAGCCATATCGCACCGCATCCAAGATTACGCATCGTTCTTTAGCCCGAGTCGCTGCAACATACAGCAACCTCAATGATCTCTTATTCATGTAGGATAAGTTGATTTCATTGAACGACACGACAACTACCGGAAACTCTAGTCCCTTTGCCTGATGTGTCGTCGTAACCAACACGCCCATACGTTCGCCGCGAAGTTCCCGGTAACTGATCGCCGCCTCGTTCACTCCGTCCTTCAGTGATAGCTCGCCGAAGTTGAACAGCATCCACTCTATGTCGTCATTGTGTACCGGGCTGTTGAACTTAATGCAAGAGACAGCATCACGGATAGTGTTTATGCCCTCCCTCGCTAGCCATCCCGGAATGTCTTCGGGCTTTCCAAACAGAAACTCTGGAGCAACAAGTTCGTGCTTCTTGTAAGACGACCACGCTGGGTAAGCCATGCCACGCAGTACCTGCAAGAGCAACGGCTCGGTGTCAATCAGATCTTGAACTGGAATGTCGTGAGCCCGAAGATCGTACGCCACCGCTCGAACCCGATCGTTAGTCTGACAGAGGACGGCTATGTCCTTGGGGCTGTACATTTCCTCGTCTAGTAGATCTTGAACCACGCGTGACCATGTACCACTTGAGAACGACAGGCCATTGTTCTGGTTCTCAGTCGTCATCGGCATGCTCTGAGGATCGACATGAATAGCGATCTTGTTGGCGTATTCGCACACGTCGAGCGGCATTCGGAATGAATGGCTCAGGTGCATGTGCTCACCGAAGTCCAAGAAATCTTTGGGCTTTGCTCCTCGCCATTCGTAGATCGATTGACAAGTATCGCCAACCGCAAACCCACTCGCACCAATGTTCATGAACTCGTGAACGATATCCCACTGCAACGTCTCGTTATCTTGTGCTTCGTCAACTATGACGTTCCGGATTTCCATTGCCTTTGCATGCTCGCGCAGCCAAAGCAGTAAGCCAAGATAGTCTATGCTTCCAGTTATCTTGAGCAGGCTCTCGAACTCACTGGACAGCACATGGATACCAGCGTCATTTACCTTCCTCCCCTGCCTAACTTCGCCGATCAAATGCATTAACTTCCGTGCCGAATGAGACGAGCTTGGACGAATCTTATTGAGCAGATCGATAACGCTTGGCTCATCAATGATGACGGGGTTAGTGCACATCAAACGATAAGCCACGGCATGAAAGGTTCCAACCAAACACTTGGCTGCTAGTGGCCCAATGCGTTCCTTCAATTCCATAGCCGCGTTATTTGTAAACGTAAACACGGCGATCTCTTCGGGCGGGCATCCGTCGTCAATCAGTCGACGCACTCGGCGAGCGAGAGTTTCTGTCTTGCCGCAACCAGCACCCGCTACGAGGGAAATCGCTGGACGGCAAGATTCGATGGCCTTTGATTGCTGAGTTGTAATTGTCATGGTACACCCAATTTCTTTTTCAATTCCTCTATAACACCCACTATCCGGTTTGCGCGATCTTCACCAAAGTTTGGGATTTTCCGAAGATTCTGGCGAGTCAACTTGAACAACTGATGAACCCAAAAGAATTCGGCTTCCTCTAACGCGTTGATTTCAATCAATCGCAGCATGCCCTCCAATGCCGAAATAGGTGAATTCAACGTCACCCATTCCGGCGCTTCCTTAGTGTAATCGATGAAGTCTGACAACGATTGCAACGCCTGCGCGTCGTGACCGTGCTTCAACTGAATCAGTATCTTGCGGCTGACGCACTCCCAAGTCTCCTCATCAATCTTCACATCTGAATCAACCGAACATGCTGGCCCTCGACTTACTGTCCTAGGAACTATCTTCTGTTCATGCGGCGAGTTGCGAGTTCTTCCAAAGTATTCAGCCATTGCGATCCTTCATTTGTTTTTGCACCTACTCCCCCGTTAAAACGCGTCGGGGCTGTAACTCCCCAGCATCATTGCGCACACAACCGTTAAGCATTCCTTCAATCCACACGCAAGCGGAGTTGTGACAACGAGTTCCGTTCGTCGGGCGCTCAAGAACTTTGCTGTCCCAACTACCGATTTCGAATTCCTTACCGCCTGGGCGAGTATCCGAAGCCCACCACGGAAGCCGAAAGATCAACGAATCGTGATCAATGTCGACGAGCGTAACTGGACGGCCAAAGATTGTTTGCAGTCTGTTGAAAACCTCAATCATATTTTTATTTCCTTGCCTTGTTGATCGATGCAGTTCTCAAACTCTCCAGTCCAATGCGCTACGAGCACATTGCCCTTTGTCCTAGTTGCCTTAAGTGCAGCCAGTAAACCAGATAGCGTTGTGGTGTCTAACTCAGCCGCCTCAACCAAGAGGATCGGACAAGCGATAGTGCTGGCCTCCTGGATGGCATTAAGTACGCACACCCCGTACACAAGAGCCTCACCGCCAGACATGGCGTCAACATTAACACCACCCGCACTAATCGTCAGGACGTTTCGCTTTGCCACTTGTTCAATGTCAACACTCACTTCGCTCCAGCCCATCATAGACAGCATGGAGTTGGCCACAACCTTGATCGTGTCGATGGCACTGGAAAGGTAATCGGCGCGAGCAGCCTGATAAGCCAAGTGAGCTTTACGAACTACTTCAATCGTGTCCTTCGACGCCTGGATCTTTGCGGCCCTTGACTCAGCTCCGGACAGCCAGTCGATCCAAGCTTGACATCTCGCAGCTTCCGATTGGAGATTGGATCTCTGGGAAAGCAATTGAGTATACGCGTCGTTACCAATACACTCAGGGACTTCCTTGGGTTGCTCCGCGCTGTTACTGTCAGTTGACTCCTTCATGAAATCTAGAAGCTCCTGTAAGGATTTGACTTCCGAGTAGGCGGTATCAACGCACGCCTTAATTTGACGTTCGGCAGTGTCAGCGGTGTCTGTATTCCACCCAGGACCTAGCAGGGCTGACAGTTTCTCAACAACAACTTGCTTGGCGTTAGATCGAGTAGGCATCATAGGATTTTCGATAGCCGGTACTGGCCCACTGAACATCTCAATTGCTTTGTTGATAGCAGCGTCTACTGACCGCTTACCAATTGCATTGAACATTGAGCGAGACTGTGTCCAAGCATACTCGACTGCCTCCCAAAGCAAATCGCCATGAAGATCGTCATCTTCAAGTTGCCATTCGAATATCGGCTTGGCTAGATCTTTCGCGATCGATTTAATTGCGGCCTGCTTTCCAGTCGCAGCATTCAGCTTGGCGGTAAGGTCAGACTGACGAGCCTCGGCAGATTGCTTGCGGCGATCCAATTCAGAATTGAATCTGTTCGCTTGATCGATGGCCCTAGTTGACTCTTCTGCATTCCGAATGCTATTGGCTACCGAATCAAGCTTTGACTTAATTGCAGCCAGTGAATCACCGGAATACTCAGGCGGTGACTGAGCGTTAATCAATTGCTCAAGCTTTGACTTGAGCTGATCGAGATCGTCCAGTGGTGGAGATCCCTTGAACAACCCGATCACCCCCTCGATAACCGCCCATCGCTTGTCACCCGTAAGTGCCCACCAGTCATCAACGGTAATGGGGACGGGACCGCTGATCGACTTAACAGGCATGCCCTGAAAGTCGATAAAGTGCTTGCGCTTGCCGTTGATGTAAGACCATTCGCAACGCACCCCATCACCCACCGCAAGAACGCTAGCGTCTCCCGCGATCATTAGACTTTGTTTGTCCAGTGTCCCACCGATCATCGCCGTCCCAGTTGTGGCAAGTCGAAGAGCTTCGAGGATGCCCGTCTTACCGGAACGATTCTTACCTCGCACCAAGACGACGTTATCTAGTGGGCCGCTGTAGCTTGCTGACTTAATTCCGCTACATGTCAAGTGTGAGATCTTCATTTCGCACCATCCTTGCCCGCTGGTGTCTTGTTGGCGGCAATGCTGTCATCGAGAATCTTGATTAGCTCGGCAATAATAATAGCGTCCTTGACATTTGCTAAGTCACTCATCGATTCAATGTCAGCAGAGGACATCTTTGATTTAAGCAACTCATACGACCTTACTGTGCCACCAGCAGCCTTAACCTTGTGTCGCAGCTCGGGAAGTAACTGCTCAGCCGATGCGAGCGTCGGACCTGGATCGTTGTTCTCGGCATCCTCACCACTCAGAGGGATACAGAAGACTTCGAATGCCATTGCCTTGTACGCATAGCTCATGGCCTTTGCCGTAGAGTGCGCACCCGCGTCCATCGCTTCACCTGGGACAATCGCAGTAACCTGGGACCCGTCGCTCGAAGCAATCAGATCGTACTCAACAGTAACTGTAGTGTAACTCAGCACGGTTCCCTTGGAAGTAGTGCGCTCAACACACGTCCGGTTAGTTAGCCGGGGAATGATTACCAGCCCGAACTTTGAAAGGGCACTGGACATCACATCATAGACGGCATCGATCCCTCGATACTTGAATCCAGCATCGCCACCATACGCCCCCTTGGCTGTAAGATCCTTGGCAATACCAACCTTAGAAATCTCGGCCATCACATTGGTGATAGCCCTGTAAACATCTGGAGAACCCATGTTGTCATCCCATTAAGCGGAAAGAATCTAACTCGCTTAGGGCATAGTTTACTAATTCGTCTGACGAAATCAAGGGGCCAGTTGTAATAGAAGTTCTCTTACTACGGAAAATAGTAGTTTCCTCCCTTTCAAACCCGTCGCTTGAATGTCAGATCGTTCGAATTCTGCGAGCGCTTCCTTATAAATATCAAGCTCCTCTTGTGTGATGTTGTCGGCGACATAACAGATAAAACTGCCATTCCAATACAGATGCGTTTCTTTGCGAAGCTCAAGCCCAGCTATGTATTCTCTCATCATAAATGTCCCTTAAATGGTGGCTGTTCCATGAATTTGATGAAGTCGGCGACAGTCCAGTCGTCCGGTGTCCATGCCAATCCAGCGCGCAAGTTCCCATGATTCGCGGCGTGATCTTTGTTCATTCTCTTTGCTCTACGTTCCTCGACTTTTGTTACGCAGCACATAGTTCGGAGTGAGCAATTGGTATTGGAAACCATCTTACTGTTGCGTTTGATTGCGATTTGATCGGCGTCAAACTTGTCGCGAGCTTCGACGCCATCCACTTCGTACTGGATGTGTGCACTGCCCTCGATCGTTGTTAGGACTACTAAGTACCATTGCACGGACGTTCTCCTAAGCGGGGACTTTGCTTTTCTTGACAGTCATCTTTCCGGAAGCAATCGCTTGCAATGCGGATCGCATATTGCCTTCGCATTCTTCCAGCAATTCGAAGTATGCGGGCAGCGGCTTGCCGTTCAAATTAAGGCTAGTCGCCACTGAATGCAAGTACTCAGCGAACAGCCGTAGAGTGTCAGCGTCCAGCTTAAGATCCACAATAATCGCTCGGCTCAAAAATGGGTGAGCGTCGAATCGAGTTTCTGCAAATCGTTGCTGTCCCTTGTTCGTGCTCGTGAACACAAACGTCCCTCGCTTCTGAACGTGCGGAGTCTCAAGCGATGTCTGCAAGTGACTGACAATCTTCGTGTTGAGCATGTGGTATTCATTGACGATGAACGCGTGAGCTTTCTTTGTTGGGCAGTAGACGCATCGCCGCTCCCAGTCTCGAAGGATTTCCATCGTTAGATCCTGTGCGTCTATCTCCTCAATGTCAAACTCATCCGCTACTTCGTCAGCGATGATACGTGCAAGCGTTGTCTTGCCATTGCCGCTGCCGCCAGTGATGCAGAACACTTGCCCATCCCATCCGATCGAGTCACGCATGGTGACAAGTTGCTCAACCGACTCGGCGAATCCAATGAACTCGTCAATGCTAGTTGGCCTAAGCTTTTCGTATAGTGCAACCATTGTAATTCCTCCATAGCTTTGCGGTGCGCGCTGTGATTTGTCCATTCACCGCTTGATTTGACTTCAACTAAAAACATTTTATTCTCCGATTAAAGGTAACTAGGTAACAGACCGCTATCCGGTTTGGACCCGGTTACTCGCCTCGCGTGTGATTGGAGCCGATCGCCTCGCGTGGGTTTACATACTAACTAACTTCACGTTTGCCGATTCTCTCAAGTCGAATTCGACAAATACGTAAACGTCTTCAACAAGGTGGCCCATAGCTGCGGCCACCGGGATACTCGCAACAAGCCGCCCTCGCTTAGTGCGAAACTCGGCTTCGATAAAATTCAGGTCATCGCCTATGTTATTGGCCCTCGCGTTATCCTGAAGTTGTTCCACGATCGAAAATAGCAAAGCCATACGTAATTGTAAGTTCATGATTCATTCTCCGAGTAAAGGAAACTAGGTAACATACCGCTATCCGGTTTGGACCCGGTTACTAGTTTATTTGTTGTCTAAGACTGTTTATGAACAGGACACCAGTCCTCCGATCGATCCCACATTGCGCCAGGATAATCATCCGGATCATGCCAAGCACCACAGCAGCATGTTAGGTAGTTAAAAGCAATCCGTGTCACGAAGGTAGAGCGCTCAACTTTCATGTGATTGCAGAACATATCCACGAACTCCACTCCCGACATTTCCGGGAAGCCTTCAACCGCAGCCTCTGCCCTGCCATACGCCTCGTCTTCGATCATTGCGGACAACGGCTCGCGACAAACATTAACCACCACGATAAGCCCAAGCTTCTCGGGTTTCTCACCAAGCTTAAGCCCCATACACTTGACGCAAGCCTGTAGCCTGTCGCCAGCCTTTAGCTTCAGCCAACCAAGCCTTCGAGTTACCCTCTTGCTTCTGTCCTTGAACTGCTTTGTAGTCAGCGCGAAGCTGATGTTTCTAGCCATAGTTAACAGTCCTTTAAGTTACTTCAATCAAGATGCAATCACTTCACATTTCAAGTGTTATCTCACCAATCAATTGACGCACGGCCCCAATCTTCTGCATGAGAACATAAACCCTTTCGCCAAGCTCAGTAGGTGGATCGGTTTCGCTATCCATTGCCATTGAGATTCGAGGGGCCATCAAGTCGATCAGCTCAGCAAAGCGATAGAGTGTCGGTATAAGTTCTGGATCTCCCATTCGAACCATGTACTGTTCGAGCAAGAGTTCAATAACCGCTGGCATTTTGTGATCGACAAAGCTACCAGCGATTGGATGATTCCAAACCCCACACTCGTCTAGATCGTCAGGCCGCTTGAATCCGAACAGCACGGCAGCGATACCCATGCCACCAGCTTTCCACCTGCGATTCTTGTATGACCCCTCAAGCTTTTCGATCAGTGCATCCAAATTAAATCCAGACATAGTTATTCCTGTTGTACTAAAAAAGGTTTAGTTGTTTAAGTTCTAAAAAAGAATTCATGCTTCGCCCCATTTCGCGTAAATATCCGCCACAGCTTCGACACCTTCGGCACTCAGCCCTGAGTAGGTCCAGTTTTGCCGCATGTCATGGAGCAACTGAATATCTAACCAAAAGCCAGCAGGGTGCCCACGATATTCGGGCTTTAACTCTGATCCCAAATTTAGAACGTCACTGCCGTCTTTTATAGCTGTACAACTGCCTCGCCAACTTAACTTTGGCTCTGTGCAGCATCTACCGACCGCGCACATGTTGCCGTAGTCTGTAAGGTATCTGCATGACCCGTACGTAAAAGCCCTTGTGTTGAGCGTATATGCTGCAACCGTTTCATCGATAATCTCTTTACGTGTTTTCATGCTTCGTCCCACTTTCTATGTAAATAGCGCCGTTTGAAAACACCATCGTCGCTCAACCCGGAGTCAGTCCAGTTGAAACACTTATCGTGAAATAGCTGGATATCCTTCCAAAAGCGAATATCGTGCCCGCGATATTCGGGCTTTAACTCTGATTCCAAATTGACCGGTTCACCCCCGAGGTCTAGTATGTGCATACAATCATCGCTATCCCAACTCACCTTCGGCTCTAAACAGCATCTACCAACTGCGCACATGGTACCCTCGCCTGTGAGGTATTTGCATAAACCACCCTCAATAGCTCTCGTGTTGAGCGTATATGCTGCAACCGTTTCATCGATAATCTCTTTACGAGTTTTCATTTCCGATACCTCTTACATTCGAAGCCTTCTGCACCGACCGGGAAACCTTTTGCCCAGTCCGGTATTTCGCTCATAATCGTGAACGTGCATCACGATCGGATACCCCCTTTGTTCTAAGCAGCAGGGCAAGCCGTGCTCGCTTTCATGTCACCGCAACCGACGATTGTCAGTGTACGCATCACTCATTACTTTCTTATAGTCATAACACTACATGAGATACCAGTTGAAACGAAACCGTTCTTGAATGAACCTTCAGGCAAGTCCTCCCACGTTGCACACATGGAGATAGACCACTCACCGAACTCACGAAGAACCCCTGTCCGCGACTCGATGTACCGCTTAGCAGCCGATGGCATTATCGAACGCAGCACACCATCGTCCTTCAACCAGTCGTAAGCCATACGAGTATGGATAGCCGCTTGGTTGTTCTCGAATGGCGGGTTCATAAGGACGTAGTCAAACTCAGGGACAGGATTCAACTCAGTGAAGTCCTCATACAGTGAGTGATGCCCCTTCATCTGCAAGATCTCATGCAACGAATAGTTAATCTCAATGCCGATCGTGTCACCGCCTCGCAGTCTAACCTCATCGCAGATTGAACCGATGCCAGCCGATGGATCAAGATGAAGCGTGTCGTGAAAGCTCAAGCCACGCGTCAGGTAGTTCGTGATCACTTCGTTCGGCGTTGGGAAGAACCCCGGTATGCTTGCCGATCGCAGCTCGGACAGCCTGTGCTCAAGCTTAAACTGCTGCTCACGCTTAAGCTTCTCCTCATTGGACTCGTCACCATCGGAAAGCCATAGTCGCAACTGGCCTGCTCTCTCGCTGGTGTCACGGTAGTTGTCGTAGTCCAAAAAGTACTCGGCGTTGTAACCAGTGTCACACTTGAGCCTCTGTTCGGTTGCCTCGCAGATTGACTTAATGGTTTTGAAGTGCTGCCCAAGTTGGACTGGAAGCGTTCCGTTATCCATGGCGTCGGCAAGCTTCAGACATGCATCGCGTGCCGACTCCAGGTTCATGCCCTCACAACGCGCCGAGCTAGCTTGGTGGCGTTTCTTTTGAGTGTTCATCGCACGTTCGCGTTTCAGCGGTGCAATTTTCCTGTCGAGACTCTCAATGAAGTCGTGATATTTATTCAAACCCAGCCTCCATAAATCCCCCTTAAACATATTTACTCCGCTAGAAATGAGTCTACTTACGCCTGAAAAACCACCTGTAACCGGGTAGCGGAAGCAGCTTCTCTATCCGGTCCATCGACTCCCACCACGGTACCCCGTCTACCAGCCAGACAGCCGTCGCCTCAGCAGTCACAAACAACCAGAGCGTGAGACCTATCGCTAGATTAACCGGCAGTAAAAGTAAGTGCGTAATCGCGAACACAACCCACAGACCGGCCTGCTTCGCCACGTTAATAACTATAAACTTCTGCATACAGCCCTCCGCCAAAGCCGCTATCTGTCTAATTGTTCTCGTTGGTTTTAAGCTGCTTGATAAGATCTTCGAGAGCCTGAAGCGTGTCCCTAACGAAATTACCTACTGATTTGTTAGCCATTGGATGGGTCGAAAGATCATGGCATTCCAAACCAACGTTAGCAACGATTGTAAGCATTGCTACACCTCCTACAGCAGGCTCCACACCAGAACCAACTAGGACATTCAGCAACTTACGACGAACATCATTCACATCAACGTCAAATGAGTCGAGTACGGATTTCGTATGGATTGTTTGCTTGACCTTCTTATCAAGGACAGTACCGCGAACGATCTGTACTTCCCTAGGTGCATCGATGGCGAGTTGACATCGTGATCCCCACACCGACTTAACGGTTACGACAATGTTCCCGTTGATTTCAACTCTCTCACCATTACGAACTGTCAGATTCAATGACATGGTATTTCCTTAATTTGATTTCTAGTGTTTCACGAATTCACAGAGGTGAATGAAAATCTTGCACACCAGCACTTCAGTTCCTGCGTCCGGCAATTCATCGGATACTGCAATCCATACGATGCATTCGCATCGCGTCAAATCTAACGCTGCATTCATGATTCATTCTCCGGTTCGAGTTTTGTTTCGGCTAGTTCTCTCAGTTTTTCCGACTTCGGAAAAGATTCGCAAATTTCCTTAGCGATTGCGTCGCGATCTTGCGTTGGCCCTTCTGAATACCGTATTCTTGTTGGCTCGTAGTACGACTGGCAATCCCAAGTCTCGGACTGATGCCCGAGAGCCACATCGACTAGCGTTCCGTCTGTGAGACGGTATCTCTCGTGCTGAATAAATGGTTGGCTTGTATAGCTTTTACTGATTCGTTCTGCCATTTTCATTTCTCCGGTTAGTGGTTCTGCCCTTCACGAATTCGCTGCAACCTTGCTTGTATCCGATTTTTTCTACACTGATCATGATTCATTCTCCGGTTCGTGTTTTGTTTCGGCCTGCATTCGCTCGCCCTCAAGCTTGGTAACCGTGGTCCACTGCATCATCACGCTTGGGTGACCATCTACCGCTGGATTTCTGGTGACCGACCCGACGGGGTGAAATGGTGCATCGTAAATGCAAATCTCAATCATATCGAGGTTAAATGCTTCTTTTGCAACGCGAGCAAGTCGCCCCGCAAGTTCAAATCTTTTTGCATACGGCACCCTAATCCGCACGCGACCCCAAACAACTTCGGCAGTGGCGAATGAAATGCTGTTTTCAATCCACGACTTCATTTGTTCCTGGCTCATCGTTTCGATCAGGCTTAGGACTCGATGCGATCCTATTAGTTTTTCACCGTCACCGATCCACTCGACCGGGATCGTAACGATTGATCCGTTTCCATCAGCATCGATCGATACGTAATCAACATCGATGTCGCACAGATGTCCGCGAACATCGTCAGGTGACTCATACGACCCTACCCGCGTTCCGATTTCGTCAGCGAAAATCTCCCACTTTCCGCTGGCGGAATATTCGTTTGTCACAACGATATACTGGTTACTCATGATTCATTTCTCCGGTTCGAGGTTTGTTTCGGCTCGCGTCATTCGCTTGCCATGCTTACTCATTGATCGGCGATTACGCTGCAAAAGTACGCCATTGCCCCTTTGTTTGACCAGTCGCCAACCAACTGTTGCTCATACACAATCAATCTCCGTTGGGGAGTGACATAGGGGTAACTGGTACTGGCTGGCCGACCGCTGCACACTCAAGTGCTACGGCGGCACCGTTAAGCTTGTCGCGAATCAGGGTGGCGAAGTTCTCCATAAGAGAATGGTTAGCGTCGAGCTTTGAACTGATCAAAGCAATCTCCTCGAATCGTCGTTCGAGAACGTCAGGCCGTGTCTCTTCGTTGATCGTCTTGCACTTGGCTTCGAGATCGTCAATGAGACCGAACATGTACTGGCTCATGTCCACGGCTACCGTCGCTCTTGTCTCCGGTGATGCACTAGAGATTGACCACTCACGCAACTCGCCCTTCAGTTCCTTGAGAACCGCACGAACCTTAGTGAGAATATCCGTGTTGCTCTCAGGAACGAAGTAGCAGCCACCTTGCTGGCGGATAGGTACTAAGTCTCCCTTACTAAGCTTGAAGATCCGCTGAATCATGCGAGTGATATCAGCCGAGTCTCGAACGGAACGATGATCGTTTAGTAACTTCTGAGCGGCGCTTTGAATCTCAAAGTTCTCGCTAGTCACAGCCCCGGTAGCCTTGTCAAGAACGACATCGCATTCCTTGGTGTAACGCAGCTCGCCACTGTCCAAGAACTCACGAGTGAATTGGAATCGCTCGATATTCTTCTTGCGTTCAACGCGTCGGATGATACGTTGCTTGCTCATGTCTTTCATCGCCCGATTAAAGGCGACGATCGGCGACATTTCTTTCATGATCGCTGGATCAAGGCCAGCGTTTCGAAGTGCGTTCCATACAGCAACCACTTCTGATTGATCTTTGGGTGAGATCCAAGATGCAATTGTTCCAAGCGTTAAGGAAATCATTTCATTTACTCCAAGAAGGTTAAAGAAAACCCGATGGGCCACGGTGGCCCTACCCTATACGCCAAACGCCCCGATTTTCCGAGGCATTAAGTTGAAAGAATCTCCATCACTGCTTGCGACTCCAGTCCCATTGACTGGGTGATCCAAGTCTTATCACATACCAAGTCCATGTTGCCAGTCTTGTGCCCAATGACAAGCCCATAGCACTTGACTTTCTCTCGTTCACGAAACGAATTGAATGCTTCAATCGTCTTGCGAGGTAAACCGATGTAACCATTATTCGTCGGCTGTTGGGATCGAGGGTCATCAGTCCTAACTTCAGCATCAGTCACGATGAAGATGTCCGTCTTACCCTTGGGGCACTTCCATTCTGTGCGCCACTTCTTGGCGATCGTGTCCTCTAAGTACCTGAAGCAAGTACCCCCGTCAAAGAAATGTTCGAGCCACTTGAGTAACTCCAATTGGTTCCAACCATTGGGTGGCATGACAAGCTCACGCTGTTCTTCCGTATCACCGAACTCAACCAGAACTATGTACCTATTCTCCTCTTTCGCAATCCTTGCCATCGTCAAAGCAAAGGCCTTCGATTCAATGATCGGAGGGAACTTGCCATTACCATCCATGCTAGCTGATCCGTCGATGCAAACAACGATTGGCCCCTTGCAAGCAGGCTTCCAGCTAAACTTTCGAAGGGCTAGAGTCTGCTCTTCGGACAGCTTGCGTAAAAGATTCCATTCGGTTAAGTCATCTCCGAGTAGCATGACTTCGCTCGGTAGAATGCGAGTCAAGTCGCCAGATGTTGTGACTCCATCGACGTGATCCAATCCCTCGGATTTAATTTTCTTCTTTGCCTTCCGTGTCGCAGTCATAGCCCCTGCCAATTCGAGTATGTCACGCAGCTTGAGAGATCTAGCAAGTAACGCGTGCATCTCCATTATCTCAGCGCGAGTAAGCTGGCCGCCACGTCCGTTGTGCAAGCCTTGCCCACCACCACAACCAACTAGCAACTCAACTTCATCCTTCGAATTCTCGATGGCCCGCTTGATACTTTTGTTGCGAGCAACGATGTCGGAGAATGTTACGTTCGATGGATCAGTCTTGTTGCTGTTGACGTAGTCAGAGATCGAGTCGGCTAGTGACGCAACCGCAGCCTCGGACAGAGCTTGATTGCCCTTTGTCTTGCCTCGCAGTTGGGCAGCCGTTCCCCCTGAGAAGAAGTCACGCCACCACGATGCAGCGGTTGCATTCGAACCAGTGTGGATTGCCACCTCGCTTGCATAGCAGGCGTGAAAGCAATCCGTTAGCAGTTCAACTGGATGCTTGCGATTCTCCTTGAAAAGAAGCTCTCCAACTCCCATTGAAAATCGATCAACCGCCAGTGCGTACCGAGATGCATCATGCTGGGCATATCGATCGTCGATCATCGGCCCGATGTCTGGTAGGATATCCATGATTAACCCTTGCTTGTGGCTAGGCGTAATTTGCGAACAACTTCCAATGGCTGCCGCAGTAACGATGCATTGGCTTGATCGTTAAGGTTGGCGGATTCATCGCGGATCGCCGTCAGCTTAGGTGATGGCCGCATGGTTGAAGTCTGCGTCAGTATCGTCCGCAGCTTACCGGCGACAACCGACCATTCCTTCTGGTTGTCTGGAGCAATGCGGCGATCCTTGGTATCGCTTATGTACGCTGCCCATTCGTTGACAATCATCTCATCAGGATTGGACAGACGTAGAACGATCTCAGTAACCTTGTCGATGTCGTCCAAGCTTTTCCAGAACACATCCTTCAGTGGCTCAAGATGATATGGTTCAACCGCAGTAACGCCATGCATCCAAGCCTCGGCCTTAGCAACCTTGCGTGCCTTGCCAGCGCGGCGATCACTGACTTCCAGGCCAGCGACATCCAACTGTTCGAGCATCTCAAGGAATGCATCGTCAGCTCGCTGTGAGAACGGGATCTTAGAAGACTCATCGTTCGCCCGATCGAGTTCGTCCATCGTCACCATGTTTGCCTTGCAAGGTGGCAATGCAACACAGTGCAGCTTGCGGCGTAAATGCTTTGGAACGTACTCCACGTTCCGTCGAATTAGAAACCGATCGTACAGAGCAGCTTGCTCAGTTTCGGGAAACTCATTGGACGCAGCAATCAAGCAGCGAAGAGGACACTTCTGAATCAGCCCGCCGTTATCGAAGATGCGTTCTTCCATAACTGTCAGCAGGGTGTTGAGGATAGCCCCCGAACCCTTGAAGATCTCATCAATGAAACCGATGTGAGCTTCAGGTAGGCGGCGCTCAGTGTTGCGCACGTAGTTGTCCAGCTTCAGTTGTGTCAGCCGGTTGGGGCCGAACACTTCTTCAGGAGTAGAGAACATCGTGAGCAGGATACGATAAGCCTCGGCGCTGACAGCCTTGGCTACGTTGTTGACAAGGAAACTCTTTGCAGTTCCAGGCTTGCCGTGCAGGAAGATATGTTCCTGTGCTACTAAGGCGCGAAGGATAGCCATAACCTCCTCGTCTCTACCAACCATGCTGGCCGATAGAGTATCAAAGAGAGATTGCAATTTCATGTTCTTTACCTTTTGAAATGAGATATGAAACACAAAGGTGGCAGACAGTCAGTAATCCCAACTGCCTGCCGTGTGATGGACGCTGACTACTTGCGGCGGCTAGCAGTGATGCGTTCGAGGATCGACTTAACATCGCTTGACTTAACATCGCTTGAAGGGGCAGCGGCTACTGGAGCCTGTGCTTGTGGTGCTTTCGGTGGCGCTACCGGAGCAACTGGTGTCGGTGGTGAAACTGGGAAGATCCCAAGTTGTGCTGGCGTTTTCCACTCAGTCGTGTTGACTAAGCAGAACAACGTGGTTGGGTTGCCCGAGAACACTTGCAACACTTCCGCAGCGGTGAGCATGATGGCTCCGTCACCGTTAACCATCACGTCCTTGCCGTCGAAGCAGAAGAACGACGCATCCGATGGAGTAGGTGGAGTAGGTGGTGCAACACTAACACTGAATGGCGTGGGCGGTGCAGCGAAAGACGACTTCGGAGCGTTGGCAGCATCAGCTTGTGCAATTGCGTCCTCGCAAACCTTGAGCATTTCGCTGACATTGTCCGCGCCGAAAAGGTTTATTAGTGCTTGCGGATGGAAAGCACCTACCCACTTGTCAACCATCTTGCCGTTCTCTTCGATCTGGACCTTCGTCTTCTTCAGTCCAGGCAAGCTAGTGCCAGGCGCTGCCATCCAAGGAACTTCTTTTCCAGTCTTCTCGTCAACGAAGTTAGCAATCTGCAAAGAAATCTTAGTCATAATCGTTCTCCACTTAGAAACAAACAGAAACCCAAAGGACCACCGAACGTCGGTGGCCCTACCCAATACGCCAAACGCCCCGATTTTCCGAGGCATTAAGTTGAAAGAATCTCCATCACTGCTTTAGATGACAGAACTGGCAAGCTATCAATTCCGTCAAGTTCGCGATCGTTATTTGCGTTCTCGCACCATTCATCAGCCGCAGCGCGAAGATACTTATCCGCTGATTTAGTAAGAGGAATGTCGCCAGCAAAGTCCTCGCAGCATGTTGTGAACTTACGGTAACAAAGTTCTTCGATGTCGAATTCATTGAAGATAGCCAAGCAGTGAGACTTGTTGTCGCACGTAATCCACAATGCACCCTTGCCAGTTGTTGTTTTTCCGGGTGCTATTTTGATAGACCCTTCCTGTAGCCCCTTAGCTAACCATCCACACGTCCCAGTTTTGTAGCCATTATTAGGGATCATCGATATCGTCGTCATCATGTTCCTCCACTTAGAAACAAACAGAAACCCAAAGGACCACCGAACGTCGGTGGCCCTACCCTATACGTCAAACGCCCCGATTTTCCGAGGCATTAAGTTGATGCTGATCGGACTGGTATGGAATCAATGGCATAGCCGTAGCTACGATTAAGCCAACCCTTTGCGTTGTCGCATTCCATCCGTGCCTTGAGATACCGAGCACATGATTCGACTCGATTGAGAAAGCTCTCAATATCATCGCCATTAAACCCACGGTAGATCGTACAACTGTTGATCGCGTCATCGAAGTAACGGCGTGACACGCTGCTAGCTGATTCGCCGAAGTGCTTCGCGATCTCAATGTCCAAGATGATAGATTGGATTGGATCGAGATACTTGTACTCAGACATCTCGAAAAGTACAGTGCGAATGCGACTGAACTTCTTTGACCACGTCTCGTCGGTCCAGTAAGAGTTCACCTTAACCCATCGTTTATCGTGGCCCTTGCTATCGGAAGTACTTGTCTTGCATTCATCCAGGTTTACATACACCGTCTTCTCGCTATCGTACTTGCACTTTTTATCGATGAAGTCAAGCAGCTCGGCGCTTGGCATCCGGTAAGGGATGAACATGCGGTGAGCGTTGCTTAACACTTCATCGTTCATGAGTTCTAGGTGCGGCATGATCGAGATGACAACGTCACGCATCGTAGGAAACTCATTGCTTGGGCTCATCTCCGCAGTGTGCTGGACTTCGTTGTCACCCAGCGTGTCGTAAAAACAAATAGTCCGACTGAGTGCGCAGCTTGAGGTACTCCAGCGGTAGCTTTTGTTCTGATCCTCACTACCGTAAATCTTGAAACGCAAGTTTGGATTGTAAACGGAAGGGAAAGTATAGTGATTCATGTTTTATCCTTTGAAATCGTTAAGAATCGGTGAGGCCGAAGTGGCCCCACCCTACTACGCCAAACGCCCCGGTTTCCCGAGGCATTAAGTTGAAAGTTATGATGACGTTCGCAGAACGCGGATAAGAATCAGCGATAGACTCCGCCGCTGACACCTACTGGTAGAGAGCATTCCACTGCAAGCATTGCTTGCTTATCACTTGCAAACGTGTCACCAATTCGGAAACCGTCCTCGGTGTAGGCAATCCAAACCGTAGTACCACGACCAGTACGTTGGTCCCAATTCACTACTTTGGTTTGGACACGTCCAACACCATGCAAGTGTCGTGTTGCGTTGCTCTTAGTCCATTGTACTTTTAGCATGATTCTCATAATTGCTCGGCAGGCATGTCGGCAATGCACTCATTAGACAGAGTACTCCAGCGAGCGTTGTCTTCGCCATCGCACTCAGCGCCAGACATATCGCGACAGACTTCTGCGATGGCCGAACAGATGGCATCCTCGTCGGGCTTCTCTAGCAGAACGCCCCGCTTAGCCGAGTAGCTCCTGGAGTTCTGCCAGTTAGAACTGTAGCTGTAAGTCGCGTAGACGATCGTTCGTCCGTCTACGTGTTGGCGGACACCAACGAACCAGTTGCTTGTTCTGTTCGCTTGGCATTCGTACTGGTTGTCGAACTCCTTGTCGCTTGCCGAAGCGATTGTTTTCCAGTCTTCTTCTTTGATCGACACCGGAGGACGCCCGGTGAGAGTGATGGTTCTGATCGACACCGGAGGAAGCCCGGTTCTCTTATTTGACATGATGTTCCTTTCCTAGCGTGTTTAGCCGTGTGGTGGCAAGCCTTCTGCGACGTTGCAGAAACTCTACCCTTCTCAAAGGATGAGGTTTTCGAAACGTCGATCGCTTCTACCCAATACGCCAAATGCCCCGGTTTCCCGAGGCATTAAGTTACAGTTTGATGTAGTTTGATAGTTAGATTGAGTGTTGCTTGAGCGCACCGAACCCTCCCCACCGCCGAAGCAATGTTGAGTTTCCGATGCCAGCTTGTTTGACAGTTGAGTCTCGCGCCGCAATCGCAGGATCTTGCACGCAGCACAAGATCCATTTGGTGACTAACTTCCTAGTTGCTGAACTAGGTTCAACGCCCCTCTCACCTTAACCCAGGGCTGGCAATGAGTTGATCCCCACAGTTTGCCATTGAACGTGCGCTGCCGGTTTTTAATGCCGACCGCTCACAGTCTTGTTCGTGACTGGCGTTGGTGATGATAAGGACAGAGGCGGTGAGCGTTTAGCCGGCAACTCACTTGCAGCAGCATTCGGAAGGCGAGTCACACCGCCCACCGCCTCAAAGTCCAGTACCGTTGTATGATAGCTACTGTCTTCGACTGGCTAATGTCGACCGCATCAGGCTTATATCCCCGACACGCAGATTATTCTATGCACTGAATTGAAGAACGCAAGTGCATGTCTGACATTATCGCCGAATAATAACACCCACTCTTTCGGGGGCCTGGTACGACATCGTGTCGCGTCATAGCCCTAACGGGGGGCTATCATATCAACCGTTTTCGTCCTGACTGTCATCTGAAGCCGACCGCAATCGCGATCGCCGCAAAAATATCAACCATCAATCACCTCCTCTTCCCTTTAGAAATGAACATACCAAACGCTAACGCCAGCACGATATCCACCACAGCCCAGATAACGATCAGCTTGATTACTAACATGACATGTCCCTTAGTTCCAAAGCTTTCGTATATTCAGAATGGTTACTGGATCGTGTAAGTGAGCAGGTTAACCGTTTCTTCCTTTTGGGTTTCACGATTAAACCACGGCCTTCGAATCGCGAATTCCTTAGGCGATATGATTACGAGATCCCTTGCTTTCGGCCAATCGCAAAAGGAAACTCCATCACCATTCTTTAGAGAAAACCCTACACTGTTTACGGCGGCCACTTCCCGTACTCCAGGATTCCATCCGGAGTGATGAACCAACCCCAGCTTGGTTCCGGGTTTGATTATTCGCTTAATGTCAGCTAGCGTTTTCATATTCTTCTCCTTTGATTGCTTAAAGATCGAGAGCCGATCGTTCGGCGGCCCTACTCTACTACGCCGTTTGCCCCGGTTTCCCGAGGCGCTTAGATATCAAAGCCACCACTTTGATAGATGACAATGAACTTCCTACTTGACTTAACCTTATGAGGCATGTGCGCGAAAGCGCAGCCAGCGTCTCCATAGTGCTCCGGTCTGAGCAAGTCCGCAGCTCCTTCAGGGAGCAAATCGAAGAGAGTCAACCGACCGTAAAGAAAGCATCGATCTTTTGTCAGCTTGCGGATCTCTTTGAGGATTAAGCGACGAGGGATGATGACATACCTCGTCCAGCTATCCCTATCACCATTGAAGACTACTCGAATCCCTCCGGTGTAGAGCCGGACAACCCGCACAGTGTCGCGGTGAGCAGGTGATCTGTTCTCAAATACCTTTCGCATGATTGGTCCCCCGCTGAGTGGAGCGCTTGACTTTGATAACATCTTCCTGAAAGATTGTTATCAGTCTACCCGAAGGAAGTCTAACGGTGAATCTTCCTTGGTTTCGATCTACCATCGCGACCTCCACTCGTCGTCCATACCATCTGATTATGAACTTCATGGTTTATCTCCGCTTCAAAGTGTTTCGTTTAACAACTAATGGGTGGCCTGCGAATGACGCAGGCATTGGGCTGGGCAGCAGCTAGTAACAAATTACTGGCTCCGTGTCCTGGAAGATCATCCCGGATTTGGCCAGATCCTCGTGTGTGAAGTGGTCAAATCGGCTGATTCCAAGACACCCCCTGGAGACCAGATCCCAGAGCTTGCACTCATCCTCTGGACCGTGGTCCCACTGGCCAAGAGCGTCCAGGAGATGCCACATCGCGATGTAGTGTCGCTTCTCGCAGAGAGGCGACACTTCCACTGAATTCATCGCCCTAATCAGGCCCGTGCCTGATTGCTTGTCTGCCATCAGGCGGACCCGAATGACGGGGATTGTCCCGCCGCCCAGTCCGCCGACCACAGTGTCACTGCGGTGGATTTCCAGCTTTACAGCTAGGGCCCTTTCCCGGGTGGACGAGTCGATTACGGGCGTTACCGCCCACACCACTCGTCCTGTGGCCGTGGTGTGATAGTTCGATGGCACCGTAGTGCACATGTCGTCCGCCTGGCTCAGTGCCAAGGCGGCTTCAACGGCTTCTGGCGAGAAGTCCACTCTCTCACCGTCATACAAGTCTTCCGCCCAACGGTGCCCGTGCCGTAGGGCCAGCCGCCAAGCTGCCATGCTTGGCTCGCAGGCTTCACTCTTTTTGACCTGCGGGAATGGGTAAAAGTCATCCGCGTTTTCCTGGCCGTCGGACCAGAGGCAGACTCCGCCGTCAAGATCGACCACCAGGAACCGCCCATCGGCATCTCCGTTGGGGTGCCGGACGACTGCGGAGCCATCAGACTGCACACGGGTGACCGTGTACTCGCCAGCAATCTGCTGGCGGATGGCTATTTTTTGTACTGAATTCAAAACTGTGATTTCATTGATCATTTCATTTACTCCAAGAAGGTTAAAAACCCGATGGGCCACGGTGGCCCTACCCAATACGCCGTTTGCACCGATTTCCCGAGGCATTAAGATATCTAAACGAACTGCTGCCGCTGAACCGACCATACAGAGACACTTGTGCGGCTAAACTGCCAGCACCAACGATCGCCATCTGTCCTATGCTCGATGATTTCGCCGTTGGGATTGGAAACTACATTCCTCCCACGCAATTCATGGATCATTTTTAAGTAGCACCCCGTCTGCCATGCTTGGCGGATGATTGCAATGCTAATCCCCGGCAGTCTGATTCGAGCAAACCTTACATATTTAGATTTCATATTGTTCTCCTTTGAGTTAAACGATTTGCCGACTATCGCAGTGACCGTCGGCTCTACCCAATACGCCAAACGCCCCGATTTTCCGAGGCATTAAGCATAGTTACCTACGACTTATCAGCCGCAGAGTGTTTTAGTGATCGGACTTGTGACCGTTCATCCACAGTGGTGGATAAGTTCATTAAGCGGGGATTAACCGCCAACGCTTGCTTCGTTTATCAAAGCGAGGACCTGATCCTCACTTTTCCCAGTCATTCTTGTCAACTCCTCTGCCATATGCAGAGCGGTTGTTCGCTGGCTGGCTCCCTTCACCCAGATGGGATCCAGAAGCACGTCGAAAAATTCGCCGCCACGGAACTCTTGCTTCACTGGGATGTGAAGCTTGAGCTGTGTGCAGCTCCACTCTAGCCTTTTCCCAACACATTCATCCCAGTCATCATTCACGAAGTGGTATGGCATCCACTGGCACGAGAAAACCACCCTGTAGTTTCCCCCTTCGCAACTAATTATGCCTTTTTGTTTCCTTGTAAACGCCCACTTCTGAGATCCATCATCATTCAGCACTTTGGTTGTCTTTCCACCAACCATCTGCGTCTTGATTTCACCATCTGCGTGTTTCACTACCATTGGGCGAGCCCCGATCTTTTCGGTCTCAGGGAAGCCTACCTTCCTTGTAGTGGTAGTTACCACCACCTTACTCGCAGGTGGTGCCGGTGGTGCAGGCTGTTTCTTCAGCATCGCCGCCATCATGGCGGCGATTGTTATCTTTAAAGTGGCCTTCAGAACCACTTTCTTGTAGGAAGCCATGGCGGCTTCCTTTGTCACCCTGCCTAGTTCGACTTCGGAAAAATCCCCGCCGGTTTCCTCCTTGATGATGGAATAATCCCCACTGAAGATTTCTAGATATATGTTGGCCCCGCCGACGGTTGTTTTGGCGACCGAGTAATTGTCGCCGAACAAATCTGTGTGGTTGACTGAAGCTACTGACATGGGATGAACTCCTAAGGTAGAGCGATTTGGCCGACCGAAAAACTCGGCGGCTCTACCCAATACGCCAAAACACCGAAAATCCCGAGGCAATAGAGATAGTCAGCTAATCCAAGACAGCTTAAGTCAGACTGAATAGCTACAAGATTCAGCTTCAAAGGGATCCAGAACAGCTTGTCTGGAGTTGACCTATGCGCATCAGGCGCTCGTCTTGCCTGCTTAGTGGCTCGCGAAACCGGGGCAAACGGCGTAGTAGGGTGGAAGTCGAATCGGAAACGGTTCGGCGACTATCCCCAAAGACTCTGTCTGGAGTTGACCTATGCGCATCAGGCACTCGTCTTGCCTGCATGCTGTTCGCTCGGGCTTTCCGGGGATAAAGCGTATAGGGTGAGGCGGTTCGATTTTCGGACTGCCCGCCGTTCGTTTCGTTTAAAGGGTTTCGATTATGTCAGATACAACAAAGTCGCTCTTCTCGTCAATCGCCGCTTCAACCGCTGTTACTTCGGCGGCGCCAGCTGGTAAAGACGTGTGGAAACACGAGGTTTGGGTAGGGACGTCTAAGGATTTCAAAGGAAAATTTTGCATCGGTGGCGCGAATCGGTTGGTTTTGCCCCTCGAAGTGATAATCGACCAGTGGGGAGCCGATCCTATCAAGGTAGCTGCGCATTTGGGAATCTACCCTCATCGAAGTATGACCTTAGATCAATGTTCCGAGCTGCGTGCGGCGTTGGGCGTCGTCGAAGTTGGTGAAATGCCGGCGGAACGCAAAGCGGCGCTTGAAGCTGAGGCTAACCGCACCGCGCAAATGCAAGCGCTCGTAATGGAGTCCGCTGACGCAGCGGAATTGCGGGAATTGCGTGCCGCAAAAGCAGCAAAAGCAAAAACCGGCAAAGCAAAAGTTGTTGCTCCTGCTACTGCTCCTATCGAAGCACGGGAACCAACCATGGCGGAGGTTATGACCGCGATGAACGCGATGATGGCGCGACTCGGCTAAAGATCCGACCAAAAAAAAGGCCATTGGGAATAACCCAATGGCCTTTTTTCGTTTCAAAATTTCACCTTGATGCCAGTAACGCAGCCAAGCGGCGCCGGCGCGACAATTCCGATACTACGCGCCGGCAATTGGTTTGAATCGCCGCAACGAATTGCCTAGCCGACCACGAACGAAGCCGTAAATGCTCGATTAGAACGTCTTCACCTACCATTCGGCGCCCGTGATCGACGATAACCGATCGGCTAAATGCCGCAGCGCTTGCAATTTCATGCTTGCGCAGTCTGTCGTCCTTGGATGTGCCCAACGCCTCGATTTCAGCATCGCGCGTTGATTCTATCAGGAGCGTAGCCAACTCCACAAAGTCAGCATCCGCGCTGCCACGCACTGGATCCGGTTTCTCATATCCGAAGGGCCGCGAACGAAGAGTTCGCAATGCCCGTCTCACGTGCACCGGGTTATCCGACTCCCAACCGTTCTCGATCAAGCAACCGCAGAGGTCACTAACAGCGTCATCCAGCGAATAGCTTCCCTCTAGCCGTTGCTCGCCCACGCAGTCGACTTTGAGCCACTTGCAGACCCGCCTTCTGTGCAAACGCGCTGCAGCCAGCGCGTCCATTTTCTTCACATTAATCATAGTTCTGTTCCTTTAAGTACGGTCACCATGATATTCGGTTGTATTCGACTTGAGAACCTTGCTCCCGTAATCTGAACACGATCTTCGATAGTTTGTAGAGCAAGCTCTACGTCCGGACGAACCATGATGCATCTTGCCAAGATGCATCGAATCGCCCTCTCACGATCATCCCCGGCGTCAACGTAAACGCAAGGGTCACCCATTGTGAACGATATTAGATAGATCATTTCTCCACCTTTCCAAAAGTAAAAACAAACGGATCTGGCGACCAAAACGGTCGCCAGCAACCAAGATCTAGCGGCACGCGGCCATTGCTTCCCTAAGTGTCTGGTATTCATACCGCCCAGCATGTGGACCGTTCCATACTTGCCACTTCGCAGCGTTCCGCCGCCCGCACCCGATGATATGCTCGCCGCATATCCAAGATCCCTCACCCGCACAGCGAAGCCAAACTCTTCCAGCACTATCTGTCGTTGTACGTATCAGCATAGTCTCCACCTCTTTCATCAAAAGTAAACAAACGAAGCCAGCCAACCAATTACTAGCTTCTCAAGTACCGAACGTCGCGATCAAACTTGAGCTGGCTAGCTTCCAGCACAGTCAGCCCAATGAACTCCAATTCGCAGAATGAAAGTTCATCAGGGTAGTACTCGAACAGCTTCTCTTCAGAACCACCTTCAACCGTCACGTAAACCGAACTGGTAAACGAGGCAACAACAATTCTCACGCTCACAATCAGCATAGTCTCCACCTCTTTCATCAAAAGCAACCAAGCACTACAACGCCAGCAACACAACGAAGCCAGTGATGTAGACGAACAGAACGAACAGAACAGAACAGACTGACAACGCAACAAACGAGGCCAGCCAGCGAACAAACAGCTCGCCGACGAGAATTATATCGGGTCGATTGTGGCGGACAAAATGGTTTTTTGCGGACGCGTAACGGGTGGCGGACTGGGTTTGCGATAGTGAAAACACGATATTTCCTCGGGAAAACGATGATTTTCCACCGGAAGGGCGAGGGGGGACAGGCCCAAAGCTAGCCCTCCATATCTATTGGGTCCCATTCGTATAACTTTTCACTGCATACATTGCGAAATTGGTTGCTGGTGTAGGTATTGTTCTTTCAGGGTAGGTTGTGCGTGGTTCTATGGGGTGTTGAGCGTGATTGTTTTGGTGTGATTGGTTTGGTTGGTGGTTAGTTGAGTCGTTGATTTGGGATCGAATTGAGTTGAAAATCGAGTTTGGAGTCTAGTTTGGGTCGTATTTTCCAAAGGGGGTAGTGGATAAACGTTGGGAAAAGAGGGTATAAGTGTCGGAAAACGCGGGGTTACACTTTATGAGAGTTGCATTAGTCTAGCAGAGTGGGGGTATGTCTGACATATTTGGATAGGAATGGATAAAGTGAGTTGGTTTGTGGGTAAATGTTGGTTATAACTGGTGTAGTGGAGAAGATTCTGTTTTAAGCAGGGGGTAGTGAAGATGCTTTTGATTAAAGCTGAGCTTCGTTGGTCGAGTGATTACAAGTCGGATCGAGAGCAGATGGTATCTTGCTGTCGTTTGGGAGGTTTGCGGTATGACTCACCTACTAATTTTGGAGAGTGGGTAGTTGAGTGTTCGATCGATATGGGTATAGGGCGAGAGGAAGCGAGTAATTTACTACGCAGAGCAAGCCGTTCACTACTTCGGCGGCACGGTGGTCAGTTCGGTGGAGAGGCTATGTAGGAAACAGCGAAGTAGTCAAAACACCACGGACGCCGATGGACGGCAACTGCAAGTAACGTCGTAACCAGCACAGCATTCGGACGATTAGATTCTCGTAGCCTGTAATGCTGGGACAGCCTTCTGGTTGACATAGATTGCGGTGGCAAGGCAACGCCAAGTAGGTTCGATTCCTTCACGTGGTTCTAAAGAGACGGCATTATTATCGGGCTTTAGTTTAGGAGGTGCAGAACATGGGTATTATTACCCGAGGCGATGGTTCGAGTCCATCAGGCCCGACTATCAGGAAGCGAGACAGGGATCGTCTCGCGGATTACGACAGAGCGATACATTATCTGGACTTAGCGATAGTCGAGAAGAGCAGGTTTCGTCGGTCGGAGTTGTCAAGCGTCGTCGCAAAACGGCGGGCAATAGATGTGAAGCGCCGCGAGTTGCGGGCGTGGATGAAAGGCTACGTGGATTTAAGATAACGAATGTCATCATCGAGTCGTTGGCGATTTTTATTTGCATCATCAATTGATTTAATATGAAGTTGAATACCATGAAAGTGAGACACATCTTGCGCCACGAGCAGTCCCGGCAAAGTTTCTCCGGTTGCTCGGTTTGCGTTGTATGCGGAGACTATCCCGACCACCTGTGGGCCAGCGTCTGTACTGAAGATGACAGGTCCGCCGCTTACGCCGTTTATTGCTACGCCGTCCACGAAGTAGGCGTTTCTGCCGTTCAGGTGCGAGCTGATGGTTCCAGTGAAGAAGCAGGAAAGAAGTGGCGGTGCGATGTTGGGGAATCCGATCCACGCAACGTCCGATCCGATATCGATAGCAGTTTGAGTTGGGAAGAGTGGAAGAGGCTGCTGGAATACCGCATTCACGCAAATAAATCCTCACGTTGTTCATATTGCAACGCCCACGGGAGAAGGAACGGGTTTCCTCTGTTTGTACAATGCAGATAAATCACTAGTGGGGATTGCGACTGACGCCCAAGACACTGTGATTCTCTTAGTGACGAACGCTTGGGTTCATCGGTTCGCCGAAAGAAGATTATGACAACAGAAAAAACGTTACCGGCGAATCCGATGCAATCCATTGTTAATCGGCCTGCGGTCCCGTTCGCGCCGTACTACGTCGATGACGCGGTGACGATTTACAACGCGGATTGTCGGCAGGTGTTGCCGTTCCTGGAACGTTTCGATTTGTTGTTGACCGATCCGCCGTATGGAATGAAGCGAGACGGAAAACCGCCGTCAACATCGAGCCACGGAGGACACAAAGGCTACAAGTTCATGGGATGGGACAGCGAGCCGCCAAGCCGTTACGTGTTCGACATGATGTTTGAGTCATCGACGGAGCAAGTCATTTGGGGAGCGAATTTTTTCCCGCAGTTCGTTCGCGGTTCGATGGGCTGGTTGTTCTGGGACAAGGGGCAACGGATCGACCAAAGCGACGGAGAGTTGGCGTACAGCAGTCGCAACGCAGCGTTTCGGGTGTTCGAGTTGAACCGCGCAGCGATTGCAAGAGACGGTGCCGTCCATCCGACGCAAAAGCCTCTGGCTTTAATGCGATGGTGTTTGTCGATGTTCGAGGAATCGAAGACGGTCCTCGACCCGTTCGCGGGTTCAGGGACAACAGGCGTAGCCTGCAAGCTGGAAGGCCGTAAGGCAACGCTGATTGAGATCAGCGAAGAGTATTGCGAGAAGGCAGCGGACCGCCTTCGGCAAGGTGTGCTGTTCTAGGTCCGATTAACGCTTTGATTCATCGAGCCCCAAAGGAAAAACTATGACTAATAAAACCAACGTGACAGGGGCTTCGATGCAATCAATTGTTATCGAGCGATGGCGTTGCGAGTATTTTCTTAGCGGAACGTGCATCGTATCAAATGCCAATTGCAAAAAAGAGCCGTTTGCGTATGGCGTATCTGACCTTGAGCCGCATTTTTACATCTACGGCCCAAGCAGTGATGACGACGACAAACGAACAAGCGACCGCATGAAATGTTGCGAAGACATCAGGGACTTTCTCAACGGCGGTGACCGTCCAAAGTGGCTTAACGATTTGAGGCGTGTGAGCGAATCACGCGCAGAAGATTTAGACGGAACGAAGATTACAGCGACGGGACCGAGCATTGACCGCGACCCGCCAAAGTGTTTTTGGATTCAAGACGAATCACAGGGAGCGAAGGACGCAAGAGCGAGATTGATGGATAGGTTGTTTCTGTCCTCGTCTCGATAACGTCCGAAATCACCCAGTTCGCATGGGTGACGAAATGGTAATAACGCACCTAATGCGAACTTGGGTGCATTTATTGGTTCTGCATGTTTGGGAGTTCAGAATGAACGACAAAGAGATAGATGAGATCGTCAATCGGTTGAATTACAGGATGGATCGCAGGTTTAAGGGCGTGCTTGATGTATTAAATTCCCTGTCTGAGCGATTAACGGGGGATCAGTTTACGGTTATGGAAGGTCCGCTTGGAGACATCGATACGTTCATTCCGGAATTGCGCCGAGTATGGTGGCATCCTGTAAAAGCTCAGGGTGAATCTGATGCGCCCTTTCCTTGTCACGCGAATCCAACCGAGAATAGATCTCCCGAACCTTGTGTAATTCGTCGATCCATGTACGAAATGAAGTCAGGAATTGGCTGGGAAGTAGACGAGCTGGGCCAACGTCTAAAAGCGTCCCACTAGCAACTTGTCGGGCCTGCATTGGGCTGGCTTTGTTTGCGTCAGTGGAGTCATGGAACGATCGGTTTTTCCAGTCTTGGAATTGTTGGGCAGATGCGATTAAATCATTGGCGACCGCTTCGGTTTTTGTGAAGGCGGATTTTGCTGCGTTCAACGCGGCTTCAAGTTCATTAAGTGTTGCGTTAGTCATATTTAGTTTTCATGTGCAGAACGTTTGCGATCAGCGAGCCGACGAGCTGGTCATTACTAAAAATTAGATGCAACCGTCGGCTGCGTTGCATCGCTTTGTTCTGTTTTATGAGGTATGAATGCTATGTTAGATTTAGTGCAGTTTGAGAGGACGTTTTCCGTATGCGAGCCTGCGGGCGGCCCGGTAATTCCAGGGCGGTACGTTCGCGGTATTTTGATTGCGGAGGCGAGTTCCAAAGCAACAGATGAAGGCGTCGAGCTTGGCGGGCATGTGTTTGCTGAGACGGACGAATCTGGTGATATCGTTCGCGTATTTAATCCGATTGCAGTTCTGCCGACAAACGAAGCTGCGCAGCAGGTTGACGCGATGTTTGACCGTGATCGAGTGGTAGTTTAGTTGCCGGTGTAACCGTTGCGTTTGGCGTTGGAAACACAGTCAGTTCGGTTTTTGTAGCCTTCAGTTGATGCTCCTACAATGTTTCCGTTTGTCGCAGTGCGTTTCCATCGCCATTCGCTTTTTGTGTCTTGGTAAAATGTCCATTTGTCATTTGAGGAGGCCATTGCGGGTTCCTTTGGGCTTTGTAAACAGAACGTCCGAAATCACCCAGTTCGCGTGGGTGACTAAATGGTAATCACACGCCTAATGCGAACTTGGGTGCATTTATTGGTTCGTCAACTTTTTGTACAGGGATGATTAAATGGAGTTCAATGATTTACTGAGCAAGACACGCTGGCGCTGCTCGGTTTGGCTAGGTCGTGCTAACACCAAAAGATCCTGCCGGTTGCTCGAATGTAACGGCTGGATGAAAGGCTACTGGTAGTCAAGGCGATGGCGATTTCACCGGTAAAGAAGAAGCGTTTGAGTTTGCAGATTATTCGGGTGGCTCGCATTTTTGAGTGTCTGCATATTGTTGGCGAGTGTACGCACCGGACGATACATTCGGCGATTGGCGTTTTACCACCGAAACCTGTTTGCGAGCGTACGATTAGGCGAGACTTGGAGTCGCTTGAGGCTTCGGGGTTTGTTAGGTCGCGTGTTTGTAGTGATTCAGGGATGCGGTTTTATTCGCTAGAGACTATGGCTGCTTTGCGAGGCAGGCTTGATTTGGTCAAGAGATTGACTCCATCGCAGTTGGGGATTTTGAACCGCACCAAAATTCTGAATGAGTCGTAGGGTTGTTTTCTAAAGGTGGGGGTGATTGGTATGAAGGTATTGGTGGTTTGTGATCATGGGAACAATCGGAGCGTTACGATTGCGGGTCAGCTCAAGTATTGGAAGCATGACGTCCTGAGTGTTGGGTTGGCTGTGACGTCGGAGGAAACCATCCGGATGCTCCTTGTTTGGTGTGATCGTGTGATAACGACTGACTCTGGTCAGTTGGATAGTTTGCCGGTGGGTTTTGATGGCAAGCATCAGTTGTGGGATCTAGGTCCTGACGTTTACCCTCGATCTTACAATCCGGAGTTGTTGAAGATGGTGAAGGTGCTGATGCAGTTTCACAAGGGTGAGTACGCTCCACCCGTAGGTGTTGCGGTCCAGGCGAGTAATCTGAAAACAATCGGTAAATCTCCCGAAGAAAAGCATAGAGATGAATGGAAAGCTAACTGCGATATCGTCATTGGGCAGACCATGATTGCCGGGGAAAAAAAGTTACGAGAGCGGATTGAAAAGCAATTGGCCAAACAGAAAGAGGAATACCACAGGATTTACAAATTAGTCACGGACTGCAAATCGCATCCGAGCAGGATAAATTTCGCGGAAGGCGTGATATGTGGATTAGAGATTGCGCTTTACGAGGAAGAGGTACACACAGTATTCGACAAGGTCGATGGTTGATTGTTTTGCGGCGAGCTCAGTGACTTTACGATTAGTTTTCCAATGTCGCGATTGTTAGTCTTGTATTCTGTCTGACAAGTCGTTATTATGTTTGCGGAATTGCATACGCACATTGCTTGATATTCGTTCATCGACAATCCGCATTTCGCAGCGGCAACTTTCATCGCGCCAGTATTTGTTTGAGCCATTTGATAAGTATAGGAAATTAGTATGGGAGTCACAACAATCGAGTGGGCTGATTATACCTTTAATCACGTAATGGGTTGCACGAAAGTTAGCCCAGCGTGCAAGAACTGCTACGCCGAACGAGACTTCGACCATCGCTACGGGAAGGTCAAGTGGGGGCCAAATGGAACGCGAGTAGTAACGTCAGATGCGAATTGGCAAAAGCCGCTCAAGTGGAATAGTGAGGCCGATAAAGCGTTTGCGTTGTACCGATGCGGTGGCGGACTAAACAAGGAAATCTATCAACGTCCTCGTGTCTTTTGTGCAAGCCTTGCAGATGTTTTCGAGGATTGGGATGGTGACATACGAGACCACAAGGGCAATCCGTTGTGGAAATGCAACGGCACGCAATGTTTCGAATTGCGAACCGACTCGATAATGCGTGAGCATTGTACGAAGTTGACGATGGACGACGTTCGCGCTCGGCTGTTTCGATTGATCGACGCTACGCCGAATCTTGATTGGTTGCTGTTGACGAAGCGACCGGAAAACATTCGTGCAAAGTGGCATCCATTCGATTGGCAAACGCCAAGCGATTGTCCGTATCGCAAAAATGTTTGGCTTGGTACTTCGGTGGAAAGTAGCGAGTATCTGCCGCGTATTGATTCGCTCGAAGATGCAGGCGTTTTGGCGTCTGTTTTGTTCATCAGCGCGGAACCCGTCTTAGGACCAATGCCAACGCTCGGCGAGCATCTTGGCTTAATTGATTGGGTGATAGCGGGCGGCGAAAGCGGTCCCGATGCAAGGCCAGCCGATCCCGATTGGTTCCGATCGATTCGCGATCAATGCGACATGCACAACGTGCCGTTCCACTTCAAGCAATGGGGCGAGTTCGACGAATACCAAAAGCGAGTTGGCAAGAAGGCCGCAGGCCGATTGCTGGACGGAGAAACACACGATGGATCGCCGATGTTGTTTGCGTTTTGAATTATGGGGATGAACTAAGATGCTAAAGCGAAAGCTGAGCGAGTTCAGTGGTGTGTCGATGTTTCGCGGAACGGTCTGTCTTGACGCGGACGACTGGACATTCGAGCAGGCAGTGCGAGCCGAGGCGAACAGTCGCAACGACGCGATCTTGGCGCGGATGCAGACAACGGTATCGCCGAGCAACGGATACTGGGTTTCGTTCGCGCCCGAAGCGGACGTGGAAATCAAGTCGCTATACGAGGCGGAAGTCCTGAAGGAACTTGGGCTTCTGTCGCGAGGCTAA